>FWWM01015413.1_pt1 | contig 11691 bp, 10 predicted proteins | sample 2228351 | NCBI WGS metagenome assembly FWWM01 (sample SAMEA103939774, study PRJEB20133) | metagenome | reverse complement strand
TGGTGGATACGCGGCGAAAGGTGCAATCAACCATCACGGTAGGCGGGCTGCGGATGCAACCGGAGCATTACCGCGCCCTGAAGGAGAAGGTCGCGCGGGCCCTGGACGCTGCACCCTGCCTGGTGCTCGGTGGCAGCGTCCCTGCCGGAGCAGACCCGAACCTGTATGTGGAGCTGATTGAGATGGCCCGCGCGCGCGGCGTGCCGACCATCCTTGACGCGAGCGGTGTAGGGCTCAGGGAAGGCGTTAAAGCCGGACCGACGATAGTAAAACCGAACCGAGATGAACTGCAGGAGTGGGCCGGCAGGCCGCTTCGCGCGCCGGATGACTTCATAGGGGCCGCGCGAGAGATGTTGGCCTGCGGCGTAGAGAGGGTTGTGGTAACCTTGGGCCGCGAAGGGGCGGTGGCCGTTTCGGCTGGGAGGATTTACCTTATTCCCCCCCTTGACGTGCCTGTGGTGAACGCGGCGGGCGCAGGAGATGGCTTCGTGGCGGGCCTCTCCGCCATGTTTGCCGATGGCCTGACCTGGGAAGAAGGTCTGCGCCTGGGCGCGGCCATCGCGACGGCGGTGCTTCTCACCCAGGGAACCGCCGACTGTCACCGGCAAGACGTCTATAGGTTCCTGCCCCAAATACGTTGTGAAGAGATTTCGCAGCCGCGCCTGATTGCATCATGAGACAAGCGATGACGGCCAGAGATGGGGCTCCTGCTATAGAAGATGCGCCGGGCCTCGGCCTCTATATCCATATTCCCTTTTGCGAACGCAAATGCCCCTATTGCGACTTCAATACCTACGCGGGCCTGCAAAACCTTTACGCGCCGTATGCGCAGGCCCTGGCCCAGGCGATCGCGCGCGCGGGCGACGCCTGGGGCCATCCCTGTGCTCGCACCGTCTTCATCGGCGGTGGCACGCCTACCGTCTTGCCCGTGCCTCTTCTGGCCGAGATCATGGATGCCGTTCACCGCGCCTTCGTCATCGCGCCGGATGCGGAAATCACCAGCGAGGCCAACCCCGGCACGGTAGATCGGGCGCGCTTCTCCGGCCTGCGCACCCTCGGCGTCAATCGCCTGAGCATGGGCGCGCAAAGTTTTGATGATGAGGAGCTCCGTTTCTTGGGCCGGATCCATTCGGCAGAGGATATTGATCGGGCCTTCGTTGCTGCGCGCGCGGCGGGATTTGACAACATCAACCTTGACCTGATCTATGGGATCCCCGGCCAAGATGCGAAAATCTGGGCGCGTACCCTGACTCGCGTGTTAGCATTGGCTCCGGAACATATCTCTTGCTATTCGCTCACGGTAGAGGCAGGCACGCCTTTGGCCCATTGGGTGGCGGAGGGGAGCGTCCCCCCACCCGACGATGATCTGGCGGCTGACCTGTACGAACAGGCCGAGGCCATGTTGGCCGAAGCCGGTTACGAGCATTACGAGATATCCAATTGGGCACGGCGGCAAGGCCCTCACCTGCCCTCCTTGCCCCCTCCCTTTACGTCGTTTGGTAGAGAGAGGGGACTGGGGAAGAGCGGAGGCCAATTCTCTCCTTACCGCTCCCGCCACAACCTGATCTATTGGCGCAATGAACCGTATCTGGGCTTTGGCCCCGGCGCGCATTCTAGCCTGGGCAGGCATCGCTGGTGGAATATCCGCTCACCTGCGGCCTACATCCGTCGTTTAGCGGCAGGCGAGGGCGTGATAGAAGGCGAGGAAACGATCGGCGATGCGCTCGCCATGGGCGAAACGATGATGCTCGGCCTGCGGTTGCTGCAAGAGGGCGTGGGCACGGAGGAATTTGCCGCGCGGCACGGGCGCAGGCTGGAAGAGGTGTATGCAACAGAACTGCGAGAACTGCAAGAATGGGGGCTGTTGGAGATGCTGGATGGGCGCGTGCGGCTGACGCCGCGTGGGCGTCTCTTGGGCAACCAGGTGTTTCAGAGATTCCTGCCGTAAGTCAGATGAGAAGATTCGGATTTCATCCGACAGGCGATGCTACTATTTTTAAGGAGGTTGCCTCATGCAAAGCAACAAAGAATACGTGATCGTCGGTGTAGGCGAACTCCTGTGGGACATCTTCCCTTCCGGGAAACAGCTCGGCGGCGCGACGGCCAATTTCGCGTATCATTCCGCCCTGCTGGGCGACCGAGGGATCATCGCCAGCCGCGTCGGCAACGATGCGCTGGGGCAGGAAGCCCTACTTCGCGTGGAGCAATTGGGCCTGACGACGGCCTACATTCAGCGCGATGCGGCGCGGCCCACCGGCACGGTGCAGGTGAAGGTGGATGAAAAAGGTCAGCCCGATTTCACCATCACCGAGGATGTGGCGTGGGACTTCATGGAGTGGACGCCGGAATGGCAGGCCTTGGCCGCGCAGGCCGATGCGGTTTGCTTCGGATCGTTGGCCCAGCGTTCGCCCCGATCCCGCGAGACGATCCGCCGCTTTCTCCAAAACACCCGCCGTGAAGCTTTGCGCGTCTTTGATGTGAACCTGCGACAGTCTTTCTTTTCGGCGGCGATCCTCACCGAATCCCTCAAACTGGCGCAGGTCGTGAAACTCAACGACGCGGAGTTGCCACGCCTGGTGAGGATACTGGAGCTGGGGGATGGAAACGACGAAGAGGAATCTGCCCGCCTGTTGCTCAGGGCCTTTGGCCTGGAACTGGTCTGCGTGACGCGCGGGGCGCACGGCAGCCTGTTGGTAACGGACACGCGATCGGTCGCGCACCCTGGGTTCTCGGTCAAGGTCGCCGATACGGTCGGCTCCGGCGATGCTTTCACCGCGGCGCTGGCCCATTATTATCTGCGGAGGGCATCTCTGGAAAGGATCAGCGACGCGGCCAATCGCCTGGGAGCCTGGGTCGCCGCGCAGGCCGGAGCTACGCCAGCGGTGGAGAAGAACACGTTAAGGCAAATCATCGGTGAGCTCTAGGAAAGCGGCGCTTAGGTCCTCACTCCCCCGTCTCGCAAGGTGCGCGCAGCCCCGATTTGTGATAGAATGGCGCCCAAAACACTCTCATTTCACCACCTATAAGGAGGTCCACCCCTGATGGATTCGCTTTACCGTCTTAACCTGGGCTTGGGGAGTCTGCCGCTCCTCTCCGATGCGGAGACCCGATCTATCTCTGCCGAGAATCCCGCCGGCGAGAGAGGTGGCGGCGCGAAGGCGATGCCCGACCACAATAATCCCGCTTCTATGCTGGGGCCGGGCTGGAAGGTGCGCCCATGCATCACGTTGGAGCCCAACAGCACCACGACCTTGGCCGACATCGCCGGGCCGGGCATCATTCAGCACATCTGGATCACCGTTGACATCAAGGCGTATCGGGCTACCGTGCTGCGCATCCATTGGGACGAGGAGCCGACGCCTTCGGTTGAAGTCCCCTTGGGCGATTTCTTCTGCAACGGGCATGGCCTGCGCTATAACGTCAACTCGCTCCCTATGGCCGTGAACCCCGCAGGTGGTTTTAACTCTTACTGGCCGATGCCTTTCCGGCGACGGGCGCGCGTCACGATCCAAAACGAACATTGGGAGCAGATTCCGGGCTTCTTCTATCAGATCACCTACGCGCTCACAGAGATTCCTGAGGGCGCGGCTCACTTCCACGCGCAATGGCGGCGCTCTATGACGACACGTGAATATCCGGAGCATGTCATTTTGGATGGCGTGCAGGGGCGCGGGCATTACGTTGGCACCTTCCTGGCGTGGACGCAGCTATCCAACGGCTGGTGGGGAGAAGGAGAGATCAAGTTTTACATAGACGGCGACGCGGAGCATCCGACCATCTGCGGCACCGGCACAGAGGACTACTTCGGCGGCGCGTGGTGCTTTGATGGGCAGACTTACTCCACGCCGTTCCTGGGTTATCCCCTCTATCGGAAGGAAGCGGGCGAGGTGCCCCGGCATGGCCTCTACCGCTGGCACATCTTTGATCCGATTCGCTTTAAGAAAAACCTGAAGACAACCATCCAGGCCCTCGGCTGGTGGCCGGGCGCGAAGTTCCAGCCCCTCACCGACGACATCGCCTCCGTCGGCTATTGGTATCAGCAGGAGCCGCACGCGCCCTTCCCGGAGTTGCCGCCGCTCCACGGGCGTTGGTCGCGGTAATCTCACGAGCCCTTTCCCCTTTACCCTTCCGCTCTCAAGACCGGAAGGGTAAAGGGGGATGAAGGCCTCTTACCTTGGGAATGAATCACCTTCCCCGCGTCTAAACGATGGCCCTCGTGTCTCAGACCTATTCTTTGGACATCTGCATCACCCTGCCTGCCCCGACTTAACCTTCCGTCTTAGGCACTACCTTTGGCCCTACTCAACAAGGTGATGTGTGATTTGCCATTCCCTTCCAGATATGTTAGCATATTTCCCGCGCCGCCGGGGGCAGGAGAAGCCAGCGGCGTCCTGTCGTACATGCTTCATCCTTTGAGGACCGGTGTTCATGGAAAACCAAATGCCGCTTAAGGTGCTGTTTCTTTCCGCCGAGGTTGTGCCGTTCGCCAAAACCGGCGGCCTGGCCGATGTCGCCGGAGCGTTGCCCAAGGCGATTCATGCCTTAGGGCACGATATTCGCGTGGCGATGCCACGCTATGGCCGCGTGAGCATTGAGAAATTCGGCCTGACCCCCGTTACAGGCCCTTTCCCGGTGCCTATGGATAACAGTGCCGAGCCTGCCACCATTCTTCAGGGCACGATTGATGGCGTCCCGGTCTATTTCGTTGACAATGCCAAGTACTATGATCGGGATAGCATCTACATGTACCCCGACGACGCCGAGCGTTTTATCTTCTTCGCTCGTGCCTCGCTGGAGATGTGCCGACAATTACACTGGGTTCCCGACGTGATTCACCTGAACGACTGGCATACCGCCATCGTCGCCAACTGGCTCAAGACTATCTACGCCAGTGATCCTTTCTGGAGCCATACCGCTACCGTTTACACCATTCATAACCTGGCTTATCAAGGCATCTTTGGCTATCGTGTGTTGGAGATCGCGGGCCTGGCCGACCACGGCTTCATTGCGCATCCTGACGTGGCCCCTCACATTAACGAAGTCGTGGACATGATGGCGCGAGGCATCCTCTTCGCCGACATCATCAACACCGTCAGCGAGACGTATGCTCAAGAGATCCTCACGAAGGAACTGGGCGAGGGGCTAGACCCCATTCTGCGAGACCGGCGCGATCGCCTCTTCGGCATCCTCAACGGCATTGATACGGCGGTGCTGAACCCGGCTACCGACCCCTACATCGCCGCCAACTTTGACATCCATTCCCTTGAGAAACGGGCCGTGAACAAGGCTGCCCTCCAGAGGGAAGCGAAACTGGCCGAACGGCCCGACGCGCCTCTTATCGGAGCGATCTCTCGCCTGGCCGACCAGAAGGGGTTTGACCTCATCAGTGCCATCATGGACCCCCTCGTGCGCAACCTGGATGTACAGTTTGTCCTCTTAGGCACGGGCGAGCAGCGGTATCATGAGTTATTCCAAGGCCTGGCCGCGCGCTATCCGCAACAGGTTGCCGTCTTCCTCACGTTCAACACGCCTTTGGCGCAACGCATCTACGCCGGTTCTGATATGTTCCTTATGCCCTCCCGCTACGAACCTTGCGGCCTGGGGCAGATGATCGCCATGCGCTACGGCAGCGTGCCGGTCGTGCGCGCCACCGGCGGCCTGGCCGATACGGTGAAGGACTTCAACCCCGTCACCGGTGAAGGGAACGGCTTTACCTTTGTGCCCTACGATTCTATGGCTCTCTACACGGCACTGGTGCGGGCCGCGGAGACCTACCGGCATCGGGATGTGTGGCGACGGCTGCAACTGCGCGGCATGAGCGCAGATTTTTCGTGGAACGCGTCGGCGCGCAAGTATGTGGACCTCTACTATCGCGCCTTGGCAACGAAGGCTCCGGCCCGCCCTTTGGAGGAATACGAAGCGGCCCGCGACGGGCGGTAGAACCAGACACGGGGAGGGAACCGGTGTTGGGCGAAGCGGCGCGGCGATGAATGTGACGAAGGCACACCTCGCACCCCGCGCGGCCTCCCGGCCTTCCGCCCGGACGCTGGGGCCTTTGGCATTGCTTCTGGCGTTGAGCCTGGTGCGTGGGTTCCTGTATCTCGCTGTTGTTCCGCCTTGGCAGGGGCCCGATGAGCCACGCCATTTTGAATACGCGCGGCTCATTGCCGATCATCGTCGCTTGGTGACCATGCACGATCTGTCGCCTGCCCTTCAGGCTGACATTTTGCGCTCTATGGCAGAGCACGATTTCTGGCGCTTCGGATTTGCATATTATGACTATGACCCTGGTCAGCCACCGCGTACCTTTGAAGAGGTGTGGCCGGGCGATTTCGCCCATCAGGTGCACCAGCCCGCGCTCTATTACGTGGGGGCAGCTATAGCCACCCTCCTCGCGCCGGGGAACGACGTGCAGCAAGACCTCTACGCCATGCGCTTCTATTCCCTTCTCCTAGGGCTTCTCACCCTCATCGTCGTTTATCGCGCCGCGGCGGAGCTCTTTCCGGAAGACGCCTTCCTGCGCCTGGCCATCCCCGCCTTTGTTGCTCTGCTTCCTATGAACACCTTCCTGATGAGCATGGTGAGCAACGACAACTTGGCAGAACTGTTGGTCTCCGTGGTGATTTGGCGCACGGTTCGCCTGCTGCGCCTGGGATTTACGCCGGCCCGCGCCGCCGAGGTGATGCTGTGGGCCGCGCTCGCGATCTTCAGCAAATTGACGGCCCTGGTCGCGATACCGATCGCCTTGGTTGGCCTCGCCTTGGCATGGAGCGGGCAACGCGGGGCGGCTAAGAGGGAGGCGTCGGGGTTGAGCGTAGGCCAGCCCCCTCCCTGGCCCTCCTCCGTTTCACGGGAGAGGGTAGGGTGGGGGCCACGTAGAGGCCTCCCTCGCGTGGTGCGTTGGAGCCTGGCGATCGCGGCTTTGAGCATCGTCGGCCTCTTATTGCTCCTCAGCGCAGGTTCAGGACATCCCTTCTGGTCCGCGCCTGCCCGCTTCCTCCGCATCCCGCGCGACGTCGCCCTCTATCTGACGGAGGGCGATTACACCCGCGCGCTCCTGGCGACGCCTTATGGAACCTACCTAGTCGTCATGTTCCGCAGTTTCTGGGGGCTCTTCGGCTGGCTGAACGTGCCGATGGCAACCGGCCTCTATTGGCTTCTGGGCGGCGTGACGGCACTGGCGGCCCTCGGCCTGATGCGAGGGTTTTTGCGGACGCGCCGGAGCGCATCCCTGCCAGAATGGCGATGGCGGGCATTATGGCTCTGCGCGCTCTCGCCCATCCTGGCCGTCGTGATCGTTTTGGGCAAAGAAGTGCTCTTCCTCACCTATTTAGAGGGAGGGTTGCCCCACGGTCGCTATCTCTTCCCTGTGATCCTGCCCATCGCCTGCCTCTTCGTCTTAGGGTTAAGGGAATGGATTCCCGCGCCCAAACGAGGCGCGCTTCTCGTCGGCCTGTTGGCCGGGCTATTTTTGTTGGATGCCTGGGCTTTGTGGGGCACGATCTATCCTTTCTACTATGGCTAGGCTCATCCTGATCCTTACCGCCACGCTGTTGTTAGTCGGTGGCTGTTTCCGCCGTGTCACGCCGCCTCCTGCCACGGCCACACCTGCGCCCTCGCCCACGCCGACATCGGTTGCCGGTCTCATCGGCGACCCCGCGGACCTGCGTCCCATTGCCGTCGCACCCTTTGGGATACAGGTTCCCGATAAGGGGACAGACGATACCTACGCTTATGCCGCCCGCCTTGGCGCACGTTGGGCTCGGATCAACCTTTTCTGGCGCGAGGTAGAACCGGAACGTACAAGTCCGCCGACCTACCGCTGGGACGCGACCGACCGCCGCCTGCGCCGCCTGGTGGACGCGGGCCTTCGCCCCATCGTGACGGTGCGGGATAATCCTTCCTGGGCAGCAGATACTGCCTGCGGCCCGCTGCGGGCGTCCGGCCTCGCCGGCTTCGTGGAGTTTATGCAGGCAGCGGTACAACGCTACAGCGCGCCACCTTACAATATCCACCATTGGGAACTGTACAACGAACCGGACAATGGCGACCGGCAACGCCTGGCCGATCTGGGAGGATGTTGGGGACAGCATGGGCGCGAATATGCCGAGATGCTGCGCGCGGTTTATCCGGCTGTGAAGTCGGCAGACCCCCAGGCGCAGGTACTTCTCGGCGGCATCGCCTACGAAGATTACGACAAAGGCTCTTTCGTCCCCGATTTTCTGGATGACGTCTTAGACGCCGGCGGCGGCGCGTATTTTGATATCTTGAATTTCCACTACTATCCCGTTTTCTCCGACGTTTGGAATCGCTACGGGAACGATATAGGTGGAAAGGCCGATTACCTGCGCACCGAACTACAACGCTTCGGCCTGCGCAAGCCGCTGGCCGTAACCGAGGTAGGCCAGCCGACGTTTGGGCCAGAGGGAGATGAGCAGCCGTATAGCGAAGAGGGCACGAGTCGCTACGTGGTGCAGGCTATGGCGCGAAGCATGGTGGCCGATTTGCAGGTGGTCATCTGGTACACCCTCTTAGACCATCCTGACGACCCGCGCAAATACGGCCTGCTGCATAGCGACGGCACGCCAAAGCCTCCGTATAATGCCTATCGCGTCCTCGTCGCCGAATTAGGAGAGGCGCGAGTTGGTCGCCCGCTGCAAAAACAGGACGTGGGCGCAAGCGATGTAGAAGGCTATCTGTTCGCCCTGGCCGATGGCAGACAGAAGGCCGTTTTGTGGTCGTTGAGCGAGAAGGAACAGATGGTCACGCTCGCAGGCCCGGCATTGCGCGTCGTGAGCCTTTATGGGGATGAGCGTATCATCCAGGATGGCGGTGTAGATGACGCCGACGGTCAGAATGATGGCCGGGTGACGGTACCGGTAGGACGCGCACCGGTTTACTTGCAGGTGCAACCTGAAACGAGGTGAATTGTGCGGCCTGAAAAGCCTGACAGAAGATGGTGGCTGTGGGGAGCGAATCTGGCGCTCCTGGCGATTGTCGCGTTTCTCACGGTACGGCTAAACGGGCCTTCGCGCGCGCTGGCCCAGGCCGCAGTCACAGGGACGCCGGTTTTGACCAGGACGGCGAGGGGCGAATTGGCATATCTTTTGGCGCCGCCCACGCGCCCACCCAGTCGGACCCCCACCCTGGAGCCGACCAACACGCCGCTGCCGCCTACCGATACACCCATCCCACCTGTGAGCACCCCGACCAGAGCGCAACCTACCGCTACCTCGGTGCCACCTACGGCGACAGGCGTGCTGCCCACCGCCACACCGGTACTACCGGCGACGTCCAGCCCTACGCCGACCGTCTCCTCTTCACCACACGCCAGCCCGACCCCGACGGGCGGCACGCGCGTGACGCCGACAGCATCTATCACGCCTACGGCGTCACCTACCGCCGCGACAACAGGGACACCGACTCCTACCGGCACCGCAAGCCCTACCTTCACGCCGTTCCCGACTTTGCCGGTTTCCACGCCCATCGTTGGTCGCACCCTTACACCGGCGGCGCGTACGGCCACGCCTGCGGTGCGTTTGACCGGCGCGATGCAACCTGCCGGTGAGTTAACGACGACGCCTACCGCCGAGCCGCGCGGTTTCTTAGGGCGGTTGACCACGGGCAAACCGTTCCCATGGAATCAGTCTGCCTTATATATCGTGTTGGTGCTTCTGGCTGTGATCCTGTTTGCCGCGCTGTTTCGTCTGGCCCTGGTGCGCTCGCGGATAGAATAGAGCCCATGCGCTTTCATCACTGCCTTGCCTTGATCTCTTTTCTGTTCGTGCTGCTTTTGCCGGCAGTATCGCCTCGCGCTGCCCCTCACGCGCTCCAGGCCACGCCGGTGCGGCCTTTCGGCGTACAGATGCAGGGGAACATCAACGAAAGCCAGGGGCTATCCGCCGCCGTGAATGCGGGCACACGCTGGGTGCGCATCACCTTGCGCTGGTCGGATGTTGAACCGGTGGAACAGACCCCTGCGCAATACAATTGGTCATTCTACGATGCGGCCTTTCGCAATGCTGCCAACGCGGGCTTCAATTTGATCGTGACCGTTACCGGCAACCCGGCCTGGGCAGGCATCAACGATGAGGCGCGGCGCGCCTGCGGCCCTATCCGCACCGAGAAGGTCCCGCGCTTCGTCTCTTTCATGGTGGCAGCGGTAAGTCGCTACGGCGTCTCGCCCTACAACGTGAAGAATTGGGAACTGTACAACGAGCCGGACAACGGCAACCCGTACAACTTTGGTGACCTGGGCGGTTGTTGGGGCGTCGCTCCCAACGAAGAACGCTATAAGCCGGGGCAACTCAACTATCCGGAGCGCTATGCCGACTTGCTCAGGCAGGTGTATGGCGCGGTGAAAGCGGCGGACCCGCAGGCGCAGGTCTGGTTTGGCGGCATCGCTTACGACTTTTTCCAGCCCGACGGCCCTTTTGACCCTCTCTTCCTGGATGATGTCATGGCGTACTTGCGCCAGTGGGGAGGCGCCCAATACCCTTATTTTGACATCTTCAACTATCACTACTATCCGGCATTTCGCGACCTGTGGAATCCCTTCGGCCCCGACCTCATAGGCAAGGCACGCTACCTGCGCATGGAACTGCAAAATTACTCCGTCAACAAACCTGTCGCCCTGACGGAGGTAGGCCGCCCTACGGAGGGACCGCCGACAGACCCTATCCGATATTCTGATGCGTTGACGGCCCGCTATGTGCCAAAGGCTTTCGCGCGCGGCCTTGCCGCGCGCCTCAGCCATGTCATCTGGTTTACCATGGTGGATGACCCGACTTCGGTCTATAAGTACGGCCTGTTACGCAGTGACGGCACGCCCAAACCCGCCTACCATGCCTATCGCACGACGATGAACCAGATATCCGGAACCGATTACTTGGGGCCTGTGACCGGAAGTTCTAAGGTAGAGGGCTATCGCTTCAGCCGCGATGGGCGCGAGAACATCGTGGCCTGGCTGACCGACTTCCCGGAGCCAGCGACGCCACAACCCTCTGCATCATTGGTCGTCACGGCTACGGTGGTGCGGATGGTGAGCCATTTGGGGACGGAGACATATATCAGCGATGGCGGCGTGGGAGATGGCGACCCGCGCAGCGGGCGCATCGGCGTAACCATCAACGATGATCCCGTCTGGCTGGAACTCAATCCCCCTCCCACGCCGACACCGACCGCGACCCCCACGCCCACCCTCACGCCGACGCTGCCGCCCTTCACCCCTACCGCTTTCTCGACGAGCGGCTGTTGGGGCCGACCCCGACGCCGTGGTTTCGGCGGCAGATCTACCTGCCCATGTTGAGCCGGAGAGACGTGCCCATCCGTGAGGGCAGTTAGACCACGATGCGCACCCTCCTCATCACCCTCGGTTTTCCCCCGGCTGTGGGCGGCATTCAGCGATTCCTGCACCAGCGCTGCCTCTTATCGCCGGATGGCATTGCCGTTCTCGCGCCGCGCATGCCTGGCTGGCGCGCCTTTGATGCGCAGCAGCCGTTTGCCATCCGTCGCTGGCCGGAATGGGGCAGCCGGATTCCCGGCCTGCGGCGGCTATCGCAGACGCTCTGGCCACTCCTGCTGGCCTTCAGGTGGCAGCGCGAGCAGCGATTTGACCGTATTGAGTGTGGTCAGGCGCTTCCCTTCGGCCTGGTTGCCCTGTTCCTTGCGCGCCTGTGGCACGTCCCTTAC
>FWWM01015408.1_pt1 | contig 11695 bp, 7 predicted proteins | sample 2228351 | NCBI WGS metagenome assembly FWWM01 (sample SAMEA103939774, study PRJEB20133) | metagenome | reverse complement strand
TTACCTCTTTACAGGGACCATCTATCGCCTTTAAATAACTCAAGTTTCGCACCCCTTAATAGGTGAGAAGTGGTTGAGAGTATTGGTGATAGCGTCGAGATAAGCTTGAAACTGGGGCCCTGGATCACAAAATTGGGCCAGAGTGTTTAGCACGGATTTCAGGAAAGTGACGAGGTAGTGCCACAGCCGCTCCAGGTAGGTGAGCTTGCCGGTCTCTTCTTCCAGTTGGCGGAAGAGATGGCCGATGGTCTGGGACCGTTCGTCATGCTCCAGGAGATAGGCCAACAGGCTGTAACGGAAAAAGGCCTGGGTGACCGAGAACACCTGGGCGGCAAAGGAGCGACCCTGCTCTTGGCCCAGCCCCAGGCGCTGCTTGGCTTCTTTGAAAAAGACTTCAATGGACCAGCGACCCAGATATTTTTGCACCACTTGGGTGGCGGTCAGGCTGAGGTCGGTGGTGAAAAAGGCGGCCCAGGCAGGCTCCGCCTTGATCTTGCCCCCTGGCCGGGTTTCCAGGTCAGGCTCTTTGTAGCCTTTGGTCAAGACGATGGCGCCTTGAAGGCCGTTGCCGCAGCTTACTGGCAGCCGGAGGAGGGAGAGCCCCAAGGCCGCCGCCTTGACCAGGCGGTGCTTGTGGGCCTGATAGAGTTGGTCCAGGGTATAACCGCTGCCGTCCCGATAATAGAGGGTATGGTCCCGCTTCAAGCGGCCAATAACCTGAAGGCCCAGGTCCTTGACCCCCTGACAGAATTTGGGGGAAGTGAACCAGGCGTCCACCAGCAGATAAAGGGCCGGAATGCCTTGGGCCAGGGCGGTCTTGAGCAGCTTCAGGGCCAGGGCCGGTTTGGTCAACTCCCGGGCCTCCATAAGACGCCGGGCCAACTCGCCCCTTCTCTTGCGGGGTTGGGCCTCGGGTGCCGACGCCGGCACGGTTTGGGAGAAATGGTGGCCGAAGTTCACGGGATAAAAATTCCGGGGGGTCAGCAATCCCAGGGCGAGGATTTCATAGCCCGGGACGGTTTTCCCCTGGGAGTGGTCATAAACGAAACTCAGGTTTTCCAGGCGCTTGCCCCCCAGGTTTCTCTCTTTCTTGATGGCCTGCCATTTCCCGGGCCGTGTCGTCGCGCCCAGGCGCGTCGCGGGGAGGCTGGTTGGATGGGGGTTCGTGGCCAACTTCGTTGCGCGCCGCTTCGCGGCTGGTTTGGGTACGGCCCGACTCTTTACGCCCTGCTTCGTTGCCCGGCAAGTTGCTTCCGGCCTCTTTGCGCCAATTGTCGTTCAAAGGGTGCTGGTAGGGCGCAAAGGCCACGCCTTCGGCAGGGCCCACGTGCCGCTCGGGATGGAGCAGCTCCAGCCCCACGGCCAGACAGATTGCGGCGGTGACCAGCGTCGGAACCCACAAGCGCAGTCCACACGGGATATTGAGGAGGTTGGCCATGCTGACAAACAGCACCAAACCGATCCCGCCGAAAAAGATCAACGTGATGACCATGTTGAGCACCCGCGTACGGTGTTTCCGATAGCTCTCCAGGCGGTCCTGGTACTCGGTTTTCAGTTGGGCGAGATTATCGAGGAGGGTGCAGGGGGCTGGCCCGCTTTCGGTAGAACCTGCCGAGGCGTTTGCACCTCCGCCGGGCTGCGGGCCGGCCTGGGCCTGGAGGGACCTATCTTCAGCCGCCGACCTGGCCGCGGACAGCACGCCGCAGGTGCCCAGGACCAGGTCGAGGGTTTTTTCCGGCTGGCGCCATTCGAAAGGCATCGGGCCGAGATGCCGCAATGCCCCAGCTTCCAGCAACTCGTTCCCCAAGAGCACGCTGGCCAGAAGGCACTCGTCTGCATCGGCTGGCGCCTGGGTCGGACCGCTTTCGAGCAGCCAGGCCCCGAGCACCGCGGGGGCAGCTTTGCCTTGTTCATCCGTTACCCCAAGGCGAAGTCGCCACGCCGATTGCGGCAACTTGGGGCCAACCGGCAGGGCCGCCGCGTTGAGGGCATGGGGACGCCGGGCCATCGCGGCGGCCGCTTCGACCAAACCGGCGCTGACATGCAGGTACCGCCCCGGCCGGCGAAACACCAGGCGCTGGGCCACCTCACGCGGCGGGCTGTGGCGATAATCGAAGATGCACAGGCGGACCACCCCGGCGGCCAACTCATCCAGGGGCAGGATCACGGGGTTAGCCTGGGTGGGGCCGGCGCTGGCCTGTGTCTGGGTAACCAACGCTTGTTGCCCCACCAGCACGCCGCGGCACCAGGCCGCCGCCACCAGCGGCACGCCGCCTTCTTTGCACCGCACGACGAATTCCAAAGGCTCGCCGGCCCCGAACACGCTCCGCCCCGTGGACAGCACGATGCCCGAGTCGGCCACCGCTGTGGGCAACGAAAATGTCTCCTCGATCCCCTGCGGCGTTTCAATCTGTAACCGGTAGGACTCCCCCGCCACCGGTTCGAGCGAAAAAGCCCCCAGGCCGTGATCGCCGGTGTCGGCCAGCGCCACCGGCCGGTTCTGCCGGTCCACGATCCGCCCGGCAATCCGCACGGGCTGGTCCCGCGCATCTTGCACGGACAAGTACACCCGGTTTTCCAAACCGGCCACCAACTGGCCTCCTTCGGGGAAGAACGCCACGCGGAGTTTTGCCGCAGCCGAGCTTTCGGGGCTTGCAGCCGGCGGACCCGTTTGGACGAGGAAAGTGCGCCGGGCCTCGACCGCCATGCCCTCGCAACTGGCAGCCACGGTGTATCGGCCCGCCAGCGCCCCTGGAGGCAGCCGGTACTCCGCCCAACCCAAGCCTTGCGACAAAGCAACTTCTTGGCGCGAACCATCCAGGACCGCACCGGAAGGATCCAGCACCTTCCACCGCAGCCGGCCTATGGGACTGGCACTAAGGCGAAACGCCTCGACGGCCAGCACCCGGAATCGCACTGTCTCGCCCGGCCGGAATGTCGTTCTTTCCAAAGCCAAATGGATGGCAGTGCGTGGGTGCCGGACGGCCAGGTGGGCTTCCAAAGGCGGGGCAGCCCGTGGCTTGTCGCGAAAGACCTGAAGCGCCAGCCGCACCTCGGGCACCTGGAAGACCCGCGAGTCGGCCGGCAGGGTTACTTCCAGGCGACCCTGTTGGTCGGTCTGCTCCTTGTGTCCGCCCAGGTGGCGGCCGTCGGGCGACCAGAAGCCGAGTTCGATCTGCGCGGAGACGGGTTCTCCGGCAAGCGAGGTGGTCAGCAGCGAGAACCGTGGAGCATGTCCTGCTTCCAACCACGGCGGGCCCAGCAGTTGCACGCGCACGGGGCCGGCGGCGATGTCCCCGAGTTGGCCCCGGTGATAGGTGTATCCCCCTAGCGCCAGGAGCAAGAGGAGAGCGGCCGAAATGCCCACGGTCCACCCAGCCCACCGCGCCCAAGGGCGGTGCACCTCGGGGCCCACGCGCAGGGGAAGCGGCCTGGACCTAGCCGGCTCGGGAGTCAGGGTCGCGCGAACAAAGGGGACGGCCACGACGGTTTCCGGCCGGCGCAGGGCGATGGGCGGCGCGGACAGTCGGGCGGCGCGGCCCAACAGCTCCGCCGTGGCCTGGGCTCGCGCATAGGCCGCCGCCCACTGCTCGTCGGCCGCGATGGCTCCCCGCAGTTCGGCCGCCTCGTCCTCGGGCAACAGCCCGTACACCAGTTCCAGGAGGCGCTGCGGCGTGACAGGTTCGAGGCTCATGGGTTCTCCCCCATCGCCCCACGCAATCTTTCCAGGGCCGTGCGCATCCGGGCCTTGACGGTCTCCAACGAAACGCCCAGCATCTGGGCGATCTCGCCGTACGGCAACTGCGCGTTCTGGCGTAGCAGAAACACCTCCTGTTCATCCGGGCCCATATCCATCAGGCACTGCCGGATGAGCGACACGGCTTTGGTTTCCCAATCCGCCGAATCTTGTGCCGAAAGGGGCGAGCGGCCGGGGGTGCTGCCGTTTTCGAGCACAATCGGGCCGGCGGGTCGGCCGGCTGTGGCGGCGCGGAGCCGGCGGCCTATGGCCAAAGCCTCGCGAAACACCCAGGCCCGCAGCCCGTTTGCATCCGGCAGGGTGTCGCGACGGCGCCAGCATTCGGCAAAGCATTCCTGGAACGCCTGGCGGGCTGTCTCGCTGTTGCCCGTCTGAAAATAGAGCATCCCGAGCAACTCGGCCTGGCAGGCCGCAAACAGGGCCTCCACGGCTTCGCCAGATACAGCCGAACTGGCGCCCGTCAAGTGCCAGTGCGCGTCGGACGGTTTCATTTCAGGTCGAGGCCCCCGGGCCTTCGCCGGGTCGACCCCCGGTTGGACCCCACAGGACCAGAAAACGTCAGAGGCCGAGCCGGCCGGCCCCATCCCGCTCTGCAAGTCGCCAGCCCGCCTGGCGGCGAGCTTTGCAGCACGACCGACCGGCACTCGGCCCGGAACCACCACGAAGTGCCATCATGAATCTTGTGCCGAGACTACCCGAATCGGCTACGCCCGGCAAGGGGGGGAACCGGGCGAGCCGGACGCCCGGACGCCCGATAGATTCGCCAAAGGCAATAAGCGTTGCTCGCCCAGACACCGAATACCAGGCCCCCTCGTTCGTGGTTCCGCCTTCTGGCGGCGAGGCGTAGCGACTTGCGGGGCAGAAAGCCTAAATGGTGGGGGGCATCGGGGACTCACGCCCCCGGGTTCCCCATTGGAAGTCCGGCTTCAGGCGGTAGGGGCCAGCGGGGCTTGCGGCGCATCGAGTTTCCAGCCGCCAGGATTTGCCATTTTCGCCAAGGGACGCTATCATCATAATGACCTGGCAAAAGAGTCTAACGCCCCAGAAGGGGGGATGCTTTGGCCGACACACGAATACCTTTACCGTCGGAGGCTGCCGCGATCACGCCGGCGGCCATGCGGATCGTCAAGTTGCTGGTTGGCAATCGGCCGTTGACGGTGGCCGACCTGATTGCGGCCACAGGGGTCACTCGGACCGCGGTGACCGAGCAGCTCAACGAGCTGGTAGCCGCCGGGTTTGTAGAGCGGACCACGGAGCGGTTGCCTGGGCGCGGTCGGCCTCGCCACTTGTACTCGGCCACCACGGCTGCCTTGCTGTTGCTGTTTGCCAGCAATCAGCGACTGGTGGTGCCGGCCATCTGGCAGGCCATCCGGGATTTGGGGGGCGAGCCCCTGCTTCGCCAGGTGGTGCAACGGGTCACCAGAATCATCGCCGACCATTACCGGCCGCGGATTACCGGGCAAACGCCGGAGGAACGGCTCCGCCAGGTCAACGACTTGTTGACCGAAGAGGGCCATCTGGTCGAGGTATGTGAAGATGCCGAGGGGCATCTCGTGCTGCGCAAGCGGACCTGCCCGTTCATTTCCATGTATGAGGAGAGCCGCACGGTCTGCGATGTCGATATCGACCTGATGACCCAGATCGTGGGGGTGCCGGTCCAACGGACCATGTGCCGCCACGATGGCGACCCGTGCTGCGCGTTCGCCATTGTTTCGACCAACGGCCGATGACGGTCCGCCGATTCTTGCCCGCCCGCCTGGCTCCGCGTTTCTTTGCGACAGCGCTGGTTGCTGCCGGATTGGGTTTGGCCTATGTGGCGGCCGACTGGTGGTGGGCCTTGCCAGAAGGCCAAGTCGCCGAGTACGTGGGCCGGCAAGCCTGCGTCGAATGCCACGCCCAAGAGGTCGAGGCTTGGACCGGCTCGGACCACGACCGGGCTATGGATCCGGCGACGCCCGAGACCGTGCTGGGCAATTTCGAGGACCAGCGGCTGGAGCACTTCGGCGTCGTCTCGACCATGTTCCGCCGCGGCACGGAGTTTTTCATCACCACCGACAACCGCCAGGGTCGGCTGGAAACCTTTCGCATCAAGTACGTGCTGGGTTACCGGCCGTTGCAGCAGTATTTGGTGGAGTTTCCCGACGGCCGCGTGCAATGCCTCCCCATCGCCTGGGATACCCAGAACCAGCGCTGGTTCCACCTCTACCCCGACGAGCCGATCGCCCACGACGACCCGCTCCACTGGACCGGCCCGTTCCAAAACTGGAACTACATGTGCGCCGACTGCCACACGACCGATCTCCGGAAGAACTATGACCTGGCGGAGAACGCCTACCACACCAGCTTTTCGGAAATGGATGTAAGCTGCGAAGCGTGCCATGGGCCGGGAAGCCTCCATGTGCGCATCGCCAGACAAAAGAAGCTCTTCTGGGACCGGCGCTATGGGTACGGACTGGTACGGCTGAAGGAAGCGCCCTGGAACGTCCAGGTCGAAACCTGTGCCCCCTGCCACGCCCACCGCCGGATCGTGTATCCCGGCTTTCGGCCGGGAAGTCCTTTCCTGGACCACTATCTGCCGGCCCTGTTGGACGGCGAGTTGTACTGGCCCGACGGCCAGATTCGCGAAGAGGTGTACGAATACACCTCGTTCCTCCAGAGCCGCATGTATCACGAAAAGGTCCGCTGCACCGACTGCCACGACCCGCACACCACGCGTGTCAAGTTTCCCGACAATCGCCTGTGCGGCCAATGCCACCTGCCGACCAAGTACGATACGCCCAGCCACCATTATCACCCCAACGCGGACAAGCCCGGCACGCTTTGTGTCGAGTGCCACATGCCCAAGACGACCTTTATGGTGGTGGACCCGCGGCTGGACCACAGCATCCGGGTTCCCCGTCCCGATCTGACCGTGGCCCTGGGGATTCCCAACGCCTGCACGGGGTGCCACCACGACCCCGCCAAGGGTGAGACGCCGGAGTGGGCGGCGGCGAAGGTCGAGCAATGGTACGGGCCGCGCAAAGGCCCCCTGCATTTCGCCTATGCCATTGATGCCGCGCGCAAACGGAAGCCCGAGGCGGCCGAGTTGCTGTTGGATGTGGCCCGCCGCAAAGACACCCGCCCAGTGGTCCGGGCCAGCGTCCTGGCCCTTTTGGGGAACTATCCGGGTCTGGCTTCGGAATCGGCCGTGCGTGACGGTCTGGAAGACCCCGACCCCCTGGTCCGCGCATCCGCTGTGCGGAGCATCGAGCTATTCTACCCGGTACAAGGCCGGTCCGGGGCTGAAGTTGGGCTGGCCGACCCCAACCGCCGGCGCCTGCATGAAATCCTCACGCCGCTGCTTCATGACCCGATCCGTGCGGTGCGCATGGAAGCCGCCAGGGTGCTGACGCTGGTCCCCGATCAGGAGCGAAACGCCCAGGACCAGCAGGCGTTCCAGCGGGCTTTGGACGAATACCTGGCGGGGCAGGAGTTCCTGGCCGACCAGCCCGCCGCCCATCTCAATATGGCTGTGGTGTACGCCAATCGGGGCCAGCCGGCCAAGGCCGAAGCCGAATACCGCCAGGCGCTCCGCATCGACCCGGGCTTTGTCCCCGCCGGCATCAATCTGGCGATGTTGCTGGATGAACAGGGGCGCGCTGACGAAGCCGAGGCCCAGTTCCGCCGCGTCATCGACGAGCTGAAGCGGCAATTGGCGGCGGCCGAGCGCCAAGCGGCGATCCTGGACCAGGCCGGGCGCGGCGCCGGAGCTTCTCCCCCCAAGGAACGTCCGATCGATCGCATGATCGAGCATTTGCGCCTGCAAACGGCCGACTGCCACTTCTCGCTGGGGCTGCTGTTGGCGGAACGTCAAGAGCGTCTTTCTGATGCGGCGGTCCAACTGGCCGCGGCGGCCCGACTGGCCCCCGCAAACCCCCGCATCCACTACAACCTGGGGCTGGCGTGCCAGAACCTGGGCCAAAACGCCCAAGCCGAGCAATCGCTGCGCTTGGCGCGCCAATTAGCCCCTGGGGTACCCGATTACCATCGTGCGCTGGCAATTTTCTACGCCCAGCAGCATCGTTGGGGGGACGCCATCCAGGCCGCCGAGCAACTGCTGCACCTCGCGCCCCAGGACCGCAGTGCCCAGGCCCTGCTTGCGCACCTCCTCGAGCAGCGCCAGGCGGCTGGGAAGCCTGCGGAAAGCGCTCCCGCACCCGCGGCTAAACCGTAGTCCACGGCACTGCATTTTCGGGATTGCCCTTGGGGGTCCGCACCGACATCAGGTGGGCCAGGCCGCGCCGTGGTCCCGCGCGCTGGCCGGCGACACGCCCGCCGCCATTGTTCCCGGGAGATCGTCCCGAGGTTGCGGGCAACCACCGAGGGCTGACGCCCTCCGGCTCTTTGCCCGGCTCTTCGCCACCGGCGGCTCTTCATTCCCACTCCGCAGGGTTGTGCGAGCGTATTGACAGCAGGGGTGCGATTTGCTAGATAAGTCGCCTTCACGGGAAGGGCTTGCAGCCACGGATGGGTGCGCGAAGCTTGACGGTCGGCTTGTGCGGCGACCGCCCCCTATCTGAACCTGTTGCGACCTCGCAGAGGCGGATTGGGCATCGACTACCGTGGCGAACCGGGAGGAATCGCAAGCCAGCGATTGTTGTGTGGCTGTTGATGCTCTCTGTGGCCTCGACGGGTCTTTGGTCGCGTGCCGCGGACTTGCGAAGTCCCCGCGCCGGGCTTTGGCCTTCTTTCCCACGGCTGGCACTCCCGGGCCGGCAACGGCCTGGAAACCGTACACCCCTTTTTTCGCAAAAAGGATGCGCGGGTGCGATCGGGTTCTCGAAGCCGGGGAGCGAATTGGTGTAGAGGACAATCTCCCGCAAGAGGCAACAAAGCCTTTTGGGGGATATGTCGATAACGTCGATCCCAGATATGGCAGACTCGCGAAGAAGGTGAGACCCCATGCGACTCGATCCCACGCAATACGCCGACTGGCAAATCGCCGAAGCGGCCGAATGCCACATGAAGACCTGCTACCAACTGGCCGACGAACTCGGCCTGACGAAGGATGAGCTTCTTCCCTACGGCCACTACATCGCCAAGGTGGATTACCGGAAGGTGCTGGAGCGGCTCAAAGAGCGGCCGGACGGGAAGTTCATCGAGGTGACGGCCATCACGCCGACACCGCTGGGCGAGGGGAAGTCCACGACCACGCTGGGCTTGCTGCAAGGCCTGGGGAAGCGGGGGAAGCGGGTGGTGGCGTGCATCCGCCAGCCCTCCGGGGGGCCCACGATGAACATCAAGGGTTCGGCCGCCGGCGGAGGCCTCTCGCAATGCATTCCGCTGACAGAGTTCTCGTTGGGACTGACCGGGGACATCAACGCGGTGATGAACGCCCACAACCTGGCGATGGTCGCCCTGACCGCCCGCTTGCAGCATGAGCGGAACTATGACGACGAGCGCCTGGCCAAGGTGGGACTGAAGCGCTTGAATATCGATCCCACGCGCGTGGAGATGGGCTGGGTAATCGACTTCTGTGCACAGGCCTTGCGGAACATCATCATCGGCATCGGCGGGTCGATGGACGGGTATATGATGCAAAGCAAGTTCGGGATCGCCGTCTCCAGCGAGGTGATGGCTATCCTGGCCATCTTCCGCGACCTGGCCGATCTCCGCGAGCGGATCGGAAAGATCATCGTGGCCTACAACAAGAAGGGGGATCCGGTGACGTGCGAGGACCTGGAGGTGGCGGGGGCCATGACGGCATGGCTCCGCCAGGCCATCAACCCCAATCTGCTCCAGTCCATCGAAGGCCAGCCTTGCTTCGTGCACGCCGGGCCTTTCGCCAACATTGCGGTCGGGCAGTCCTCGGTGGTGGCGGACAAAATGTGTTTGAAACTGGCCGACTACCACATCACCGAATCCGGCTTCGGGGCGGATATCGGGTTCGAGAAGTTCTGGAATGTCAAATGCCGGCTGTCGGGCAATGTGCCGAACGTATCGGTGATCACGACCACGGTGCGCGGGCTGAAACACCACGGGGTCCACGCAGGCGCCCCGCCGTGCCCGCCGGGCAGGCCAATCCCCAAGGAATACTTCGAGGAGAACCTGGCGTGGCTGGAGGACGGGATGGCCAATCTGATCCACCACATCAACACGGTGAAAAAGGCGGGGATCAAACCGGTGGTGGCCATCAACGCATTCCATACCGATACGCCGGCGGAGATCCGTTTGATCCGCAAGATGGCCGAGGCGGCGGGGGCCCGCGTCGCCCTTTCCCACCACTGGCGGCTTGGGGGAGAAGGGGCCTTGGAGCTAGCCGATGCGGTGCTGGACGCCTGCGAGGAGCCTACCAATTTCCGATTCCTATACGAGCTCGATCTCCCTCTGAGCCAGCGCATCGAGCGGATCGCCAAAGAGGTCTACGGGGCCGATGGCGTCAGCTACACCCCGGAGGCGGAGGCCAAGCTCCGCCACCTGGAAGCGGACAGCGCTTTTCGCGATTTCGCCACCATGATGGTCAAGACCCACCTGAGCCTCAGCCATGATCCCGCGCGCAAGGGCGTGCCGAAAGGGTGGGTGCTGCCCGTCCGCGATTTCTTGATCTACGGCGGCGCGCGGTTCATCTGTCCCGTGGCGGGCAACATTTCGCTCATGCCGGGGACCGGGTCCGACCCCGCGTTCCGCCGCATCGATGTCGATGTGCACACGGGGCGAGTGCGCGGCCTGTTTTGACACAGCGATTGCCGCGGGTTCGGCCTCCGGCGAAAAAGCGTGCGTGCCGGCATCCCCTCCGGGGGCTTTTGTGCCCGCCCGGCCCGCACCGGCCACCCTTTCGGTCAGGTGCAATAGAACTCCCGGACCCGCAAAATGGCCTCGAAGCCTCCGCGGGCCAGGCAGTCCTCCAGGCACCGCACCGCGGGGTGGTCCGGCGGCAACAGCTCGTAGTTCCGCTTGACCGACCCGATGATCATATCCAATCCCAGCGGAATCGCCTTGGTGAGGAAGGCGTTTTCCAGGGGGGCCTTGACCGGCGAACCGTCGGCCCGCTTCGGCGGCAACTGGACGGTGAAATTGCTCAACCCCACCGACAGATGCGTGCCGGCGAAGGCCGGATCGCGGTGGATCATCTCCATGGCCGCCACCACACGCCGGAGGTTCCCCTCGCAGTCGCTCCCCAGCGGCGCGATGCCGGGATCGAAGATGCAGTCCTCGTTAGCCAGTCCCGCGCGGTGGGCCTCGGCCAGCAGGAAACGGGCCGCCTCGTAGGTCTGTTCGGCCGAATGGCACGGCCGCGAGCGCCCGTCCTCCACCCGCTCGGAGACCAGCAGGATCGGCCGAAAAGGCTGTACCGCCAAAAGCTCGAACATCTGCACTCGCAGCGGCGAGATCGAGTTGAGCAGCGGCTTGTGGCCCCCTGCCAGGACCGGGTCATAGGCCGCCAATCCCGCGCGGGCCGTCTCGTAATCCGGCGTATCGATCGACAGGGGCTTAGAGGTCACCTGCTGGATGCGGCGGACCAGCTCGGCCATGAACTCCGGCGGCCGGAGGCCCACGTTCACGTCGAGATAGTCGGCACCCTGGCGGCTTTGGAAGCGGGCCAGTTCCAAAATCCCGTCGATGTCGCCGGCCTCGAACAGCTTGTGCGTCGAGGGGACCGAATCGTTGATCGTCTCGCCGATGAGGGTCAAACCCGCGATGGCCATTGGCACCTTTCCTTGTAAGATTCCGCTGGTGGGCGATGGAAACGGAGCATTGGGAGCCCGAGGACCGCCAACGTGGGCAGCTCACGAGCCGGCCTGCGGCACCGGCGGCGGCTTTTGGGGTTCGGCGGCGGGCGGTGCGGCTGGAGCGGGTGCGGCGGGTCCGGCGGACGGTGCGGGCGCAGCGGGCGGTGCGGCTGGAGCGGGTGCGGCGGGTCCGGTGGGTGCAGCGGGCGGTGCGGCTGGAGCGGGTGCG
>FWWM01015395.1_pt1 | contig 11701 bp, 9 predicted proteins | sample 2228351 | NCBI WGS metagenome assembly FWWM01 (sample SAMEA103939774, study PRJEB20133) | metagenome | reverse complement strand
ACACACCCTTTGGGTCCCGCTTTTGGGCGCACACATGGGTGCGCCCCTACAGATTTTTTCCCATGCGGGACTGGTCTGACCTGACGATTAACCTTTACAGCTCACCCGAAAAACCCCGTAGGGGCGGACCGGTGTGTCCGCCCCAAATTATTTCGAACGGACGGCATCCCGCCAAGCCGACCCCGGCAATTCTCCCAAGGCTCAGAATGGGCTGTGGAGGGACGAGGGACAATAAAAGACCGTCCTCTCCTCCTTTTCCGCTGCGTCTTCGCGCCTCGACAAGCTTTCTTCCAGCCGAAGAAGATCCCCCAAGGTCCATTGTCGAAGTTTTTCAAAAAGATTCTGGGACAATTCCTGCCAGACCAAGCGGGGAGCGCATTGGAAAGAACGAGGACACCTGAGGGGTTTGGACACACAAGGTGCCAGGTCACATCCCCCTTCAAGAACACCAATGATCTCATCAAGAGTGATTTCCTCGGGATCCTTGGCCAACCTATGGCCCCCTTTGCGTCCACGCACGGTTTCAATCATTCCGGCCTTCTTGAGAATCAAGGCGATCTGTTCCAGGTACTTGACGGAAATGCTTTGTTCCTTGGCGACATCGGAGATCTGCATTGGATTTTGCCCGGAATGGCGTGCCAGAGACATGAGAAGTCGAATGCCGTAACGGCTGCGTGTGGAAAGGCTGACCATGGGTGCGCTCTCCTTTGACCTTGGGGTTTTACCCACACCGCTTGAACCGAAAAGAGGTGAGGTTCATGGTGCATTCTTCACAAGCATTACGCATACCGTATGCAAGGCGAAAAAATCAAGAGGTGTTTCACTTCCAGGAACGCTTCCGGGCCATAGCAAGCCTATGATTCGTTTAGAAAATGAGTTGGAATTCAAGTGGAGGAGAATTCCTCGCCGTATTTTTTCAGCTTGAGTTTTAAGGTGCGACGCGTGATTCCAAGCCGCCGAGCCGCTTCGCTCTTATTACCACCCGTTTCTTCGAGAACCTGTACAATCAGACGCCTCTCCATTTCCGCCAGCGTCATGGATGGAGCCGGTTCTTCGTCTTCAAGGCCTCTTTCTCTTTGGGACGTCAAAGGGGCGGAGGCTGCTGCTTTTTGAAGGTGCAGGGGAAGTTCCGCCTCGGTGAGATACTCGCCACGCAGCAAAATGACGGCTCGTTCCATGACGTTTTCCAGTTCACGCACATTTCCCGGCCAATCGTATCTTACCAGAAGGTCCATGGCGCGAGGTGTTATTCCTCGCACCGTTCTTTTGTTTTTGGCCGCAAAGGTTTTGAGGAAATGTTCCACAAGGAGGGGAATATCTTCCTTGCGCTGACGAAGCGGTGGGACTTCCACCGCGACCACGTTGAGTCGATAGTATAGATCCTCGCGAAAGGTGCCTTCTTGGGTCATGCGTTGCAAGTCTCTGTTGGTGGCTGCCAGAATGCGCACATTCACGGCAATGGCTTGGTCACTTCCCACCCTTTGAATATGGCCGTCCTGAAGGACTCTGAGAAGTTTGGCCTGCATGGGCAGGGACAATTCACCGACCTCATCAAGAAAAATAGACCCCCCATCGGCTTGCGCAAACCGCCCTCGACGGGGCTTGTCCGCTCCCGTAAAGGCTCCTTTGTCATGGCCAAAGAGTTCGGATTCCATAAGGTTTTCAGGAATGGCGGCGCAGTTGACTTCCACCAAAGGCCCTTGACTTCGCGGGCTGTTGGCGTGAATAGCTCGAGCCACCAGACCTTTTCCTGTGCCGCTTTCCCCGGTGATAAGCACGGTGGCTTCGCTGGGGGCCACCAAAGCCAGCAGTTCCACAAGACGTTGCATGGCGGAGCTTTTTCCGATGATTTCCGGCAGACGCAATTTGGCCAGTTGCTCTCGGAGCTCCTGGTTTTCGGTCCGTAACTGCATATGTTCCAAAGCTCGATTCAGGGTAAGGCGCAGAGCGTCAAAATCCAGGGGCTTGGTGAGATAGTCGTAGGCGCCTGCCTTGAGAGCTTCCACCGCCGAAGGGATCGACGAAAAAGCAGTGAGCACGATTACCGGCAAAGCCGGGTTGTATTGATGGATACGGCGTGTAGCCTCAATACCGTCCATGTCGGGCATACGCACATCCATGATCACCGCATCCAGAGGCTGCTCCTGTGCTCTTTGAACGGCGGAAAGTCCTCCATCCGCCTCATGCGCTCGATATCCCCAATCCTCAAGAAGTGTGGTGAGCATCAGTCGATGGGCCGGATCGTCATCCACGATGAGAATATGGGCGGGGCTTTTGCCTTTCATGACTCTCTTTCGTTTTCCTTTCCATGCCGAGGTGTTCGGTGCCGAGATTCCAATTTCTTCAACCTTCCGGTTGGTTTTCCCTTTCCGTCATGACATTTGGGCTCACTGCGTTGCTTGCCCTAAGGGGAGGTCTCGAAACCTTCTGAGGAAGACGAATCACAAATCGGGTTCCTTGGTCCGTGGAAGGATCCACCACAATTTCGCCGCCGTGGGCGTCTACGATCTTGTGGACGATGGCCAAGCCCAATCCCACACCCGTGGGTTTCGTGGTGAAATAGGGATCAAAGATATGCCCTAAAACGTCCGAAGGAATGCCCGGTCCCGTATCCTCCACGTCCACTTCAAGGAAGTCCTGATCCATGAAGGCCCGGACCGTGAGTTTTCCTCCTTGATCCATAGCTTGAATGGCATTGAGGTAGAGGTTTAGCAAAACTTGAGAAAAGCGGTCGGCGTCCACAACGACCATCAAATCGGGTGGGGATAGATCCACGGCCAGTTCCACACCCGCATGAGCGGCATCTCTTTCCACGAGCTTTAGACTGTGTTCAATGATGTCTTGAAGACGTACAGGCTTGAGGTCCAATTCTGCGGGGCGGGCAAATTCCAGCAGTTCCGAAATGACTCGATTCAGCCGGTCCACTTCATGGGTCATGGTTCGCGCCACTTCCTGGGCTGAAGCATCATTGGACGCCTTGCGGGCAAGAATCGCCGCAAAACCTTTAATGGAGCTCAAGGGATTACGAATTTCGTGGGCCACTCCCGAGGCAAGTTTTCCTAAAGACGCCAAGCGTTCATGACGGCGAAGTTTTTCTTCCAGGTTTCGTACAGTGGTCATGTCTGAAAGCAAAAAGGCAAAGCCCGCTGGGCTTTTTTCGCTTTCCTGAATCGCCGTGGCGTGGACAAGCAAAGCTTTTCGTGTATTTCGCCCCGTTTCGCAAAGGATGTTGTCTTCGACGGGATCTTCCCCACGTTCCAGGCGGCTCCGCAGGTTTTCCAAGCCTGGAATATCTTTCAAGTTGCCGCCCGGCTTTACAAAAGGGCCCAGCAGGGATGCGGCGGCCGGATTGATTTGGCGAATGACTCCGTGCGGATCCGTGGCGATCAGACCCACGGGCATGCGGGAAAAGATGGCTTGGGTCATGACTTCCATGCTTCTTAAGGATCGACGAGCCAGCCGATAGCCGTGAGCCCAGAAAAGGGCGACCAAGCCGGTGGCGCCGAGAGCAAACAGCGAGGCTAGAAGAACCACGTGATGATAGACGTCCTGGCGGACGGCTTCTTTCAATGGCGTGGCATCCAAGCCTACCACGAGCCGCAAGGGTCCGGCCTGAGCGAAAGGATCTTGTCCGTGACCCATCTGGCCTCGACCCATTGCATGACCTTGTCTTGCCCCTTCTTCCGTGCAGGGGCCTCGGGGAATCGTGGCACAGCGCGCCCAGGGTTGATAAGCGCGAACCACTTCAAAGGCTTTTTTTCCTTGATAATCGGTATAGGCATGCCCGTAAAGTGCCGCTTGATGTGTCGGAGGAATTTCTTGCCCCGTTTCTTCAGCATGGCTCGAAGCCATAACGCGCCCTGATTGGTCCACAAGGCGAAGGTAAAGGACCGATGGTTCCTGTGCCATTTGTTCCATGAGCATCTGCATTTGATGCCGTCCCCATCCCATACGGCCCATCATGCCGGTTCGAGTTCCGGCTTCAAGGGATTCCATGAGCGTATGAGCCTGAGCGGAAAGCGCCGCTTCCATGAAGCGCCGTTCCCGGTCCGCATTTCTAAAAGCCACCACGCTGAGGATTACGGCTAAAAGACCGACCGCTCCAAGCATCAACCACGGCGAAAGCCACGGAGCCTCCATGGCAAGGCCAGGCTTAAGAGGAAAGAGTGAAGGACGTTTCGTCATGAGAGCGCATCTCGCAAAAAGTCAAAACTTCCAAATGCAATGACCGCCAACATAGCAGTCCTCGTTGTTAGACAAACATCATATCAAAAAGCGGGCCAAGAAAAGAGGCTTTCTCCATGCGTTTTTTCGCTTAAAGTAAAAGGGCGTATATCAGGTTTTGGTAGAAGAACCTGGCCCTTCTTCCGCCAAGAGATCCTTGGTGCTTTTCCAAGCAACGTGCTTCCGCGTGAAGACTTGATTCCAGGCGACTACCGAATAAGCACGCCTGTTGAGCAAAAATGCTATGCTAGCTTTGAAATCCGCAAAGACGTGATCCATTGGAATGGAGGCGTGGGTGCCGATGTTGCCGTGAAAGGACCTCGGTTTCCATCAGTCCTGTGACCATAGACACAGATATCTCAAAAAAACGCCCCTTTCCTGTTCCAACCACTTGCTCCAGCTCCTGGATCATTTGAATCCAGGAATGCCACGCATGGATTGAAACTATCCAGTCTCAAACGTGGGGATCGAGAAAGACCGGCCGTGTCCTCACGGCTTTGATTTTTTTCTTGTGTTCTTGGGATCTCTTGCCGAATAAAAGACTGAAGATGTGGTGGACCTTCCCCTAGGCGATGACTCTTGCCCAAGGTAGCCCAAATGACCGAGAAGGGAATAAGCACGAACTCTCCCAACGGATCTCTTCGTGACGAGGTACGCAAGGTTATTCGAACCCTGGAAGCCCTTCCCTCGGCGCCCGCTGTGGCTTCCAACATCCTCAATGCCCTGACCCAAGCCAGGCCTGACATGGAGCGCGTGGTCAAGCTTCTGGAAACGGACCAAGGACTGGCCATGAAGCTCCTTCGCCTTGTCAATTCCAGTTACTACGGCCTTTCAAAAAAGGTGGCCACCTTGCAAAGGGCCGTAGCCTTGCTCGGCGTGGAACAGCTTCGGTGCATGCTGCTCAGTGTGACCGTTTCCGAATCCCTTATCAAGGAATTGCGACGAAGAGCGCGAAAGGATCAACAGGCTCTTTGGGAGCATTCCCTGGCTTGTGCCGTGTGTTGTGAGTTGTTCGCGGAAAAAGTTCTGCCAAAGAGAGCCTCGGAAGCCTTTGTCTTGGGTCTTTTGCACGATGTGGGCAAGCTCCTTTTTATGGAATGCGCCGCGGAAACTTATCAAGAAGTGGAAAAGGCGGCTCGGGAGCGGGGCGTGAGCATGGCTGAGGCGGAACAGGATCTTTTAGGCGTCGATCATGCCACGGTGGCACGCTGGCTTGCGGAAAAGTGGGAACTTCCTCCCATCCTTACCTTTCCTTTATGGTGGCATCATCACAGCCCCGACGTTTTGTCCATGATGGATATTCCAGATCCTGAGATTCGAGATCTGAGCCTCTTGATCAATCTGTCGGACCATGTGGTGCATGAGCTCATGGCGGATGCGGTGGCCGTGGAACTTTTTCGAAACCCTGACCCGGCGCTTCTGTCTCATTTCGGATTGAACCCAACGGACTGCCATGAAGTTAAAAGCCGCATCGCCAAGCGCTATAGTGCTCGAACCGCTCTGCTGGATTTTGAACAGGATGAACTCTCCTTTTATTTCCGTGCCTTACAGCGGGCCAATCAGCATCTGAGTCGAATGGCTTCCCAGGGTTTACGGCTGGAGGCCTCACGTCGAAGTGAACGGGAACGCGAGGCTTTGGAAGACTTGGAGACGCTGCTTCCCGCTCTTGGGGACGTTCCCACCATGGTGGAAGAGGCGGCGGGGCGGGTGGCCGAGCTTTTGGGTGTGGATCAAGGAGTGGTCTACGTCTGGGACGACTCAAGTCCCATGCTTCACGGGTGTTGGTGGAAAGCCGAGGATGCGCCCCGTTCCTTTACTTTGTCCAAGGAGGGAGGCAACGGCCGGGAAGCGCTGAACAGTATGCCCTTTGAGATGCGTCAGCTCCTCGGCGGTTTTCGGAAACGCTACAGCTTCACTGCTGCTGGCGCCCTCATGGATCGCCGTGTGCAGTATCACCCCCCGTTTATCGCTGTGCCGATTGTTGTGGACGGCACCGTCGTGGGAGAAGCCATCCTTCACGAACAGGCCCTTCATTATGAGGAACCAGATGCGGCACGTCCCTTAAGTGTTTACGAAAAGCTGGGTCGCGTGCTCTCGTCGGCGGTGCGCCAAATTCGACTGGTGGAAAAGTCTCGAGACCTCAACGACAAGCTCTCCACAGCACTGGCTCAAGCTGGTCGTACCATGAAGGAGCTTCGAGAGGCCCAAGCGAGGTATCGAGATGAAAAAGAGCGTCTTGCCGTGACGCTCAAGAGCATAGCCGAGGCGGTCATTGCGACGGATACGGAAGGACGTGTGGTTCTTTTCAACGAAGGGGCTTCCAAGCTGACAGGCTGGAATGAGGAGGAAGTTCTTGGAAAGTCGGCCTCAGACGTGCTCCGTCTGGTGCGCACCGCGACCGATGAACCTCTACCGAATCCCGTTGGCTTAGTTGTGGCGAAAGGCGGTCCTGTGGAATACGCCAACGAGCTGGCTTTAAAGACTCGAGACGGTTCAGCCAAACCCGTGGCCATGTGTGCCGCGCCGATCATTGATGAAGAAGATCGAACCTTGGGGGTGATCTTTGCCATTCGTGACTTGACGTATCAAAAGAAGATGGAAACGGAGGTGCTTCGAGCTCGTAAACTGGACTCCATTCGCATTTTGGCCGGAGGTATCGCGCATGATTTTAACAACATTATGATGGGCATTCTGGGAAACCTTAACCTGGCCCATATGTTCCTGAACGATCCTGAAAAGCTTGAGTCTCGGCTTGCGGAAGCGGAAAAGGGTGTTCATCGTGCCAAAGATCTGACCCAGCAGTTGCTGAGCCTGGCCAAGGGCGGAGCGCCGATCAAAAAGACGACGGCCATCTCGGATCTTTTGCGAGAAGGGACCGACTTCGTGCTTTCAGGGTCCAACGTGAAGGTTCATTTTGATCTTCCTAAGGATTTGCGCCCTGTGGATGTGGATGTGGCCCAAATGCATCAGGTGATCAGCAATCTGCTCATCAACGCCAAACAAGCCATGCCCAATGGAGGGACGGTGTGGATTTCGGCGGAGAATTGCGAAGTGAATGAGGAGACGGGCTTACCTTTGCCTAAAGGCTCCTATGTGCACATTGCCTTTCGTGATGAAGGAGTGGGGATCAAAGCGGAATACCTGGATCGCATCTTCGATCCTTACTTTACCACCAAAGACCGCACCAGCGAAAAAGGGACAGGACTTGGCCTTGCCATTGTCTATTCGGTGATGAAACGCCATGGAGGGTGCGTGACGGTGGAGTCCCAGGAAGGAAAAGGAACAGTGTTTCACCTGTACCTTCCTGCAACGGATGCGGTGCCGGCCTCGGTTTCCGAAGAAGCCAAGACAATCCAGACGGGTCGTGGCCGCATTTTGGTCATGGACGACGAGGAATCTGTGAGAAACATTGTTCGGGAAATGTTGACGCATCTTGGCTACGAGACAGACATGGCCAAGGATGGTCAAGAAGCCATACAAAAATACGAAGCGGCCCTTAAACAGGGCAGGCCCTATGTGGCCGCCATTTTGGATTTGACGGTTCGAGGCGGCATGGGCGCCAAAGCAACGGTGGAACGAATTCATGCCCTGGACCCTTCGGCTAAGGCCATTGTTTCCAGCGGCTACGTTCAGGACGAGGTCGTGGACCGGTACGCAGAATTCGGCTTCGCCGCGGTGATCACCAAACCGTTCACCATTCGTAAGCTCTCGGAAACCCTTCAAAGGGTGGTGCACGTGAAGGAAAGGCGCCGCTTTGAGAGAAAGAGAGTGCAACACCCTGTGATGGTGGAAACGGAGGAGACTTCCTTTTTGGCCAGCACCATGAACCTGAGTGAGGAAGGCGTGCTCATCGACAGTCATGTGCCTATGACCCCAGAGGCGATGATCTCCCTAAACCTGAAAGCGGATCAGGAAACCCAGCGGCGCTTCGTGGGACGCGTTGTGTGGTCTCGAGTGAACGCCACCAACGGTCACGGAGGCTCTTATCTGGTGGGCGTGCACTTCGAAAACACCTCTGAAGAAGACAAAGAATTCGTGCGCCACCTCATGGAGGAGGAATCCTAACCTGAAGTTCCTGGTGGGGTCAGATCTATGTCATTGAAGTGTCAAGTGAAATAAGAAAATGGCAGGCCAACACATGGCTACATCGTCAGAGACAGGCCCAATAAGTCCAAGGACGATTTGACAATCAGGCGAGCAGGCTTGGGGACTCCACCTTATCTTGACTGATTGTCACAAAGCAGACTGCAGGCTGTCTGAGCTGTTACTTGGGGAATCACAATTGCGGGGGGCTCTATCTTGGAGGGAAACCACCTGATCAGGTCCATGGACCGGGTGCAGTCCATTTTGTGGGATTGGGTTTGCCTTCGGTGTGGGCCGCGACGATGGGCGATAGAAATCCGTCCACTTGAGCCACGATTTCCCCGAACGAGTCTGGCAGGTGATCCTGTCCGAGCCTTATCCGGAACGCCGCCCATTGGATCTGTTTGGCCGAGATGAAAGGCTCAGTGAAAGCTTCGATTTCCGCAGGCAACGTCGTGCGCCGCCGTTCAAAGGTCAGGCGGACGGCCTCGGCAAGCTCGGCTCCATCGAAATCGAATTGTTTGGACAACAAACAGATGTCGTAGAAGTCCTTCATCCGGCTGTTCAGCACACCCAGTTTGACCATGGCTTCGAACTTTTCCGCGATGGTGCTTTCCCGGCTGTAGCAGAGCAATCGTGGTGCCGGGGATTTCAGCATGGTCGGAAGCTCCGACTCTTCAGGCCTTTCTTTTATTCCTCGATCCAGACAAATCGTATCCACTTATTAGCAAGTGGTAACAGAATGTCTGATTCAGACCATAAAATCAAGGGGAATCCGAGGATTACGCGAACACGGAATGGGTCCGCAGCGGGATAGCGCAGACCGTCTCTTCGCCTCCCTGGTCGAGGTGCCTGCTCGCGGACCAGCATGGTGCAGCGGACGGCGTTGGTGATGTGGTCGTTTTGTCGGGAGGTCGTTTGTTGATGCGGGACTGAGACGGTCTGGCAGATTTTGGTCGGTGCTATTTCACACGAGAGATTATATAAAGGATTTCGTCAATGATCTCGACAGACCTTTGAGGATCAACAGGGACCAGCACGGCGGCTTCCGCTGCCAGAGTCATGACGGCATTATTGAACTGGAATGCAGCACTCTTTGGGTCGTCCAGCTCGGGCATATCGAAAATCGGGACAGAAAGCGGTTTAACTAAAAGTGCGCGCCTTCGGCCCGATCTTCGGGCGGTTGATACCTTCGTGTGCCGATCACGCCTTGTGTTTTTGCCGGGTCCAATAGGGGTTGGAGAGATCTTCAAAGATGGTCAAAGCGGCTGCCGCCCCGGCTGCCGTGGCCGTCACGATTTGCCGATAGCCTCCTTCCACATCTCCTGCAGTGTAGATCCCGGCAATGGTTGTGCGGTGTGACCCGTCATGCTGCACAAACCCGTCGGGTGTGAGTGGAAGCCCTAGTTTTTTCGCCAAACTGGTTTCCGCCACGTATCCTATGGCCACAAAAACCGCATCTGTTTCACGAGAAAAAATCTTTCCGGTTTTATTATTCTTGAGAATCACAGAGTTGACCAAGCGATCGCCCACGATCTCTTGCGCTTCCGTGTTCCACAGCACAGGGATTTGGGACGTCTCTAGGGACTTCACCAAATGTTCCTGGGCACGAAGGGAATCACGACGGTGCACCAGCGTGACTTTCACCCCGATGTGATGCAGGTGCAAAGCTTCCGTGACGGCACTGTTGCCGCCTCCGATCACCAAAGCCTTTTTGCCTCGGTACAAAGGACCATCGCAAGTGCTACAATAACTTACCCCTCGACCGGACAGCCGATCCTCCCCGGGAACTCCCAAACGCCGGTAAGATGCTCCCGTCGCCAGAAGCACTGCCCGAGCCCGAAATCGCCGCCGAGTGGTCAAAACCTCTATCTCTCCATTGGCCCGAACCTCCACGACCTCTTCATTGGGAAAGATCTGCACATATTCAAGAGCATGGGACACCATGATATCCACGAGCGTTTTTCCGGGCACACGGCTTAAGCCCGGATAGTTTTCCACCATGGGTGTGGTGGCCACTTGACCTCCTAAATTCCCGCGCTCCACAACCACGGCTCGAAGTCCGCTTCGCACGGCATAAATGCCTGCTGTCAACCCGGCGGGGCCTCCACCCACAATGACAAGATCCGTTTGCACTTCTTCCGCATCGTTATCCGGAATGAAGATGGTCTGAGGTTCCAGTTTCACTAAGGAAGCCATAAAAAGTTCTTCAGGCTGAGCTCCTTGAGCTATGAGGGTTTCGTTGGCTACGACCTGAGGCACGCTGAAGGCTTCGTAAGCCTTCGCCAAATCCGGATTGAATTCGATATCGACAATTTCCACGGAAACCTTTTCGGGCAGCGCCACGGCGGCTTTAACGGCGTTGACCGCCTGTTGGGGGCAATACGGGCAGGTGGCGCTGACAAACACCTTAATGTGGCGTTCTCCTTCCAGCTTGGAAAGAACTTTTCTCGACTGATCGCTCAGGCCGTCGGAACCCGTTCCCATGTGGATGATGGTCTCCACCAGGGTGCGACCTTCTTCCCCTAAGGGCAAGCCCAGGTAGCGCACTCGGTAGCGATCCGGGCAAAAAAGGAGGACGGGGGCGCGATCCACATGAAAGGTTACTGCTTCGGGTTCTCCAAGGTCCCTATGGAACAGATGAACCTTGCCGGACAAGTCCTGGAACATGGAGACAAAAGTTTTGACCGCTTCATGCATCTGGGCATGTTTCTTGTCCGAAAATGCATGAATAGTGACGTCGTAGGGCAGTTTGTCAAAAAGGTTTTTCAAATGCCGAGCGACATCTTTAGGTAGGGTTTCTTTTCGGGCCATCTCATTCCCTTTCCCTCAAAATGAGAAACCTTTCAGGTCTCCAAGGCGTCAATAAAGGGATCATGTCAAAACGATGCCATGACGCTGCTGCAGCGGGCTCACAATCACCAAAAGGGCATCGGCGCTTCGTGCCGACTGGCAAAAGTTGTCTGAAGATAAAGTTGACCCAATAACAGAACATCCGCTTATCTGTTGTGAAACTTGAAATAGGACGAGCTACAGCTTCGCTCCCAAAAAACAGATCAATTCTGCGACAATCATTTACCTATAGGCAACTTTCCCTGTAACAATAATGGCTAAACGGATCAAGGAGCATTTTCTTTTGACTCGCGATGAAGTTGAATGCACAGTGGGAAAGGATTCGGTTGGGGAACGGAAAATGAGGCGCATCAGGCAATGCCATTAATGAGGGGCGCGGCGGCGCCTCGCCCCTCCTTAATGGCATGAGATGCAGATGATGGCGGAGAAGGTGAGTGGGCAAGGGTGTCATGACCATCTGATTTTGGTGTTTGACCTGTCTGAAGGTTTATAAAACTTGGACTGAAACGGGCCGTTGAGCAACCCAGGCTTTTTTTTGCGA
>FWWM01015394.1_pt1 | contig 11701 bp, 8 predicted proteins | sample 2228351 | NCBI WGS metagenome assembly FWWM01 (sample SAMEA103939774, study PRJEB20133) | metagenome | reverse complement strand
CATATAAGCAGGTGGTTCCCTTGATTCAGCGCAACCCAGAAGAGCAGCAATACCTGAGCAGCTACGACCCCAACACCTTCGACCGGCCATCGGTCACGGTTGATGTGGTCATCCTGACCCTGCGGGAAGGGCACCTGGAGGCCCTGCTGGTCAAGCGCAAGGAGCATCCATACCTCAACTACTGGAGCCTGCCAGGCGGTTTTGTGCAACCCCATGAGTCGCTCGACGAGGCCGCCGCGCGGGTGCTGCGGCAAAAAGCCGGGCTCGAGGGCATGGTGGGCATGGAGCGGGAAAGCCCCCACAAGCACCCGGTCTACCTCGAGCAGCTCTACACTTTCGGCGACCCCAAGCGCGACCCCCGCATGCGCGTGATTAGCGTGGCCTATTACGCCCTGGTCGAGGCCAGCCACATCCGTGAAGCGGGCGAGGAGATCGCGCTGTTCAAGTTGCGCACACCGGAAGGGGCCAGCAGCGTAGAAATTTTTGATAGTAAAAACAAAAAGTACTCCCTGGCCTTCGACCACGCCGAGATACTGGGGGTGGCCCTGCGGCGCATCCGGGGCAAGCTCTCGTACACCCCCATCGGCTTTGAGCTGCTACCGGAGCGCTTTACGCTGCGCCAACTGCAGGCCGTGCACGAGACCATCCTGCAAAAAAAGCTCAACAAGGACTCTTTTCGGCGCAAGATGCTGGCCTCGGGGATGCTCGAGGCCACCGGCGCGCTCGAGCGCGGCCTGGGCCGGCCCGCCGAACTCTACCGCTTCCGGAGGGAGGTATGAAGACCGCCGTCTTTATCGGGCGCTTCCAGCCGCCGCACCTAGCCCACCTCGAGACCATCATCCACGCCCTGGAGCGCTTCGACCGGCTGATCGTGGTGCTGGGCAGCGCCTACGGCTACCCCACCCCCAAAAACCCCTTCAGCGCCGAGGTGCGCGAGGCCATGATCCGGGCCAGCCTGGGTGCGGACGCGGCCCGGTTGCAGTTTGTAGCCATCGCCGACGACTACTACGACGACCCCCGCTGGTTCCGCAGTGTGCGGACGGCGGTGGAGGCCCTCGCCGGCCCCGACGCCCGCATTGCTATCACCGGCTACGACAAGGACGAGAGCAGCTACTATCTGCACGGCTTTGGCGACTGGCCCTTCGAGCCCAGCGGCGTGGTGAGCCCCCTCAACGCCACCGACGTGCGCAACAGCTACTTTGGCGGCAGCGCCGATTGGAAGGCCATGGTTCCAGAGGCGGTGCGGCAGTATATGGAGCAGTTCGCCGCCACGGCAGAGTTCAAACGCTTGCAGGAGGAATGGCAAACCATTCAACACTACCGCGCGCTCGAGCGGCGCTACCCCTACCCCATCCTGCACGTTGCCACCGACGCTTTTGTGCTGGCGCAAGAACAGGTGCTGCTCGTCGAGCGCAAGGGCGCCCTCGGCAAGGGGGCCTGGGCCCTGCCGGGGGGCTACGTGGAACCCAGGGAAACCCTGCTGGCATCGGCCCTGCGTGAGCTACGCGAGGAAACCGGCCTGGCGCTGCAAGCCCAGCACCTCAAGGCCACCCAGGCCTTCGACTATCCGGGCCGCAGCCTGCGCGGGCGGGTGATTAGCATGGGCCACTTCTTCGACCTGCAAGACACCCCTCCCCCAGCAGTTCGAGGGCAGGACGACGCCGCAAGGGCCTTCTGGCTACCCCTGGCCGGGCTCGAGCGCCACCAGGCCCGCTTCTTTGAGGATCACTACCAGCAGATTTGTTGGTTTTTGGGGCGCGCACCGCACCAACCCGCGCTGTCCCAAGGAAAGGAGCCCAAGTGAAACCCCTCAACCCCCACAACCTCATCCTCAACACCGACAGCTACAAGGCCAGCCACTACGCCCAGTTCCCCAAGGGCATGACCTATGCCAGTTGGTACATCGAAAGCCGCGGGGGCGACTCCAACTTCGTGCGCTTCTTTGGCCTGCAGGCCTTCTTAATCGAGTACCTGAGCAAGGGGGTCAGCCTGGCCGACGTGGAGGAAGCCCAGGCGGTCTTCCAGGCCCACGGCCTGCCCTTCCCCACAGAGGGCTGGCGCTACATCGCCCAGGACTTAGGGGGGCGGCTGCCGGTGCGCATCCGGGCCGTGCCCGAGGGTAAGGTGGTTCCCGTACACAACCCCCTGGTTATCATCGAGAGCACCGACCCCAAAGTGCCCTGGCTGCCGGGCTGGCTCGAGACCGCGCTGTTGCGGGCGGTCTGGTACCCCACCACGGTCTGCACGGTTTCCTGGGGCATCCGCAACACCATCAAGGAGTACCTGGAGAAAACCGCCGACGACCCCGAGGCCGAGCTGCCCTTCAAGCTGCACGACTTTGGCGCGCGGGGGGTAAGCAGCCTCGAGAGCGCCGGGCTGGGCGGGATGGCCCACCTGGTGAACTTTATGGGCACCGACACCGTCACCGCCCTGATCTACGCCCGCAACTACTACGGGGCCGAGATGGCCGGCTACAGCATCCCGGCCATGGAGCACAGCACCGTGACCAGCTTTGGCCGCACCGGCGAGGCCCAGGCTTACCGCCAGATGCTCGAGGCCTTTGCCAAACCGGGGGCCCTGCTGGCGATGGTGATTGATTCGTACAACCGCGAGCACGCCGTGGGCCAGATTATCGGCGAGGAATTGCGCGAACTCATCCAGCAGTCGGGGGCCACCGTGGTCATCCGGCCCGACTCGGGCGACCCGCCCTTCGTGGTGCTGCGCACCGTGCAGACCCTCGAGGCCAAATTTGGCGCCACCCTCAACCGCAAGGGCTACAAGGTGCTGAACGGGGTGCGGGTCATCCAGGGCGACGGGGTGAACGCCGACACCATCCGCAAGGTGCTGTTTTTGCTCGAGCAGTGGGGCTACAGCGCCTCCAACGTAGCCTTCGGCATGGGCGGGGCCCTCTTGCAGCACCCCCACCGCGACACCCAGAAGTTCGCCCAGAAGCTGCACCTGGTCACGGTAGACGGCGAGACCTACGGGGTAGGCAAGAGTCCGGTGGACGACCCCGGCAAGCTCTCTAAGAAGGGCCGTCTGGACGTTATCCAGGACGAGCGCGGCATCCGCACCGTGGAGCTGCCGCTGGAGGCCACCCAGCCCCACCCCCAGAGCATCCTGCAAACCGTATTCGAGAACGGGGTAATTACCCGGCGCTACACCTGGGAAGAGGTGCGCAACAACGCTTAGAACACGCTGGTTCCGGGCCCCGGCCAGCTCAGAGCGAAAGCCTGGGCCCAACTCGCCGCCAGGTCGGCAAAGGTGGCGCGGGTGCCCAGGTCCCGCCCGGCCATCCCCGGCCCGGCTATCAGCAGCATCCCATACTCGCGGGTATGGTCGGTGCCGCGGTAGGTGGGGTCGTTGCCGTGGTCGGAGACGATAAAGAGATAGTCGTCCGGGCCGAGGACGGCCAGCAGTTCGGGCAACCGGGCATCGAATTCTACGAGCGCCTGGGCGTAGCCCTGGGGGTTCCGCCGGTGGCCGTACTTGGCGTCGAAGTCGACCAGGTTGGTGAAGATAAGGCCGGAGAAGCCCTGGCGCATGAGTTCCAGGGTGCGCTCGAGGCCCTCGAGGTTGCTGCCCGACTTGACCTCGCGGGTAAAGCCCCGGTGGGCGTAGATATCGGGAATCTTGCCCACCCCCACCACCTCCAGCCCTGCGGCTTTTATCTCGTCCAGCACGTTGTGGGGGGGCTCGAGGGCAAAGTCTTTGCGCAGATCCTCGCGCCGGTAGTACTGGCCGGGCTCGCCCTCGAAGGGGCGGGCGATCACCCGGGCACAGGCCAGTGGCCCTACCAGCATCTCCCGCGCAACCCTGCACCAGTGGTAGAGGGTCTCGAGGGGAACCTTGCCGATGTGGGCCGCCACCTGAAAGACCGAGTCGGCCGAGGTGTACACGATGGGAAAGCCGGTGCGCAGGTGCTCGTCGCCGTAGTCGCGGATGGCCTCGGTGCCCGAGTAGGGCTGGTTGAGCAAGTAACCCCCCACCCCAATGCGCCGGCAGTACTCGGCCAGAAAATCCTGTGGAAAACCCTGTGGAAAAACCTGGAAGGGGTGCTCGAGCTGAATCCCCACAAACTCCCAGTGGCCGGTGGAGGTATCTTTGCCGGGGTTGACCTCCAGCATCCGGCCAAAGGCCCCCTGGGGCTTCGCAACCCTGGGCAGGGTGTGTACCCCCGGTACGTGGCCCAGCCCCAGCGCGGCCAGATGGGGCAGTTCTATCCCAGTTTTGAGCACGGTGTGGTCGAGGGTGTCGGCCCCTTCATCGCCGAACTGCGCGGCGTCGGGCAGATAGCCCAGGCCCACCGAGTCCAGCACGATGGTGGTAATCTTCATACCCAAAGCATACCGGAGGCAGCGGCTTGGTCAAAAACGCCTTACTTTCGCCATAATGGTCTTATGCTTTTGCCTATGCGTATAGGCCGTGCAAGCCGCCGCTCTGCTTGGATGCAGGCGGTGCTGAAGGGCGGCGCAGCTTAGGGATACAAGGCAACCCATATGGATGGCACATTCGAGCTTCTGGGGCCCATCGAACTCTTACAGCTTCTTTCGCAGGCCAGGCAAACCGGCGTATTCAAAGTGCCGGGTGGAGATGTCTACATCGAGCAAGGCCAGCCGGTGCATGCGCAATACAAAGGCCAGACGGGCAAAGATGGTTTGTTTCAAATTTTGGCCCTCAAAGAGGGAAAGTTCCGTTTTTTGGTCGGGGAGCGTGCCACACAGTCCAGCTTGCAGGGTACGCTCGACAACTACCTGCTCGAGGCCATTCGCTTTCTGGATACGCGGCTCGACCTGAGCCCCTTCGACCTAGTGCAGCTTACCGATGCCAGCCGCACCACCCATCTCACCCTCTCGCCCGATGAGTTTGTGTTGCTGCAGCATATGGGTAGTCCCATTAGCCTCTTCGATCTAGCCGCCGCCAGCGGGCTTACTAGCGAAGTGGTGAACCTTAACGTAAGCCGCCTGGCCCGGCTGGGCTTGGTTCGAATTACCCCCCGCACCCCCCACACAGTACGCCTGGTGGTCGCCCGGCTCGAGGGCGCTCCAGAGGCCCGCATCGATACCCAGCTTCTACGGGCCTGGCGCAGCCACTTTGGCCCCTTCACACAAATTGAAGTGCGTGCAGAAGATCGGACTCTACAAATACCTGTCGCAGCAATGAGCAACGCCGGATCGCAGCTACTGCTCTCCTCCGACGCGCTGTTTTTTCACAACCTGCGGGTTGGGCAGGAGGTGCTGGTCTGGCCATCCTTATAAAACACCAGGGGCCGTACGACCCCTGGTCTTCAAAGCCTGGCTAGCTTTTCTTACCCAAGCGATCCTGTGCGGCCTTGGCCAGCTCCTCAGCTTTGGCTTTGGCTTGCTCCGCCGCCTGCTTGGCCTGCTCGCTCAGGTGTTTTAGTTGGTCGGGAACACCATCGCCGTCTTTGTCAAGGCTGGACTTGAGCTCCTCGAACTTGGCTTTAGCCTGCTCGGCAGCCTGCTTGGCCTGGTTCATCACGCCCTCGAGCTGATCCGGTACGCCGTCGCCGTCCTTGTCGAGGTTGGCCTTGGCCTCGTTGAATTTGGCCTCGGCCTGTTTGAGCGCATTCTCGGCAGCCTCGCGGGCTTTGTTGGCAAGTTCTTTTAAATCCATGCTTTACCCTCCATTTCCAATGGTAGCACCCCGGTGTTACGCAGGTATGAAAGCTAGGCATCCACCCAGTTTTTGGCCCGCTCTACCGCCTTCTTCCAGCTGCCAAAGAGCCGCGCCCGTTCCTCCTGCAACATCGCCGGCTCAAAACGCTTCTGCACCGCCCAGCGCCGGGCAATCTGCTCCTGGGTGAGCATCCCCACCCCCACCCCGGCCAGGTAGGCGGCCCCCAGGGCGGTGGTCTCGGTCACCTGGGGCCGCACCACCGGGGTACCCAGGATGTCCGCCTGGAATTGCATCAAAAGATCGTTGACGGTGGCGCCCCCGTCCACCCGTAGCTCGGAGAGCTTGAGCCCGGAGTCGGCCTCCATGGCCTCGAGCACATCCCGGCTCTGGTAGGCGATGGACTCCAGGGCGGCCCGGGCCAGATGGGCTTTGCTGGAGCCGCGGGTCAGGCCCACAATGGTTCCCCGGGCGTACGGATCCCAGTAGGGCGCGCCCAGTCCCACAAACGCCGGAACCAGGTAGACCCCGTCGGTGCTGCTCACCTGACGGGCCAGGCTTTCGACCTCGCTCGAGTTTTGAATAATCCCCAGGCCGTCCCGCAGCCACTGCACCACCGCCCCTGCCACAAACACCGAGCCCTCGAGGGCGTACTCGGGCGGCCGGCCTTCCAGCTGCCAGGCCAGTGTGGTCAAGAGGCCGTTCTGCGAGGTCACCTGCTCCTGCCCGGTGTGCATCAACAAGAAGCAGCCCGTGCCGTAGGTGTTTTTGGCCATACCGGGGGTAAAGCAGGCCTGTCCGAACAGGGCTGCTTGCTGGTCGCCCGCCACTCCGGCAATCGGGATGGGGGCCCCAAACAGCTCGGGGAGGGTCTCGCCGAACAGCCCCGCCGAGGGGCGTACCTCGGGTAAAAGGGCCTTGGGAATACCCAGAATGCCCAGCAGGTGTTCGTCCCAGCGCAGGGTGTGAAGGTTAAAGAGCAGGGTGCGCGAGGCGTTGGAGACATCGGTGGCGTGTACCTGGCCCCCGGTCAGGTTGTAGATCAGCCAGCTATCTATGGTGCCAAAGCACAGCTCGCCCTTCCCAGCCCGCTCCCGGAGCCCCGGTACGTTCTCCAGCAGCCACTTGACCTTGGTGCCTGAGAAATAGGCATCCAGCACCAGCCCGGTTTTCTGGCGGAATAGGCCCTCGTAGCCCCCCTTGCGCAGCTCATCGCAGATGGGGGCGGTACGGCGATCCTGCCAGACGATGGCCCGGTGCACCGGCTTGCCGGTGGCCCGCTCCCACAATACTGTGGTCTCGCGCTGGTTGGTGATCCCCAGGGCCACAATCTCGCTGGGTTGAATGGCCGCCCGCTGGATGGCCTCCTGGGCTACCTGGAGCTGGGTCTGCCAGATTTCTAGAGGGTCGTGCTCGACCCAGCCCGGCTGGGGAAAGTGCTGCATGAACTCCTGCTGGGCCATAGCCTGGGGCCGGCCTTCCAGGTCGAAGACAATCGCCCGGCTGCTGGTGGTTCCCTGGTCGAGAGCAAGAATGTAGGGCATGGATTCCTCCTAAAGCTGGCTACACAGGGGCAGGCTGCAAGCTCGCGCAGAATTGTACTTCGCTCGAGTACCTTCCGCTTCCGGCCCGTGGACTAAAAAGCCGTCCCAGGCATTCGCGAGTGCTACGCCCGGGTTGAGTATATGGTAGTGGCCGCAACGCGTAATGGGCATTTGCGTACACACCCCGTGTCCTGGAGGATTTATGTTTATTCCATAATCGCGCCGATTGGCGTATAATGGGGTGCTGGATATAAAGCGCCTATATGCGCTTTTTTTGTGTCTTACACAGGAGATATTGAATGTCCCAGGTCTTACCCGTTGAAATCACCGACGAAGTCAAACAAAGCTTTATCAACTACGCGATGTCGGTCATCGTTGACCGGGCCCTACCCGATGTGCGCGATGGCCTCAAGCCGGTACAGCGGCGCATTCTATACGGGGCGTACCAGGACGGCGTACTGCCCAGCCGCAAGCATGTCAAATGCGCCAAGATTGTGGGCGAGGTGATGGGTAAGTTCCACCCCCACGGCGACGCTGCCATCTACGACACCCTGGTGCGTCTGGCCCAGCCCTGGAACCTGCGTTACCCCCTGATTGATGGGCAGGGCAACTTTGGCTCGGTGGATGGCGACCCCCCAGCAGCCCAGCGCTATACCGAGGCCCGGCTCTCCAATATCGGCCTCGAGCTGCTGCAAGACCTCGATAAAGAAACCGTGCCCTTTGTGCCCAACTACGACGGCACCCAGGAGCAGCCCGAGGTGCTGCCCGCCGCCCTGCCCAACCTGCTGGTCAACGGCTCGGCGGGGATTGCCGTGGGTATGGCCACCAGCCTCCCACCCCACAACCTGGCCGAGGTGGTGGACGCCCTGGTACTGATGATCGACAACCCCGGGGTCACCCTCGAGGAGGTCATGAAGGTGCTGCCCGGCCCCGACTTCCCCACCGGCGCCAAGCTCTCGCGCCGGGGCATCAAGGAGGCCTACGCCACCGGGCGCGGCAGCCTCAAGGTGCGGGCCCGGGTGCGCCACGAGGAGAAAAACGGGCGGGCCATGCTGGTCTTCACCGAGATTCCTTACCAGGTCAACAAGGCCGACCTGATCGCCCAGATCGCCTCGCTGGTGCGCAACAAGGTGATCGACGAGATCGCAGCCTTGCGCGACGAGTCGGATCGCCAGGGGATGCGCATTGCGGTGGAGCTCAAACGCGGGGCCAACCCCCAGGTGGTGCTCAACAAGCTCTACAAACACTCCCGCCTGCAGACCAGCTTCACCGTGAACCTGCTGGCGATTGTCAAGGGCGAGCCCAAGGTGCTCACCCTGCTGGAACTCATGCGCCACTACCTCGACCACCGGGGCCTGGTGGTGCGCAAGCGCACCGAGTACGAGCTGCGCAAGGCCAGGGAGCGGGCCCACGTGCTCGAGGGGCTCCTGATTGCCCTCGACCACATCGACGAGGTGATCGCCCTGATCCGGGGCTCGCAGGATGCCGCCGAAGCCCGCGCCGGGCTGATGAGCCGCTTCAGCCTGACCGAGGTGCAGGCCCAGGCCATCCTGGACATGCGTTTGCAGCGGCTGGTGGGCCTCGAGCGCGACAAACTCCAGGCCGAGTACCGCGAGCTGATGGAGGAGATTGGCCGGCTCGAGGCCATCCTGGGCGACGAGAAGCGGTTGTGGCAGGTGGTGAGGGACGAGCTGCTGGAAATCAAGCACAAATACGGCGACCAGCGGCGCACCCAGATTACCGAGTTCGAGGAGGGCTTCAGCCTCGAGGATCTGATTGAGGACGAGCCGATGGTCATCACCCTGACCAGCCAGGGCTTCGTCAAGCGCACCCCGCTCGAGGCCTACCGGGCCCAGGGCCGCGGCGGCATGGGAGCCCAGGCCGGCAAAACCAAGGAAGAAGACGAGGCCATCTCGGTGTTTGTGGCCTCGATGCACGACACCCTGCTGATCTTCACCAACCGCGGCCGGGTCTACGGCGAGAAAGTCCACGAGCTGCCCGAGGCCAGCCGGCAGGCTCGAGGCACCCACATCGTGAGCCTGCTGCCCTTGCAAGAGGGCGAGGAGGTTGCGGCCCTGCTCAACGTGCGCGACCTGACCCAGGAAGGCTACTTTGTGTTTGCCACCAAAAACGGCCTTATCAAGAAAACCGAGATTAAGGAGTACCAGAACTTGAGCAGCGCCGGCCTGATCGCCATCAATCTGCTAGAAAACGATGCCCTGGTGGGGGTGGCTATCGCCCAGGAAGGCGACCAGGTCATGCTCGCAACCCAGAGCGGCCAGGCCATCCGCTTCGAACTCTCGGACGTGCGGGCCACCGGACGGGCCAGCCAGGGCGTGACCGGCATCCGCTTCAAAGAAGGCCGCGACGACCGGGTGGTCTCGCTGGTGATTCTGCCTAAAGACGAGGAGAGCGAGGTGCTGGCAGTGGGCAGCCATGGCTATGGCAAGCGCACCCCCATCTCCGAGTACCCCCTGCAGGGCCGGGGCGGCATGGGGGTGATCACCTTCAACACCAACGAAAAGGTGGGACAGTTGGCGGCCCTGATGCGCGTACAGGGGAACGAAGACCTGCTGGTGCTCTCGCGGCGGGGCAACGCCATCCGCACCAAGGTTTCCAGCATAGCCCAGTACGGGCGGGCCACCAGCGGGGTCAAGGTGATGAACCTGAGCGATCGGGATGAGATCGCCTCGGCCTTTGTGATTGCACCGCAGGATTAGGCGCCCTCGAGCGGCATACAATAACTGGCATGTCCGAGAGCACCGCCAAGCACAGGGAGATTGCCAGGGCCCGGGGCCCGGTGAACCTCGCCATCGTGACGGTCTCCGATACCCGTACCCCCGAGACCGACACCAACTACCACTACCTTAAGCCCGAAATTGAGGCGCTGGGGCACAGGGTGGTGGGCTACCGCATCATCAAGGACGAGCCCGAGCAGGTGGCCCAGGCCCTCGAGGAGATGGTGCAGGCCGGGGCGCAGATTATCTTGTTCAACGGCGGCACCGGCATCGCCCCGCGCGACACCACCTACGACGTGCTGGCCCGCAAGATCGAGAAACCCATGCCAGGCTTCGGCGAGCTGTTCCGGATGCTCTCCTACAGCGAGGTGGGGGCCGCGGCCATGCTCTCGCGGGCCACTGCCGGCACCTACCGTAAAAAGGTGGTGATCTCCACCCCCGGCTCGCCCAATGCGGTGAAGGTGGCCTGGGAAAAGCTGATCAAGCCCGAGCTCGAGCACCTGGCCTGGGAAGTGGCCCGGTAGTTCTTCTTTGTCCTGCACAATACAAGCGCCCATCCTTGAACCCGGCTACTTGGGGGTATCATGGGGAGCATGACCCTCAAGGGCCAGGGGCCGGGGCCCCTACCACCTCTGCTCGAACAGTACGTCGAACTGCGGGACGCTTATCCCGATTACCTGCTGCTATTCCAGGTCGGCGACTTTTACGAGGCCTTCGGCGAGGACGCCGAGCGGCTCTCCAGGGCCCTGAACCTCACCCTGACCCACAAAACCGCCAAGGACTTCACCACCCCCATGGCCGGTATCCCGGTGCGCGCGGTGGATGTGCACCTGGAAAAACTGCTCAAGCTGGGCTTCCGGGTAGCGGTGGCCGACCAGGTCGAGCTGGCCGAGGAAGCCGACAAGCTGGTGCGCCGCGAGGTCACGCAACTGCTCACCCCCGGCACCATCCTGCGCGAGAACCTGCTGAAGCCGGAGGCCAACTATCTGGCCGCCATCAGCACCGGCGACGGCTACGGCCTGGCCTTGCTGGACGTCTCCACCGGGGAGTTTCGGGGCAGCGTGCTCTATAGCAAAAGCGCCCTCTACGACGAGCTTTTCCGCTTCCGGCCTGCCGAGGTGCTGCTGGCCCCGGAGCTGTACCACAACCCCACCTTTTTGCAGGAGTTCCAGCGGCGCTTTCCGGTGATGCTCTCGGAGGAGGGCTTTCAGGACGAGGTGGGGAAAGCCGCCCTGCACAAGCAGTTCGACCCCCTGCCCGCCGGCCTCGAGCACCCCGCGCTGCAGCGTTCGGCGGGGGCGGTGCTGGCCTACGCCCTGCGGGTGCAGGAAAACGGGCTGCCCCAGGTGCGCAGCTTCGTGCGCTACGATCCCGGCGCCTTCATGCAGCTTAGCGAGGCCACCCTGCGCACCCTGGAGATCTTCGAGCCCAGCTTTGTGGGCGACCGCAGCGAGGAGCGCACCCTCCTGGGGGTGCTGGGCCTGACCCGCACCGCGCCGGGGCGGCGTCTGCTGCGGGCCTGGCTGCGGCATCCGCTGGTGGAGGAAGCCCCCCTACAAGCCCGGCTGGATGCGGTGGAGGCCCTGGTGAAGGACGGGGTGCTGCGGGCCGAGGTGCGCAAGGTGCTCTACCGGATGCACGACCTCGAGCGCCTGGCCGCCCGCCTGCTGGCCGGACGGGCCAGCCCCCGCGACCTTGCGGCTCTGCAGCGCAGCCTGGCGCTGCTGCCCGAGCTGGCCGGGCTGCTGGCCGGGGTGGGGCCGCTCTTTAGCGTATCCGAGC
>FWWM01007880.1_pt1 | contig 11703 bp, 8 predicted proteins | sample 2228351 | NCBI WGS metagenome assembly FWWM01 (sample SAMEA103939774, study PRJEB20133) | metagenome | reverse complement strand
CCAGCAATCCGAGCCCCACCAGCAATGCCTTCAGCAGGTCTGCCACTAACCAGCGGGGATCATACACCAGCCGAAACGCCATCTGGGCATCCAGCGGCTCGTGGTCACGGTAAAGCGCTCCATCCAGATACGCGTCCCCCGGCCCTGCGCCGACCGTGACCTGTCCCTGACCGATCAACTCCAGAAACATATAGTAATAACGACTGTGGGAATCCGGAAGCGGCGGGAAGGAGATGCGGTAAAACCCCGGGGCCGAATCATCTCCGAGGACCAATAGACCGGTTGCCAGGTCCTCCGCGCTCCCCGGTTCGGAGCGCAAGTGCAGGTGGATTTCCCCCCGCGCTCCCGGCTGCGGCGCTAGCCAGACTTCCACCCCGTTCAGCCCGCCATGCCGGGCGACGAATGTCTGGCCCACCGGATGGCCAGGCTCCAGCGCCACGACGGCATCCGGCACGACGCTCGTCTGGTCGCGGTCCACGAAGTCGGAACAGCTGGTCAGGAGCGGCAAGAGTGCCGCCAGGAGCAGAGCGACTGGAAGGGAACGGCGACATCGGGAGGGTGAGCGCATATTCACCAACTGGCTACCAGCAGGCTGCTTTTCGCTCATATACGCGCCAAGTTACAGTCCTCCTGGATATACACCGGAACACGCCTCAGATCCCATCGTGATGGCCGTCTGACCTAGCCGGCGTGGAGGCAGACCTCAGCGAACTGAACCTCAAATCCCATCGTGATGGCCGTCTGACTCGGATCCACGAAGCAGGCGATTCGGTCAGCGGAAACAAAACCACCAAGGCCGAAAGTCCAATCTTGGGAATACATCAACAGATCCATGATCGGCCCGCAGCATGTTTGCACCACAGAACATGGGATCACTGTTCGCCGTTCACATCTCGGGTCTTCATGTCCATCCACCGCACCCGGTATAGAACCTCCTCCAGCATCTTCCGATTCATCTGGATCAGATCCGCCACCAAGGCCACCAAACAAACTTGAAAACCTACAATGGTCAGGATCGCGGCCAAGATCAACGACTGGATGTGCCCGACTCCCCGTCCGGAGAGATAAAAATACAGGAATCGAACCCCCAGAGCCAACCCGCCGACGATCATCGCCCCCCCAATGGTTGTGAAGACGCGCAGCGGGCGATACATCGTGTAGAAGCGGAGGATGGTGACCGCCGAGAGCACCACGAAGGAAGGAACGTTGCGGATCAAACGGGAAGGCCGGGTGGGCGGGTTGGTGCGCACCGGGACGTAGACCACCCGCATCCGGCGCGCACCCGCCTGGATGAGGGTTTCCAAGGTATACGTGTAATCGCTGAGAACCGTGAGGCGCATGGCCGCCTCCCGGGTGAAGGCGCGAAAGCCGCTCGTCGCATCCGGGATCGGAATGCCCGCCGCCCGCTCGACCACCCAGCTCCCCCACCGCTGGAGCCACCGCTTGAGGGGAGAAAAATGACTTAAAGAGGCCACCCCTCGATCGCCCACAACGATATCGGCCTCCCCATCCAAGATCGGGCGAACCAGCCTCAGGATATCTTCCCCCCGATACTGGTTGTCCGCATCGGTGTTAACAATAATATCTGCGCCCAGGCGCAGGGCCGTCTCCAAGCCCACCGCGAAGGCCGTCGCCAGCCCGCAGTGTCGCTTCAAGCGAACCACATGATCCGCTCCCATCTCCCGCGCCACGACGGCCGTGCGGTCGGTAGAGCCGTCGTCCACCACCAGGACCTCCACTCGGTCCACCCCAGGCAGCGAGCGGGGAAGGTCCTGAAGCACTTGAGGAAGAGTGGTTTCCTCGTTGTAGGCCGGGATTTGAATGATCAGCTTCATACTGCCCCTCTCCCAATCTGCTCAAACAGGCATTATCCGGATCGACCGGCCGCCCCGGCCGGCGGCCTCCGCATAGAGGGCTTCCAGCCGATCCACATGCTCCCGCAGGGTCATCGGCGGGCGGACGCCCATGCGCAGCCGGGGGAGGGCCTCCGGATCCTCGACCAGACGGATCAGCGCGGCGCGCCAGGCCTCCACATCCCCCGCCGGGAGCACCCAGCCATCCACCCCATCCCGCACCCGCTCAGGCAAGGCCCCCCGGTCAGACACCAACACCGGGACCCCCGCCGCGAACGCCTCCGAGACCACCCGGGCGAAGGGCTCCTCCCATAACGAGGGGACCGCCAGCACATCCACCTCGCGGAGTTTCAAGCGGACGTTCTCATGGGGCAAGGGACCCCAGAACCGCACCCCTTGCCCCGCCCGGGCGCGCAGCCCCGCTCCATATTCCGGCTCCGCCTCCGCATCCCCGATCACCCAAAGCTCGATCCACCCCTCCAACCCCTGCACGGCCTCAAGCAACACATGGACCCCTTTCGCCCAAGCCAGCCCCCCCACGTAGGCGACCCGCACCGGCAGGCCCAGAGAGCGGGGAGGCATCAGGTCCGCCTGCGGGCCCTCCATCCCATGGGGAAGGAGCACGATGCGCTCCGCCGGCACCCCGCGGGCGATATACCATCGCCGGATGTGCTCGGAGGGGGCGATCAGCCGGGATGCCCCATGGAGGATCGCCCGCAACCGCCGGGCGCGCTCGGCCATCAGCCCCACCAGCGCCGGGAAGGCGATCCACCCCCACCGCGTCCCGGCCCGCGCGATCGCGCATCGGGCGCAGTTCAGATAAGCCCGCGGGCCCTCGCATGGCCTTCGGTGGAAATTGGTGATCCGCTGGGCGTTGGCGCAGACCCACCAGTAGTCATGCAAGGTGACAACGTAAGGGATCCCAGCGCAGCGGAGGGATCGAACGATCGAGAGCGGCAGCCCCATGAGATGCTGCAGATGGACCACATCCGGACGGAAGGCCCTCAAGACCTCATCGAACGCGCGGGCCAGGGCAGGCTCGCCGAAGGCCGCCCGGAAGCGACGGACGGGGGTGAGGACGCCGGCCCAGGCCGCCCACACCCGCACCCCCTCCTCCATCCGCTCCGCGCAACCGCTCCCCGGCGCGCTCCGCCGGTAAAAGACGGCCACCTCATGGCGGCGCCGGGCCAGTTCCCGAGCCACCTGCTGGGTCGAAAGCTCCGTCCCCCCTACGCGGTCCGGGGGATATTGATGGACAACGTGGAGGATCCGCACGGCCTACCCCCAGCCGGAACCAGCATCGCATACAGAGAGCGGATGAGTGGATACTTTCGGTCCCAGGTGTGCTCGCGATACACCTTCCGTTCGCCCATGGCCCCCATCGCCGCCCGCTTCTCCGGGTGCCCCAGCAGATCCCACAGCGCCTCCGCCAGCGCCCGCACATCCCCGAAGGGGACGAGCAGGCCATCCCGCCCGTCCTCAATCACATCCATGACTCCCCACGTCCGCGCCCCGATCACGGGTTTCCGATACAGCCAAGCCTCCAGGTAAACGATCCCAAAGGAGTCGGTGCGCGACGGCACGGCCACCACATCCGCCGCCGCCAGGAGATCCCGCTTCTCTTCCTCCGTCACCGGGCCCAGCATCCACACGCGCCGGCGCTCCGCCTCCGGCAGGCGCGCCAGGTGAGCCTCGACCGCGCGGGTGGGGGCCCCGGCCAGGGCCAGCGCCGCCGCGCATCCTTCGCGCCACAGAACTCGCATGGCTTCGATGAGATGGATGACCCCTTTATCGTAGGACATGGTCCCCAGGAAGGCGACGAGGGGACGGGGAGGACCGTGGCGGGCCCAGAACCGGCCCGCATCCCCCCCGAGCGCCTGCTCCGGGTCCACCCCAGGCCCGACCACGTGGATCCTCTCCCCCGGCACCCCTCCGCATTCATAAAAGGCCTTCTCGGTCGGCGTCTGGGCCACCACGGCGTCGCTGGCCCGCACCAGAGCGACCTGGTGACGCATCGTGTAGAACCGGCTTAGGGCATCGGCTCCAGGGCGCGGCCCGGCCCCCAAGTGGGTGAGGGGGTAGACCACAAAGGGGATCCCCCGCCAGCGGGCGAAGCGCAGCCCCGCTTCCAGCAACGGTTCAAAACAGATGGTCATCCCCGCCACCAGATCGAAGGGCTCTTCCGTGGACCGCAGCCAGCGCCAGAGGTCCGGCACCCAGGGGGTCCAGCGGGCCAGCCGATGAAGCAGAGCCTCTGGCACGAACGGCATAGCCGACAGGCTCCAGAGCAGGCGGCGCAGGGCTGGATACGCCAGCGGTGATGCGGGCAGATGGCGGACAGGGAAATATCGGATGCGGACGCCCCGTCGGGAATCCTCCCGCACAGGGATCCGGCGGCGACGGGGATCCCAGAACAGTTCAAAGTCCAGCGCGTCCGTTGTGGCGACGGTGACCGAATGGCCCTCCGCGGCCAGCCGGGAGGAGATCTCTCCCAGATAGGCCTCCGCCCCCCCGCGGGCCGGCCAGTAGCGCTGAACGATGTGGAGGATCCGCATCGCCTATGGCGCACGGCGGGTGATCAGCGGCAGGTAGATCCGATCCACGCGCCCCACATACAAAGTAAGCGGGACGGCGGCGGGCGCCCCCACGACGGCTCCGGAGCCCACTGTGGCCGTTATGACGATATTGCCAAGACTGTAAGTGCCCGTCAGATAACCCCGGGTATCAATGGTAACCCGCACCGGGGTGGCAGCGGTGTAGACGGCCGTGCCCGAAGCGGGGCTCACCGTAACGTTTCCCGGCTGCGAAGCGACGGACCACCCAAAGGCCCCCTCGCCGAGGTTGCGGAGATTCAGCCAGGCCTGCGCCGACGAACCGCTCCCGTAGGGATGGAGCACATATAGAGAAGGCGGAGAGACCTGGAGTCGAGGCGGCGAGGGATAGCGCCCGGTATGCCGGGGGTCCCGATGGAACATCGGCCAGGGGTGAAGGTCCGGGCGATAACTGTTCGTCCCGAAAGTGAAAGCGTAGACATAACCATAGTTGGAGTTGCTCCACGCCGAGCCTCCAATAACCACATCCGTTTTCCCATCATTATCCAGGTCCCCGATGGCCGGGGATGCGAACAGAGACCAAGTGGTATGCAAGATCCCTTCCTGGGAGCCGTCCGACCCAACGATGATGACATCCCAGTTCATCGAAAACAGAATCTCCAACCGCCCATCGCCATCCACATCGGCCACCGTGGGAGAAGAACGAATGAAACCGTTCTTGCCCATATAATCTTTGGGCCACATGGGGAACCCGGATACGGGACGGCCGTCGTGATGCCAGGCGTAGAGGGCCCCGTAGCAGGTTGGGGGGCACTGGTTCGGTTCGCTCATCCCGTCATACCCCGTCCCGATGATCACCTCCAGGTCCCTATCCCCATCCAGGTCCGCCAGGGCCGGAGAACTCATCCCCGGATAGGCCACCGGCTGGGGCCACCCCGGCAGATCCTCCAGCGCCCACTCCGAGCCGGCTGTGTTGACCCGGAACCCATATACGTAGGGCTGGGTGTAGCGCCCTCGCAGATACCAGTAGAAGCCGGTGCCGACGAAGATTTCATACTGACCATCCCCATCCACATCCCCCACAGCGGGCGAGGAGTAGATCGCCTCGTTCATCTGGCGACGGGCCAGCTTCCGTCCGTTCTTATCCAGAATCAACACGAACCCCCCATCGGTGGGGCGGTAGCCGTCCGGCAAAACCCCGCCGCCGGTGATATCCGTGCCAATGATGATCTCCAGATCGCCGTCCCGATCCAGGTCCGCCAGCGCGGCGGTGGACCACACGGAATCGGCGACATGGTAGTGCCATTGATACCGACCCTGGTGGTCCAGCATGTAGATGTTGCGATCCCACGAGCCGAACACGATCTCCATATCTCCGTCCCCATCCACATCGCCGATGGTGGGTGAGGACCAGTTGCCATGGGGGGTGCCGGTTCCCTGGGCGTCGTTGGTGTCATACTTCCACAGCTGCTGGCCATCCCGGGTGAAGGCAATCACCGAGCCGCGGCGTTGGTTAACATCTCCACCGGTACTCACGATGATCTCCGGAATCCCATCGGGCGGATAACTGATATCGGCCACAGCGGGCGACGAGAACACCGGATCGCTCAGGTTGACAGTCCATTTAACCGTTCCGTCATCCTCCAGAACCGCCAGGACCGGCGTGGAGTAGCCTTTGGAAGTCGTTCCGATGATGACTTCCAGTTTGCCATCACCGTCCAGGTCATAAAGGGTGGGGGACGAATCTTCAATGCGGCCTCCCGGCAACGAACGGCCCCACCGGGGCGACATATATTGGGGAATGACCACTGCCGGCGCAAAAGCGGCAAGCGATATCACCAGGCAAAGAGAGAGCCCGATCCAGACAAGGGATTTCATTTTGTGACCTCCAGTACCGTGAACCCAACGGAGAGCACCCGGCGATCCCCGTTCTGCCCCTGCGTTACCTCAAAGGGGCTCATGGCGTAGGCGTACTCAAAGGTGACCCGGTTCCAACCCCTCTTCACCACGGCTGCCGGGATCTGGACCTCGCCCTCCCAGTAATCGCAGTTCTCCCACCGGTGCTCGCCAACCCGCTCTCCGTTCACCCAGATGGACATCTCCTGGTGCCTCCCCGGCACGCAGAAGGGGAAGGCGCCGATGTGAAGCCGATACCCGTCCTGAGCAACGGCCAGCCACCCCGCCTTCGAGCGCAGCCCCTCCGCCCATACTCCCCATTCCTCCCGGCCCGACCAGCCTTTCCCCAGGAGCACCCGAATAGGCCCCTGGACCGGCAGGACCTCCGCTACGCAGATCGGATAGGGCCACGGTGTCGGCCCCGGAAGGGGATCAAAACAGCCCACTGCCCGAAAGGCTGGATTTCCTCGCACCATCTCCCACATCCCGTGCTCCTTTTCGCCCTGCATATGGAGAAACACGTAACGGACACCATATTGTCGGAAAACAACCCCCGTTTCGGGGCGGGAGAGAGCCATGCCATCTAAAAGATAGTTCCATAGCGCGAAGGCATGCTCCGGCCAGAATGACCCCACTCCAGAGACATTCGGTTTATTGTGCATTCCAATCGCCCAGAGCGTTTCTCCCCCTATCTTCAGTGTGGGATAGGCGATATCTGCGATGCCTTCTCCCGTCTCCAGTTCCTGACCTGCTACCCATGCGTATGCAGGATGAAGATCAGAGGGCACGGGCACATTTCCCGTGGGCTGGGGCAACATTTCTACCAACCATATTACTATTAAGAGATAACGTATACCTTTAGGGAAGCGCTGCAAGGCTATCCCGGCCAGGACTACTGCTCCTAACATTCCTAGCACCGCGTAGCGTGATACCGTTCGTGCTCCCTCCAAGAAAGGAATAACGGCTGTCAAAAGGAATCCTGGTAGGGGAACACCGGATTCAAAATAGGAGGTCGGATTGGGCGTGGGGAATAACGCGGGTTTTAATTTGTGTCCTAACCACCATATCCCTGCATTCAGGGGACGAAAGATCGGGTATTGAAGGACCTCACCGTTCCAGCGGAGCAACAGGCCCAGACTCAGAAGGATGCCTGTAAGTGTCAACCAGATCAACCCGGTGTGTTGGCGTTTCGTTTTCAGAACCATAACCGCTCCAATCAGGGCAAGCCAGGAGGTCATCAGCCCGAAGTTCATCACTCCCGACTCGTTGTACGGTCCGATATACAAAGTGCGCGATATATCGCGGATGAAGGCTATCGGATGATAAACGGGAGGCACGAAAAGACTATTCAGACTGGCGCCCCACCACATGTTATGCTCTATGCCATGAACGTGGGTTTGGTCTTGATGAGTCCCTAAAAGGTAAGGCACAATAACTGGCAGTCCAAGGACAAGGGCAATCAACGCTGTTATAATCCCTTGGTGAACACGTTTTGCACGGAAAATCTCTGGGACACAAAAAGCGAAGACAAAGGCACCGATGAAGACTCCGTAGAGGGTAAAGTTTATCATAATGCCCCAAATGACCCCAGATATAACGCTCCACTTATATTTATAGTTAGATTTGCTGGTTTGTTCCAGGGCCCAAACCAACCATGGCAGTAGAGCAGAAACCCACGCCATGTGCAGGTGGCCTCCAATCCAGCCCCAACACGTTCTCCACATTGTGAAGACTAGGGCAGCTGGAATGGCCACATGTACAGGTGACAAGATGACCTTGTGGATCACACGATACATACCAGCAAAAGCAATGATCATGGCAATGATTGATAAAATATTATATGCAAAAGCAACACCACCAATCTGATAAAGCGGTAATGAAAGAAAAAATATAGTCGGTGTATGAGCCAGTGTAGCGGTGTGCCAACCTATAGGGTGAAAGACCGATGGGGTGAAAAAGGGGGATACGCGTTTCACTAACAGCGCTTCATGATACCACTCAATCCCCCACAGCACCTCCAGGACATCTCCATAGCTCGGGATATGGGTGAATGGGTTACGGATGCGCCATCCATAAACGAAAAAAAAGCCCCAGAAGAAGACCCATGGGAGCAATCGGTCAAAAACAGGGCGAAGGGTTTTCCATAAACGCTGAAATTCGAAATTCATCGTTTGTTACCCTTATAGATGTTGTCTATCAAGCATTTCCACGCTCGGCGCACTTCCGGTTCCAGGAAGGTGCGCACCCTTTCGCGCTGGCGCGCGATGATGCGCTGGCGCAGGGGCTCATCTTTCACTATAATATTTACCAATTCCGCCAGGGCCTCAAACTCCTTCCGGTGAAACAGCACCCCCGCACCTCCCAGGGTCTCCGGCACCGCGGCCGCGGCATACGCCACCACCGGCACGCCGAGATACATGCTCTCGATCAGGGGCTTCCCAAACCCCTCGTGCTCGCTCATGGAGACGTAAACGTCCGCCAGACGGTAATACGTTACCAGATCTCGCTGTGAAACGTGCCCGGCGAAGACCACCGCCGCGCCGAGCCCCAGCCCCTCCGCCAGTTCCCGCACCCACTCCGCATAGGCCGGCAGCCAGGGATCTCCCACCAAGAAGAGGCGGGCGTCCGGGTCCACCCGCCGATACCAGTAAAGTAACTTCACCAGGTCCTCCTGCCTCTTGTTAGGAACCAGCCGTCCCACGAAAAGGAGCCGGGTTCCCCCCGAGCGATGTCGCTGCAGCAACGCGGGGTTCGGCTCCAGATCATATTGGGAAGGGTCCAACACGATCGGCAGGACCCCCGTTCGGGGATACCCGGCCGCCCGCAGATCAGCTTCATTAAAGGAAGAATCCGCCAGCGCCAGCACGGTCCGCTCCCGCAGGCGCCGGAGCTGCTCCTGGCCTTTCCGGACCTGAAGGGCCAAGCCGGGATCGAAGGGCTGGAAGAACTCGGGGGGCGTGATGCTGTGATAGATCAACAGGAACCGCACGTCCCGAGCGAGGAGATCCTCTACCATGGAGGAGCCGATGCTGTGGTGGAGGATCACCAGCTCCCCCCGCCTCCTCGGCCGATATTCCAGGTAAGGGTGAATCCGCCCGGCCAGCGCCGGATGGATGCTCTCCGCAAAGATCTCGGAGGGCAACCCCGCTTCGCGAAGCCAGCGCTGCAGCAGCAGCGCATAATCGGTGATCGCATCCCCCGGCGCCGCCCCGACGATGAACTGGTGGAGGGCCTCGGGCGCGCCCATCGGCCTAACACCCCTTCCAGCATTGGATCAGGGTCTCAAAGCGCTGAAGGACCGCCTCCCAGGTGTAATTCGAGAGAACGTAACGCCGCCCGTTCTCGCCCATGCGGGCGGCCCGATCGGGATGATCCAGGAGCCAGTTCAACGCCCCCGCGAATTCCTCATACGTGCGGAACCAAAGGCCCCCCCGGCTCCGCCGGACGTGCCCCCGGGTGACTGGGCAGTCTTCATGGACCAGGACGGGGCGGCCGGCCAGCCAGGCCTCCATGATCGTCAATGAGAAACTTTCGAGGAGAGAAGGCTGGCATAAGGCGACGGCATGCCGGTAGAGGGCCGCCTTCTCGTCCTCCCCCACGAACCCCAGATGGACGAAGGCCGGATGAGCGGGAGGCCGCATTGGGCCCTCCCCGATCACCACCAGGCGCACCTGCCTTTCCTCTTCGAAGTAACGCTGGATGTAACGATAGAGCAGACCCAGGTTCTTGCCCTCCTCCATCCGCCCCGCATAGAGCACGAAGAGCCCCAAGTGCTGTGGGTGAGAACTTGAGCCATCGGCGCTCAGGGAGACCCCTTCTCCGAGGACGGCGTGTCGGAGGGGGCGGATGCGCAGCCGACGGAGCGCCAGCTCTGCCTCCTCGGGCGAGTTAAACATCACGCCCCACGCGCTTTCCAGCAGAAGCCGCACCGGCTCGATATAGGCATAGGGCTCGTCATGGAGGCATGGCCACAGGACAACCCGGCCTTCCGCCGCCCAGACGGCGTAGTGAACCAGGGGGGCCACGTAGGGCAACGCGACCACGACGTCAAACGCCGCCGCATGGCGGGCGACGTAAGCATACAAAGAGGGGGTGTGGGGGCCGCTGTCCAGCCAGTCGTAGGCCTCGGGGGCGGGCAAGGTGCCGCTCCGGGCCAGCCGGAGCTCCCGCTCCGCCCAACGCCCTCGATCCCAACGCTCGATGGGGAAGCGGCGGACCAGCACCCCGTTCTCCCGTTGCGCCCCCGGCGGCCAGACGTTCTCCCACGTGTGGTGGCTGCGGGCGCAGGTGGTCCAGACCTCCACCGTCCATCCCCGTCGGGCCGCCGCTTCGGCGAACCCACGGGCCTGCGCCTCCGCCCCGCCTATGACCTGGGGGCCGTATCGGGGGACGATCACGGCGAGGCGCATCCGCCTCCCTCCCGCAACCGCCGGAGCTCCTCTTCCAGGGACCGGATCCGCCGCTGCTGCTCCTGGATCTGGACCGCCATCCGGTTGAGGGTGCTGACCAGGTGGCGGTTCACCTTCACCTGTTGCTGCGCCAGCCGGTTCAGGTAAAAGAGCACGAGCTGATGGGCCTCGCGCCGTATCCGCTCCCACCATCGGCCCAGGATGGGGATGGCGGAGAGACGCGAGGAGAAAGGGGACGGCGACAGGAGCAGATCCACCTCCAGCCGATGATACTGCTCATTGGCGCGGCGCAAATGGTAATAAAGATCCGCGTCATACTCCTCGCCGACCGGCTCGCCGGGATATTCCGCCGCGCCGAAGGAAGGAAAGGCTTGCGATGGATACCCCAGCTCCTCCCGCCGACGGCGGATGCGCTCCCGGATCTGCTCCATGATCTGAGCCGGATCGATCTCCGGATCGTGGATCTCGATCAGATCCGAAGGGATCTCCGTCATCCCGGGCTCCCCTCCGAAAGGATCTGCAGGCTCAGGTCTGCCACGTGGCGCGCCAGGGAGGCCTGCGCCTCCAGCAGGACATCCAGTTTCCGCTCCAAAGACCGAATGTAGGCCTCCTGTTGCCGGTTGATAACCTCCTGTTGCCGGTTGATAACCTCCTGCTGCTGGATCAGGTCCCGCACGGCCCAACGGGCGGCGACGCTATACCAAAGGGAGCGAAAGCGGGCGATCCAGGGGCCCAAGAGGGGGACCGCGGATCGGAACTGATACTCCCGCAAGGGAGGGAACATCCGGCCCGATGACGGGTCCGCGCTGGAAGCGATGGCGGCTGCGGCGGCCGCTTCACGGTCTTTTTTCCGCTCCTCCTCCCAGGCCTGCGTGTAGAGCTCGTGGAGGGCAAGCAACACCGCGCCGACCACCTCTCGATCGCCCCCCCAGCGCTCGCGCAGGAGGGCGGCCGCCGTGGCCATGGCCTCGAGATAGGCGGCTTGCAGGGCGA
>FWWM01015390.1_pt1 | contig 11704 bp, 12 predicted proteins | sample 2228351 | NCBI WGS metagenome assembly FWWM01 (sample SAMEA103939774, study PRJEB20133) | metagenome | reverse complement strand
GGCCGGTCATTAATCGGAATGGTGGCCGGAGAATTATCGGAATCCCGGCCGGTCAATTATCGGAATGATGGCCGGTCGGAATCGGAATCCGCACGTCTTCGGCAGGTGCGGATAGGCCGCCAGGTTGAGACGGGCCGGGCGCCGCTCCAGACGCGCCAGGGCAATCAGCTTCACTGCATCGAAGCCGATCGCACCCAGTCGGATGGCCTCGCCCACGGCAAAGCTCACGACCTCGCGCGGAAGGGCCTCCATCAGCCGCAGCACCTGGATGAACTCACGCTTGCCGCGATTGCCCATCCGCGCTTCCAGAAGATGGCGCAGGTGCTGGAATGTCTCGGGCAGGTCCCAGCCCTGGAGCGCCGCCGCCTGGTCGAGCGCGTTCGGCTTGCTCTCAATCAGCGCCAGATAGTGCAGCGGATCGGCGACGAACACGCCGGTCCCGTAGCTGCGCGGGTGCCGGGCGATCTCCTCGCCCCGGCACAGGATCACGACCTCCTCGACGAAGCCCTTCGCCACCACGTCCTGGAAGCCATAGGCCGTCGGCACCGAGTAGTCGTTCGACCGATAGCGGACCAGCGCCGTCGACGAGACCCGCCCGCCACGCTTCTCGCACGGCTCCAGCGGCACAGCCGGCAAGGAGCGCAGGGCTTCAAGATCGGCCACGAGCCGTTCGCCAATCGTCTTCGCATGCCGACCGGCCCGCTCGCCCTGCCGCCGGCGGCAGCGCTCTGCCAGCATCACGTTCAGTTCGGCGAAGCTCGCCGCCACCGGGATCGGCGTCAGGAAGTTCGAGCGGGCATGCTTCACCAGCCCTTCGACCTTGCCCTTGTCGTTGCCCTTGCCCGGGCGCCCGAACCGATCCCGGAACAGATAGTGGCTCACCAGCTCGGTGAAGGCCCGCGTCCGCTCACGCCGGCCGTCGCCGCAGATCTTCGCCACCGCGATGCGCGTGTTGTCATAGAGGATCGACAGCGGCACACCGCCGAAGAAGCCAAAAGCCGAGACGTGACCGTCCAGGAACGCTTCCGTCGTCTCGCGTGGATAGGCCTTTACGAAACAGCCGTCCGACTGTGGCAGGTCCAAGCAGAAGAAGTGGATCTTCTGCCGCACACCGCCAATCACCGCGGTCGCCTCGCCAAAATCGACCTGGGCGTGCCCGGGCGGATGCGCCAGCGGAACAAAGGTCTCCCGGCCCCGCGCCCGGCAGAGCCGCACATGGTCCTTCACCACCGTGTAGCCGCCGGCAAAGCCGTGCTCGTCACGAAGGCGCTCGAAGATCCGCTTCGCCGTATGACGCTGCTTCACCGGTGATGTCCGATCTGCCTCCAGGATCGCTTCGATCACCGGCAGAAGCGGACCCAGCTTCGGCTTCTCGACCGGCTTCGTGCGTGTGTAGCCCGGCGGCAGCGAGAACCGGCACATCTTAGCAACCGTCTCGCGGCTCAGCCCGAACACGCGAGCCGCTTCCCGCCGGCTCTTCTCCTGGTTGAAAACGAAATCGCGAACCGCCGCGTAAATCTCCACAGCGAACATCCCCGCCAACCCCGAAAGGGGTCAGCCTATCCAGTGGCCGACTTTTACGCCGCCCGCGCCGGCACAAACGCCGGCGCTCCACTGGATGGTTTTCTCACCGCCGTGCACACATCGAGCATGTCGCCAACAACGCGCTGAATCGCGGCCTTATCCGTCATCATCGGCAGCAGAAACCGAGACCTAGGATCGCAAAGAAGTTCCTCGGGAAAGAGCTGGGCCGGTAGATCAACGATGACCGGACCGAGTTCGGTATGCCGACCGGCAAGATCCTTGATTTCGCTCCCGATCGAGGATGCATCGGCAAGGACAAGCCGAGCCGTCTCAAAGGGGGCCTCTTCGTCCGCCCGCAACGCCGGTGGCTCCCCGGAGGCCAACACCTGGATCAGCAGAGGCTCCAATCCCATCTCGAAGAATCCGCAGGCGAGCAACAGACTGGCCGTTGTCCGTCCGATGCCCTGCCCGGAACCTGCACAAACAAAGACTTCCATACCTTGCCTTCCAATTCAGGGGCCTTGGCGATTCGCCGCACCCTATCGAAGCGCAGTAGGTCCGTCCATAATGTTTGTCCAAAAATGGCCATATAGGGCCTATTCAGGACACATGAGTCCTATATCGGACAATTGTTGACAAGCTGGATTCCGGGACCCGCGCGTGCGATGCCATGGGCATGGTCCCTGGCGCTAACGTATTGAAAGCGGCAAGAATTGCGCTCGGATTGAGCCCAGACGAACTGGCCAAGCAAGCAGGCATCAGCCGACGGACTCTCGGGCGGGTCGAAACCCATCCTCGCTCCGACCGCTATCTGAAGGGCGCCGCAATGGTTCAGCAGGCGCTAGAAGATCGGGGCGTGGAGTTCCTGAGAGCTCTAGCCACCAAAGGGGAAGGCTTTCGGTTACCATTGGTCATTACTGGCGCAGCCTCTGACTCCGCCCCGAAGTGACCCGCACCTGGACGTTGGCGGCAGGAGCCCATCATTCACATGACCGTAATCCGCGCGCCGCGAACGTCTGCATTAATATCCATCCACGTTCAGCCGCCACTGCTTTCAGTGCAGACGGGATTGGGGCCTCGTCGACTTCCAAGCTGAACGCCTTTTTCCGTATTTCAAGTTCCTGACGATCGTCGCCTTCCTGTTGCTCGCGATCCTGCCCCGCACCCAGTTGGTAAGCTTGCTGGACCGAACCGCTGGCTGGCGATCGCGGGTTGACTTCGGGTTGGAAATCGCCGCAGCACTGGCCATCGTCACCCTTGGAGCCTGGCCGCTGCTGCGGTAAACCGCTCGGGCGAGCTCCTTGCAGAGCGGCGCGCTAAGGGTTCGGATTTCACCCCCGCAACCGCTGCGGCAATGCCCGCCAGGGAAGAGTCTATGCGCAGCCCCGATGGCGTCACGTCCTTCGAACCGCGATTACGCCAGAACCAGCCAAGCCAGTCGGCCTCGCAAGCAGGATGATTCGAGGTCAATGGCGGCAACCGAAATCTAAATTGAGCGGCTAGGGCTGCCGCTCAAGCCATGCCGTCACAATTTCCGGTTCAACACCTGCCACTTCAATTAGCCTATCGGGATCAAGGATCCGAAGCCGACGATAATGGAACTCGACGATGCGTTCCTTCCGCAGCCCGCTGAGGACCCGATTGACGTGAACCGACGTCAGCCCCGTCGCGTCGCCGATCTGCTCCTGCGTGAGCGGGAGCGGCATTTCCTCAATGCGATTGCCCGGCCATTGAGCGCGGTAGCGGGCAAATAGCTCCAATATGAGGTGGGCGACCCGCTCTCGCGCGGACCGGCGCCCGATGCTCGTCAGGTGATCAAACGCCAGGCTGCAATCGCGGGCCAGCGAGCGCGCCAGACGCATGGTCAGCTCCGGCTCATCGCGGGACAGTGTCGCAAGCATCGAGGTCGGGATCACGGACGCCACCACGTCGGTCAGCGCCAGCGCCCCGAACGTTGCCTGCGACCGATTTGATGGCAAGACGCCCAGTATGGCGCCGGGCAATGCGAACTGGACGATCTGGCGCCTGCCATCCTCAAGCTGGGTATAGAGAGCCACCCAGCCATCGATCAGGTTGAAGATGGCGTTGCCCGTCGACCCAACGCTGAAGAGGTCGCGGCCCGCTTCGATTTTTCGATCGCCCGATCGGTAGCGCGGCAACAACCGATACCCCTCGGTTGACGAAGGTGCATCGGCAGCGGGCCGCGGTGCACCGTCAGCGCCCGTCAGGCTACGGCGCGGACGTCTGCTCAAGTCGTGAACCGACGCACTCGCCCCGTCGGCCAGTTCACGCAATGCCAATTCACGAAAGGTCGGCCCATTCCGCTCGCACTTGATATTTTCCCAATCGTTGCGAGGGAGCGACCGGGCCATCTCCTCAGAAATAGACGCTCGATCCAAATTCATATTGCACCTCCCGGGCGCACCGGGCCCGTTGCGGCGGCTGCCTTGGCAGCCCATCAGCATTCTGGATGAAATCCCGAGCTCGCCGGCTCAGCGCGTCCGACACCCTCGGTCGGCACGACACGGCTCACGATCGTGTGCTGGCCGACCTATGTCGGCAGGGGACGCATCGAAGGCGAGCGCAGCGGCCTAATAGAGATAGGCTTTGGGGACGGGCGGATCGCGACCGACAATAACCGAGTGTACGTGATCTTCGCGAGAAACCACGATTACCGCAGACGTGAGCGACGCTCGAATGATGTCACAGCGATATGGATGCTGAGATACCTGACATTGCGCGCAGACTGTCCGGCAGCAAGCGTGCCGGGGCAGACAACCGTCTTCGCCCGCGGACGTCACGATGACGGTCGAATGTATCGCCGGACTGGCCTGCTCTCGTGCCGCACGGTTCTCGTGCGCCCACGATGCTTCCCCCAGCCACAGTAGGGAAACCATGCAGACGACAACCAATGCAATGAACCTGAACATCCGCACCATAGCCGTCGAAAGTTCGTTTGCGCTGAACGTCAGCCGCGGATCCGGGGGTCGAGTGATCCAGATACGCGATGCGTGCAAGCCCGCGTATCCATTCCACTACGACAGGATGCCGTTTGCTTTGATCGAGGTCAAAAGCGCTGCTTACACGTGGCCACGTCGAAATCGCTGCCCGGATGCGCGATTGATCGAAATTAAGGTGTCGCGCAGAAAGCTGTGCTGATCTCTTGCGGTGTAGAAGATTTCTCGCGCGGGCCAAGATGGCACCAATAGCCCTGCCCCGAATTGATCGAAGGCACCGGATAGCAGTGCTCGTCGCGCGGGGACGACGCAAGGCGATGCTCAGTCCGTTCTTCGCCAAATGCGATGGGGTGCTACTGATCGACCCTGACGAAGCACAGGAACATGAGTTCCGCGCGAACTGCGAACGAACCGGCGAAGCCATCTGTGACCTGGTGCTCGCAACCGGCATCACTAAGCTCATATGCGGGTTCATCGACGAAGCCGATCGCAACCGCCTTTCAGCGTTCGGGGTGGATATCCGGCTAGGCTCCTGTTCACGGCCTGTGACCCTGCTGGCACGCGAATTTGACGTCCTGCCGAAGGCTTGAGGCTTCGCCGGGCGCAGGATCGACTCGAACATCCCGCCCGAGCACGCCATATCCGGGCTTCCAGAAAGCTGGGTCACTTCGCCGCGTCAGCTTAACCGAGATCAAGGATTTGCGTCCCGGTTCGCCTCATCTGTTGAGCCAGGATCACGCCACCGCACGTCGAAGGCTCCCGTGGCCCGCCAGATTCGGGACCCTACGGTGATCCGCAGAGGCAGCTCCTACCATCGATGGCCTCCAGCGGACGCGACCTCATGGAACACAGTGCAGACCACCCCAACGCCCAGGATCAGAAGCGCCGATCCACGTCGTTCAAGATCGCTCTCGTCGGGTTTCTGGCAGTCGCGGCCTTCTATCTGATTGCGGAGCACCGCGCCCATCTCCTCGGCTGGCTCCCGTTGCTAATATTCCTCGCATGCCCGCTGCTTCATGTGTTCATGCATGGAAGACATGGAGGCCACGGCAACCAATCAATCCAGCCGTCCTCAGGTTGGCGGCAGCCTCCGCACGAACACTGATCAGGCTCTCGGAGCGCTCCCATGCACGACAACGTTCCCGCCTACGGGCTTTGGTCCCTTGTTCTTCTGAACTCCGCAGTCTTCATCTTTTTTGCTTTCAGCTTCTTCAAGCCGAAGTCACCGCGCGACTGGCGCTCATTCGGAGCCTTCAGCGCCTTCATCCTGGCCCTCTTTACGGAAATGTACGGCTTCCCGCTGACGATCTACCTCCTATCCGGTTGGTTGCAGTCCAGATATCCGGACGTCAACTGGCTCTCCCACGACGCAGGGCATCTTCTCGAGGAACTCTTCGGCTGGCGAGCGAACCCGCATTTCGGCCCCTTTCACCTGCTGAGCTTCCTGTTCATCGGCGGCGGCTTCATGTTGATCGCGGCCGGTTGGAGGGTGCTCTACGAGGCTCAGCGACGCGGCACGCTCGCCACCACTGGCATCTACGCCCGGATCAGGCATCCGCAATACGTCGGCTTCGTCCTCGTGATGTTCGGCTTCCTGCTGCAATGGCCGACGCTGCTGACGGTCGCGATGTTCCCCGTCCTGGCCTTCATGTACTGGCGGCTCGCGCGGCACGAGGAGCAGGAAGCACTAGCCGAGCACGGCGAGGCCTATGCGCGATACATGCAGGACGTGCCCGGCTACTTTCCGCGACTTTCGTCCCATCCGACCGAAACGACGAGCCGCTAGCCAAATCGAGTTCCCGGCGTGGTTTGATCTGAGGGTCTAACGGCGAGCAATGCTTCGACCTTGATAGCCCGGCACGCCGCCGCACCCGGAGTTGCCCGACGCGGATTTCACGGGATGCAGCCGTTCGTCAGCGCTGGCGGCATCACCGTGCATGCGTTAGCATTCATACTGAATCTGCCTAGGGGGCTGATCGGTTCCAGCACAGGAGAGCTTGTGGGCCAATCCGTTCATCCAGCCGCAGCCTCCACGCACTTGCCGGCATTCATTACGGCCCCCGGCGAGACAGACTGGCTCATGATTGCAATGGGCATGTTTCTGCTTCTTTTCGTCCTCGCGGTTGGCATCCTCTATCTTCGACTGCATGCGCTGCCCGATCGCCTCGCGCACAATAAAGTGCAGTTAGAAGTCACTTGCGTGTTGGGTCTGCTGGCCATGTTCACCCACATGCACATATTCTGGATCGCAGGTTTGCTTCTTGCACTGATCGATATCCCCGATGTGATCACGCCGATTAAGCGGATCGCAGGTGCAACGGAAAAGATCGCTGATCGCGCGGAAGTCGAGCGTGAAGAGCTAGGCGAGCGGCCCTCCGGTCCCGTTATCGAACCTCGGAATTCCGCCGCTGCCTAAGAATTTCGAGCTGTCTGTATCCAAGTCTAAGTGAGCAACGGAACGCCAACCGATACTCGGTCGGCGGACACAACGAACTGCGGACTCCGCTCGAGCGATAGAGGGACCGCTTTCGAGGAGCGTCTCCGCACAGGACGGGTTCGGAGAGTTGCATAGTGGTCGGTGGCCCCGGATTTGCGGTCCAAGCGCAGGTAGGCGCCCCGCGACCTCCACGTACAAAGGGAGCAAGGTTGCGAGAAAACGATATCGTGCATCCGCAACGCTTCCCATCGCAGCATGACGGAAGGAGGACCACCCGACGCCGGCGGTTGCTCCTCACCAATCCCTGCGGCGGCAGCGACAGTGCGAGAAAGCCCCCCGGCACTGGACCTTAATCTCGATCAAAGATTTCCGGTCGCGAAATGGCGACCCTCGCGGCCTCCGAAATGCTCGCCGCTGTAGCGCTGTCCTGCGTTATCCTCCGCAGCCGTGCCAAGGAACAGACTATGAGTTCGCCGCATTCTGACCATGGCCATCACGGGCATCGCGGCCATGAGGGTCACCAGGCGAGCGGGCACTCGGTCCACGACCGTCACGACAGCCCGAAGGTGGTCATGGCAGCCGGATCGAGCCATTCCGAGCATGCTGGACATGGCGGACACGACCATGGCGCCATGGTCGCCGATTTTCGCCGACGTTTCTGGGTAACGTTAGTCCTGACACCGCCGGTTCTGCTGCTGTCGCCGATGATCCAGCACTGGCTCGGCATTACCAGCGCCCTCGCTTTTCCGGGTGACGGCTATGTTCTCTTTGCGCTGTCCACGGCCGCCTATCTCTACGGCGGCTGGCCGTTCCTGACAGGCTTCGCCTCCGAGCTGCGTAAGGGGCAGCCCGGAATGATGACCCTGATCGCGCTGGCGATCTCGGCAGCCTATTTCTTCTCCGCCGCCGTCACCTTCGGCTTTCCCGGAGAGGCCTTCTACTGGGAGCTGGTGACGCTCATCGTCATCATGCTGCTCGGGCACTGGGTGGAGATGCGCTCCGTCATGGGCGCCTCACGCGCCCTCGAGGAGTTGGTGCGGCTCCTGCCGGACAGCGCAACGAGGATCGAGGCCGACGGCAGCACGCGCGAGGTTCCGATCTCGGCGCTGAAGCCGGGCGATCGCGTGATCGTCCGGCCGGGCGCCAAGGTCCCCGTCGACGGCAGGATCCTGGAGGGTTCCTCAGGCTTCAACGAGGCCATGCTTACGGGCGAGTCCAGGCCCGTCACCAAGACGGTCGGCGCGACGGCGATCGGTGGCGCGATCAACGGCGCCAACGCGGTGACGATCGAGGTGACCGCGACGGGCGACTCGACCTATCTCGCTCAGGTCATCGATCTCGTGAAGAAGGCCCAGGCGACACGCTCGCGCACGCAGGACGTCGCCAACCGGGCTGCGGCCTGGCTGACCTACATCGCCCTCATCGTCGGCTTCGGAACGCTCTTCGTCTGGTGGTTCCTCCTGTCCGCCCCTCTCGAATTCGCGCTCGAGCGGATGGTCACGGTGATGGTCGTGGCCTGCCCGCATGCGCTCGGCCTGGCCGTCCCGCTCGTTGTCGCCGTCAGTACCTCGCTCAGCGCCAGCAATGGCCTGCTGATCCGCGACCGCGCCGCCTTCGAACGCGCGCGCAATCTCAATGCTGCTGTCTTCGACAAGACGGGCACCCTGACCGAGGGCCGCTTCGGGGTCAGCGACATCGTGTTGCTCGGCGAGGGCAAGGTCGATGACGAGCTGGCCTTCGCGGCCGCAGCCGAAAGCCAGTCCGAGCACCCGATCGCCCACGGGATCGTTGCCGAGGCGAAGGCGCGGAACATCGTGCTGCCGAAGGCGACCGAGGTCAGCAACATCACCGGCGAAGGCATCGTCGCCAAGGTCGGCGACCAGGGCGTGCGCATCGTCAGTCCCGGCCATCTCGCCCGGCAGGGCCAGCCCGTCGAGCACCCGGAGCTCAAGCGACTCGAGGCCGAGGGCAAGACGGTCGTCGTGCTTGTCAGGGAGGGCACACCCCGGGCCCTGTTCGCACTCGCCGACATCGTCAGGCCGGAATCGAGGGAGGCGATAGCCGAGCTCACCCGCCTCGGCATCAGGTCGGTGATGCTGACGGGCGATGCCAGGGGTGTTGCAGAGACCGTCTCCAAGGAACTCGGCATCACCGAGTTCTTCGCCGAGGTGCTCCCCGACCAGAAGTCCGAGAAGATCAAGGAGCTTCAGGCGCGCGGGCTCTCGGTCGCCATGGTCGGCAACGGCGTCAACGACGCACCGGCCCTCGTCCAGGCCGATCTGGGCGTCGCCATCGGCGCCGGGACTGACGTCGCCGTGGAATCGGCCGACGTGGTTCTTGTCAGAAGCGATCCGCGCGATGTCGGGGCGATCCTGGGCCTGTCGCGCGCGACCTATCGCAAGATGGTTCAGAACCTGATCTGGGCGACCGGGTACAACACCATCGCCATCCCGATGGCCGCCGGCATTTCCTTTGGCACAGGCTTCCTGATGACCCCGGCCGTGGCTGCCGTCTTCATGTCCGCCAGCACCGTGATCGTCGCTATCAACGCGCAGTTCCTGCGCTTCTACAGGCGCCAGGCATGACTTCGACGAACCGACAGGAAAGCGTTCCGCGATGCGGCTGATCCTTCCCCTGCCCGGCAACGAGGCCTTCGCGCAACGGCTGGCGGATGCCGGAGGATGGGAGTTCGGCGCGCTCGAAACGCGCCGCTTTCCCGATGGTGAGAGCTATGTGCGCCTCCTGTCGGATGTCGCAGGCAGGCCGGTCGATCTCGTTGGCACGCTGGCCAGGCCCGACGAGGGCTTCCTGCGCCTGGTCTTCGCTGCGGATGCGGCTCGCTCGCTCGGAGCGCGGACGGTGACGCTGATTGCGCCTTACCTCTCCTATATGCGGCAGGATCGGCGTTTCAGGGCCGGAGAGGCCGTGACCTCGAGAAGCTTTGCGCGGCTCATCTCGTCGAGCTTCGACAGGCTGGTTACCGTCGACCCGCACCTGCACCGATATCCGGCGCTTTCCTCCCTCTATTCCATCGCCACGAGCACGCTGCATGCGGCCCCGCTTCTCGCCGACTGGATCGCGGCGGAAGTCCATTCGCCCCTCGTCATCGGCCCGGACGAGGAAAGCGAGCAATGGGTTTCGGCGATTGCCGAACGAGCCCGCGCTCCCTGGACGGTGCTTCGCAAGGTGAGGCATGGGGATCGCAGCGTCGATGTCGATGTGCCCGACCTGTCCGCATGGCAGGGGCGCCAACCCGTTCTCGTCGACGATATCGCCTCGTCCGGCCACACCCTGATCGAGGCGGCGCGCAAGCTCCCGCTGCAAGCATTTCCCAAGCCCGTCATTGCGGTCGTCCATGCCATCTTCGCCGACGATTCCTATGCTCGCCTGCGCACGCTATCCGAAAGGATCGTCTCCACGGACGCAGTCGAGCACGAGAGCAATGCCATCGGTCTTTCCTCACTGATTGCAGGCGAGTTGTCGGTCGCGGAAGATGCAGCGGAACAACTCGTGCGGCGGCGCAGGCCGCCCGAACCGCGCGACGAGGTTGAGCAAGCCGGATATGACTCCTTTCCGGCCAGTGACCCGCCACCCTGGACGTCCGGCCGATGAAGCCTCGCACGCAAATCGAGGTCCCGGGCGGGCAGAATGCGGTGACGAGCGCGAGGCTCAAGCGATCCGAATTGGCCTCGACTTTCGGCGCCGCTCTGTTCGGCGGCGGCCTCGGATTGCTGGTCGCCCGCTACGTTGCCGACCTTACGGTTCCCTTACTGCTGGCGGGAGCGCTCATGCATGCTTGGGGAATGTACGACAAGCACGCAATCGAGCGGGACCTGGGACGGCCCGAGGCGCCGTGGATGAGGGCGTTGTACTGGCTGTGCTGGCTGGTTCTGGCGGGCGTGGCTCTCACGATCATTCTGAGAGCGCTCCTCTATGCGGCTTCGGTCCAGGTATCCGCTCGCGCAGCAGCAGGCGCACTTCTCTCCTGAGAGCAATCCGCGCAGAAAGGTCCAGCGAGTGAACCACGATCCATCTCCCGAATTTCTGCGTTGGGCCAATGGCTATGGCGTCATCGAGCACTCGTCCGAAACCAGGGATCGCGTCCGGGCCCTGGGGGCGCGGCTGATCGCGGCCGGCAGAACGACCGAAGTGGATGCGTATTACCGCTTGCTCGCGGCGGCGGACCGCCTCGCGTCGGCCGCCATGTGGGCCGTCGTCCACATGACCTATGCCCGAAGGATGGACCTCTCCGGCGCGCCTTTGCCGCCGGAGGCCTTCAAGGCCACACCGGAGGGACATACCGGCGGCTCGCTCAATATGGTTCCCGCATTCGTCGGCTATCTCGTCGCCAACGCGATCACCGCGACGACGCGCTCCTGGCTCATGGGACAGGGGCATTGCGTCGCCTCCATAGAGGCGATCAACGCCCTTACCGGCGACGTGTCCGCCGTCCAAAAGGGCCGCTACGATCGTAGCGAAGCCGGGCTTTCGAGGCTTGCCACCGACTTCTATTCCTATGCGATCGACGGAAACGGACACGCCTCGGTTCCGCTCGGAAGCCACGCCGGCCCCAACACGGCCGGTGCGATCTCGGAGGGAGGGTACCTCGGCTTTGCCGAGGTACAATACGTTCACATGCCGCTCCCCGGCGAGCGGCTGGTCGCGTTCTTGAGCGACGGCGCCTTCGAGGAACTGTCTGCCGTCAGCGCCCTTGAGACCATTTAGGGGTTTTCGGGAAGGGAGGATTTCTGGATCATCGCAGCTATTCAGGAGCGCAGATGAGACA
>FWWM01015383.1_pt1 | contig 11708 bp, 11 predicted proteins | sample 2228351 | NCBI WGS metagenome assembly FWWM01 (sample SAMEA103939774, study PRJEB20133) | metagenome | reverse complement strand
CGACCCCACCCCCCTCATCAGCCTGGCCTGTGCCCATCCGGCCAAGTTCCCCGATGTGGTGCTGAAAGCCCTGGGCCAGGAACCTCCCCAGGAGCAGGCGCTACAGTCACTCTACCGCCGCCCCACCCAGGTGCAGGTGATCGGCCCAACCCTACAGGCCCTTAGGGACTTTCTGCTTTAGAGGGGTTGACTTCGTTAAGCAATCCGTTACGGGTACGTTGTACCGGTCGTAGCGGCCGCAACCGCTCTTAACGAAGCAACATCACCCTCCAAGCGAAGCAAGCCAGGTCTCGATAACGGCCCAATCACGGCCGGGTAGATACCCTTTTCGCTATACAAATATGCGAAACAGGGGATTGGCATGAAAAAACTCAAGACCTGCCGCTCGTGTGGCTCGAGTGCGCTGATGCTTTTTCTCAGCCTGGGAAGAATTCCCCTCTCGAGCGTCCTGAGCAGCCACCAACTAGCCATCCCTGAAGAGCGCGGCAGCCTCGAGGTCGCCTTTTGCCAGCGTTGCAGCCTGGTGCAGCTTGCTGGCGACACCCTCGAAAACCCCCGGGCAGCTTCCCTACCGTGGGCGGAAGGGGAAGGTTTGTTGAGGGAGTTGCCCAACGGCCACCGGATCGGCCCGCAGACAGTGGCTGTGGCGCTGGAAGGCAGCAATCCGGTGCAGTTACAGGAAATCGCACAGGCTGGAGCCCGTGTGCTTTACCTCGAGCCCCACCCCGAGCGGGCCAGGGCTGCATCCAGTAGAGGCGTCCATATCCGTGAGGCACCCTTCGATCGCAGCTACGTTAAGGCACTGCTCGACGAGGGGGTGCAGGCCGAAGTAATTCTAGCCAATCAGCTACCCACCTACTCCAGCGATCTCAACGCCCTGTTCGAAGGCCTGGCTGCCCTGCTCGATCCAGAGGGCGTGGTTGTGCTGGAACTGCCCTATGTGCGCGCGCTGCTCGAGGCCCGGCAGTTTGGGCAGTTTGCACACCACCGGCTCCACTACTTCTCGGTGCATGCCCTCCAGCAGCTAGCCCACCGCCACGGCTTGCGACCCCTGGCGCTCGAAGAACTAAACACAGGCTACCTGCGATATTTCCTGGGCAAAAACCAACCAGCCGAAACCCTGGTAGGCCGGTACCTGGAAAAAGAACAGCAGCTTGGCCTGACCGATTCGATCTATTACCTCGAGTTTGCCTCCCACACCGCTGCGATACGCGAAGCCCTGGTTGCCCTGCTCACCGAGCTGCGCGCACGCGGGCGGAGGGTGGCCGCCTTTGGAGCCAGCACCCATAGCATGGTCTTGCTCAACTACGCCGGGCTGGGGCGCGAGGTTATCGATTTTGTCGTGGACAGTGATGTGAACACACAAGGGCGCTTTCTGGCCGGGGTGCATATCCCCATTCACGGGACAAAAAAGCTGCTGGAAGCCCGGCCCGACTACCTGCTGCTACCAGACCACCCATCCGATGAGATCCCCCCTGTGCTCGAGGCCTATCTCCAGAAGGGGGGCAAGTTTGTGGTAGCCACCCCGCACCCCGAAATTCTAAAGTCCCCTATCCCGCGGTCTGGCCGGTAAGCGCCGGTTATTTTACCCGCATCAAGGCGAGAGGCGCATGGGCACTGCGCTATGCTCACGTTAAAAGGAGGATCCCCGGCTGGCAACCGGGGAGCTACATGAAGCGTCTGGCATAATCAATGTATCATATGTTCTATTTTTAGTCAACACTTTGCAGACTTTTAGGGTTTTTTGTGCACATTGTCTATATAAAAATGATCATTTGCTGCATACTTATTTTACATCTTGCATCTCCGATGCTTCCCCCTTCCAGCCTTCGAAGGCTTCCTGGAAGCGAGCCTCGAGCATCTCCTGCACGCTTAAAACAAAGCTTCGATACCGCTCAATCAGTTCCAGCGCCTCCGCTGTAAGGGCGCTGCCGCCGCCCCCCTCGCCACCTGAGAAGCGCTCGAGCAAAGCAAACCCCAGGCCGGTCTCGGCTCGCCTAAGGCGATCCCACGCCGTGCGGTAGCTTAGCCCAACCGCCTTGGCCCCGGCCTTAAGGCTGCCCCGCTCCGCAACGGCCTGCAGCAGGCGTAAGGTTCCAGGGCCCAGCATAAAGCCACCCGAATCGGACTCGAGCCAGAATTTCATCCTGAGCCGCATGACCTAAGCGTACACGAAGCGGCCGTCCGTTATCTGCGTGCGTTACCACTTCGTTTCGCACCGGATGGCCTCGCATATGCAAGTAACGCCGGAAATTGCTTGCGGTTAAGGGCTGTGTTCCCCAGGCTTCACGTTGGTGTTATGGGCAGTTACGTACAGTAGTTATCGCAACGGTGCGACCTTCTGATGAAAAGCCCCAAGACCTCCCTCAACGAGATTCTTGACCGCTTCACTAAAGACGTGCTGTACGGCGAAGTGGTCGGCAGCACCACCGACTGCGGGGTCATCCGGCTGGGTGTGGATGCCGAGGCCAAAATCTCGGTGGAGTCAGGCGCTCTGCGCTTCGCACCACTGGACACCCCTGGCTGGGGCCGGCAGGGCGTCGCCTATGGGCCCTTCACCCCGCAGGCCGGCCTGGCCTTTGGGGTTTTCATGCTCAACGGGCACAACAACTCCCAAACCTTACTCCAACCCCTCAAAGCTGTGCATCGCCCCTCCGCAGGACAGCCCCACCCCAGTCCCCAAAACCCCTTCAAGACGCACTTTTCATCCACATTGCTGCAAGAAAATCTGGCGGTGGGCTGGTTTGATCACCCCGCCCCCGCACAGCCCCTCGAGGCCGGCCAGGCCTTCGTCATGCAAGGGCATCCCATCGCCAACGGCAGGCTGTGCGCAGCAACCGTGCAAGGACTGCATCATCTGCTTTTGGACATCCCAAACATCCCCATCTATTTTCTCTCGGTGCTCCGCGCGAAAGGGGTTATCTTTTACGCTGGATCCACCGCGGGCAACCGCCACCTGCCCGCACTACCCAGGCTACGCCCGCTGGCTATAGATCCCTACGATCTGGGCGCACCGGCACTGTACGCCGGGATCCACCAGTCCGTCCTTGGGGAAAATGGAGGCCAGGCCGATACCCGCGTGTACGGGGTGCGGGTGGTGCACGTACCCGAATGGCAAGGGTATGGCACAGCCCTGATTGTAGACCCACAGCCCCAGCTTGGTCGTAAGGCCGCCCTGGGGGGGGTCTGGCGGCTCGAAGGGCCGGGCATGTTACTGGTTCCCAGGGAACCGGGGGGGCTGTTCCATGTGCGGCTTACCGCGCCGGCCAGCCTCATCTGGCGCTACCGCGACCCGGATCACCACCTGTCCCTCGAGCTCAGCCCTCAGGAGGTGCGGCTGCATCTGCGGTACGGGGGCAAAGCATATGTGCTGGCCCGTGAACCCCACCCCTACACCACCCAAGACCCCCACTGGGTGCAGGTGCTGGACGACGGACAGACCCTGCACATCACCCTGGACGGCAGCCCAATTTTCAGCGAAGGCCCTTTGCTCGAGCCCCGCCTGGGCCAGGAGACTGGGGTGGGGCTGAAAGGGCAGGCCGCCGACCTCGAGGTACACCCCCGGGAAATAAATTTGCCACCCACACTGGAACTGGGCCGCCCCTGGCAGGTAAAAGGCCAGCAGACGGTCTTTGCCCCCTACCTCAACCAGGCCGCCGAAAACCTGCTGCTCATCTGGGAGCCCACCATGGGGCCCGGCAACTTGATGCCTGCCGAGGGCGGGCTAACCATTGAAGCCGCAGGCCTCGAGCGCACCCTCTACACCATCCCCTGGAACCACCCCAGCCTCGCCGATGTGGAGTGTGAAATCCTACCCCCCGAAAAAAATAGAAAGCGGCCGGCGCAAAGCCGGGCCGGGCTCTGTTTCTGGCAGGATGCCCAGCACCACCTGGTGGTGGCCTTATCCCTTGATGAAAGCGAGCACGCGGTAGTAGCTACGCTGCGCTTTGCAGGCTACGAAAACCCCCACAGCAAAGTCTGGACGCATGTACCCGATAAACTCTATTTCGGCGTAGCTGTCCGGCTCCGCGTTGTTTGCGATGGAGGGCAGTTTCAGGTCTACCTCGACGACGAACCCGTGCTATACCGGGCCCTTCGTGACATCTACCCAGGCGCCGACCGCCTCGAGATCCGGCGGGTGGGTCTGGCCCTGAGCGGGTATGGCCAAGATACCGGCAGCATCTTTCGCACCTGGGTTGCCCGCAAATAACGCTCTAGCAACCGATAGAAACACGAACAGCCTCAACTGGGTTGCAACGTAGTATCCCAGGTTGACCCTTTCCGCCCAACACCTCAGTGCGGCCGATGAGTGGCGGTCAAAAGGACTGAGCGGTCGCTGCCAAAGGGCCTCTACAGAATGGAGGCGATGCGCTCTAAGGCCTTGCGGATGTTCTCCTCGCTGGTGGCGTAGCTGAAGCGCACGTGGTGGGGTGCGGCAAAGTCGGTTCCCGGTACGACCGCCACCCGGGCCTCGTCCAGCAGCTTGAGGGCCGCCCTGTTCTCGTCGGGGTCAATTTTGGAGACATCCGAGAGGACATAAAAAGCCCCGCTCACCTTGGGGGTGGGCAGGCCCAGCGCGTTCAGGCCGTCCACAATAATGCCGCGGCGGGCGCGGTAGGCTTCGCGGGCCATGGAGATGAACTTTTGCGCCTCCTCCACGTTGTTCAGGGCCTCCACCATGGCCCACTGGGCGATGGTGTCGGGACTGGTGGTGGACTGGCTGGAGACATCGATGATGCCCTTGATCACGTCTTTGGGGCCTCCAGCATAGCCGATGCGCCAGCCGGTCATGGCGTAGGCTTTGGCCGCGCCGTTGACGGTGATGGTACGGTCGGGGGCCACGTGGGCGGGCGAGAAGTGTTCACCCTCGTAGATGAGGTGCTCGTAAATTTCGTCGGAGACGATGTAGCAGTCGTACTTGTTGGCCAGTTCGGCAATGGCCGCCAGCACCTCTTTGGGGTACACCGCCCCGGTGGGGTTGCCGGGGGAATTAACTACGATGGCCTTGGTACGGGGCGTTATCCTGCGCTCAATTTCGGCGGGGTCGGGAATAAAGCCCGATTCGGGGCCGGTATTGACCTCCACCGGCACCCCTTCAGCGAAGCGAACCATCTCGGGGTAGCTCACCCAGTAAGGGCCAATTACGATCACCTCGTCGCCGGGGTCGAGGATGGCCTGGAACAGGTTGAACAGGGCCTGTTTACCGCCCACGGTCACGACGGTCTGGTCGGGGGGAATCTCGAGGCCGTTTTCCCGTTTGAACTTGGCGCTGATGGCCTCGCGCAATTCGGGGATGCCCGCTGGTGGGGCGTATTTGGTTTTGCCAGCGGCCATGGCCCGGGCGGCGGCATCCTTGACGAACTGCGGGGTATCGAAGTCGGGCTCGCCCGCGGTCATGGCGATCAGGTCTACGCCCTGGCGGCGCAGCTCGAGGGCCTTGGCATTGACCGCCACGGTGGAGGACGGCTTCATGGTTTTAACGCGCTTGGAGAGGCCTCGCATATCCGTAGATTGTCCTAAGTTTGGGGCCCCAGGTCAAGGGCAGTTAGAGCCGCTCGAGCCAGCCCATTGCCCGCCCCGGAGGCTTCACCGGCCAAGCACCCCGCCGCATGTGCTGCTCAACCTGCTGCACCGCCCGCAGGGCCTGCTCCACCCATTCAGCCGGGTAAAGCGGGGCCTTGGCCGCGAACTCCTCGAGGTCGAAGGTCTGGCAGGTGTGGTCGGCCTTGCACTTGACATCTATTTCCAGGTCGTACTGCCAGATGCGATCGGGCTCGAAGCGCGGGGGGGTCTGGATGTTCCAGTAGTACTCGAGTACCCTTCCCTCCGCATCCAGGTCGGGGCCGCCCGAGTACCAACGGTTCACAAAAAAGGCGACGTAGGCCTGGTGGTTCACCCGCAGCACCCGCCGCTTGCTCTCGTGGTGAAACTCGAAGCCCAGCGGCATGTGCACCAGCACCGCGCCCTCGCGCGTTTCGTGAACCCGCGCCTCCCACCAGTAGTGCAGGGTGTGGGCCGGGTATTTCCAGAACTCGATGCGCACAACCTGTCCCGTCGGGTAGTGGATCATTTGGTATCCCCAGAGGTCATCCTAGCAGGCCATCAATATCACGACCGTTCTGGGTCTGTGCGCAAATCACTTTGATTTTTGAGGTGCCTCGAGCTAAACTAGCAAAAACTAACGAGCGTTAGTTTGGTAGGTGGGAGGAGATATGCCAATCAAGTACGGAGTACCCAGCGACCCCGACTACAACGAGCGCCTGCGCGAGTTTGAGGCCCGCATCGCCCGCGGGGAAAAGATCGAGCCCGGCGACTGGATGCCCGAGGAGTACCGCCGCCAGCTCATCCGCATGATCTCCCAGCACGCCCACTCCGAGGTGGTGGGGATGCTGCCCGAAGGGGCCTGGATCACCCGCGCCCCCACCCTCAAGCGCAAGATGATCCTGGTGGCCAAGGTGCAGGACGAAGCCGGCCACGGCCAGTACCTCTACCACGCCGCCGAGACCCTGGGCATATCGCGCGAGGCCATGCTGGAAGCCCTGCTCTCGGGCAAGGCCAAGTACTCCTCCATCTTCAACTACCCCACCCTGACCTGGGCCGACATCGGCACCATCGGCTGGCTGGTGGACGGGGCCGCCATCAAGAACCAGACCATGCTGGCGGCCTGCTCGTATGGCCCCTACAGCCGGGCCATGGTGCGCATCTGCGCCGAGGAAACCTTCCACCACAAGCAGGGCAAGGAGATGGTGCTCCTTTACGCCAAGGGTACGCCCAAGCAGCGCCAGATGGCCCAGGACGCCATCAACCGCTGGTGGTGGCCGGCCCTGATGATGATGGGCCCCCACGACAAGGACAGCCCCAACACCGAAATTCTGGTGCGCTGGGGGATCAAGACCAAGACCAACGACCAGGTGCGCCAGGAGTTCATCAACGAGCACGCGCCCGAAATCCTGGAAGCGGGCCTCACCATCCCCGACCCCGAGCTGCGCTACGACGAGGCTACGGGCAACTGGATTCACGGCCCCATCAACTGGGACGAGTTCTGGCAGGTGGTGGGGGGCAACGGCCCTATGAACAAAGAACGCCTGGAAGCCCGCCGGCGGGCCCATGCCGAAGGGGCCTGGGTGCGCGAGGCCCTGGAGGCCTACGCCGCCAAGAAGCAAAAGACCGCCGTCGCGGTGTAGTGCTGCGGAGGAGGCTCTATGGATACACAGTGGCCCCGCTGGGAAGTCTTCAAGCAGGACACCCCCCACAAACCCCATCAGGCGGTGGGCTCGGTGCACGCCGCCGACCCCGAACACGCCCTCCTGACCGCCCGTAACGTCTTTGCCCGGCGACCCCAGGCGGTGAGTATGTGGGTGGCTCGAGCCGAAGACATCTACGCCTGGACCAGAGAGGAGATTCTCGAGGGCCTGGCAACCGCCAAAGCCGATACCGGCCTGGGCGCGGCCTGCCGATACCTGGTCTTTCGCAAAACCACACACAAGCGCTCCATGACCTTTGTGGATCATGTGGGCGAGGTGGAGGCCACAAGCCCCGAGGAGGCCCTCCAGCAGGCCCAGGCCCGGTTTACCGACAGCGAGGCCCTGGCCTGGTGGATTGTGCCCGCCGATAAGGTCTACCAGAGCGACCCCAGCCAGGAGACGGTGGAAAGCTGGTTCGCCCCGGCCAGGGATAAAACCTACAAGCAGCAACAGTTCTATGCCACGGTGGGTTCCCACATCAGCAAGCACAAGGTGGGGCGGGGGGTGGAAGATGACGAATGCTGCTAAGGAGATCCTGATCGCCAAACTGACCGCGCTGGCCGACGACGAGGTCATCCTGGCTCACCGCAACAGCGAGTGGACCGGCCACGGGCCCATCCTGGAGGAGGACATTGCCCTGGCCAACATCGTGCAGGACGAGCTGGGCCACGCCACCTTGTGGTACGGCCTGCGCCAGCAACTCGACGGCTCCGACCCCGACCAACTGGCCTTTTTCCGCGACGCCAACGAGTACCGTTGCTGCGAGCTGGTGGAGCTGCCCAAGGGCGACTGGGCCTTCACCATGCTGCGGCAGTACCTGTTCGACCTTTACGAGGCGCTCTGGCTCGAGGCCGCCCGGCACAGCACCTACCAGCCCCTGGCCGATGCCGTGCAGAAGATTATCCGCGAGGAGCGCTTCCACCTACAGCACACCCAGGCCTGGGTGGAGCGGCTGGGCCAGGGCACCGAGGAGTCCAACCGGCGCTTACAGCAGGCCCTGGAGATGCAGTGGAGTTATGCCCAGCAGCTTTTTGTGCCCATCCCTGGCGAAGAACTGCTGGTAGCCGAGGGCATCGTGCCCGACCTGGCCCCTATCAAAGAACGCTGGCTCGAGCACAGCACCCGCCACCTGCAAGCCGCTGGCCTTAAGCTGCCCATCAACCCCGGCTACCAGCCCACCTCCCGCGCCTACCACACCGAGCACCTGTGGAGCCTTCTGGCCGAGATGCAGTCCACCGCCCGCTGGGACGCCGAGGCCAAGGTTTGGTGATATGACCGCCCTACCCAGTACCGAGCAAGTCTGGAAGGCCCTGGCCCAGATTCCCGACCCCGAGATCCCGGTGATCAACGTGGTTGAGATGGGCATTGTGCGGGGGGTGGAGATCGAAGGCAACAAGGCCACCATTACCATGACCCCCACCTTCTCGTGCTGCCCGGCTCTGCACCTCATCCGAGAACAGCTCGAGCGCACCGTTCGCGCCCTGGGCTTCGACCCGGTCGAGGTTAAAACCGTGCTATCGCCGGCCTGGAGCACCGACTGGATTAGCCCGGAAGCCAAGGAGCGCCTGCGCCAGTATGGGATTGCACCTCCCAAACCCAGAGGCGCGCAGGACTTTTTGATAGAGCTCGAGGCCGCCCCCACCCCCTGCCCGCGCTGCGGCTCACTCAACACGTCCGTCAAGAACACCTTTGGCCCCACCCTGTGCAAGGCCATCTACGTCTGCAACAACTGCCAGGAGCCCTTCGAAAGCTTCAAGACCGTGTAGCCAAACAAAACCCTTGCATAAGGCCCAAAAACCCCATTTTTGGTCAAATGTAACTGAGTTCCTCCCGGGCTTGGGTGTACAATTTCTTTGCTCCGAAGAGCGAACGGGAGGTATTTATGAAGCGTGCAGGACTCCTCGTTGGTGTTTTGGCTCTGGCTTTTGCTGGCTGCGGGCTCATTAGCAGCCCACCCATCAACAACCCCTTTGGACTGGATGGGCAGCAAACTTCTATTAACCTTGGCCCGAGCTCAGCCGCCACCGGCAACCTGAGCGTCACTGCCACCTTCAACGACACCACCCTCAATCTTCCGGTCACGCCCACCGGATTCAACTACAACCTGGCCATCTCAGGGGTTTCACTGGGTGGCAGCGGCTGCCCTTCCCCACTGCCCGCCAGCGTCAACGTCTCGATGAATTTGAGCCTCACGGTCTCCGACAACCCTTCATCTGGGCCACGGCAGGCCTCTGCCACTGCCAACAACGTGCAATTTACCCTAAACCAGTCGGGTAGCAGTTATACCGTTGCCAACTTCAGCGCCACATTGAGCTTCTCCAACCTGCAAACCCTGCTGGATATCCTGCAAAACGGTGGGCAGAACAGCGCAACTCTTAGCGGAACGGTAAATACCACCAGCAACCCCGACCTGGCCGGCTGCACCATGACCATCACCTGGGGCGGTGGTCAGGGAATTCTAAGGTTCTAACCGTCAGCAGGGCTCAAGAACAAATCAACCCGCCCTAACCGACACCCGTTCTTTGCGGTGCGCAGACGGTTCCAGGTGAACCGTCTGTATTTGTTCCAAGCTCATAAAAGCGGGTTTTCAGAGGGTATCTCGAGCCTTACCTTCGGTGAGGATATCAGTCTCTCACAGCCATGCGCCGGGCTACATACACCAGGAACGGCGCCCCAATGCCCGCAATCAAAATTCCCACGGGCGTCTCCAACGGCTTGTCAATCAGGCGCGCCGCCAGATCTGATAGCAGCATCAGGCTCGCGCCCAAAATAGCCGACAAGGGGATCACCCGACGGTAATCTGGGCCTACCAGGCCCCGGGCCGCGTGGGGCACCATCAGCCCCAAAAAACCAATCGGCCCTGCCACACTCACTGCGGCACCGGCCAGCAGCACAGCCAGGGCTGTACTCACCAGTCGAACCACCTCCACCCTGGTTCCCAATCCGCGGGCCACATCCTCTCCAAGACTCAGCAAGTTAACCTGATGAGACAGGATCAGGGCCAGCAACAAAGCGGGCACAGCCCAGGGTAGCAACGTCCAGACGTGCTCCCAGGTACGGCCGGCCACACTACCCGACAAGCTGAATAAAACCCCTCGAGTACGGTCTTCAAAGATAATCAGTAAAAAGCTGGCCGCAGCACCCAGCATGGAGCCCACAGCGATACCAGCCAGCGCCAGGCGAACCGGCGTGAGACCCACGCTCAGGGTGATGCTGTAGACCAGCACCGCAGCCCCCACCCCACCCACGGCCGCCACCAGCACGGTGCTCCAGGGGGGCAGGCCAGGGAAAAAAACCAGGGCCACCAGTATAGCCAGCACGGCCCCGGCATTAACCCCCATAATCCCAGGCTCGCTGAGTGGGTTGCGTGTAATGCCTTGCATCATAGCCCCGGCCACCCCCAGGCAAGCCCCTACCAACGCAGCCACAATCGCCCGTGGCAGGCGCAATGTGTGCACAATCAGGGCATTGTTGCTGCTCTCGGGGTGGAACAACAGACGCCACACCTCGTCCAATGGAATGTTGGCAGCCCCTAAAGAGATGGCTAAAAAAAAGGAAAACACCAGCAGTCCTAGGGCCAGCAGGTATACCAGCAGTGTTGGAGCGAACCTTCTGGAATAGATCATGGGTTTACGGGGTGGATGTCTTGAAGCCGTAGGCTCCGCTAGCGGGTTTATCGGCCAGCAAACCGCTGTCAATCAGCTCGGCCAGGATAAAGCGGGTGGCCAGGGGCCCGCGACCGCGGGTCCAGTTGTCTCGATCGAACTCGTAAATCCGCCCCCGCTGGGCCGCTTCCAGCCGAGGCCACAAAGGGTTGCGCGCCCAACTTCGCACAATGGGGGTTTCATCGGGCGCAGTGAACACCACCAAGGTGGCTGGATTAAGGGCAACCAGACCTTCCAGCCCCACCGGGTACTGGGTTTGGTTGTTTTGGGGTTTAGCCAGGCTTTTGCGCCCCAAGCGCTCTAGCAGGGAGCCAATGAAGCTCTCGTTGGAGTGCACGGTAAAACTATCAGGGGTGGCTACCGCAAGGAGCAGCGGCGGGGCTTTAGGGTTCGCAAAAGCACGCGCTTTGAGGAGCAAGCGCTCCTGATCCTGAAGAAGTTTCTGCGCCTGGGCCTCGCGTCCTACCAGGCGACCGATCTCTAATACCTGTTTGTTGAGGTCATCGAAATTTCTCCGCCGGGAAGAAAAAGCCACCACCGGGGCAATGCGCTGGAGCTGGGGAATCAAGTCCTTATGTACAAAGGTATCGGCAATAATAACCTGCGGCTGCAACGCTAGAATCGCTTCCAGGCTTGGCACCGCCCTCGAGCCAACCGAGGTTATACCAACCACCCGGCTTCGCAGGTACGGCGGCACCCCCCGATCCCCCCCTTGCGTTCCGATGGCTGCACCCACAGGGGGTACGCCCAGGGCTATCAACGTGTCCAAAAAACTATACTCCAAGGCCACCACCCGTTT
>FWWM01015376.1_pt1 | contig 11710 bp, 13 predicted proteins | sample 2228351 | NCBI WGS metagenome assembly FWWM01 (sample SAMEA103939774, study PRJEB20133) | metagenome | reverse complement strand
CAGAGCCAATAATCATCATAAGGAAGAAGGTAGCTGACGCCACGAATAGTCGAGCCATCAGGCCTGGATAGGCATATGGCCGTAAGTGCACTCTTGTAGTGCTCCACATATAGGGTCTCCAGGGGCCCGAAAAATACCGGTAGATCATCCACTTCCGCCAATATTGGCGGATCAAAACCAATTTCGCGAATACGTGACAACGTATCATGCGCAATCCAACCTCCCATGCTATAATCAAGATTAAAATTGTCCCAAATTTCTAAAGAATATTTTGTCGATTTCCTTATTTGTTCTACATCATCCCATGAGATCAAATAAATCATTTTTATCTCCTTTTTCAATTAATCATCTAATTATTTTTCACATTAGTAATTGAAAATTAACAATAGTAGGACGAGCAAAGCAAGTATCCGCATTGGAAAATGTTCGCCACCCAACAAATAACGCTTTTGCAACGGCGAGCCAGCCAACGACCCGCCCGGCACCGTGCCCTGGGACAGCCCCCCCACCCGCGACAACTTCTTCGGCGGGGACCTGGCAGGCATCCGCTCCAGGCTGGACTACCTGCAAGACCTGGGCGTGACCGGTCTGTACCTGACCCCCATCTTCAGGGCCGGGACGAATCACCGCTACGACACGCACGACTACCTGCAAATCGATCCCGCCCTCGGCGGTTTGGAGGACTTCCAGGGGCTGGTGGCCGACCTGCACAAGAGGGGCATGCGGCTGCTGCTGGATGCCGTGTTCAACCACTGCGGAGATGGCTTTTGGGCCTTTGAGGACGTGCGCCAGCGTGGGCCAGACTCGCCCTACGCCGACTGGTTCTTCGTTGACACCTACCCCCTCACATCCGATCCGCCTTCTTACCAGACCTGTGGCGGCGCGGCGTACCTGCCCAAGCTCAATACCGACCATCCAGAAGTACGGGCGTACCTCCTGGACGTGACCCGCCACTGGCTGAAGCAGGGCGCGGATGGCTGGCGGCTAGATGTCCCCTGGAAGGTCTCCCAGGAATTCTGGCGGGAATTCCGCCGGGCCGCACTGGTAGCCAATCCGGAGGCCTACCTGGTTGCCGAGGTGTGGCGGGATAGCGAGCCGTGGCTGCACGGCGACACGGTGCACGGCGTCATGAACTACTGGCTGCGCAACCTGATCCTGGATTACTGTGTCCTGGATCACATGGACGCCGAGGATTTCGACTACGAACTTAACGCGCTGCGGCACAAACACGGCGCTTCTGCCCCCTACCACCTGAATCTGCTGGGCAGCCACGATACGCCCCGCATGCTGACGCTGTGCGGGGAGGACAGCCGGCGCGCGCGGATCGCCATCGTTTTCCAGATGACCTTTCCCGGCGTCCCCATGATATACTACGGCGATGAGGTGGGGATGCGCGGCGGGGACGACCCGCTGTGTCGCGGCGGCATGCTCTGGGAGCAGGGGCGCTGGAACCGACAGCTACACGAGACTTACCGCCGACTCATCCGCCTGCGGCGGGAGCACCCTGCCCTGACAGAAGGTGACTTTGAGTCACTGCTGGTCTTCAACGCCGTCTATGCCTACTGCCGCTCGACAGGTGAGGACACGGTGTTGGTCGTGCTCAACCCCCGCGACAGACGGCAAAATGTCCACATCCCGACGGGCGGTTGGGCAGGACGGACCCGCGCCTGGCACGAAGCGCTGTCTGGCGACCTCTACCACACCCGGAACGGCCAGATCGTGCTGGAAGACCTGCCAGCCCGCTCGGCGCTGGTTCTGACCCCGGTGGAATAGGAGCGCAGATGGCGAAAGTCACCATCAAGGACATTGCCGAACGGGCAGGCGTCTCCAAGACAGCCGTCACCTTTGCCTTCAACAACCCGGAGAACCTTTCTGAGGCCACCCTACAGCGCATCCTGGCCGTGGCCGAGGAGCTTGGCTACAACCCGGACCCCATCGCCAGCAACCTGAAAACGCGCCGGACGGGCTGCATCGGGCTGCTGGTTCCGCAACCGCTGGCGCTGATTGCCCGGAATCCTTACAACATGGCCTTCATCGAAGGGGTCGGGGCAACCTGCCACGACGCCGGGCTGTCGCTGATGCTGGTGCCCCCGCTGAAGGGCAATCTGCGCCGGGCGATCCTGCGGGCGGCGGTGGACGGTTTCCTGACCCTGGGGCTGGAGACCTTCCGGGAGACGATGCAGGTTTTGCAGCAGCGAGACGTGCCTTTTGTGATGGTCGATAGCGACCCCACGCCCGGTATTCCTTGCCTGAACATCGATGATGAAGGGGGGGCCTACGCTGCAATGGCCCACATAGTCGGCCTGGGACACCGGCAGATCGCCATTCTGGGCATCCGCTCAGGTCACCATGGCGCTTACGAGAAGTACGCCGGGACGCTCCAGCGACGCATGCAGGGCTACCTGCGCGCGCTGCAGGAAGCAGGCCTGCCGCTGGACAACCGCAATGTGCGCCTGCTGGAATGCGACTGCACTATTGAGGGTGGCTACGAGGCTTTTCAGACCCTGTGGGGCATGAGGCGACGCCCCACCGCGCTCGTGGCTATGGCGGACGTCATTGCCCTTGGCGCGTTGCAGGCCGCCCAGGAGCACGGCGTGCAGGTCCCTGAGGACTTCTCCCTGGTCGGCTTCGATGACATTCCTACCAGCCGCTTCACCACCCCTCCGTTGACCACCATCAGCCAGCCAACGGTCGAGAAAGGCCAGGTTGCGGCGCGCATGCTGGTTCATGTTATCGAAGACCGCGAGACCGAACCGAAACACATCGTGCTGCCGGTGACCCTGGTCGAGCGCGGGTCCTCCTGCCCGCCGGGCAGGGCATAGCCCCCAGCGCAGCCTCAACCGCACGGCCATCCTCAACCTCATCCGCACCGAAGCCCCATCGCCCGCTCCGAGATCGCCCGGTGGCTCAATTGAACCTGCCCACCTGGTGTCACTTACTGACCGGTGAATTGCACGTTTTGCGGATCACCAGTTCTGGAGTGATAAGGAGCTGTGCGTTGCGTGCGGCAGGGTCCTCCGGTTCTTCGATAAGGTGAAGTAGGAGATCCAGCGACGTTTGGCGGTTCACCCCCACGCGTGTGGGGACAACGGGCTTTTGTTGGCAGTGTTTCCTGGGACGATGCCAGCGAAATATTTGCCATACGTATTGTGCTGGAAGCTTTCGCCGCTCAACTCGCTGCCAGCAGACTGTCTGAAGGACAACTGGCACGGTTAGAGACGCTGCTGCAACGGCAACAGGAGTTTGCCGCCAGCAGGGATGTTCAGGCTTACACCCAGGCCGATGAGAAATTCCATGCTCTGTTGAACGAAGCCTGCGGAAACCGGCACCTCGTCAAGCTCATCGAGATGCTGAATGACAAGACAAAACTTTCCAACCTGAGAAACCGCACGTTCCATCGTGAAACCGGGCTTGAGGCATCTCTACGCGAACACGAGGCCATCATCTCTGCCCTCAAAGCGCGAGATATCCGCCGGGTTGGCAGCTTGCTCTACTTGCATGGGCGGCGTTTCTACGGCGAGGTCGTCCGTTCCACGTTGCCGGAAGCGACTTTTTTGGCAAGCAACAACAGGGAAGACACGCGATGAACAGTCTGCCCGATTACTTTGGCGCCCCCAAGGTGATTATCGCTGGCGTGCACTTCTTGCCGCTTCCAGGTAGTCCCAACTACGACCATTCAGGTGGTATGAGGGCCATCGTTGCCAGGGCCAAGGGTGACGTGAAGCCTTTGGTAGACAACGGTGTTCAGGCCATCCTCTTCGCCAACGAAGCGGACATTCCCTATCTGCAAAAGCTTGGGCCTGATACTGTCGCGGCACACTGTACACCACCCATGGTCGAGCTGCTAAAGCCTAGTAAGTCCTCGAAGGCCTGCTCAATCAGGTTGGTTGGTGGTGCGGAGATGTTGCGCGTCTTGTGCAGCAAGTAGCTGGCACAGGCTGTTGGGGTGCGGTTCTTCAAGCACGGCAATGAGCGTCGGGGCGCCATCGCTGGTGATTAGCGCGGGCGTGGGGCAGGCCACGCCGCTGCATGTCACGGATGAACGCCCGCCAGGGCGCGCGCGACACGCCGGTCACTTTGCCAACCGCCCGTGTTCGGCCATGCAGACCAAAAAACGATCGGCAAGCCCGCTATTTCGCGGGCACCGGGCAGGCGTTGGAGAGCGTGATCGCCATAACCACCGGTCCTCGCTCCGCTGCGCGGTGGAATGCCTGTTGCAGTGCGGCGAACAGAACAGCTTCCTCGCCAACGACCACGCTGCTCATTGAACCCGGCTGCACATCCAGGCCGTGCTCCTGCAGGATACGTAACGCCTCGTCAATCGCTGGCCCTAAATCCGCCTGCCCCAGAGGGTACAGGCTTACCTGAGCGGCGATGCCGACCATGATCGCTCCTCCTAATGTCAACACTCAGTTCCGTTTGACCGCCATGCCGATGAAGCCACCCCACGGTAGCGGCAGCGCCCCTTCCCAGAGCGGCCACAGCGTCGTCCGCCAGATGATTTCCACTGATTCCCTGTTGGCGACACGCCGCACCAGCGCCTCCAGCTCGGTTGGGGCAAAGAAATGAGCCGCGTCCCACACAGGGCCGCCCTCGCTTTTGAGCTGCCGTCCCAGCCGACTGGAGCGATTCAATACGCCGAGCAATAGCCCCTGGCGAGCCACACGCAGCGCCTCCGCCAGTGCCAGGCCGGGTTCAGGGATGAATTCCAGGGCGGTGACGAACACCACAAGGTCGAAGGTCGCTGTCGCAAAGGGCAGCTTCAAGGCGTTGCCCTGCACGTAGGTTCCGTCGCCCAGTCGGAGCGCTTCGTCCAGCATGGGCGCTGAGAGGTCTACCCCGACGACGCTCAGGCCATGCCCGGCCAGCCAGCGCGTGAAGTGACCCGTCCCGCACCCGACTTCCAGCAGGGTCCTGGCCTGCGGAAAGTGGCGCAACAGCCAGTCCAACAGCGCTTTCTCCAGGCGGTCGGCCCGGCGGCCCACCGTGTCATACCAGCTCTCATACGTCGTCGCAAGGGCCGGGTCTTCGAAAGGGTTCACACCGCCCCCTCTCTCTACTGTTAGAGCGTGTTATGCACTTTTGAGCAGAAAAAGGGTTCAAGAGCGCATATTGGCACTGATTTTGGGTGTTATTGCGCCTTTCATATCTACACGGCGTAGCAGTGCGGACCTTGAACCGCCAAATATGGAGAGTCAGACAGCATTGACCAGCATATATGGTGGTTCAAAGTTCATAACAGGCTCTAGGGTGATGGTTCGCACTTTGATGGTCATAATGCCCACACTATAGCTATCCTGTCCCCAAAGTCAAGGCCTGTTTTGTGAAAGGGCATTAAGGATTCTTTGGACGCTGTTAAACAGGCGATATAGACGACTTCAGGCATGATTAACCAGGGTTTAACGCAGGTTACTTAGAATTGGACCAGTCCCATACAGGGACAGTAGACATCCGCTGTAACGAGTCTATTGACGAGGAGTTGCTCACTATGAAGACTCGAAAGACCCTGTTTGCGCTCGTTTCTGTTTTGTTGCTCGTTGCTATCGTTGTGACCGCGCTCCCAGCGCAGCAGACCCAGGCGCAGGGCAGCGAGTTCCCGATCTCGCTCGACCACCCCTTCGCCCCGTTCCTCGAATCCCGGGCCTACGCGCAGTCTGTAGGCGCGACCGCTGAGTGGCGCAAGATGGAAGGCGTCCGCGTTGACCCGAACACCATGACCCTCTACCTCGCCATGAGCGAAATTAGCAGTGGCATGAGTGACGGTGAAGGCGACATTCAGCTCGAAGAGAACCCCTGCGGTATCGTCTACGCGGGTGACCTGGACGAAAACTACACCCTGCTCAACCTCCGTCCGCTGATCGTCGGCGGCCCCTACGACGAAGCTGCTGACCCCAACAACGCCTGCAGCGTGGACGCCATCGCCAATCCCGATGGGCTGGCCATTGACGGGCGTGGCCGCATCTGGGTGGCCGAGGACACCGGCGATCACTACAACAACATGCTGTGGGTCTACGACCCGGCTGACGGCTCGCTGCAGCGCTTCGCCACCGTCCCGGTGGGCGCGGAGATCACCGGCGCTTACGTGGCCGCTGACGGCACGCTGTTCTTCAATGTGCAGCACCCCGACCCTACCGCGCTCTACCCCTTCAATCGCGGCGTGTTCGGCGTGGTTGAAGGCTATAACGCCAACACCGACGACTTCGAGCCGGTTGGCGTGCCGGAAGGCGATGCCACCCTGGACGTGGTCGTGCCCGAAGGCCTGACCTATCGCGTGCTGGGCCGCGTCGGCGATCCCATTCCCAACGAGCCGTTCGGCTACCGCTACGGCGAGCAGGTCCGCGTGGATGGCACGACGATGGGCTTTTGCAACGACCCCGATGGCAACATGTGGCTGCCGGTCACGCCTGACGAGGGCTATCTCTACACCAACTTCGAATGCCGTCCCGGCGTTGTCGCCAAGAGCTACATCCGGCGCGACGAGACGGGTCACTGGTCCGTGCTCGAAGGCGAACTGGTGGACTTCTCTGCCGTCAACGGCACCTGGAACAACTGCAACGCCAGCGTGACCCCCTGGGGCACGGCGTTGACCAGCGAGGAGTACCCCAGCGAATCGGCGGCGGATTGGGACAACAGTAGTGCCAGCGGCGCGATGGCGGATTACTTGGCGGGTGCGACCCCCAACCCCTACGACTACGGCTACATCGTTGAGCTGATCCCAAGCGAGGGTGTGGGGACGAACGTCTTCAAGCACTACGCGATGGGCCGCTTCAGTATGGAACAGGCGACTGTTATGCCCGATCAGAGGACTGTCTACTACGGCGACGACGGCACGAACCGCGTGCTGTTCCGCTTCGTGGCGGCTGAGCCGGGCGACCTGAGCTACGGCACGCTGTACGCCGCCCGCGCCACCCAGCAGGAAGACGGCAGCTTCGACCTGGAGTGGATCGAACTCGGTGTGGGCGACGACCTGGAAATCTGGGAAGCCATCCGCGAACTCGACGCGATGTTCGCTGGTATGTAACTTATCACGCTTCACCGCTTTCGGCCCGGTGGGAGAACCCGCCGGGCCGTGTCTACATTAACAGGGAACAGCATTTCGAGGGCGTCCCGCCAGAGGTGTGGGAGTTCCATATCGGCGGCTATCAGGTGTGCGACAAGTGGCTCAAGGATCGTCGGGGTCGCCAACTGTCCTACGACGACATCGATCACTACCAGCAGATCGTGGCTGCCCTGGCGGAGACCATGCGGCTGATGGATGAGATCGACGCCGTGATCGCGGAGGATGCTCACACCGGCTGCGCGTAGAGCAGCTCGACCGCGTTCGGCTTCTCGACGCGCGTGGAGGTATCCAGGATTTCGATGCCGATGACGTTGCCGCTTGCGTCGTAGTCAAACACAACGCCCAGCTCCACTTCGTCGCTGGTGTCAACGGGCACGTCGCTGAGGATGATGGTCAGCGCGTCAACGGTGGGATCGTAGATGACCTTTATGGCGTCCTCCAATACCTATATGGTTTTCTCCCTCCAACCTGGGGTGTCCGCACTAATTCGTGACCCTACCGTTTGCCTGGCATACACTCGACAGTGCGAAAGTGCGCTGCGGGGGTGTGCCATGGAGGAACAGATGACCCCCGTTGCTCAAGGCGTTGCCTGTGAACCTATGGTCTGGGAAGGCGTTCTTCAACGGGCGGCAGCCTGGGAAACGGCTTGTGCGGCTCCAACTGATACCAGTACGCCGTGCTGGAATAATCATCAGAGCGGCGGTTGGCGTGCCCGTGCTCGATGGTGACCCTGATCGACCGCTCGAAACGAATGGGGTCTTCGATGTGGAAGCGATAGAGGGAGATTTTGCCCGACCAGTTGCGCCCGCCCGGAATGGTGATGCCGTGGTAGGGAGCGCTGTAGGGCGTGGCGGGACACCAGGCAGTATTGAAGTAGTCCTCGGTGCCGGTGCCGTGCAGGCTGGGCGGCCAGACCTCGCCATCGATGAAGATCATGTCGTCGCCTTCCCCATACCAGTTGAAGCACTTGAGGATGGCTTCGCCGTACTTACGAAAGTCCTCCATACGGAGGGGCCAGGGGATTTCTTCAGGCCACCCAGACTCCGGCTCACGCAGGTTGTGGATGTTGAGGTTGCAGCCCACGTAGTGCCCCTTGCCCTCGGCTTCCAGGATGACGTAGTTTCCTTCGCCGCCGATGTTTACTCCACCAAATGACCAATCCGAGTTGCTCACGCCCTCGTCTGGTATCCCGTCGCAGGGGTTCTGGCGACGCCACTGGGCGTGAAAGCGCCCCAAATCCGGATCGATCTGGTCGTGGCTCTCATAGTCGATGTAGTAATAGAACAGCACTTCCACATCGCACTCGCTCACGATCTCGATCTCTGCCCGTTGCGCAAAAGGCATGGGGAAGAAGCAATTGAAGGCCTTGCCGTCGGTAGGACTCATTTGCAGGGGCAATGAGACGAAGTTGGCCGTCAGCGCATGGCCGATCCCAAAGAAGTCGCCGATGGGCACGTCAACTGAAGGGTCCGGCTCGCCATCCCAGCGCATGCGCAGCACAAGGCGACGCAGGTAATGCTCCTGCTCGCAATCCATGGTGCACCAGATGTGATTGATGCAGCCCGCGCCCGCAATATCGGCTAAGGTAACCACCTCTCCAGGCTGAATGTGGAGCCGGTCATCGTTCCCCCCGGTCCGGTCCCAACTGGAGACACGGCGCGAGCGGGCGTTGCGAATACGGGCCAGTTCTCCGAGCGGGCTTCCTTTGAACACTGACATGCTTTCTCCTTTTTTCACGTATGGAACGGCGATGTGGCTCTGTTACGGAGCCTTGACCAGCCGCGCGCGCATGAGGGCCACGTTGTAAGGCCCCCACTGGGACATGTGGAAATAGATGACCTCATCGTCGCTGGCCCAGGGGTGCAGGTACGCCCCATAGAGGGCAGGGTAGTCGTCCGCTGAGGCCATCTCGATGGGGACGCTCCAGGGACCGGTCAAGTGGGGCGCTTCGCGGATGACAATGGCGCGGCGGATCTCGTCCAGGTAAGTCATGATCCATCGTTCCAGGAATGCGTTCCACGCGACTGATAGCTCGCCTACGGGCGCTGAAGCCACTTCAACGGCTGCCGCCAGGGAGACGCTCCAGGCCTCACCATCCCAATAGCGGTAGGCTTGCATATCCAGGACATCTTCGGTGGGCACGCGCGCCAGCGCCACCCCGCCGAAACGTCCCCCATGAATGCCGAATATATACAGATAGTCCTCCTGCACAACCAGGGCCGCCTGCCCAAAGTTTGTGTCACCCTGCCATACGGCATCGCGGGGCTGTTCCCAGGTCTCCCCCTCGTCATCGGAAAAAGCCCAGCCGGACCGGTTGAGCGTCCACTCGCCAGGAGGCCCCCAGTGGCCCACCGCCATGTAATGCAGGTACAGCCGCTCCCCGATGGCCACGCCGGCGGTCGGGATGATCGTGATGTCATCGCGCAGCCTGCGCAGCACGGCGCGCGCGTTCCCGTGTTGGTCGGTGATCATGCCGTCAATCGTGAGGCCGTCTTCCAGGTTCCGGTCGGTGCTGTAGGCGAGCGCATTCGACCGCCAGTTCCCCCCTCCTGCGCCGCCGCTCTCCGGGCGGCAGCAGCCAAAGGTGTCGCCAAAGGCGATGTACACCCTATCGTCTGTGGCGAACATGCTGCCCAGATCGGTTCCATAGATATCATACCGGGTGTGCGTTTGGTTGGCGGATTCCGGACCCGTAACCCAGGCCACAAACTCGACATCGGTAACCCTTTCCAGGACGGGAGTGCTTTCCGGCTCTGGCTCCTGTGCGCAGGAAAGCCCTCCCGTGCTCAGGAGCAGGGCGAGAAGCAAAAGCCAGGACCAGGTGCGCATGGGGCTAACCTTTCAAGCCGCTCATCTTGACGCTTTGGACAATGAAGCGTTGCAGGGCGAAAAAGAGGATCAGGGTCGGCAGGATGGCGATCACGGAGGCGGCCATGATCTGCTCCCAGGCATTGCCGTGCTCGCCCGTGAACGACTGAATGCCGACCTGGACTACCCGCATCTCGGTTCTGTTGGTGGCAATGAGCGGCCAGAGAAAGGCATCCCAGTTGGCCAGGAAGAAGAAGACGGCCATCGCCGCCGCAACCGGGCGGGCCAGGGGCAGGGCAATGCGGAAGAAAACCCCTATCCGTGAGGCCCCGTCGATGCGGGCCGCATCCTCCAGCTCGCCAGGGATGCCAAGAAAGAACTGCCGGAACCAGAAGATGCCGAAAGCGTGGGGGATGGCTGGCACAATGAGCGCCCAATAGGTGTTGATCCAGCCCAGCTCTCGGACCAGCAGAGCCAGGGGAATCATGATGGTGTAGAAGGGAATCATCAGTGTGCTGATAATCAGAACAAACAGCAAACGCCGCCCAGGAAATTCCAGCCGGGCCAGGGCGTACCCAGCCATGGCGTGCAGCAGCAGCGCGACCACAGTGACGGTTGTCGACACGATGAACGAGTTGAGCATGTAGCGCTCAAAAGGGGCCTGCTCAAACACTTCGCGGTAGTTATCCAGGGAAAAGTTGCTGGAGATCAATACCGGCGGGTTGGTGAAGATCTCATCGGCTGGCTTAAAGGAGCTGGACAGCATCCAGATGAAAGGCCCGGCAAAGACCACCGCCAGCAGGATACACGTTGCGTAGTACAGAACCGTGCCCAGAACCTGGGTTGGCGTTTTCTTCACCGGCGTCTCCTTATTCTCTAACCTCACCGGAGCGGAAGTAGCGCACCTGGATCAGTGTGAGCACGAAGATGATGACAAACAGCGCCACAGACATGGCAGCAGCATAGCCGAAATCCCACTCGCGAAAGGCCTTCTCGTAGATGTACATCAAGGTGGTGTAGGTAGCGTAGGCCGGGCCGCCACGTGTCATGACGTAAATCTGGTCGAAGGCCTGCAGCGAATTGATGGTCAGCACGACCAGCACGAAGAAGCTCGTCGGCTTGAGCAAGGGCATGATGATGTGGCGGAAGATTTGCCAGCGGTTGCCGCCGTCAATCTGGGCTGCCTCGATGTAGTCGGAGGGGATATCCTGGATGCCGGCAATCAGGATCACCATGAAGTAACCGGCCCCCTTCCAGATCGAGACGATCAGTACGGAAACCATCGCGCTTTGCACGTGCCCGGTCCATTGGAGGGGAGACAGGCCGACCGACTTGAGGATGACGTTCATCAGGCCGTTGCCGGGGTCGAACATGAAGCGCCAGGTGACGCCCGCCACGACCAATGACATAGCCACCGGCATGAAATAGACGGTTCTGAAGAACACGTTGCTGCGGGACTTCCGCGCGGTCAGCAGCACGGCCATGCCCAGGCTAAGTGTGTAGGTCACAGGCACAAAGCCAACTGTGTAAAGCATGGTGCGCCCCATGGAGGCCCCGAATTTGGGGTCCCTGAAGATGGTCGCGTAATTACTCAGCCCCACGAATTGGGGGTTGCCCACCAGCTCCCAGTCGCTCAGGCTGATAACCAGGGCCATGATCATAGGGCCGACCATGAAGATGAGCAGACCCAGCAGATCGGGCAGAACGAACAGATAGCCCACCAGGGCTTGCTCAAGTCGGTCGCGGTTCATGCCGCTGAACCAGCGCACCAGCCCGCGCGCCTTCTCCCTCCCGATAGTTGACGATGTGGTATCGGCGGCTGTCATGGCGTTCCCTCTGCGA
>FWWM01015372.1_pt1 | contig 11715 bp, 10 predicted proteins | sample 2228351 | NCBI WGS metagenome assembly FWWM01 (sample SAMEA103939774, study PRJEB20133) | metagenome | reverse complement strand
AACTCTTATCGCAGTTGGGGTGATTGTGCTGTTAGTCGCCTTACTCTTTCCAGTTGTGCAGGTAGTACGCTATCGTGCCTACGAAACAAAATGCCGAGCAAATCTATGGAATATCGTTCTGAAGTATGATGATTTCAAAAGTCAAGGTTATAAAGGTAAAGAACTAAGAAAACAAGTACTATTCTTTGTGGAGGATAACCCCGATATTGGGCGATGCCCGCTCAGTGGTGAGGAATATATTGTTATTACCGAACAAGGTATCCAAAATCATTTTGGAGAATCCTGGACGCACAATCCCGATGTAATCGTTTTCTGTTCCTGTCATGTCGACCCCAAGAAACAATACCAGATGGAAAACTGTGTGAGAGTCATCCGTAATGACGAGGCACCTGAGACTTGGTACCTGAGCGGTACGGATAGAGACGGAAAAATCGAGGTGAGATATGCCCCTCATATTGTGAGAGTTCAGCATCGTCATGGTGCTGATACAATCCATCATTCTTCAGGAGGTGTGCGTAATAAGCCGTAAGTTTCTTGCTGTTTACATATGGTTGCTCGTCGTTGTAAGTATAGCGTTGATCTACGCTCAACAGACTGGGAACGGACCTGTTCAGCCTTGCCAGCGACCTGACTGCGAAGATCTCGGCGGTAAAGCATGTGGTGGGACTTCCGATTGTTCGTGGGTCACGATCAGTAGCGATACAGAGTCTTTTGTGGCGTGTGGTGCGCGAGGAAGGCACTGCGCTGGGGGTCCAGGACCCGGAGAGTGTAATCAATTGAGACGGTGGGAACTACTCATCAAGAGATACCAATGCAATCGGGGTGGATTGAGAAACATTCCCTGCGGAGAGCCTCCCCTCACCGACAGAAAATGCGCTAGAGTCCTTTCCTGGGTTACTCTAGACATCGACTGTGCTGGAAACCCTTGTCCAACGAGAGTCCAACCAACTACTGGGTTATAAGCCTGACTAATAGCTAAGAGTTGGGGGGTAGTACATAGTGAGCGCTAGGAACTCACGGTACCCCCCGTTGCTCTTTACATGCCCAACCTAAACCGTGCTTACATCGAAACCGACCCCGACGAAGTGCGCATCGGTCAGCAACCTCACGGTTCCGCTTAGCGATGTGCCATAATTAAGGCGCACATGCCCCCGTAGCTCAGGGGATAGAGCATCCGCCTTCTAAGCGGACGGTCGCAGGTTCGAATCCTGCCGGGGGCGTAGTGTTAGCCCTCTGCGCTCTGCTTGGGGACCTCCATCCCATAACGGCTGTAGAGCCACGACACAATCAGCAAAGTCACGCCCAACCCTGCGAAAGAGAAGATGCGATAGGGCATCTGCAGGAACGAGAGGTCGTGCAAGAAGAGTTTGCAGGCAGTGATAGCGAGCGTCGCCAGCCCCAACAAGCGCACCCCACGCGAGTGGTACCACACTCCGCCCACCAGCAGGAGCGCACCTATCAGCGTCCACTCCAGCGAGACCAACATCGAAGCGAGCGGGTTGTTCGGCTGACCAACTATCTCGAAGTAGTAGTAGGTCTCCATCGTTGAGAGTCCTACCACTCCAAAAAGCGCGCCCAGTCCGCCCAGCACCGCCACCGCTTCGCGGGGTAAAAAGCGATCGATAGCCGACTCGGGTTGCTGTAGGGCGCGCATCCGAGCGACGATTGCGCTTACTGCCATTCCCACCGTCCAACTCAGCAGTGCCATCCCGCGCTCGTTGAACAGCACCAGTTTCAAACTCGGCTCACTCGCCAACACAATCAGGCTGACCAAAGATGCAGGAACCCACAAGCCCAACCCCATCAGGTAGAGCAAGCGATTGCTGAACCAGATGCCGAGCGCAACCAACAGCATCGCCTCCAGATTGAACAGCGCTGCGACCACTGGCGCCTTGAACTGTACGGGTATCGCGATTGTGAGCAGGACAATACCCACCGCCAAGAAACTACTTTTCAGGAGTTGGTCTTGCGCCACGCGTTGCGAGGCGAGCCAAGTCAGCAGAAGGTGGAACACGCCCATCCCTGCCAGAAACGCCGATGGATAGCCCTTCAGCAACGGCATCACGACGCTCTGCGCAAGGGGTATGTAAAACAGGGTGATGAGCGCAAGGAAAGCGATATCGTAGTCCGCAGCGGGCACACGCTGGACGAACGCCTTCCACAACACCGTCATTAGAAACAGCGCATAGTAGAGCACAAGGAAGCCGAACATCATCCCAGTAAGCGTGTCGTCCAGCTGGCGCACCTGCATCTGCCAACCGTTCAGCAAAACAAGGGTCGCAATCATACAGAACCAGCGCTGGAACTCCCAACCTTTGCGGATGGAGATGAACAGTAGCCCTGCGTTCAACACCGCTAAGTAGGTGAAGAAGCCGAGAGGACTGCCTGCCCCGCCCTCGTCGGTCAGCAGGATGGGGGTCAGGAAACCACCTGCGACTGAGACCGTCGCCAACACCTGCGAGTTGCGTACCGACGCCAGCCCCATCCCCAGCACGGTCGTCGCCACCATCAGTGCAAAACTCAGCTCAAAGCGCATCACGCCATAGCGTTGTAAGCCTGCCCATGTGGTCAGGTACAGGATGCCCAGACCTGCCGAGTGCGCCCCATCGACGAACCATCCCGCCGAGCGTCGGCGCGAGAGCCAACCCAGCCCAATCAGCGCGAAACCGCCTGCATAGCCCACCATCAGGCGCGCCCACGGTCCCATCTGTGTCCACGCCCAACTCAGGAAGAAGACCGACGCCAAGAACAGCGACGCCAACCCCACCCAGAGCGCAACCTGACCGCCCAGCGTGCGCTCCAGTTGGCGCACCGTGCTTTCCTCCTCAAAGGCGAATGGGCGTGCAGGCGCCCACGAACGGGTATCAGGGGGAGACACCTGCTCGGTCGCGCTGGAAGTTTGTTCAGGTGTCGGTTGGGCGGGCGTTTGGGGTTCAGCAGTCGGTGTCGTGGTTATTCGGGGAATGAGAAAGGGCGGAGCCGAGCGCGGTGTCTCGGCAGAAGCAGGCTCGGAACGCTTCGGCTCCGACGATTCTAACTGCGCCTCGATGCGGTTGACTGCGTGGTTCAGCGCGCTCAGCAACCGCTTGATATGCTCCAGCTCATTGCGCACTTCGTCCGAATACGGTGAGCGTGCCATAGGATTGCTCCTCCAATAGGTTATACTGCCGAACGGTGCGCAACCGCTAAGGACTTTAGTCCTAATTTGAGCATCGTGGCACGGGCATCCTACCCATCAGCAAAGTTATGAGGGCAGTGGGCAATCGGCAGTGGGCAGTTGCAGTGGAAATCATTCGTCACCCTGAGCGAAGCGAAGGGTCTGAGATTCTTCGCTTCGCTCAGAATGACGGGTTGGGGCAGTGTGCGGTCGGCAAGCAGTACTCGTAGCACGGGCATCCCACCCCTCGCTGCCCCACTGCCCTCCAATCAGGCATGCCCGACCTGTGAAGGCGTGATGACCTCACCTGCCTCGATACGCTCCAAGATAATCTCGGCGATGTCTTTCACGGGCACGGTGTCGTCCTTCTGCTTGACGCTGTCGCTGACCATAATCATACAGAACGGACAGCCGACCGCCACCGTGCGTGCGCCCGTCTTGAGCAGTTCCTCTGCGCGAATGAGACCGGGGCGTTCGTGGGGTAGTTCGTCCATCCACATGCGCCCACCTCCTGCGCCACAGCAGAAGGTGCGGTCGCGGTTGCGCTCAGGTTCAGCGATTTCCGCCACCGTGCCCAACACCTCGCGCGGGGCGTCGTGAATCTTGTTCACACGCGCCAGATAGCACGGGTCGTGGTAGGTAATCTTGCCGTCGTCCATCGGGGCGGGCTGGGGCAGTCTGCCCTGCTGGATGAGCTCGGCAAGGAACTGACTGTGATGCACCACCTCGAACTCGCCTCCGAACACCTTGTACTCGTGCTTGATAGTGTGCAGGCAGTGGGGGCACATCGCCACGATTCGGCGCGGTTGATACTGCTGGAGCGTCTGCACATTCTGCTGAGCCAACTCTTGGAACAGCAGGTCTTCGCCCAATCGGCGTGGAGTATCGCCTGTACATCGCTCCTCAGGTCCCAGCACTGCGAAGTTCACGCCTGCGCGCTGGAACAGTTTCACAATCGCCCGCGCCACCTGCTGACCTCGACTGTCGTACGCGCCTGCGCACCCCACCCAGAACAGCACCTCGAAGTTCGGGTTCTCGCGCACGGTGGGCACATTCAGCCCTTCTGACCACTTCATTCGCTCGCGCAGAGGCAGTCCCCACGGATTGGATTGGGTCATCGTGCGTTGGAGCGTGCCCGCTGCCGTTCCGCGCAGGTTGCCTTCTGCCACTCGGTGGCGTCGCATCTCCATAATCAGCGTGGGGTGCTCAATCAGCACAGGGCACTCGTTGTTGCACGCGCCACAGGTCGTGCAGGCGAACAGCTCTTCGTCGCTAATCACTTGGGTCAGGTCGTCGCCCTTGCCGTTCGCCATCGCATCGCGCAGTTTCTCCACAATGAGTTTGGGGTTCAGGGGCTTTCCTGTCGCATTTGCAGGGCACACGCGCTCACATCGTCCACAGCCCATGCAGGCGTCCAAACTCATCAAGTGCCAGCGTGAGAATTCGCTGATCGAGTTCACGCCGATTTTGCCTGTCTCTTCCACGCGCTCCAAGCTCTCGATGCTCGGCACATTCGGCAAATAGTTCGGCTTGTAGTACGCAACGATAGGCGCAAGGAACCAGTGGCGCAGGCGCGTGAAGGGCAACACCGCAAACCACGAAGCAATACTCAGCGAGTGAAACCACCACCAGAGCCGATAGCCCGACACGCTCAGGTTCTCAAACAGGGGCGCGAAGGTGTAGCCGACGAACGACCAGACTTGGGCATATTGCGGGCGGGGCGGGTTCATAAACTCTGGGTTGCGCTCCAGTGCAATCCGTGCTGACTCCAGCGCATAACCGTTGACACAAATCAAGAGCAGGAGCCAGACCGCAATCCCATCCATCCGCTCCAGGCTGACCGATTTCGGCTTCATCACATGCCGTCGGTACAGCGCAAGCAGGCACCCGAAAATCACACCCAGCCCGAATAAGTCCAGCGTGACCTCGTAGACGATGTAGTATAGCCCCTTGTGGAACCAGATGCCCTGCTCCATAAAGATATGCGAGCCGATTTCGGTCCATTCGGCAATCGCAAGCAGGGTTGTGCCGATAAAGAGCATCACAAAGCCTGCGTACAGGGGTAGATGGAGCCACGCGCCGTATCGGTGGCGGGGAACCTTCTTTTGCCCCAGCGCATAGGCGAACATATTCTGAAGGCGCACCTTGACGGGCAGTTTCGGCTCATCGGATTGACCCTGTCGCCAGAGTTGGAGCCGTCTCCAGTACCAGATAACACCGACGCTTAGCGAGCTAAGGATAATGCCGTAGAAAATAGCCTTCCAAATCGGGGTAATCCCGATGTAGGTATGCCGAGTGATTAAGTCCCAGTTCCAGTCCATCGTTGGCACCTCACTGTGTGGCTTGGGCATCCTGCCCATCAAGTAGCACGGGCGTCTCGCCTGTGCACTGGTGGTTGGGCATCGTGCCCATCTGCCGTTCGCTCGCAGGGGCGTCAGGGCACTGAGCCAGCCCAGTGCGCTACCGCCCATTTTCGAACAGCGAGTCAATAATACCACACAGCGGGGGAAATTCCTGCCTAATAAACGCTGAGCCATGCGCGAAAGACCACTACAAGGTAGAATTTTGAACATGACACGAGACGAACTGCTCCAGCGGATTAGCATAGACCCGAATGTGTGTTTCGGCAAGCCGTGCATTCGGGGACATCGGATTTGGGTCTCCCTCATCTTAGACTTGCTTGCGAGTGGGATGGAGATTGCAGATATTCTGCGTGAATATCCCCAGTTGGAGGAAGCAGACATTCGCGCCTGCCTTGCGTACGGTGCAGAACTGGCACGCGAACGCTTAGTTTCGGTAGGGTGAGATATGCGTCTCAAATCGGATGAGAACAAGCGCAAAACACAACAAGACGCCTGCTTCAACCTGTGGTATAATAACCCAACTTTCCTGTTGCCCCTCTCCCGTCATTCTGAGCCGAAGGCGAAGAATCTCGACGGGGTTGACACTGAGGCCCTTCGCTTCGCTCAGGGTGACGGATAGGGGAGCGATTTCGCCTTTGTGCACCTTTCCTCTATGGCACTCTCATCGGTATCGACAGGAAAGTTGGGTTAATTAGTCGCTTTTCACCCCTAGAACCAGGTGAAGTTTGGCTTGTTGAAAGTGCATCGCTTGCAGGATAGGGTATTCTCTTGGTGTATCTTGGAAAGAGATGGAACCAACGGGACTGGAGGGCTATGTGCGGGAGCAACTCGCATTTGAAGAACTGAACCAAGATGCAGGTTCATCCCTACTCTATCGTCGCCAGCCGATTCTTTTTCGCAACAGTGTCCCAGAAATCCGTTCCACCACTGCAGGCACTTTCGGCATCTACAAGTACCCTGCGAAGTTCATTCCTCAGGTGATTGCATTTGTGTTGAAGTGCTATGCCCAACCCGGAATGCGTATCTTTGACCCGTTCGCAGGCTACGGTACTGTCGGGGTCGTGTCAAGAGTATACGGCTACGACTATGAGCTGTGGGACCTCAATCCCCTTATGCAAATCATCCACGATACCGCAACTCTGGAGCCACCCGTTCCCAAAGTAGAAGGGCTTCTGAAAGCGATTCGCACTTCTCCTTATCGCTTTGTTCCTAACTGGTCAAACTTGGCATATTGGCATCCCGAACCGTTTCTTGAGCTTTTATCGCAAGCGTGGGGATTCGTCCACCAGCTGGAAGGCAAGGAACGGCTTCTGCTTCTAATCCCACTGATCAATGTGACTCGCTACTTTTCCTACGCAGACGAGAAGGTACACAAGCTCTATAAGTCCAAACACTCCAAAGCGAAAGTCGCAGCCCTACTTGAAGATAACTGGCAATCGCTCTTTTGGGTGATGTTGGAGCGGGAGGTCTACAAGCTGGTTGGGAAGCTGGATGAGTACCACCAGATGAACCCCCCCAAGGTTCACTGTACCATACGAGCAGGAACCGACACCCTCCATTCTCAGTTAGAGCAACCTGCCGATGTGATGATTACTTCGCCCCCCTACCTTCAAGCGCAGGAGTACATTCGCTCTACAAAGCTGGAGCTCTTTTGGCTTGGGCACTCTGAAGAGACGATTCGCTGGCTGAGTAAGCATGAAATACCCTATCGGGGTTTACTGCCCATCGAAATCCACTCCGAGCTCTATCACCAACACCGAGCGATGATTGAGGAACCCCACCTGCTCGCACTCTATGAGAACTACTTCAACTCTATCTTGAGTATTTTTGGGCGATTAGCCGAGCAGGTTCGCGAGTATCTCTGTATCTTCGTCGGTCCTGCAAAGATTCGAACCACACCCATTCCTATCGACGATATCGTGGTGGAGCATCTGAGCCACTTCGGATGGACACACGAAGTGACTTATATCGACCAGATAGTCGGGCGTGTGATGTTCAACTCAAAGGTGAACCCTGCTTCAGGCTTAGAGGACAGCCGTATGCGTACCGAGCATATGGTGGTGATGAAGCGCGGGAAAGGTTCTTAAGAGACAGGTTATGGCAGATGAGATTTTCATTCGTAAGACCGATTTGAACAGCCCCACAAAGTTTCGGCAGTCTGTAACAAACCTCGTGCCAACGATTCAACAGCAAATTCTCGATAGCACGGGAGTCTTCTTGGATAATGCAACAATCTCTGACCTAATGCTGGCTGAATGCCGTCTGAGATTTGACAAGTTCACAAAGACTGGGGAAAGAAAACGCAAGACTCTGGATAAGGAGAAGATTCTGGCTCGGGTGCAGGAATACTTGTGCGAAACGATTGTTGCACTTCCCCTAAACGACCCAGATATCCTGAGGCTCCTCATCTTCTGCATCGAAATCACTGAACAGATGTTTGAGGGAGGCACACGCGCTACCACAGCAGCTAAGAGCTTTCGCGAGAAACAGCGCAGGTACGAGGAGATACTCGTTGCGCAGTTCATCGGCAAACTGGGAGAGGTTTTTCTCAAAAGGTATTTGGAAAACCGTTTTCCAGAAGCAAACATCCAGTTGGATTGGGAAATTTCGCCCGATCGGGAGAAGTATGTAAGCGACATTATTAACGCGCAACACCGCGTGAGCGTCAAGAGCTCGCCTTCACTGGCAGGGATATGGGCAGAAGCGGACTTGAATTCGGACTACGGCATCATGGTGAAATGTGTCGTGCCACGCGCTACCTTGATTCAGTTTTTCATCGAAGTATGCGGATACACCCGACTTTTAGATTTCGCTGACCAAGGTATCCCCGCTGATGACGACTTGTTCCGAACCTATCTCAACAACATTCGAGAACGCGTGCAACAATATAAGTGCGGAACTGTCCAAACGAACTTGATTGGCTTTGTTTGCGGCTACTTCCGAACGAGCGAGCACCAACCCGTGGAGGAAGGCGAGAAGTTAGCCTACCTCGGCGAACTGCGTGAGAAACGCTACTTGGTCAAGCTCAGCGACCTGCACTGGAGCCAAGACGATTGGCTCCAATTTCTCCAAGAAAACTCCCTCCTAAATCAGCAGGAATCGTTTTGATGGCGACGAACCCCTAACCTATCAGATAAGCGCAACCGCGCGAAGGAGGAGGACTGATAACCATGCCAACCGTGGCGATAACCTTGGACTGCGAAGCAGCAGACTACCCCCGCTGCTACACGCCCGATTACATCAAACTGTCTGAAGAGTTCACGATTCCCTTTACTTGGATGATTCAGGTGTCTGGAAAAGACCCGATGGCGAACCCCCAACTGTACTACCGTGAGTACCTGCACCGTATCCCTTCGTGGCACGAGTTCGGGCTCCATCTGCACTTTGAAGATGCTCACGGACGCTATATCGAAGACCCTCGCGACCGTGGCGACCTCATCCAGACAGGCAAGGATATGCTCAAGCAGGTGCATATCAAGCCGACCGCGTTCCGCGCAGGCAGTTATGCGCTTGTCCCGCCCGACCTCAAGTATCTGGAAGATATGGGGTTCCTCGCCGACACCAGCGCCATCCCCAACGCCGAGTACCGAATGTTCGTGGACTGGGACGGCGCACCCGAAAAGCCCTACCACCCATCCTATGACGACCTGCGCAAGCTCGGCGAGGCACGCATTCTGGAGATTCCTGTCGCCACCTACAACGGCAAGTTCGCCTACTTAGACCAAGGCTGGGACACCGTCCGAATGATATTAGAGCATCATCTGGAGCAGGAGACGCCTGTCATCTGTATCGGAGGCTACGACTATCACGACGATGTGGAGACTCTGCGCGAGGCGATACTCCTGCTGAAGAAGCATAACGCTCGGTTCGCTACGCTCACCCAGATTGTCTCGGAGTACACCCTATGATCGACACACGCTGGCAGAAACTGGCGGATGTGCTGGTTCACCATTCGGTGCGTGTCCAGCCTGGCGAGCGCGTGCTGATTGAAGCCTTCGATATGCCCCCCGACTTCGTGGCGCTTCTGATGCGCACAATCTCAAAAGCGGGCGGTCATCCTGTGGTGGAGACGAAGCATAGCGCGGTTCTGCGTGCGCTCTACGAAAGTGCCGACGAGGCGCACATTCAGTTCCTTGCAGGGCTGGAGCGCACCCGAATGGAGAATGTGCAGGGCTACATCGGCTTGAGAGGCACGCCCAACTTCGCCGAGATGTCCGACATTCCCCAAGAGCAGATGCGCAAGGTGCGCCAGCACTGGTGGGTTCCCGTCCACCAAGAGGTGCGCGTGCCCCATACACGCTGGGTCGTGCTGCGCTGGCCCACGGTCGGGATGGCGCAGGCAGCAGGAATGAGCACCGAAGCGTTCGAAGAGTTCTATTTCAAGGTCTGCACGGTCGACTATGCGAAGATGGAGCGCGATGTGCAACCGCTGGTGGAACTGATGGAGCGCACAAAAGAGGTGCATATCAAAGGACCGGGCACCGACCTGCGCTTCTCGATCGAGGGGATTGGGGTGGTGCCGTGCTACGGACTGCGCAATATCCCCGATGGGGAATGCTTTACCTGCCCCGTGCGCGACTCGGTCAACGGCACAATCACCATCAACACCAACAGTGTTTACGAGGGCAACCTCTATCGCAATATCCAGTTCACGCTGAAGGACGGCAAGATTGTGGAGGCGACCTGTGCAGACGAGGGCGACCGACCCGGCGCAGGCAACCCGCGCAAGCTGAACGCTATCCTCGATTCGGACGAGGGCGCACGCTATATCGGCGAGTGGTCGCTCGGGTTCAACCCCTACATCCTTTACCCGATGAACGACACCCTGTTCGATGAGAAGATAGCAGGTTCGTTCCACTTCACGCCGGGCAACGCCTATGGTGAAGCCGACAACGGCAACCGCTCGCAAGTCCACTGGGACCTGGTCGTGATTCAGCGCCCTGAGTTCGGTGGGGGCGAAATCTACTTCGATGGCGTACTGGTGCGCAAAGATGGGCAGTTCGTCTTGCCCGAACTCCAAGCACTCAACTATTGAGGAGGCGACGATGGCAATCCACAACACAGAGGAACGGAACGGCAAAATCCGCACGACGATGAAGCTGGAGCCAGGCGAGCGCGTCGCCCTGTGCCGATGTATGCACTCGAAGGAGTTCCCCTTCTGCGACGGCACTCATAAACAGATGGAAGGAACGGCGGGACCCGTGATTATCGAGGCGCTGACCGAACCGATAGAGGCAGAGTCAGGCGAGGGTTCTTAATCTCGCTCTCGTCATTCTGAGCGAAGCGAAGAATCGCGCGGGCGGGACGCCCGTGCTACGAGGGTGGCACAGACATTCGTGTCTGTGCCATTGACACAGGCAGGAATGCCTGTGCTACAGTTTGCCGATGGGCAGGATGCCCATGCTACGAGTAAGTGGCTTGGGCATCTTGCCCATTTTGCCCATGGGCGGGACGCCCGTGCTACGACTACCCACTCCCTAATCCTATTCCCTATTCCCTACTCCCCACTCCCTATTCCCCATTCCCCCCAAATCGGGTACAATCCCCTCATAATGCGCATCGTTTCGCTTTTGCCGAGTGCAACCGAAATCGTATGTGCTTTGGGATTGGGGGACTATCTGGTCGCTCGGAGCCACGAATGCGACTATCCACCCGAAATTCAAGACCGCCCCATCATCACCTACAGTCTCATCCCGCCTGACCTGTCCAGCGACGAGATCGACCGAGTGGTCTCTGAGACCCTGCTCACTCACGCCACCCTGTACGGATTGGACTTAGACCTGCTGAAATCGCTGGAACCTGACCTACTGATTACCCAAGCCCTGTGTGATGTGTGCGCCGTTTCTTACAACTCGGTTCAGGAGGCGGTGAACGCACTTAGCCCAAAGACCCGCGTGCTGAACTTGGAGCCGACCACCCTCGCAGGCGTACTGGACACCTTTCGCCAGCTGGCGGAGGCGGTTGGGATGCCCGAACGCGCCGAACCACTGATTGCCGAGTGCCAATGCCGTATCGAGGCGGTGCGCCAGCGCAACGCCAACAAACCACCCCTGCGTGTGACCTTCTTGGAGTGGATAGACCCGCCTTTTGCTTGTGGGCACTGGACACCCGAGCTGGTTGCGCTTGCTGGAGGGGTAGAGGGGCACGGCAAACCCGGCATGCCCTCACGCCGATTGGGCTGGCACGAGGTGCAGG
>FWWM01015369.1_pt1 | contig 11717 bp, 10 predicted proteins | sample 2228351 | NCBI WGS metagenome assembly FWWM01 (sample SAMEA103939774, study PRJEB20133) | metagenome | reverse complement strand
AATCAAGACAAAAATACATCTCGTCGATGAAATCATCCGTGATGGGAAGGTTTCCATCTTCTACTTCTTTTATAAGCTTAATCCTTCCTCTGGGCGAAGATTTTTCAAGCAATGTTAAATTATAAGTTGGACAAACGGGAAGACACATCCCACAATGCATACACCGTATCAAAAGTTCATCTGAAATTTTTATATCAAGCATTTGAACCTTCTTCTTTGTTAAACCCATAAATCTTTATATTTCTCGATCTCCTCTCTTGATGTTGGAAGACGACCCTCACATCGCGGTTTGACATCAAAAATTTTCCCTGGATTTAACACCGAATTAGGATCGAGAACTTTTTTAATTTTTCTCATAAACTCAATCGCTGATTCGTTAAATTGCTTCTCAAGAAATTTCCTCTTAGCAAGCCCAACTCCATGTTCGCCCGTTATCGTTCCACCAAGTTTTAAAGCAAAATCAAAGATTTCTTCAAATGCTTTTTCAACTCTCTTCATTTCATCTTTATCGCGCTCATCTGTCAAAGCTGTAGGATGAAGATTTCCATCACCCGCATGACCAAAATTTCCGATCATAATTTGATATTTAAAGGCAATCTCTTGAATTTTTTCGACCATCTCTGGGACAAAACTTCTCGGAACAGTTGCATCTTCAAGTATAGTAGTTGGCTTAACACGTGCAAGCGCAGCAAAAGCAGAGCGTCGCGCAGTTTTCAATTTAAGAGCTTCCTGTTCTGAACCAGCGACTTTAAAATCGATTACATTATTTATCTTACAAATTTTTTCTATTTTTTCAGCTTCTTCTTCGATTTGAGCCGGATGACCATCAACTTCAATTAAAAGCAAAGCACCAATATTTGTTGGCAAACCAAGATGAGCGTAATCTTCGACGCATTTTATTGTTACATTATCAAGAAATTCAAGCGTTGCGGGAGTGATGTGATTTGCAATTACATCAGAGACTGCTTTTCCAGCTTCTTTTATCGAATTAAAAAAAGCAAGCATCGTCTTTGAAGCCTGGGGCTTCGGGATAAGCTTTAACAAAATCTTTGTGAATACCCCAAGCGTCCCCTCCGAACCGATTAAAACATCTTTCAAATTATATCCAGCAACATCTTTTACATTTTTACCGCCGACATTTATTATCTCTCCAGTTGGAAGCACAACTTCAAGCCCAAGCACATAATTTTTTGTGACTCCGTATTTCAATCCTCTTAACCCACCTGCGTTTTCGGCAACATTTCCTCCAATTGTTGAAATAGTCATACTTCCGGGGTCAGGCGGATAAAACAAACCCAACCTTTCAACCTCTTGATGAATTTGAGCAGTTATAACTCCTGGCTCAACAAGTATTGTCAGGTTTTCCTTATCTATTTCCAAAATTTTTCTCCATCCGTTCATCAAAAGCACAATTGAATTTGGCGCAGGCACAACTCCACCGCTTAAACCAGTTCCAGAACCACGCGGAATTACTGCGAAACCTTCTTCATTCGCAAGTTTTAAAATCTGCGAAATCTCCTCAGCTGTCTTAGGAATTACGATCGCATCTGGCAAAGTTGAAAATGTAGGCGTAGCATCATAAGAATAAACTAATCGATGTTCGATCGAGGTTAGAACCCTTTCTTTCCCAATGATTTCCTCAAGGCGATTGATTACTTTTACATCCATATGTTTTTAAAATTTCTTCCGTTTAAAAGATAATTAAGCTGAATGTAAATTTCAAAAGTTATATTGATTTTTGAAACCTGAAAACATATCAACAAGTTGCAAAGTCAAAACCAATCCAGCCCAAATCCCAAGCCAAAGTGAAGCCAAAGCCTTGAAAATTAAAATTTCAATTTCAAAAATTTTTTCAACTGAAAACTCAACGATCGAGGGAACAAGCGCAACGCAAAGTAGAAAATTTGGATTCACAATCTTCCTCCTCAGAAAGGGCAAAATAAAACCCCCAGCAAAAGAGCCAAAATAGATAAAACTACATCTTTCACAAACCGCAAATTTAACTCCGTCAAAATGAAAACTGCGTGCATCGATTTGATGGCATATCTGCTTGAAGAAAAAATAAATGATTTGGACAAATTTATCTAAACCAAATTTCGCAAGGATAACCGGGCTTATAATTAAAAAGTTAAAAGCAAGCAGAGATAAAACAATCAAAGCGTAAATTTTCATCCCCCGACCTTTAAGATATATCATAGCTCAATTTCTTATTTTTTCACTTTCAAGAAATTCAATCGCTCTTTCTATCTCCTCGCGCTTTCCGATTATAAACATTATGTCGCCAACCTTAAAAACAAAATCTGATGAAGGATTTGTAAAAATTTCGTCTCCGCGTTGAACTGAGATTATCATCGCACCGGTTTCGCTTTTTAAATTTAACTCCGCGATAGACCTATCTCGCGCTATTGAAGTTTCACTAACGATATAAGTTCCAGAATCGAGGTGCCTTAAAACATCTACTCCATCAATTATTCTGTCAATTTTCATTTCAAAACGTCTCAAAACCCTATATGCATCCTCTCTCAATTTGCTCGTATATTCCCTTATCACATTTAAAGGAACATTAAAGTGATTCAAAACTCGAGACGATATTTCTATCGATGTCTCAAATTCCTCCGGTATAACTTCATCAGCACCCAGTTTTTTTAACTCATCGACTTCACCTACATATCTCGTTCTGACGATTATGTATATATCGGGTTTCTCACTTCGAGCAAGTGCTACAATTTTTCGAGTTGAACTCGGATCTGAGATGGCAACGATCAGCATTTTTGCTTTGTCGATCCCAATTTTTCTTAAAACATCTACGCTTGTCCCATCGCCGTGGTAAATTGGTTCACCTATTTCGCGCATCTTTTTTACAGTAACGATGTTAAGCTCAAGGATAACATATGGAATTCCGATAGCTTTTAAAACTTTTGCGATGTTTCTCCCGTTTAAACCAAATCCAACGATAATAACATGATTTTTAAACTCGCTGTTTACCGGGACACCGCCAAAAACTTTATCTTTAACTTTCATGTATTTTTCTGCAGAAAAAGCAACTTTATTCGCAAAAATAAGCAAGAGCGAAGAAAACAACATCGTCAGCACGAAAGAGCCTATGAAAAAGTTATAAAAATCATCAGGGATAATTCCGTGTTTTTTTCCGAGCAAAACCAAAACAAGCGAAAACTCACTTATTTGAGATAAAGCAAAAGCAGAAATTAACGATACCCTTAATCCACCTCCAGCTAAAATGACACTTGCAAACGCGCCAATTATTTTAATTAGCATTATCAATAGCGAAGCAAAAATAATTGTAATAAGATTTCCTATAATGAAACTGACATTGAAAAGCATCCCAACGGAGATGAAGAACAAAGCCATTAAACTTTCCCTAAAAGGTACGATATCCGCCGTGACTTGATGAGCATACTCAGACTCGGAAATCAGAAGCCCAGCTAAAAAAGCCCCAAAGGCAAGCGAAAGCCCAAATTCAGATGCAATTAAAGCGACGCTAAAACATAAGAACAAGATCGAAATTATAAACAAATCTCTTACTCTTGATTTGACCACCTGAAACAATAGAGACGGAACAAGTTTTCTCGAACCCCAAACGATGACAGATACAAATAGAATTGTTAACAAAATTTTGAAGATTAACTCTCTAAACTTTGTAATTTCGCCCGAAAAAATTGGTACGAAGGCAGTCGCAAGAACAGCAAGCAAATCCTGAAATATTAAAACCCCGATGATAACCTTTCCATGTGGGGCATCGATCTCGCCTTTGTCAACCAAATACTTCAAACCGACCGCAGTGCTACTTAAAGCCACAGCGATAGCAATAAAAATAGAAATCTCCAAACTCAAAAAGTTCAAAACCACAAAAAGCACCAAAAGAAGCGTTATCAAAACTTGTAACCCACCAGCGAGAAAAAGAAATCTTCGCATCTCAAACAACCTTGAAAGTGAAAGTTCAATACCTAAAACAAACAAAAGCAAAATAATCCCTATCTCTGCAAAGATTCCTATAACTTGAACATCCTTGACAAGCCCAATTCCATATGGTCCAATGATAATTCCCGAAAGCAAAAAACCGACAATTGACGGTAACCTCACCTTATGCAACAAATAAACTATAAAAGCGGATAGTCCAAAGATGATGACAAGAGATTTTAAAAATTCCTCAACCATTTTAAATTTTTATTTTCTTCAACAGTTCCTCCCCTGTCAATAATCTGTATGCCTCAAGGTATTTTTCGCTCGTTTTCTTGACAACATCTTCGGGAAGTTCAGGCGCGGGTGGCTGTTTATCCCAATTGATCGATTCAAGATAATCACGAACATATTGTTTATCAAAAGAAGGTTGCGATTTCCCGGGTTCATATTTTGAAACCGGCCAAAAACGCGATGAATCAGGAGTTAACACTTCATCAATCAAAATCAATTCACCATCTTCATCAAGTCCAAATTCAAATTTTGTATCTGCTATTATTATCCCTCTTCCACGAGCGTACTTTTCGGCCTCAACATAAATTTTCAAACTTAAATCTCGAACCTTCTCTGCAAGGTCTTTACCTATCATTGAAACCACCTTATCAAACGAGATATTCTCATCATGCCCTGTTTCTGCTTTAGTCGATGGGGTAAAAATTGGCTCCTCAAGTTTATCTGATTCCCTTAAACTTTCCGGAAGCTTGATCCCGCAAACTGTTCCACTTTTTTTATACTCTTTCCATGCGGAACCAGAAATGTAACCCCTGACTATGCATTCGACCGGCAACGGTTTTGCTTTTTTAACAAGCATTGAACGATAAACGACTTGCTCGCGACTCCCCTTAAAAACATCGGGAAATCTTTCGATATCGTCGGTGATGAAATGATTTTTTACAATGCCTTCTAAAAAGTTGAACCAAAAAATCGAAATTTGATTAAGGACATAACCTTTATAAGGAATTGGATTCGGCAACACAACATCAAACGCTGATATCCTATCGGTTGCAACTATCAAAAGATAATTATCGACTTCGTATATATCGCGGACTTTGCCACGCTTTAATAACTTTGCTCCTTTTATATCGGTTTGAGAGATTGGATGATACATTGCTCTATTATTCCTTTTGTTTTAAAAGTGAGTGCAAAGTCTCAAGCGAAATTGGAAAATCAACCGAAAGCCATATCAATTCATCTTTATTAGTGTAAATATAATGTGCTTGCCCCATTCCAAAAACGACGAAAATTCTTTTATCACCAACGTTTACTTGATTATGTAAGGAAAATGGGGTTTCACCATGAGCGATTTTTATAAGCATTTCAGCCAGCTTTTGCCGGGCTACTTCTGGATTTTTAAATTTCGAAACATATAAAACCGCATTAAGCGTATCGGATGAATAAAAGCCGATTTCATTTTTATCTCCCGCAACCCTACCACTTATGTGCATCTTATTTATCGTTTCCTCAGCTTTCTTACCCGATAGATATTTTTCAAGCCTCATCTTCGGTTTTTCAGAGCAAGCGACGGAGAAAAGAAGCAATATAAAAATTAACTTTCTTATCACTTGAACAAACAAAGTTTGTTTTAAAAATTAATTTCTCGTCATGTTCATCAACCTGTAAATTTCATCCCTTATTTCAGCAGCTCTTTCAAATTCAAGATCTTTTGCCGCTTTTATCATCTCTCGCTTTAATTGTTCTATTAACTCCTCCCTCTGCTTTGGCGTCATAAACTTCAACCCTATATCAGTGATGATCGAAATCTTGGTTCGCTCTTTAACTTCATACTTCTGTTTAACATCGGCAACTATAGTAGTGGCAAGTATATCTTCAATCGTTTTATAAACTGTTTGAGGTTTGATTCCGTGCTTCTCGTTATATTCCATTTGTATTTTCCTTCTCCTATTCGTCTCGTCGATCATTTTTTGAATTGACTTTGTGATCTTATCCGCGTAAAGTATTACTTTGCCGTTGACATTTCTCGCTGTCCTTCCAGAGATTTGAATTAATGATTTTTCAGAGCGCAGAAAACCTTCTTTATCCGCATCAAGTATCGCAACGAGTGAAACCTCTGGTAGATCAAGCCCTTCCCTCAAAAGATTTACCCCAACAAGCACATCGAAATCGCCAAGCCTCAAATCTCTCAAGATTTCAACTCTTTCAAGCGCATCGATATCAGAATGAATGTATCTGACCTTTATTCCAATGCCCTGCAAAAACTCAGCAAGGTCTTCCGCCATTTGTTTTGTCAGCGTTGTAACAAGAACTCTTTCTTTTCTTTTGACCCTTTCCCTTATCTCATGAATTAGGTCATCGATTTGATTTTTCGTCGGTTTGACTACAACCTCCGGATCGAGAAGCCCCGTCGGTCTTATAATTTGCTCAACGACGATGCCCTTACACTTCTCAAGTTCGTAGTTATCTGGCGTTGCGCTGACGAATATAACTTGATTTATAAGAGATTCAAATTCCTCAAATTTCAACGGTCTATTATCAAGGGCGGAAGGCAACCTAAAACCATGCTCAATTAACGTTTCCTTTCTCGACCTATCTCCATTATACATTCCACGAATTTGTGGTATCGTCACATGTGACTCATCAATTATCATCAAATAATCCTCTGGGAAATAATCAAGCAGTGTGTAAGGTCTTTCCCCGGGTTTTCTTCCGGTAAGATGCCTCGAATAATTCTCTATCCCTTTACAATACCCAATTTCCCTCATCATCTCAATATCAAATCTCGTCCTGCTTTCAAGTCTTTGCGCTTCGAGAAACTTACCCTGAGCCCTCAGCTCAGCCAACCTTTGTTCAAGTTCTTCTTCTATACATTTAATCGCCCTTTCAAGCGTTGGTCTATCTGTAATGAAATATTTAGCGGGATAAATCATAACCTCATCTGTTCTACCAATCACTTTACCCGTTAGTTTGTCTATATATGAAATCCTTTCTATCACATCATCGAAAAATTCAATTCTTATCGCTTCTTCATTCTCATAAGCAGGCAAAACCTCGACCACATCACCTCTTACTCTGAAAGTTCCCCGAACGAATTCAAAATCATTTCTTGCATAATGAATATCCATAAGTTTGTAAAGAAGCGAATTTCTATCGATTCTATCACCTACTTTTACCGTTACGATCTGTCTTGCATATTCCTCCGGTGAGCCGATGTTGTAAATACAGCTTACAGAGGCAACGATTATAACGTCACGCCTTCCTTCAAGCAAAACGCTTGTTGCTTTTAAACGAAGTCGATCGATCTCGTCGTTTATCGCAGCATCTTTCTCAATATAAGTGTCCGTCTCGGGTATGTATGCTTCAGGTTGATAGTAGTCATAATAACTGATGAAAAATTCAACCGCATTTTCGGGGAAAAAGCTTTTAAACTCACCATATAGCTGTGCTGCAAGCGTCTTGTTATGTGAAATCACAAGCGTTGGTTTATTCACATTTGCAATGACATAGGCAAGGGTGAGAGTTTTTCCACTGCCGGTGACCCCAAGCAGTGTCTGATATTTTTCACCCCTAAGTATTCCCTCCGTAAGTTCTTTTATCGCCTTCGGTTGATCTCCTGTTGGTTTATATTTTGAAACAAGTTTGAATTTATTCATAATCTCTGTGCAATTCGCCCATAATTTTTTTTATCTTTTGAATAATTTAAACAAAAACTTGAAAAAACGAAATTCAATTTGCGCAATATCGCGTCAATTTTTATTTTGAAAATAAAACCCAAAAACAAACAAAACTATGCCGGGAAAACTTTACATAGTTGCAACGCCGATCGGAAACCTTGATGATATAACATTTAGAGCTGTTGAGGTTTTAAGACAAGTTGATATAATCGCTTGTGAGGATACCCGAAGGATGAAGATTCTTTCGGAAAAGTATGGTGTTGCAAAAAAACTTGTAAGTTATTATATTTATAACGAAAGGCAAAGAGCCGAGGATTTAATTTCCGAGTTAAAGTCCAATAAAAACGTAGCTCTTGTCTCTGATTCGGGAACTCCCGGAATATCCGACCCGGGTTATGTTTTAATTAAAAGAGCGATCGAAGAAAACATACCTGTAGTTCCGATACCTGGACCAACCGCTCTAATTTGTGCGCTTGTTGCAAGTGGTTTGCCTATGGATGAATTTGTCTTTGTGGGATTTTTGCCCCATAAAAAAGGAAGGAAAACAAAACTTCAAAGGTTGGCCCAAGAGGAAAGAACGCTCATAATTTATGAATCGCCACATAGAATTTTAAAAACTTTGAATGAACTGCTCGAAAATTTTGGAGATAGACAAGTAGCGGTAGCAAAAGAGTTAACGAAAATACACGAGGAATTTTTCAGAGGTAAAATATCTGAAGTGTTAAGGAAATTAACACCAGACAAAATTAAAGGAGAATTCGTGATCGTGATCTCCGGCAAAAACAAAGAAGGAGGGCGGAAATGAGCAAATTAGAAATACTTAAACATTTCGCGCAAATCGCACCAGTATATCGACACGTTAGAACCCTTGACCCAGAGCCAATCTTTGCAATTCGAGATATTCTGCAAAAGCATAAAAAGTTAAAAAAAACATTAAAAATAGCTGACATAGGCGCAGGCACTGGAAGATATACCGAGCTTCTAATCAAAGTTCTAAAACCAGGAAAAGTTATAACTATCCTTCTTGACGCAAGTTTTGAAATGTTAAGCATTGCGCAGTCATATCTCGGAAAGAATCACAAAGTATATTTTATAAATTCACTCGCAGAAAGCCTCCCGTTTAAGGGCGAAACTTTTGATGTATTGTTTGTATTCAACGCAATTCATCATTTTGATTTCAAAAAATTCATCTGTGAATCAGGAAGAATTCTTAAACCAAACGGATTTTTATTCATTTACACACGAACGCAGGAACAAAACCGCAACTCAATTTGGGGCAGGTTTTTCCCAAGTTTCGCTGATAAAGAATATCGTCTATTCTGGAAAAATGACTTAATTAAACGTTTTAAAAGGCTAAAAAACTTTGAAATCATAAGCTACATCGAATTCGAATATCCAAGGATTTCAACCATCGACGAACTTTTGAATAAAGTATTTGCAAAACATTACTCAACTTTTTATCTTTATGACGATGATGAATATCTAAGAGCAGTTGAGATATTCAAAGACCGATTGTTTGAGCATTACGGAAAATCTAAGCAGATAACATACGCGGATGAAAACACCTTAATCGCGCTGAGGAAAAACTAACAAAAATTGAAAGTGCCATCAAACTTAATACCGAAGAAGGTTGAAACTCTTTACCTAATAACGATAGAAAAATTTCTTGCTCTTTTCCTACATCTGAATATAAACCCGAACTTTTTAACAACACTTTCTTTTATAACTAGCATATTCGCTGGCTATTTCTTCGCTGTTGGCAAATTTGTGATTGCTGGAGTTATTACTCTCTTAAGCGGTATATTTGATACAATCGATGGAAAAATTGCCAAGATGACGAATAGAGTTACAAAATTTGGTGCTTTATATGATTCGACGCTCGATAGGTATGCTGAGGTGATAGTATTTTTTGGGATAGGCGTTTATTTGATAAAGTATGGATTTTATATAACTTCGGTTGCGGCGGTTTTCGCAATAGGTGGTTCAATGATGGTAAGTTATGTGAGGGCGCGGGCAGAAGGTCTGGGATTTGAATGCAATGTTGGATATATGAGAAGAGCGGAAAGAATTGTTCTGTTGGGATTTGGCTCGATTTTCTACTTCCTTCACGACTATTTTATGATGTTTTTTGATTACATATTTGAAAAGTTCAACCTCTACTTTCCTTCATATCCACCGATGCCACTTTCAATAGTAATTTACATAATGGCTGTTCTTACAAATATAACGGCGTTTCAACGACTTCATTATGTTTGGAAAAAATCAAAAGAACTTGAACAAATCGAAGAAAAAACCGAACTGATAACACAAAATAAGGAGGTGGGAAAATGATAAAAACTAAATCAGGCGCAGAGATAAAAGAACCTGTTGGAAAACTTGGGGTCCTTTTACCGGGACTTGGAGCAGTTGCAACAACCTTTATTGCAGGAACATTGCTTGTCAGAAAGGGTCTTGCTCTACCAATTGGCTCTTTAACTCAAATGGGAACAATACGGTTGGGCAAGAGAACGGAAAAAAGATTTCCTAAAATAAAAGAATTTGTCCCACTGGCGGATTTGAACGACCTTGTATTTGGTGGATGGGATATCTTTGAGGATAATGGGTATGAGTCTGCTTTAAAAGCGGGTGTATTAAAAAAGGAACATTTAGACCTTGTCAGAGACGAACTTGAACAAATCAAACCGATGAAAGCTGTTTTCGATAAAAAATATGTTAAAAAACTTGACGGTCCGAATGTGAAAAAAGCGAAGAACAAGTTCGAGCTTGCTGAGATGTTAAGGGAAGACATAAGAAATTTCAAGGAGAAAAACAACTGTGATCGTCTTGTTATGATATGGTGCGGTAGCACAGAAGTTTATATGGAGCCAAGCGAAGTTCATCAAACGCTTGAAAAATTTGAAGAAGCGATGAAGAAAAACGATGATGCCATCGCACCAAGCATGATTTATGCATACGCTGCAATTGCCGAAGGAGTTCCCTATGCAAACGGCGCACCAAATTTATCCGCCGACATCCCAGCCCTAATTCAATTTGCAAAGGAAATGAACGTGCCAATCGCAGGAAAAGATTTTAAAACCGGACAAACACTTGTCAAAACCGTGATCGCCCCAATGCTTAAAGCAAGGATGCTTGGACTAACGGGCTGGTTCTCCGTAAATATACTTGGAAATCGCGATGGCGAAGTCCTCGATGACTCCGAATCATTTAAAACTAAAGAAGTAAGCAAACTTGGGGTCCTTGAATATATACTTCAACCCGAACTTTATTCCGATCTTTACGGGAATTACTATCACAAAGTGAGAATTAATTTCTATCCACCTCGCGGGGATGAAAAGGAAGCGTGGGACAATATCGATATATTTGGTTGGCTTGGTTATCCAATGCAGATTAAAATAAATTTCCTTTGCAGAGATTCAATACTTGCAGCACCAATAGTTCTTGATCTTGCTCTTTTCTTAGATCTTGCACAGCGAAGTGGTATGCATGGAATACAAGAGTGGCTTTCATTTTACTTCAAAAGCCCGATGCACGCACCAACGATTTACCCAGAGCATGATTTATTTATTCAACTGATGAAACTCAAAAATCGATTACGCCATTTAATGGGAGAAGAACTTATCACGCACCTTGGGCTTGAATATTACGATTAATCAAAAATAACCCAGATACCTGATTTTTAGTAGGTTGGCGAGGTTTATTTTGTGATACTTCTTACCACCTCGCTAACCCATACTCTTTCAAGTTTTTCTTCGCTCTTTATCTTATTTGCAATTTTATTCGCTTGTTCTATCGAGTCAAAAAATCCAACACGAACTCGATACCAATCCCCACCCTTCCACTCAACAAACGCTCTTTCAACAAAAGCATTGTATCCTTTTTTTCTCAAACTACTTGCATAAGCTTCAGCCAATCTTCTATCTTGAAATGAGGCAACTTGAACTACATAATTTTTCCCTACCCTTGGAGCAAGTTTTTCAACTTTCGGCGTTGCTGTAGGTTCAACCTTTTTTTCTTCAACCGGCGAAGGCGTTTCATCTTTAGGTCTTACGTCCGGTGGAACAGTAACGATAACTTCCTCAGGCTGTTTAAATTCAACTTCACCCGATTTCT
>FWWM01015365.1_pt1 | contig 11719 bp, 10 predicted proteins | sample 2228351 | NCBI WGS metagenome assembly FWWM01 (sample SAMEA103939774, study PRJEB20133) | metagenome | reverse complement strand
TAGCCGAGCGCGTCGCCTGAAATGCCGCCGAGCAATGGCCCCAGCGAGACCCCCAGATAGATGGCCGTTTGCAACGAGCCCATCGCCATGCCCGACCGCTCTTTGGGCGCGGTCGCCGCCACCAGAGCCATGGTGGCCGGCACGGTGCCGGTAAACAAGCCCTGGATGAAGCGCAACGCCATCAGCTGCTGGACATTGGCGGCGAAGCCCATCAGCGTCAGGATGACCGCACCGCCGAACGTGGCACGCAACACCATCAGCTTGCGGCCGTAGCGGTCGGCCAGCGCGCCCCATACCGGTGCGATCAGTGCCATGCTCACCGCCTGCGCCGAAGTGACCAGCCCGGCCCAAATGCCGACCTGCCGCACATCCGTGACGCCCAACTCCTGGATGTAGTAGGGCACAAACGGCGTGACGAACGAGAAACCGGCGACCGCGATGAATTGGGTCACCCACAATGTGTAAAGAGTACGCTGCCAGTGAGGCACGTTAATCGCCTGTCCTATCGAAAGATCACGACCTGCTGACCGTGCATTGTATCACGGTTTGTGCATCTTGTGAATCCAGGCCGAAGCGTGCACAGATCGCCGTGTGTGCAGCCCAACGTCGGGGACGCGCTCATCCGGCCTCGTCGCCGGACTCGGGCGGCACCAGGGCCATCTCGATCGCCTCGCGCACGGTGCGCGCGCCCAGCACTTCGAGGCCGGCCGGCGGCCGTTCGAGCTTGCGCGCGACGGTCTTCGGCACGAGCACGCGGGTGAAGCCGAGCTTGGCGGCTTCGTTGATCCGTCGCGGCAGCTGGCCCACGCTGCGCAGTTCGCCGCTCAGCCCCACCTCGCCGATCAGCGCCAGGTCGGCTGCCACGGGCCGGTTGCGCGCAGACGATGCAATGGCCGCAGCGATGGCCAGATCGGCCGCGGGCTCTTCGACTTCCAGCCCGCCCACGACATTGACGAAGACATCCTGGTCGGCCAGGCGCACGCGCGCCCGTTTGCTCAACACGGCTGTGACCAGCAACAGCCGGTTGAAGTCCACGCCGTTGCCGGTGCGTCGCGGTTGGGCGAACGCGGTGGCGCTGGTGAGTGCCTGCACTTCGACCAGAATCGGCCGCGTCCCCTCCATGGTTACCGCGATGGCCGAACCGGCCGCGTTGGGCAGTCGTTCGGCCAGAAACGCCTCTGAAGGATTTTTCACCTCGACCAGGCCGCGCTCGGCCATTTCGAACACGCCGACCTCGTTGGTGGAGCCGAAGCGGTTCTTGACCGAGCGCAGCAGGCGAAAGGAGTGAAACCGTTCCCCCTCCAGGTAGAGCACGGTATCCACCATGTGCTCGAGCACGCGCGGACCGGCGATGGCGCCCTCTTTGGTCACGTGGCCCACCAGGAAGAGCGGGAAGGTCTGCGATTTGGCCAGCCGCAACAGGGCCGCGGCGCAATCGCGCACCTGAGTCACGCTGCCGGCGGCCGATTGGATCGCGTCGGAGTAGATGCTCTGCACCGAGTCCACGACGACCAGCCGCGGCTGTGTCTTCTCGATGTGCGCGCTGATGCTCTCCAGATGGGTCTCGGCCAGCACCAGGATGTTCGGCGCGGCGATGCCCAACCTCGCCGCGCGCAGCTTGATTTGACTGGCCGATTCCTCGCCGGATACGTAGAGCACCGGCCCCCTGCCTGCGCTACCGCTCTCTGCGCCTCCTTCGGCCAGCGCCGCACATAGCTGCAGGAGCAGCGTGCTCTTGCCGATCCCCGGATCGCCGCTGATGAGCACCACCGAGCCCGGCACGATGCCACCACCCAGCACCCGGCTCAGCTCACCGATCGGTACCGGGATGCGTTCGTAGCCGTCGGCCGAGATGTCGGGCAGTGCCTGGGGGCCGGCGCCGGCCGGGCTCACGACGGGGTGGCCCACACGGCCCGGCGGTGCTTCGGAGATGACCGTCTCGACCAGGGTGTTCCACTCACCGCAGTCTGGACATTTGCCCTGCCATTTGGGTTGTGCGCTACCGCAGACGGAGCAGACATAACGGGTTTTGGGCCTGGGCATGGGAGCCTCGCGAAACGTGAAACATCAGGCGTCAAACGTCACACGTAATGGTGCAGGGCGGGGTCCGGATGGCTCCGCCGAGGCAATCATACAATTGTTTTGCGGGATTGGCAACACGTACGGCCGGGCCTCTGTGCCCAATCCTTCCGCGCCCGCCAGAGGGGACGACCACCGCGGAGCGCCCCCTACATCCGCAGCGCGGCGGCCTGAGCGCGCAGATTCGCATGGGGTGTTCCGTCCGGGATTTCGCAGCCGGCCATGCTGATACAGCGTGGGCCGCCCGCAGCCATGTTCGCGCGCACGGCCGCCTGCACCTGGGCCGGCGTGCCCTGCAACATGATCTTGACCGGATCGAAATTGCCGCAGACGGCCGCCCGTTCCCCGAAGACCGCGGCGGCCTGCCCCATGTCCACCATCCAGTCAATGTCAATGATCTGGGCACCGCTCTGCGCCATGTCGGCCAGGATGCGCGACGTGTTGCCGCAGATGTGCAGCCGAGGAATGGCACCCATTTCCCGCACGGCGGCGAAGATGCGCTGCTCATAGGGCAACGCAAACTGGCGGTACGCCCGCGGCGAGATCTGCGAAGCGACGGCATCCCCCAGGCCGATGATGTCTGCACCGGCCGCGATCTGGGCGCGGGCGAACGCAATCGCCAGCTCGGTGCAGATTTCCAGCAGATCGGCCACCCATTCCGGCCGGTCGTACAGATCGGTCAGCAACGTGCTCACCCCGCGCAGATCGGCGGCCTCGGCCAGCGCGCCCTCTACCCAACCCATGATCGGCACGCGACCACCGGCCTGCTCCCGGAAAAGGCGGATGGCTGCCAGCCGGTCGCTCATCCGTCGGCCATCCTCCGGCCTGGGCGGCTTGAGCCGGGCCAGGTCCTCCGGCTCGGCCAGCAGTGGCCCCTGCCAGATCGGCAGGCCGTCATCAGGAAATGCCACGGCCAGGCCGCAATCCGCGGCCTCCCGGTATGGATCGGAGATGGCCTGCAGAATGTCCAGATCGAAGGCTTCCTGGACAGCGAAGTTTGCAGCGCAGAGCACGCGATAATCCTGGTAGTAACGTGCCAGGGGCTGCCCGATGTAGTGCGCCGCGAATTGCATCATGATGTCGAAGTTGGGCGGCCGGTCTACTGGCTGGCCGGCCAGTCGCGCGGTCATGCGCTCGTATGAGTTCATCATTCCTCTCCTTGCGGGTCTGCCAGGAAACACGTAATCCCTGCCACAATGCCTGCAGCAATGCGCTGGGGCTGGCGGGTCAACAGGTCACGATCTGCTTTGAGAAAACCGATCTCGATGATGGCCGCGGGAGTCGTCGCGGCGATCTCCCGAAAGGCATGATAACGGCTCATGTCGGAGGTGATCGTGTCAGCATGGCGCGGCAGGCCGGTCACCCGCCCATATTCGCGCCAGAGGCACGCGACAAGCCGCGTTGAAGCCCCTCCTGTGCCGTCCGCCGTGCCCTCCGGCTCGGCGACTTTGTAGCCGCTGAGGTCCACAGCGCACGAATCGGCATGGATCGCAATGAAAAGATCTGCCCGATAGCCCGGCAACCGCTCGTCGAACTCGGCCAGCAGGTCGGCGCTTGCCCCGCGCACTTCAACCTCTCGCACCACAGCCTCGGCGACAGCCAGATTCACCTGGGCTTCGGTCAACCCATCCGGACAGACTGCGCCCGCATCGTTGCCACTATGGCCGGCTACGATGCCGATGTGCTGGCCGGCGAAGGGGAAAAGCGCGCGGAACAACCCTGGTGCACCGCCGGCCGGCGCGCGGCGCGCCGACTGCCAGGCCGTTATCATGCCGATCGCGATCGCCATTGCAATGATGCCCAACAGGAACCGTCGGGCCAGACTGATCGTCTTCCTGCGCATATCGTCCTATTGCATCTGTCCACTTGCCGGATCATCATACTCGCAAGCAGCGCTTTGTGCAACGTGACCGCGTGCCGTTGTTTACTTTGACTTTTCGGCCTGGTGCGGGTATAGTGAGATGAACTCTGCAAACTCCAGGAATAGAGCGGTTTATGACTGAACTCGGACGTCTGTTAGCTGAAACGCGCGCCGCCAAAGAACTCAGCCTGGCTGATGTGGAGAAGGCGACGCGCATTCGGCAGAAGTATCTGGCAGCGTTTGAGCAGGGAGATTGGGCCAACCTGCCGCGCGGTACGATTGCGCGCGGCTTTCTGCGCATCTATGCCGGCTTCCTGGGCCTCGATCCGACCGAGATCGTGCAGCGCTATGCCCAGGAAAGCGGAGACGTCGGCGATGAGACGGTGATCGCAGAGATCGGCAAGCCACGCCTGGTAGACTATCGTCCGGCCGAGATCGAGCTCATGGATACCCGTCGCGATCTGGGCTGGTTGCGTTGGGTAGTGGCCCTCCTCCTGATTGCGGCTGTGGCGGCCGTTGGCTGGTGGTTCATGGGGCGACAGGGCGGCGCCACCGCGTTGCCGGCGCTCAATCCGACGCGTACCCCTACCGGCACGCCATCGGCGACTCCCACGCCGTGGATCATCACGGCCACGCCGATATCGGCGGCACGCGATGCTGTCAAAGCCACGCCGACCTCCGACCTGTTGCCCTTGCCGACGCCCACCGTGCCACCGACAGTGACGCCTACCCCGCGTCCGACAGCCACACCGGAAGTCGTGGCGCGCATCGCCGTCGAGCTTCGCGCCGACCAGCGTACCTGGCTGCGCGTGATCGCCGATGATGTAATGCAGTTGGAGGGCACCCTGGAGCCAGGAGAATCCCGCTCGTGGGAAGCCAATGCCTCCTTCCGCATCCTGACCGGCAATGCAGGCGGCGTCGAGCTGATCCTGAACGGCCAATCGCTCGGCAAGATGGGCGCTGTTGGCCAGGTCGTCGAACGACTTTGGGTCGTGGACCAGGGCCAGGTGCAGGAGCGCACTGCTACTCCGGGCGCGCCGCAGCCGACATCAACGCCAACACCGACGCCGACCCCTGCCGGCTGACGCGCCGCAACGATCACGAAGAGCGGCCCGTGCGCGGGCATCCTCGTACTCCGTCAGGTTGGATTTTGCTCTTTATACCCCTCCGGAATTCGCCCCGCCCCCTGCCAGGGGGCGAGGATGGGGGGCAGACGCCGCAAACTGTGAGATCTGGCCTGACGAGGCACTCGCACATAGGTGGGTTCATGCGTTATTACCTGTTGACGCTCGGCTGTCCGAAGAACACGGTGGACAGCGAGGGGATGGCCATGCTCCTGAGCCAGGCGGGCCATCAGGGCGTGGCCAGGCCCAACGACGCCGACATCCTGTTGGTCAATACCTGCGGCTTTCTGGCAGCAGCTGAGGCGGAATCGCTAGCCGCGCTGCGCGAGCTTGCTCGTCAGAAACGGCCCGGCCAGCTTCTTGTGGCGGCCGGCTGCATGGCGCAGCGGGCCGGCCAGCGCATCATCCAGGAGGTGCCGGGCGTAGACGGCCTGCTCGGCACGCGCCGTTGGATGGAGATCGTGCCTTTTGTCCAGGGACTGCGCAGGCAGAATGGCCAGGGCGAACGTCTTTTCGGTCGCTATGCGCTGCTCGGTGACCCGGAACAGCCACATCTGAGCGCAGTGCCCCGGCCGCCGGCCAGCGCGGGCAGCGCCTACCTGAAGATCAGCGACGGCTGCAACGCGCCTTGCGCGTTCTGTTCCATCCCCACTTTTAAGGGCCGGCTGCGCAGCCGGCCCCAGGCAGCTATCGTCGCCGAGGCGCAGACGCTTGTGGCCCAGGGTGCCCAGGAGATCATCCTGATCGCCCAGGACACGACCGACTACGGCCGTGACCTGGGCCAAACCGACGGCCTGCCCGATCTGATGCGGGCCATCCTCGTCGGTGTCCCCGATCTGCGCTGGCTGCGCCTGATGTACGCCTATCCCGGCCATATCTCTCCACGGCTGATCGAAGTGATGGCCGGTGACCCGCGGGTTTGTCACTACCTGGATATTCCGTTGAAGCCCGGCGATCCGGCCGTGTTGCGGCGCATGCGCCGGCCCAGCAACACGGCGCAGGTGATCGCGACGCTGGCACAGATGCGGGCCGCCATGCCGGATATGGCTCTGCGCAGCACGTTCATCGTGGGTTACCCCGGCGAGACCGAGCAGGAATTCCAGAACCTGTTGGCCTTTCTGGAGATGGTTCAATTCGACAAAGTGGGGGTGTTCACCTTCAGCCCGGAACCGGGCACGCCCGCGCACGACCTGCCCGATCAGATCCCGGACGAAGTCAAACGTGAGCGCTACCAGCGCGTGATGGCCATACAGCAGCGCATCTCGCTGGCGCGCAATCAGGCTCAGGTGGGCAGGGAGCTCGATATCCTGGTCGAAAGTCACGGCGAGCTCAGCGACCGACGTGAGGGCACGGCCAGGCGCCGGGTCTCGCTCGGCCGCTCCTATCGAGATGCGCCGGAGGTAGACGGCCTGGTGATCCTGCCGGCTGCGCTCCCGATCGGGCAGATGGTGCGGGCCAGAATCACCGGAGCCATGGAATACGACCTGATGGCGGAGGTGGTGGAGAAGTAGACGCCAGACGCGTGTCGGCCTCTGCATCACTCGATCACGCGATACTCAGCATCTACCGTCTCGCCGCCGGTATCGGCGTATCGGCTGCCGGTCGCCTCGCGCATCAGCGCGGCCCGATGTTCTGCGACGATCGGCCTGGGACACATCTCGATGAACAACGCGCAGCCGAGCAGAAGCACGGCCAGATCGTCGAACTGACCGAACAGAGGCAACAGATCGGGCATGAGGTCAATGGGAAGGAGTAGATAGAGCCCGATCATGCCCGGGATGATCAGTTTGGTGGGCAGCGACACGCGCGGATCGCGCAACAGTCGCCACACCAATTGCGCCTGGCGCAGCAGCCCGGCCAGAATGCTCAGCCGGTCGCTGGAAGTTGTCGGATCAAACGGCCCTTGCGTCATGATTTGCTCCTCGTGGGCAGCATGTCCAGATGTCCCCAGAACCCTGGCTGTCGCGTGCCCCATCTGAGCAGATCATAGCGGTGCAACCGGTTGCTGTCAAGAGCTGCCAGTTGCCGTGGCGCTGACATGGCGCCGAACATCCACCGGACGATGCAGACCCTGCTTGCCAGCCTCAGCGGTCATCCGATGGCAATGCTGCGCGGCATTGCCGAACTGCGCGCGCTCGCATTGGCCACCAATCATCGCGATGAGGCCGCGGCCCAGCTGGCCGCAGCCCTGGTCGAGCCAGAAGCGACTGCTGCGGCCTTGGCGGCCTGCTCTGACGCGGCGCGTGCGGCCTGGGCAGCGCTGGTCGCGGCGGGCGGCCGGCTGAAGACGCCTGTTTTCACGCGCCAACATGGCATCATCCGGCCCGTTGGCCCCGGTCGCATGGAGCGGGAAGCTACCTGGCGGCAGCCTGCCAGCCCGGCCGAGGAGCTCTGGTATCGAGGGCTGATCTTCCGCGGCTTCGCCGACCTGGGCGATGGCCCGGCCGAGTACATTTACATTCCCAACGAGCTGTTGCCTGCGACGTTACCGGCTGCTGCAACCGTGGCCGTTGGTCTGGCTCCGCGCGAAGCGCCTGTGCGCCAGAAATACGCCTACAACACCCTGGCGGTGGACATCTGCTCTCTGCTGGCGATCCTGCGCGAACGACCGTTACGGGTGGCGCGCAGCGGCCAGCCACGACCGGCCGATCTCCTCCCGCTGCGCGAGACGGCGCTGCTCCGCGATCCTGTCCGCTTCGATCTGGCCCTGGCGCTGGCGCGCCAGCAAGGCTGGCTGGCCGTGGATCGCGATCGGCTGGTGGTGAACACCCAGCAGACGACCGCGTGGCTGCGTTCGACACCCTGGGAGCAGATGCGGACGCTCTATGAGGCATGGCGCGACAGCACCGATGCCGGCTCAGCCCAACCCTACGGCTGGAACGACCTGCGCCGCATCCCCTCCCTGCAGGCCGAAGGTGCCTGGCGCAACGATCCTCTGTTGGCCAGGCGCGCCATATTGACGGCCCTGAATCAGCTGGAGACAGGACCCTGGTACGCTATCAACGAATTCGTGGCCTGGATCAAACAGACCGCTCCCGACTTTCAGCGACCCGACGGCTCATACACCGGCTGGTACCTGCGCGAGGTTGCGACCGGTCGTTACCTGTCCGGCTTTGAGTCATGGGACGAGGTCGAGGGCCGACTGATTCGCTTCATCCTCACCGGCCCGCTCTTCTGGCTGGCCGCGTTGGCCCTCGGCGAAGGCGCCGATGGCCAGATCCAAACGTTCCGTCTGACACCGCTCGGGGCGGCCTGGCTGGGCCGGCCCCTGCCCGAACATCTGCCGCGACCGGCCCACCTGAGCGTAGACGAGCAATTCATCGTCACGGCGCCGCTGTTGTTGCCGCTGTTCGACCGTTTCCGGTTGCTGCGGTTCACCGAGCCGATCGCGGAGCCGTATGAGCCCGGCCGGCCGACGCGCCATCGGATCACGCGCGGGGGACTGGCGCGCGCGCGGGCCGCAGGCGTGCGAGGCCGGGCGATCATCGAATTCTTGCGCCGCGCGAGCGGTGACCGCCTGCCCCCGCGCGTGGCCACAGCCCTGGCGCGCTGGGAAGAGCACGGCGGCGCGGTGACGATCACGCGCGGGGCCGTGTTGCGTGTCGAGGACGCCAGCATCCTCGCCGCTCTGCGCGCAGATCCGACGCTCGCGCCGTTGCTGGGCGACCTCCTCTCCGCACAGGCTGTTTTGGTGCGCGAGCGCGATCTGCCGCAACTGCTCAAAGCACTGGACGAGCTCGGCTATACAGTCCGTACCGTGTCATCGCCCGATCCGACCTGAGCATCGGGTCGGGCGTTCACACTGGCCAGGAGCCCCTGTTGCGTCTCATGCTGATTTTACACCTTACGCCCCGTTTGTGATATGATCCTTGTGCATCGCCGTGCAAGTCTGCCAAATGCCTGGGAGGGCTGAGCCATGAAGAAACGATTCACCTGTTCGATCCTGATGCTTCTGTTGACTGTCCTGGCCCTGACGCTGACGGGATGCAATCGCGAGCGGCCTGCACCTACCCCGACCGGGCCGACTCCGACCGTGAAGGCCGGCACTGCCGCGCCCACCCTTCCGGCTGCTTCGACGACTCGCGTCGGCCTGCCCGGACAGACGCCCCAAGCTGCAGGCGTCGCCACGCCGGCGTCACCGGCCACAAATAGCCCGATTCCACCGACCCCGATTCCGATGGCAACGCCTCAGGCACCCGCCCCGACATCGCCGGCGTCCGTCCCGGTCGGCGGCGAAACGATCCATGTCGTGCAGCGCGGGGAGACGCTGGCCAGGATCGCGGCTCGTTATGGGGTAACGGTCAAGCAGATCGCCGACCTCAACAATATCACGAACCCGAACCTCATCTACACCGGCCAGAAGTTGCGCATCCCGGCCCCGTCTACGGTCGCAACGCCCGCTGCCGGACAGACGAGTGGAACTCGCACCTACACCGTGCGCGCCGGCGATACCCTCGTCTCCATCGCAACCCGATTCGGAGTGACGGTGCAGGCGATCCAGCAGCTGAACAACCTGCCCAGCCCGGACCAGATCTACACCGGTCAGGTGCTGAAGATTCCTTGACAGACGCCCTGCCTCGCTCTCCGAACCGCCGAACAGCGCCATCACCGTCTGCCGGGGTGGCGCTCGTTCTATCAGCCCGGGTCAGGTTGTTGGATAATAGCCGCCCTGGCGCTTTCGGCTTTTTTTGCGACTCGGAACATCGTCCGGTTGTGTCGGACATCATGTCTTGAGGGGGTGAAGCAATGAGCACATTGTTCGGAGCGTTTATCGTCGCAGTGGCCCTGGGGGCCTTCGTCGCGTTTCTGATCGGCGCGGCCACCGGTCGCCAGGGCCGGCCGAATTATACGGCCGCGGGCCGGGTCGGCCTCATCGTCATGCTGGTCGTCCTGGTCTTCGCCGCGCTGATGGACGCTGTCGTGCAGGTTGAGGCAGGCTCGGTGGCCGTCGTCAAGCAATTCGGCCGCGTGGTGGGCGTCTTCTATCCTGGTCTGAACATCAGAGCGCCGTTCATCCAGGAGGTCGTGGTCTACCGCACCCAGGAGATCCTCTATGAGACCAGCGAGGACCCGAAGCTAAGCCAGGCCGACTACCGGGATGTCGAAGTGGACACGGCCACTTCGGATGGCCAGCAGATTCGCGCGCGCTACACGATTCGTTTTCGCATCGATCCGACTCGGCTGGTGGATATCGTCAATAACCTGGGCACCGAGCCGGAAGTGGTCGAAAAAGTGGTGAAGGCCACCAGCCGCGTTCATGTCCGCAATCTGCTGAAACAACATCCGGCGACGGATCTCTACTCCGGCAACGTGGAGCGCGCCCAGGAGGAAATCCGTCAGCGCCTGGATGCCGAATTCAGCCGTGCCGGCCTGCAACTCATCTTCTTCGGCTTGCGCTCGATTCATTTCGAGCCGGAATATATCAAGGCTGTTGAGCAGAAGCAGATCGAGAAGGAAAACATCACCACCAAAGAAAACCTGGCACGCCAGGCTGAATTCGAGAAGCAACGGCTGATCACCCAGGCCCAGGGCGAGGCCGAACGGGAACGGCTCCAGCGCATCGGCCAGGCACAGGGCGAAGCCGAGGCGATCCGCGTGAAGGCCATCGCCGACGCCGAGGCGATCCGCATCCGCGCGCAGGCGCAGGCCGAGGCCAATCGCCTGATTGCCCAGAGCCTCGACGAGAAGGTGATCAGCTGGCAGGCGATTCAGCAATGGAGCGGCAACTATCCGATGGTCATGGGCGGCGCCAACGTGATCCTGCCCGGTGAGCTGTTCAAGCCCGCCACGCGATAGGCGCGCCATCGGACGGATATCAAGATATCAAAAAACACTTGACAAGGACCTGCTAAAGTACTATACTCAAGTCGTTCATACGGGCTATGGAAGCAGACTCGGGAGCGGCGCATGGAGTATAAGGATTACTACAAGATTTTGGGTGTGGCGAAGGGCGCAGACGACAAAGAAATAAAGAAAGCTTATCGGCGGCTGGCGCGTCAGTACCATCCGGATGTCAACCCTGGCGACAAAGCCGCCGAAGCCCGTTTTAAAGAAATCAACGAGGCCTACGAGGTTCTGAGCGACCCGGAAAAGCGCCGGAAGTACGATGAGCTGGGCCAGAGCTATCAGCACTGGCAACAGGCTGGCGGTCCGGGTGGGTTCAACTGGGCGCAGTGGACGACGACGGCCGGGCCAGGTGGCACGCGAGTCGAGTATGGCGATCTTAACGATCTGTTCGGCCGCGGCGGCTTTTCCGATTTCTTCGAGGCGATCTTCGGCGGCATGGGGATGGCCGGCACACAGGCCGGCACCGCCGCGCGCAGCCGTGATCTGGAGCACGAGGTCGAGATCACCCTGGAAGAGGCGTACCGTGGCGCCCAGCGCATCATCGAGGTGGATGGTCGCCGGCTCGAAGTCAAAATCCCGCCGGGGGTGAAGACCGGTTCGCGAGTGCGGGTGGCCGGCGAGGCGCCCACCGGTGGCATCCGGGGCGGGCCGCGCGGCGACCTCTACGTCCGCCTCATGATCCAGGTGCCCAGACACGGCGATGGGAAGCTCAGGGAAGCGGTCGAAACCCTCGAGCACGCCTACGGGGGCGATCCGCGCGCCGCCCTCTCGTTCTGACGGCCGGCATGGCAGACGCCGAGGATCGGGA
>FWWM01015363.1_pt1 | contig 11726 bp, 9 predicted proteins | sample 2228351 | NCBI WGS metagenome assembly FWWM01 (sample SAMEA103939774, study PRJEB20133) | metagenome | reverse complement strand
GACGGGCGGGCCCTGCTGGCCTTGGAGAACTACATGAGCGAATGCGAAAGCGGCCAGCGCCCTGTGCCCCAACGCAAAGCCGCCTGCGGTTGACCAGACCAACCCCACAGCATCACGCCAGAAAGGCCGCGAAGAACTCATCCAGCTCCGTGGATTTGTCAAACACCGCATCCGCCCCCAGGCGCACGCAGGCCTCGCGCAAATCTGCGGTGGCGTAGTTCGTCAGCACGTACACCTTGCGGCCCGCCAGTTCGCCGGGCAACTGGGCCAGCACCTCCAGGCCTGTGCCCTCGCGCAAGAACATGTCCAGCACCAGCACATCCCACGGCACCTGGCGCAGGGTTGCCAGGGCCTCCTGCGCGCCATCGGCCATTGCCACCACGCGCGCCCCGGCAAGCTCCTGCAGCGCAGGAACCAGCGTTTCGCGAATGGTGGTGTTGTCTTCTACGAGGACGACTTTGGGTGTCAGCATGGGCAGGCTTTGGGAGGCGTTTCACCAGACCCCCGCACGCCTTTGGGCCGGTGTAGGAGGAGGCGCCGCAAAGCGGCGCTCCCTCACCGGCAGACAAGCACTTCAGCACCAAAACCGGCCAAAACGCTTACCCAACAAGCGCCAGCAGCTATTTATTTAGTAGCAATTTGGGCTTGCAGTGGCGCGTGTTCCGCCATCAATGCCGCCACCCAATCGATGAACACGCGCAGCTTGGCGCTGACGTGGCGGTGCGGTGCGTAGGCGACGTGCAAGGGCATGGGGTCCATCTGCCAGTCAGCAAACAGCGGCACCAAGGTGCCCCCGGCCACCTGCGGCTTCGCCATGTAGTCGGGCAACCACAGCACACCCAGGCCCGCCAGGCCTGCGGCCAGGTAGGCGTTGCCATCGTCCACCGCGCACACATAGCGGCCCTGGGCCTGCACCTGCTCGTGGCCCCGGCGCATGGCAAAGGGCAGGGGCTTGCCGGTGCGGGCCCACACAAAGCCCACGGTGTGGTGGTGCGGCCCTTCCAGCTCGGTGGGGTGTTGCGGTGCCCCGCAGCGTTGCAGGTAGCTGGGCGCGGCATACACGCGCAAAGCCAGGTCGCCCACATGGCGCGCGATGAGTGAAAGGTTGGTGACCGTGCCGCCGCGCACCACGCAGTCCACCTGGTCGCTCACGATGTCCACCACGCGGTCGCTCACGCCCAGGTGGAGCTGGATGTCGTGGTACTGCGCATGAAAGGCCGGCAGCGCCGGGATGAGAACCAGGCTGGCCAGCGGGCTGGGCACATCCACCCGCAGCCGCCCCCGGGGCGCGGCCAAGGCGCTGGAGAGGCTGGCGTCGGCATCTTCCAGGTCCGCCAGCAGGCGCACCACACGGGGGTAGTAGGCCGCGCCATCGGCAGTGAGCTGCACGCTGCGCGTAGTGCGGTGCAGCAGCTTCACGCGCAGGCGGGCTTCGAGCTGCTGCACCAGCAGGGTGACGGTAGTGCGGCTCATGTGCAGGGTGTGGGCGGCTCTGGTGAAGCTGCCCGATTCCACCACGCGGGCAAAGGCCTGCAGGGCATCAAAACGGTCCATGGCGGTAGGGGCGCTGCGCGGCCCGTTGTTTATTGTTTGGCGATGAAGAACAGTGCTGCGCAGATTAGCCTGTTTATCGGAACAGAGCACGCTTCTACAGTGGCTGGATCACCAACCACTCTTTCCTGAAAGAACCTTCCATGCCCACCCGTGATGTTGTCTTCCCCGCAGGCCGTCAGGCGCTGTACGAGCGCAACCGCTATTCGCCCGCCGTGCGCGCCAACGGCTTTCTGTTTGTCTCGGGCCAGGTGGGCAGCCGCGAAGACGGCTCGCCCGAGCCCGACTTGGCCGCGCAGGTGCGCCTGGCATTCAGCAACCTCAACGCGGTGCTTCAGGCAGCGGGCTGCACGTTTGATGACGTGGTAGATGTGACGATGTTTGTGGTCAACCCCGAGGCGAACTTCGAGACCATCTGGGGCATCGTGCCCGAGTTCTGGGGCGAGGCGCCCTACCCCACGCTGACGGGCATCGGGGTGACCTGGCTGTACGGCTTTCAGTTCGAGATCAAGGTGATTGCGAAGCTGCCAGACAGCAAGGACTGATGGCCCGGAAATTTGAGTTAAATAGGCCGCTAGCGCTTATCCAGCAAACGCCAGCAGCTATTTAATTCATAGCATCACAGGTTCGGCGCCAGCAACCGCTCCAGCACCTTCTCGTCCATGCCCCGGCGCTGGGCCATGTCGTGCAGCTGGTCATCGCCGATCTTGCCGACATTGAAGTACACCGCGTCGGGATGGCCGATGTAGAAGCCGCTCACGCTGGCGGCCGGTGTCATGGCCAGGCTCTCGGTCAACCCCATGCCGATCTCTTCGGCGTTCAGCACGCGGAACAGGTCGGTCTTGGCGCTGTGGTCAGGGCAGGCGGGGTAGCCGGGCGCGGGGCGGATGCCGCGGTACTTCTCGGCAATCATGTCGTCGTTGCTCAACTGCTCGCCCGCTGCGTAGCCCCACAGGTCGGTGCGCACGCGGTGGTGCAGGCATTCGGCAAAGGCTTCGGCCAGGCGGTCGGCCAGGCTCTTGAACATGATGGCGGAGTAGTCGTCCAGCGCGTCGATGAAGGCTTTTTCCTTCTTCTCCACGCCCAGGCCTGCCGTCACAGCGAACAGGCCCGCGTAGTCGGCAATGCCGCTTTCCTTGGGCGCGACGAAGTCAGACAGGCAGCGGCTGGGGCGGGTCACGCCGTCGATGGTGTGCTTTTCGGCCTGCTGGCGCAGGCCATACCAGGTCATGGCCACCTCGGTGCGGGTGTCGTCGGTGTAGAACTCGATGTCGTCGCCCACGCTGTTGGCGGGCAGCAGCGCCATCACGCCGCTGGCAGTGAGCCATCGGCCTTCGATGATCTTTTTCAGCATGGCCTGGCCGTCGGCAAACACGCGTGTGGCTTCCACGCCCACGATCTCGTCTTGCAGGATGGCGGGGTACGGGCCGGCCAGGTCCCAGGTCTGGAAGAACGGGCCCCAGTCGATGTACCTGGCCAGCTCGGCCAAGTCGAAGTTCTTGAACACCCGGCGGCCCAGCGCGCGGGGTACGGCAGGCTGGTAGGCCGACCAGTCGATAGGCGTCTTGTTGGCGCGGATCTTGGCCAGGGGCCACAGGGGCGTGGCCTTTTTGTTGGCGTGCTGGGTACGCACCTTGTCGTAGTCGGCATTCAGCTCAGCCACGTAGCTCTCTACGCCATCGCCCAGCAGGCTTTGCGCCACGCTCACGCTGCGCGAGGCGTCGGGCACGTAGACCACTGGGCCTTCGTAATGCGGAGCGATCTTGACGGCGGTGTGCACGCGGCTGGTGGTGGCGCCACCGATCAGCAGCGGGATTTTCTTGACGCGGAAGTGCTCGTCCTTCTGCATCTCGCCGGCCACGTATTGCATCTCTTCGAGGCTGGGGGTGATGAGGCCCGACAAGCCCACGATGTCCGCGCCCTCTTCCTTGGCCTTGGCCAGGATCTCGTGGCAGGGCACCATCACGCCCATGTTCACCACTTCAAAGTTGTTGCACTGCAAGACGACGGTGACGATGTTCTTGCCAATGTCGTGCACGTCGCCCTTGACGGTGGCGATGACGATCTTGCCCTTGGTCTTCACGTCGCCGCCAGCGGCTTCCATCTGGCGCTTTTCTTCTTCGATGTAGGGCAGCAGGTGGGCCACGGCCTGCTTCATCACGCGGGCGCTTTTCACCACCTGGGGCAGGAACATCTTGCCCGCGCCAAACAAATCGCCCACCACGTTCATGCCGTCCATGAGCGGGCCTTCGATGACGTGCAGCGGGCGGCCGCCCTTGGCCAGGATGGCGCGATAGGCCTCTTCGGTGTCTTCGGTGATGAAGTCGGTGATGCCATGCACCAGCGCGTGGGTCAGGCGTTCGTTGACGGTCTTGGGGTGCTCGGGCGTGCCGCGCCATTCGAGCTTCTTGCTCTCGTCCTTGGCGCCGCTCTTGGCGGTTTCGGCAATCTCGACCAGGCGCTCCCCGGCGTCGGGGCGGCGGTTCAGCACCACGTCTTCCACGCGTTCGCGCAGCACGGGCTCCAGGTCGTCGTACACGCCCACCATGCCCGCGTTGACGATGCCCATGTCCATGCCGGCCTTGATGGCGTGGTACAGGAACACGGTGTGAATGGCCTCGCGCACGGGGTCGTTGCCGCGGAAGCTGAACGACACGTTACTCACGCCGCCCGACACCTTGGCGCCCGGCAGGTTCTGCTTGATCCAGCGCGTGGCCTCGATGAAATCGACCGCGTAGTTGTTGTGCTCTTCGATGCCGGTGGCCACGGCAAAGATATTGGGGTCGAAGATGATGTCTTCAGGCGGGAAGCCCACTTCGTCCACCAGGATGCGGTACGCGCGCTCGCAGATCTCGATCTTGCGCGCAAAGGTGTCGGCCTGGCCTTGCTCGTCAAACGCCATCACCACGGCCGCAGCGCCATAGCGCTTGACCAGCTTGGCCTGGTGCTTGAAGGCTTCCACACCTTCTTTCATGCTGATGGAGTTGACGATGCCCTTGCCCTGGATGCAGCGCAGGCCCGCTTCAATCACGTCCCACTTGGAGCTGTCCACCATGATGGGCACACGGGCGATGTCGGGCTCGGAAGCGATGAGCTGCAGGAACCGCACCATGGCCGCCTTGCTGTCGAGCATGGCCTCGTCCATGTTGATGTCGATGACCTGCGCGCCGTTTTCCACCTGCTGGCGCGCCACGGCCAAGGCCTCTTCGTACTGGCCGTTCAAAATCATCCGCGCAAACGCCTTGGAGCCGGTGACGTTGGTGCGCTCGCCCACGTTGACGAACAGGGTGTCCTGACCGATGGAGACGGGCTCCAGGCCAGAGAGTTTCATGGGAGGGACGGAGATAGCAGACATAGGGCTCACCTGTGCAGAAACACGGACAAAACAGGTGAGCGTCGTTGCGATGGGGCCAAGGCAGGGCGCCCAAGCCTGACGGCAGCCAGCCACCATCGTGGGGTGGAATCAGGCTGCCGCTGCAACGCTCCTTGGGCGAAGCGGCGATTTTAAGTGCTTACGCCTGCGCAGATGCAGCCATGGCCGAAGCAGGCAAGCCAAACACCCGGTCAAACGCCCAGTTGAAGACAAAGGTATAGCAAAGGAAGAAGACGATGAGCGCCAGGTCCATCACAAAGGCCTGCCACAGGCTCACGTTGAACCACCAGGCAAACAGCGGCACCAGCGTGAACACCAGCCCCCCTTCAAAGCCAATGGCGTGCGCAATGCGGCGCTTGACGCTGCGCCCCCGCACCGCCTGGCGCGACTCCCAGCGCTCAAACGCCCAGTTGAACCCGATGTTCCACAGCACAGCGATCACCGAAGCAGCCACCGAAGCCACGCTCGCGTGCGATGCGTTTTGCCCCGTGAGCGCGGCCAAGCCAAAGGTGGCCACCACGATGGCGATGAGTTCATACAGCGTGACGTACACCACGCGGCGTCGAATGCCTTGCAGGCTGGAAACAGAGTTGGATGTTGCCATGGGCCGTACTTTATGTGCTTCAGGCTGATATATAAAGTCAGCTTCTTTCAGAAATTCTGACAAATCAACCATGGCATTCACCTCTGACAGCGTGCAAGTGTTCCTCGCGGCGCTGGATCACGGCTCGTTCTCGGCCGCGGCGCGGGCGCTGTCGCGCGTGCCGTCGGCCGTGAGCATGACCATTGCCCACCTGGAGGCCGAGCTGGCCGTGCAGTTGTTTGACCGCAGCGGGCGCGAGCCCCGGCCCACGGCGGCCGCACGAGCGCTGGAGCCCCAGGCACGCCTGCTGGCCGGGCAGTTGCAGCAGCTCAACGCCCAGGCACTGGCGCTGACGCAAGGGCTGGAAGAACGACTGACCCTGGCCATTGCGCCCGAGCTGCTGGCCTCGCGCTGGACGGCGCCGCTGGCCGCGCTGGCGCACGAGTACCCGTCGCTGCAGGTAGAGGTGCTGACGGCCCCGCAGGTGGATGCGCTGGCGCTGCTGCACAGTGGCCGTGCGCAGCTGGCGCTGGTGTTTGAGCGCCCCAGCATCGACGGGCGCGAGGGTTTTCAGGAAGTGGGCACCGAAACGCTGGTGGCCGTGATGGCGCCTCAGCACCCGGTGCTGGTGGCCGCCCGCGCCGCCGCGCAGGCACGCGGCGCAGCGCCCGAGGCGGCCATGCTGCGCGAAGAACACCTGACCACCACGCGCCAGATCGTGGTGGCCAGCCGCGACCTGGGCCAGACCGACCCGCGCTTTGTGTTTGCCCGCCACCACTGGCGTACCGACAACCACCTGGCCGCACTGGGCCTGATCGAGGCGGGCCTGGGCTGGGGCTGGCAGCCACGCGCCCTGGTGCAGCCCCGCATGGCGGCAGGCACGCTGATGGAGATGCCGTTTGAGAACCTGAGCAACGGCGCCGCGCTGTGGGTGGACGTGGTGTGGTCCAAAGAGCGGCCCCTGGGCCTGGGGGCACGGCGCTTTGTGGCACTGATGGAAACGGCGGACCGCGCACCCTGAGCGCAGCCACGCACTCCCACACCAGCATTTAAATAAGAACAGTTTGCATTTGCATGGATAATGGCGGGGCCGCATGCAGCCATGCGGCCCCCGCTTCAGCCACTGCCCCCTTTCGTGCGGGCCAGCCACAGTGGGCACGGCGGTGTCGCCACACCGCATCCCTGTCGCTCTCCTCTTTTCCTGACCATGCAAGTTTCCATCTCCGGCCCCCGCCGGCATACCGCCGTGGCGCGTGCCACGCTGGCACTGTGCGCCTTGTTGGGCACCACGGGCGTGCTCGCCCAAAATGCAGACGCCTCCGACCCCAACAGCCCCAATGCTTCTCAACCCAATACCAAATTGCCTCATAACAGCAAGCGTATACATCGCGAGAAAAACCCGAACAGCCCCGCCTTGTCTGAAGTGCAGGTGCGCGAAACCTCGGGCAGCAGTGGCTACCAGGGCGCGCAGCGCAACACCGCCGCCACCCGCACCGACACACCCTTGCTGGAAACGCCCCAGGCCGTGCGCGTGGTGCCCCAGCAGCTCATCGAAGACCTGGGCGCCCGCCGCCTGGCCGACACGGTGGACTTTGTCAGCGGCATCACCCGCCTCAACGACTTTGGCGGCACCTGGGACAACTTCGCCATTCGCGGCTTCAGCAACACCGATGGGGGCAGCCTGCTCAACGGCTTTGCGTCGGGCCGGGGCTATGGCCCGCAGCGCGACGTGGCCTCGGTCGAGCGGGTGGAGTTCCTCAAAGGCCCCGCTGCGGCGTTGTACGGCAGCAGCGAGCCAGGCGGCACCCTCAATGTGGTGACCAAAAAGCCCCAGTTCACCGCCGCGAACAAGGCGGGCGTGCAGGTGGGCGCCCTGGGCTATCGGCGTGCCACGCTCGACAGCACCGGCCCGCTGGGCACCGACGTGGCCTACCGCCTGAACGTGGCGGCCGAGGACGGCGCCAGCCGCACCAGCCTGGTCGACAACCGCAAGATGGTGGTGGCCCCGGCCATCACCTGGAACCTGGGCCCCAACACGGTGCTGAACTACGAGGCCGAGTTCATCCGCATCCGTACGCCACTGGACCGAGGCATCGTGCAGGTCAATGGCAACGCAGGTGCCTTGCCGCGCGACCGCTACCTGGGCGACCCCAGCCGCGACAACCTGCACGTGAACGGCGACACGCACCAGTTCACACTGGACCACGACCTGGGCCAGGGCTGGCGCACGCGCGTGGGCGCCTCGTACCGCGAGACCGACCTGTACGGCGAAGCGGTGGACCTGACCGGCACGCTGCAAGCCGATGGCCGCACCCTGACTCGGCGCGACAGCTGGCGCAGCCTGCCTGCGCGCGACACCTCGGTACAGGCCGAAGTGGAAGGCAAGCTGCAGACTGGCGGCCTGCGCCACACCGTGCTCGCGGGCGTGGAATCGTGGCGGCTGTTCATGGGGCAGGACATTCGCTACTCCACCCTGGCCAGCCAGCCCTTTGCCATCGACATTGACAACCCCACCTATGGCCAGGCGCCCGGCAACCTGACGCCCGGTTTTGACACCCGCGACCGCCAGCGCGCCACGGGCTTGTTCGTGCAAGACCAGATAGACCTGAGCGAGCGCTGGAAGCTGCTGGCCGGTATGCGTTTTGACCGCTACCACCAGGACTACGAAAACCGCCTGAACCGCACCGTACAGACCCAGTCGCACTCCGCCGCCACGCCGCGCGTGGGGGTGACGTACCTCGTCAACGACCGCACCTCGGTGTATGCGTCGGCCGGGCGCTCGTTCCGCCCCAACACCGGCGCCGACGAGAGCGGCCGTGCGTTCGACCCGCAAGAGGGCAAAGCCTTTGAACTGGGCGCCAAGTGGCAGTCGGCCGACCAGCGACTCAATGGATCGGTGGCGCTGTTTGACATCCGCAAGACCAATGTGCTGACCCGCAGCCCCACCAACGCCAACTACAACGTGGCCGCGGGCGAGGTGCGCAGCCGGGGCCTGGAGGCCGACCTGGCCGGGCAGATCGACGCCCACTGGCGCATGACGGCCAACCTGGCCTACACCGATGCCGAAGTGGTGCGCGACAACAACCCCGCACTGCTGGGCAAGCGCCTTATGAATGTGCCGCGCGTGAGCGCCGGGCTGTTCGCCATCCGCGAAGACCGGCTGGCCAGCGGCGGCCGCTGGGGCGTGGGCGCGGGGCTGGTGCATGTGGGCGAGCGCACCGGCACCGCGACCGACACCTACCGCCTGCCCGCCTACACCACGGCGCGCCTGACCAGCTACTGGCAAATCGACAAGCGCACCCGCCTGACGCTGGACGTGCACAACCTGTTCGACAAGACCTACTACACCGCCTCGTGGGGCAACCTGACGGTGATCCCTGGCCTGGGCCGCCAGGTGGTGGCCGGGGTGCAGGTGGCGTTCTGATCGGCGCGCACTCGGGCTATCAGCAAAATTGGCTGCTAGCGCTTGTTGAATAAGCGCTAGCAGCTATATTTTCAATAGCATTGAGGAACTCAGCTTTCCCGGGCAATGGCTGAGCCTCTGGCTTACCATGGGCCCCGAAGGAGTCCGCATGAACCACCCGTTTGACAGCAACAACAAAGACCTGGCCGAGCGTTGGTCGCAATGGCAGCCGGACGCGCCGCTGCACAACGATGAAACGCAAGCCAACGGCCTGCCTGAACGGCGCAAGGCCGGCAAGCACCGCCACACGGTATCGCTTTCGGACTTCGATCCGTCAGCCAAGCCTTTCTCGCTGGGCGACAAGCTCAAGGACAAGGCAATGACAGAGTCCATCGCGCAGGAGCTGGACACACTGCAGAACCTGTTCTACGCCGACAAGCGCTACAAACTGCTGGTGATCCTGCAGGGCACCGACACATCGGGCAAGGACGGCACCATCCGGGGCGTGTTTGGCCGCATGAGCCCGCTGGGCGTGCACGCTGTGGGCTGGACTGCGCCCAATGAGGAAGAGCGCGCCCACGATTACCTCTGGCGCATTCACCAGAAGGTGCCCAAGGCGGGTGAGATCACGGTATTCAACCGCAGCCACTACGAGGATGTGCTGGTGCCGGCAGTCAACGGCTGGATCACCAAGGAGCAACACCATCAGCGCTTTGGTCACATCAACGATTTCGAGCGCATGCTCACGCACACCGGCACCATCGTGCTCAAGTTCATGCTGCACATCAGCGCTGAGGAGCAACGCGAACGCCTGCAGGAACGCCTGGACGACCCGGCCAAGCACTGGAAGTTCTCGATGAGCGACATCGAGGCACGCAAGCAGTGGAGCGAGTACCAGAAGGCGTACGAAATGCTGCTGGCGGCCACGCACACGCCTTGGGCGCCATGGACCATCGTGCCAGCCAACTCCAAGACACACCGCAACCTGATGATCGCCACACTGGTGCGCGAAGTGCTGAAAGGGCTGCAGCTGCGCTACCCCGCGGGGGACTCGGCGCTGGAGCATTTCACGGTGGAGTGACCGGGGGCAAGACGCTCCCAGACAGAACCTACACCCCCCACCGCAGTGTTCGCAGAAACGGTCACCGGCTTGCACCGTGCCGTGGCACTGGGGGCAAGCCGGTGCAGCGGCAGGTGCCGCAGGGGCTGCTGGTGCGGAATTAGCGGCGGCTACCGCCGACGTGGGCGCGACCGGCGCAGCAGGCGTGGCTTCGGAGGGCTGCTCTGCCGCAGGGCTGGCAGCGGGGGTCTTCTGCGTGGCCGCGGTGGCTGCAGCCGCCGCAGCGGCGGCCTGGACCTGGGCCTTTTCCTTCAGGTCGGCCATCTTGTTGTTCATGTCCTGCAGCTTTTCATCGGCCGCCTGGCGAATGCTGTCCAGATCGACCTTTTCAGAAAACTCGCACCAGGTGAGCACGCCCACCATCAATGGCAGCAGGAAAACGAAGGCCGAGGCCAGCGCAAACACCAGGCTGAAGCCCACGCCCGCGCCCATCACGTGGCCCGAGGCGCCGCCCATCATGACGGCCAGCGGATTGAAGCCGCCACCCATGCCGTGGCGCATACCGTAGCCCATGCCACTGCCAAAGTCGCCACCCATGCCGACCACGGCCGCAAACAAGCCGCCCACCGTGAACGAGGCCGAGGTGATCAGTCCGAACAGCATCGAGGCAAAGATGGCCGACAGCAGCATGCCACCCACGATCTTGCCGATGGCGGCGAACGGATACTTGCGGGTGATGTGCCAGGTGATCGACAGCGAGTGCATCACGCGCTCACCATCCCACAGCGCGGGGCCGACGATGGACGAGGCCACGTACAGCGCCAGCATTAGCGCAGCCATCGCCAGCACGGCCACGGGTACCACCACCACCAGCAGCAAGGGGCCCAGCACCGGGATCTTGCAGATGAAAAACACCACGGCCAGGGCCAGGAACAGGGCCAGCGCCGCCAGCATCATCAGCAGCCCGGCGCCCAGCAGCTTGGGCAGGCACAGCAGCCCGGCGATGAAGTAGCCCACCAGACCCCGGTAGGGGCGCTTGCGTGCCACGTCTGACAAGCAGGCGCCAGCGCCGCTGATGCCAGCCAGCCCCACCACGATGGCCACCAGTGCGAACAGCACCGTGAACCCCATCCACAAGCGGGCCAGGGCCCCGCCCAGCGCAAACGCCGGCATCAGCATGATCATGTGGAAGCGCATCCCGATCCCATAGGCGGCGACGGCGGCGACGCCGCAGCTGGCCAGGGCCCCGCCCAGCGCAAACGCCAGGGCGGCAACCAGGAACGAGGCCGCCATCACGGAGACAGCAGGCCAGCAGGTCAGTGCCTCGGGCAGGCGAAAAATAGAATACGGGTTGTCCGCTCGGACAAGTGGTTGGCTCATGGTTTTTCCCTCGGTTGGTTTGGTATGCATGGCGGGCCCGCTGCAGCGGGCCCGTTGTGTGGACTCGACCCGATCAGTTGCTGTAAGGGTCGTTGTTGCGGTTGCTCATGGGGCACTCGGGCACCTTGCCCCAGTTGCTGCCGCAGTGCTGGTGGCGCGCACGCACCACGCACACGCCTTTGCTCAGCATGTTGTCCTGGCTGTCGCACTGGCGCAGGGCTGCACGCAAAGGGCCCAGGCCTTCGCCCGCAGGCGCGGGGGCTGGCGCTGCACTGGGCTGCGACAGCGTGGCCGGTGCGGGGCCGCGCGGGCCGTCATGCTGCCAAGGCGGCTCGTTGGCGGCGGGCGCCGCCTGGGTCTGCGCATTGGCGCGAGG
>FWWM01005830.1_pt1 | contig 11729 bp, 11 predicted proteins | sample 2228351 | NCBI WGS metagenome assembly FWWM01 (sample SAMEA103939774, study PRJEB20133) | metagenome | reverse complement strand
GGCTGCCTCTCCTGCCGCCCCGCCGCGAGGTTCAGCAGCCGCCTGGTGGGCCTGCTCTACGGGGATCGCCGCGCGCGGGGCCTGGGTGCACTTCACGCCGATGCGCATGCGTTATTCGAGGTGGTGAGCCTCACCTTCGCTCGTGCGTTGGCGGCGCTGGCCTCACCAGCCGCAGCCACGCCCGCAAAGCGCGTGCTTCCCGTGCCGGCGTGAACAGATGCGCTCGCGCCCGGCAGTGGCTGCGCAAGGCGCGATAGAAATCGGCATCCGTCGCGGCACGGGCGATCAGACGTGCCAATGCGCGTTCATTGCCAAATGGGAAATAGCCTGGGTAGTCGGCCCCCAGCATACCGATGTTGCCCGGGATGCGCGAGGCCAGCACCGGCAGGCCGCAGGCGAGGGCCTCGCTGATCACGTTGGCGCCCCCTTCCATGCGTGAGCTGACCACGAGCACATGGCTTGTCGCCATCGCGCGCCGCACGGCAGCTGGGCTCACCTCGCCGCGCCAGCGATAGCGTGGTTCATGGCGCGCCAGCGTGCGGGCAGCGCGCGCATAACCCGGTTCGATCGCGGCGCCGAGCTGCAGCACCCGCACCGGCAGATCGGTGGGCAGATGGGCGAGGGCGAGGGCGGCCCGCAGCGGATCCTTGACCGCGCGCAGGTGACCCACTACGCATACCTGAAAGTGCCTGGCGGGCTTGCGGGCGGGCCGGCCGGGCACGGCCGACTGGTGGATCACCACGCTGCGGCTGCGCAGTCCGCGCGGCAGCCGTTTCAGCGCCTCCTCCTGCAGGACGGCAAAGGCGTCGGCCATGCGCAAGGAGGCCCGTGCCTGCGGATCATGGGGGAGATCCCGGTACAGGTCGGTGCCGGTCAGCGCCAGCAGGATGGGGCGATCGGGATGGGTCGCGCGGAAGCGCCGGATGGCATCGTGACTGTGGTGCGCATGCAGTGCCAGCAGAAGGTCGGCCGCCCGGCCATCCCAGGTGGAACTGACCCGTACCCGATGGCCCTGGGCGCGCAGCATACGGGCCCAACGCTGGGCGGTGGTGCGGTTGCCGGTGCGCACCTGACGCACCCGTGGCGTGACGAGAGTGATTTTCATGGTCAGTGCTTCGCGCTAGACTGTCCCGGCGCATGCGTGGCCTAGGACTATACCAAACCGCTCCTGCAAGGGCAGGGGGCGCGCGATGAAAACCCAGACCCTCTGGTATCTGCGGCGTCATGGGCAAGTCCGCGGCCCTTATCCGGCACGGCTTCTCACCCGTGATCTTTTGCTGGGGCGCATCGACGGCCGCGATGAGGTCAGCATCGACCAGGTATTTTGGCAGCCCGTGTCGGAAGTACAGGCGTTGCAGCCCATGATCCCAGTCAAGGCCCAGGCGGCCAACGATGCGGAAATCGATTGGCGCGCGGAGCGTCTGCGCGCCGCGCGGCGCTGGGCGGACGAACGGCGCGGACGCGAGCGACGCCAGGCGACCGATCGGGTTGCCCAGAACCGGCGCCGTGGAGATCGGCGCCGTCACCAGGAAGATGTGCAACTGGCTGTCCTCCGTGCCCGCCACGAGGCCTGGGAGGCGGCAATGCGGTGCCAGCGTGAACGATTCTGGGGCGTGGCCGCGTTGCTAATACTGTTGACAGGGCTCGCGGTGTATGGCGCGTTCAATTTTGCCAGGGTCAATCCGCTGCCGGTGCGGTTCATGGCCCCCGCGCCCGCGTGCGAGGCGCCGGCTGCACCCCAAGTCAACTGGCGCGGATGCGACAAGAGCGGCGCCTGGCTCAAGGGGGTCGATTTGGCGAGTGCGGTTCTGCACGAGACGCGCCTCAACGCGGCGAACCTCAGCCACAGCAACCTCGCTTACGCCAATCTGATCGCCGCGGACCTCACCTTCGCGAACCTGACCCAGGCCAGGCTTACGGGCGCCGATCTCAGCCAGGCCAATCTGGCTTATGCGGAACTGCGCGATGCCGACCTGCGACATGCGGATCTGCGCGGCGCGCAAGTGGCCGCCGCGACCCTGGTCGGTGCGCGGCTGGATCATGCCCTCTGGGTCGACGGCCGCCGATGCGCCGTTCCATCCGTGGGTGAATGTCGCTGATGGCCGACACGGTCATCGCCTCGCTTGAGAATCCCCAGTTCAAACGGCTCAAGCGGCTCGCCCATTCGGCCCGCGAGCGGCGCAAGACGGGACAGACCCTGCTGGAGGGCGTTCACCTGCTCAAGGCGCTGGCGGAGGCAGGCGGCCGGCCGGAAGCGATCATCCTGCGTGCGGGTGCCCCACCCGCCGGGGAGACCCAGGCGGTGCTGCGGCACTTTTCCACTGTGCGCCGGATCCAGTTGGCGGAGGCATTGTTCGACGCCGTGTCCAACTTGGCGGAACCGGCCGGGGTGATGGCGCTGATCGACATCCCGCCACCGGCCCGACACGCTCGGAACTGTCTGGTGCTCCTCGAGGACCTCCAGGACCCGGGCAACATCGGCACGATCCTACGCACCGCGGCGGCGGCGGGCGCGGACGCAGTGTACCTTTCCCAAGGGTGCGCCGAGGCATGGTCACCGAAGGCATTGCGTGCCGGCATGGGTGCGCAGTTCGTCGTGGCGGTGCACGAGCGCGCCGATCTCGCGGCGGTGGCTCGGGATTTCGCCGGCGAGGTGGTGGCGACCACACTGGCGGCACCACAGTTCCTGTATGCGCTGGACGTTTCCGGCCCCACCGCATTCATGTTCGGCAATGAAGGGGCCGGGTTGTCTGCCGAGCTGATCGCCTTGGCGACGCGGCGCGTAGCCATCCCCATGCCCGGCAGGGTCGAGTCGCTGAACGCTGCCGCCGCCGCGGCCGTCTGCCTCTTCGAACGCGTGCGCCAGCTCGGCGCGCGTTGATGGGCGCTGGCGGCGGCGCCGCATCGCTCAGGGCCGGGCGCGCAGGCTGCGCTCGTGCACGATGCGCGCGGCGATTTCCTCGATCGACATCGCGGTGGAATCCACGAACGGGATACGGTGCGTGCGAAACAACGCCTCGGCTCGCCGCACCTCACGGAGACAGGTGTCCAGTGCCGCGTAATCGCTACCAGGCTTGCGCTGGGCGCGGATCTGCGCCAGCCGCTCAGGCTGGATGGAGAGGCCGAACAGGGATCCCTGCAGGCCGCGCAGCGGGCCAGGCAGGGCCTCAGCGGCGAGATCTTCGGCGGTGAGTGGATAGTTCGCCGCATGCAGGCCATAATTGAGGGCGAGATACAGGCAGGTCGGCGTCTTGCCGCAGCGCGAAACACCCATCAGGACCACATCCGCTTCGCCCAGCCGTGTGCCCAAACCGTCATCGTGATCGAGGGCGAAATTCATGGCCTCGATACGCCGGCCATAGTTCCGATGCATCCCGTGGGCCTTGCCCATGGCGCCGGAGGGGCTGCTTCCAAGCTCCGCCTCCAGGGGTGCCAGCAGGAAGTCGAAAAGATCGATGACCCGTCCCTGCGCCTGGGCGAGGGCGGCGCGCAAGTCCGGATCGGCCAGGGTGCTGAACACGATCGGGCGGGGCCCATGGGAGGCGGCAAGGTTGATTCGCGCCACCGCCTCGGCGATCCGCGCCCGGCTGTCGGCGAAAGGTAGAACCTCCTGCACGAATTCCATATGATCGAACTGGCTCATGAGGGCGCGCGCCATCGCCTCGGCGGTGAGGCCGGTGCGGTCGGAGACGATGAACACGGCGCGCTCGGAACCCATCACATGACAACTCTACAGGCGCGGCTATGAGCGAACAAGCATACGTGCGTTGGTTCGAGGAACTCGGCATCGAGGATGTCGCGAGCGTCGGCGGCAAGAACGCCTCGCTGGGCGAAATGATCCGCATGTTGACCGGGCTGGGCGTACGCGTGCCCGGCGGTTTTGCCACCACTGCCCACGCGTTTCGCGATTATCTCCGTTACAACGACCTCGAAGCACGCATTCATGCCGCCCTGCTCGCGCTGGACGTGAACGACGTCGCGGCGCTCGCCGCCACCGGCGCGCAGCTGCGTGCGTGGGTGGAACACGGCAGCTTGCCGCCAGCACTGGAACAGGCGATCAGCGAAGCCTATGAGCGGCTCGCGGCGGCTTCGAACGGGTCGCTGTCGGTGGCGGTGCGCTCCTCGGCGACGGCGGAGGATCTGCCCACCGCATCCTTTGCCGGGCAGCAGGAAACCCTCCTCAACGTGGTGGGCCTGCCGGCGGTGCTGGCTGCCGTAAAAACTGTGTTTGCCTCGCTCTACAACGACCGCGCCATTGCTTATCGCGTACATCAGGGTTTCGACCACGCAAAGGTGGCCTTGTCCGCAGGCATTCAGCGCATGGTGCGCAGTGACCTTGCCACGAGCGGTGTGATGTTCACCCTCGATACCGAATCGGGCTTTCCCGACGTGGTGTTCATCAACGGGTCCTACGGGCTGGGCGAGATGGTGGTGCAGGGTGCGGTGAATCCGGATGAATTCTACGTGCACAAACCGATGCTGGAGGCCGGCAAGCTCGCGATCGTGCGCCGTACCCTGGGCAGCAAGGCGAAGCAGATGGTTTACGGGGAGGCGGGGGTGCCGACCCGCGTCATCGACGTGCCGGATGCCCTGCGGAACCGCTTTTGCCTCACCGATGCCGAGATCGGTGAGCTCGCACGGATGGCGGTGACCATCGAACGGCACTATGGGCGCCCCATGGACATCGAGTGGGCCAAGGATGGCCTCAGCGGTGAGCTCTTCATCGTGCAGGCGCGGCCGGAGACCGTCAAGGCGCGCGCAACACAGGGGCGCCTCCTGCAATACCACCTGAAACAGCGTTCGGCCGTGCTCGTGAGCGGACGCGCGATCGGGCAACGCATCGGCAGCGGGTCGGTGCGCCTGGTCCTGCGCGCGGCGGACATGCACCAGGTGCAGCCGGGCGATGTGCTGGTGACGGACATGACGGACCCGGACTGGGAACCGGTGATGAAACGCGCGGCCGCCATCGTCACCAACCGCGGGGGACGCACCTGCCATGCCGCGATCGTGGCGCGCGAACTGGGTATCCCCGCGGTGGTGGGCTGTGGCGACGCCACGGAAAAACTGCGCACCGGGCAACCGGTGACGGTGTCCTGTGCGGAGGGCGATACGGGCATCGTATACGACGGGCTGCTCGAGACGGAGGTGCGCGAGCTCAATTTCGACGAGATGCCCATGCTGCCGGTCAAACTCATGATGAACGTGGGCAATCCAGAGCGTGCCTTCGATTTCGCCATGCTGCCCAATCATGGGGTCGGTCTTGCGCGGCTCGAGTTCATCATCAACCGCATGATCGGTATCCATCCCAAGGCGGTGCTGGAATACCCGGCCCTGCCTGATGAGCTGCGCGAGGCCGTGGCACGTCAGGCGATCGGTTATGCAGACCCGGTGAGCTTCTATGTTGAGCGGCTCGCCGAAGGGGTGGCGACCATTGCCGCGGCTTTCTGGCCCAAGCCCGTGATCGTGCGCCTGTCGGACTTCAAGTCCAACGAGTACGCCAACCTGCTCGGCGGAGAGCGCTACGAACCCCGAGAAGAAAACCCCATGCTCGGCTTTCGTGGCGCCGCGCGCTACGTGGCGGAATCCTTCCGCGATTGCTTCGCGCTGGAGTGCCGTGCCATCAAGAGAGTGCGCGAGGACATGGGCCTGACCAATGTCGAACTCATGATCCCCTTCGTGCGCACGGTGGAGGAGGGCCGTGCGGTGCTGGCGCTGCTTGCGCAGGCGGGGCTCAAACAGGGCGAGCATGGCCTGCGCGTGATCATGATGTGCGAGATTCCTTCCAATGTCATTCTGGCGGACGAGTTCTTGCGCTTCTTCGATGGGTTTTCCATCGGTTCCAACGATCTGACCCAGCTCACCCTGGGTTTGGATCGGGATTCCGCGCTGGTGGCGTCAGCGTTCGATGAGCGCAATCCGGCGGTGAAAGCCCTGCTGCATCAGGCCATCGGCGCCTGTCGCCGGGCCGGGAAGTACGTGGGCATTTGCGGCCAGGGTCCGTCGGATCATCCGGACCTCGCCCAGTGGCTGCTGGAGGAGGGTATCGAAAGCATCTCCCTCAATCCGGATACCGTGGTGTCGACCTGGCTAAGGCTCGCGGGCGATACGCGCGGTGGTTGATTTGTCATTTGGCCGATACGCGCTTTTGGAGTATGATGAACTCCCGTCTGGCGTCAGGCCCCTATGACCAAATACATCTTCATCACAGGCGGGGTGGTTTCCTCTCTCGGCAAGGGGATTGCGGCGGCCTCCCTCGCGGCCATCCTGGAGTCCCGTCGCCTCAACGTCACGCTCCTCAAGCTCGATCCCTACATCAACGTCGATCCCGGCACCATGAGTCCGTTCCAGCACGGCGAGGTGTTCGTGACCGAAGATGGCGCCGAGACGGACCTGGATCTCGGCCACTATGAGCGCTTCGTCAGCCGCCGCATGCTCAAGCGCAACAATTTCACCACTGGCCAGATCTACGAAAGTGTGATCAAGAAGGAGCGCCGCGGTGACTATCTCGGCGGCACGGTGCAGGTGATTCCGCACATCACCGACGAGATCAAGCACTTCATCCGCCTCGGCGCGGGCGACGCCGAGGTGGCCATCGTCGAGATCGGGGGGACCGTGGGCGACATCGAATCGCTGCCGTTTCTGGAAGCGATCCGCCAGATGGCGATCGAGATCGGCCGTGCCAATGCCTGCTTCATCCATCTCACCCTGGTGCCCTACATTCCCTCGGCCGGCGAGATCAAGACCAAACCGACCCAGCATTCGGTCAAGGAACTGCGCGAGATCGGCATCCAGCCCGACGTGTTGCTATGCCGGGCCGACCGGGTGATTCCTGCGGACGAGCGGCGCAAGATCGCGCTGTTCACCAACGTGCCGGAGGAGGCGGTGATTTCCGCCATCGATGTCGACAGTATCTACAAGATTCCGCGCCTGCTGCACGACCAGCATCTGGATGAAATCGTCTGCCGCAAGCTGGAGCTCGATCCGCCGCCGGCTGACTTGTCACAATGGGACGCGCTGGTGCATGCCCTTGAGCATCCGGAGCACGTGATCGACATTGCCATGGTCGGCAAGTATGTCGGGCTGACGGAATCGTACAAATCGCTCTCGGAGGCGTTGATTCACGCCGGCATGCACACGCATACCAAGGTGAACATTCATTACATCGACTCCGAAACCCTCGAAGGCGGCGATCTCTCTGCCTTGAACGGCATGGACGCGATCCTGGTGCCTGGGGGCTTTGGCAAGCGCGGTGTGGAAGGCAAGATCAATGCCATCCGTTATGCACGTGAGCATGGCGTGCCCTACCTCGGCATCTGCCTCGGCATGCAGCTTGCCGTGATCGAGTATGCGCGCGACGTCGCGGGCATGGCGGGCGCGCACAGCACCGAGTTCGACCCCGCCACGCCCTGGCCGGTGGTGGGTTTGATCACCGAGTGGCGCGATCGCAGCGGCACGGTCGAGCAGCGCTCGGCCACCTCCGATCTCGGCGGCACCATGCGCCTCGGGGGGCAGGAGTGCGATCTGGCGCCCGGCAGCCTGGTGCGCGCGGTGTATGGACAGGATCGCATCCTGGAGCGACACCGGCACCGCTATGAGGTCAACAACCAGCTCCTGGCGCGCCTGGAGCAGGCGGGGCTGCGGGTCAGCGGCCGCTCCACCGGCGATGAGCATTTGTGCGAAGTGATCGAGCTGCCGGACCATCCGTGGTTCGTCGCGGTGCAGTTCCACCCCGAATTCACCTCGACGCCACGCAGCGGGCATCCCTTGTTTGCGGCTTTCGTGCGCGCGGCGATCGCGCGGCGGGAACGCGCCGAGCGCGGTGGCGCCGCAGTCCGCGCCGAAGCGCAGAAAGTCACGCCATGAACCTGTGCGGGTTCGAAGTGGGCCTGGACCGGCCCCTGTTCCTGATTGCGGGTCCCTGCGTCATCGAATCCTTGCAGCTGGCGCTGGATACGGCCGGACAGCTGAAGGAGATCACCGCCGCCCTGGGCATGCCGTTCATCTACAAGAGTTCCTACGACAAGGCCAATCGCAGCTCTGGGCAGTCCTTCCGGGGCCTGGGCATGGAGGCCGGCCTTAACATCCTCGCCGAAGTGCGCAAGCAGATCGGTGTGCCGGTACTGACTGACGTGCACACCGAGGCGGAAATCGCGGAGGTGGCGGCCGTGGTGGACGTGCTGCAGACCCCGGCCTTTCTGTGCCGGCAAACGGATTTCATCCAGGCGGTGGCGGCCACGGGCAAGCCGGTGAACATCAAGAAAGGCCAGTTTCTCGCCCCCTGGGACATGAAGAACGTGGTGGCCAAGGCCAAGGCCGCGAATGGTGGCGCGGACACGATCATGGTGTGCGAGCGCGGCGTATCGTTCGGCTACAACACGCTGATCTCCGACATGCGCGGACTGGCGGTGATGCGCGAGACCGGCTGTCCGGTGGTGTTCGATGCCACGCACTCGGTGCAGCAGCCAGGCGGGCAGGGCACGAAAAGCGGCGGACAACGCGAGTTCGTGCCGGTGCTGGCGCGCGCGGCCGTGGCCTCGGGGGTCGCCGGGGTGTTCATGGAGACCCATCCGAAGCCGGAGGAGGCGCTCTCCGACGGTCCCAATGCCTGGCCGCTTTCGTACATGAAAACGCTGCTGGCGACGCTGAAAGAACTGGACGGTTTGGTGAAGCGCAACGGTTTCATCGAAAACCACTTTATGTAGCGATCTGAATCAGGAGGCACGCAAAACGCACGAAGCCGCACCATCGCGAGTCGGGTTCGTGGGCTTCGTGCCCTTCGTGGTGAAGCATTGAAAAGGAACGAGCAATGAGTGCAATCGTTGATGTCATCGCCCGCGAAATTCTCGATTCCCGCGGCAATCCCACGGTGGAGGCCGACGTGCTCCTGGAATCCGGCGTGATGGGCCGTGCCGCCGTGCCATCCGGCGCCTCCACAGGAAGCAAGGAAGCCATCGAGCTGCGCGATGGCGACAAACAGCGCTACCTGGGCAAGGGCGTGCTGAAGGCAGTGGAAAACATCAACACGGAGATCTGTGAAGCGATCATCGGTCTGGATGCGGAAGAACAGACCTTCATCGACCAGACCCTGATCGATCTCGACGGCAGCGAAAACAAGTCGCGCCTGGGCGCCAATGCGCTGCTGGCGGTGTCGCTCGCGGTCGCGAAGGCGGCGGCGGAGGAATCCGGCCTGCCGCTCTACCGCTACCTGGGCGGCGCCGGGCGCATGCAGCTTCCGGTGCCGATGATGAACATCATCAATGGGGGCGCGCATGCCGACAACAGCATCGACATGCAGGAATTCATGATCCTTCCGCTCGGCGCGCAAAGCTTTCGCGAGGCGTTGCGCTATGGTGCCGAAGTGTTCCATGCCCTGAAGCGGATCCTGCGTGCCAAGGGCCATGTCACCACCGTGGGGGACGAGGGCGGTTTCGCGCCCAATCTGCCCAGTAACGAAGCGGCGCTGGAGCTGATCATGGAGGCCATCGTGGATGCCGGCTTCGTGCCGGGACAGGACGTGGCGATTGGCCTGGATTGCGCCAGTTCCGAATTGTATGAAAACGAACGTTACCTGCTGGCCTCGGAGAAGCGCGCCTTGAGCTCGGCGGAGCTCGTCGATCATCTCGCCGGCTGGTGCGACAAGTATCCCATCGTGACGATCGAGGACGCCATGAGCGAGCACGACTGGGCGGGCTGGAAACTGCTCACCCAGCGGCTCGGAAAAAAGGTGCATCTGGTGGGTGACGATATCTTCGTCACCAACACCAAGATTCTGCGTGAGGGCATTCAGCAGGGAATCGCCAACTCGATCCTGATCAAGATCAACCAGATCGGCACGCTGACCGAAACCTTCGCTGCGATCGAGATGGCAAAGCGTGCGGGCTACACCGCAGTGGTGTCGCATCGCTCGGGCGAGACCGAGGACACCACCATCGCCGACATCGCCGTGGCCACCAATACGTTGCAGATCAAGACCGGCTCGCTGTCGCGTTCCGAGCGCATCGCCAAATACAACCAGCTGCTGCGGATCGAGGAAGAGCTCGGCGATGGCGCCAGCTATGCCGGACGCGAGGCGTTCTACCAGTTGCGCTGACGATCCCCGCGCCGATGCGCTGGCTTACGGTGGTGCTGGTCATCCTGATCGCCGCGCTGCAGTATCCTCTGTGGTTCGGCAAGGGCAGCTGGCTCAAGGTGTGGGAGGTGGATCAGGCGCTGGTCCGGCAGCTGGAGGAGAATCGGCGTCTCGAGGCGCGCAATGCCGCCCTGGAAGCGGACGTCAAGGATCTCAAGACCGGCTATGAGGCGATCGAAGAGCGCGCCCGCAGTGAACTCGGCATGATCAAGCGAGACGAGGTTTTCTTCCAGTTGCTCGAGGATCCCAAGCCCGCGCCCGTCGCCACGCCGCCCGGTGGCTCTGCCGCTAGTCGCTGAAGCATTCCACGTGCCGCGTGCCGGATAGGTGTGCGGCGAGCCCGGCCCTGTCGCAGGCGTGAGCGAGCCGGGTCTCGAACGGCTCATCCGCCGGCACGTTTTCATAGACCTCCATCCACAGCAACGGCTCGTCGCGCTTCTTCAGCAGCCTTCCTGACACGCCCACTTCCGCCTCGAGGGTGCGAAGGATCACCTCCGTAGCGGCTTCGGCCTCTCCCACGCTGTCGGGTGCCACGCGGTAGTACACGTAGTAGTGCAGCATGCTCAATCACGTGGGCACCGCATAGGGCAGGGGGCGCAGCGCCAGGGCCGGGCCACTCAGACTGCCCCAGTGCACGCTACCCGCCGCCACGCTGCTGATGACCGCCAACGGGCGCGGGTGCGGCATTGACGATCATGCCGCAGGACTGATCGCCCATATCGGCACTGAACAATTCGTCGCCGGGCCGGGCGGCCTGATCCAGATGACCGAGGTACATGCGGCGTTTGAGCTTGCCCAGGTACTGGGTGCGGGCGACGATTTCCTGCCCGGGATAACATCCCTTCTTGAAGCTCACCCCGCCGATGAGCTCGAAGTTCACCATTTGTGGCACGAACTGTTCCTGGGTGGCGGGCAGGATGGTGGGCAGCCCGGCCTGGATGAGCAGCCAATCCCAGACCGCGGCGCCGGCAGGACGCGCGAGCGCTACCAGACGCGCCCAGACCGCTTTCGCCGCCTCCGGCGGCAGCACCACTTCGAACAGGTTCGAGGACGGACGCAGCAGGTGGCCGCCCTCGAAGCGCATCACGTCGTGGGGATTTTCGGGGAGCGCGCCGAACACCTGGGCCGCGGCGGCGTCCGCCCCCGGGCCACCCAGGCCAAGGCGCAGGAACCGCCCGGACGCGTCCGTCAGCGTGACTTTGGAGCGCAGGACGAACAGGGACAGCCGCTTCTGGATGGCGGCTTGCAGGCTGGCCGGCAACTGCATCACATAGGCATCCGGCGCCGTTTGCCAAAGAAGGAAACTGGCCAGCATGCGTCCCTTCGGCGTGCAGTAGCTGGAGAACTGGCTGGTGCGCTCGTTGAGCAGGCGGACGTCGTTGGAAAGCTGACCCTGGAGAAAGGCTTGCGCGTCGGCGCCGGCACATTCGATCAAACCGAAATGGGACAGATCGGCTAGAATGGGACTCTCGGAGGCGTGCTGGAGTTCGGTGGCGGGATCGCCGAAATGGGCGACGGCTTCGTCAAGGAACACCGCGCCCCGAGTGGAAAGAAATTGCTGCCACGTGTCGATCATTGCCGGTTTCACTTTCGTTCGAGT
>FWWM01015359.1_pt1 | contig 11730 bp, 2 predicted proteins | sample 2228351 | NCBI WGS metagenome assembly FWWM01 (sample SAMEA103939774, study PRJEB20133) | metagenome | reverse complement strand
TTAGTGCCACTTTCTCTGGCGGGTGGAGGCTCAGCTGAGTCTTCAGTAGCCCTCCGAACGGAAGAGAATCGAACTGCCATCTGAACATCAGCTTAACATATAGAGCACATACTAATAATTTTATCATTGCAAAAGCAGGAGCATTTTGGGGCGTGTCGAAGTAAGGAATGACAAGAAAGACGAGGTGATCGTGGTGAAGGCGTTCGAACTGAATCAGCGCATCGTGGACGATTACGACTCCTACATCTGGAGCCTTATAAATGTGCGCGACCAGCGTATTCAAGGGTTCTTGGAGGAAAAGCTTCGCATAGAGCGTGCCCTTTGGAACGCCCCCCTACTCCAGATTAGCCCCGTCTATGCAGACGGAGGTTCGATAGGCGAACTGTGTCAGCAGGGGGTTCTGCACTCAGAATGCGAAAAAATTTTCTGCAACGACACGGGACAGCCCTTCAATCTCTACAGGCATCAGTACGAAGCGATTCGCAAAGCGCAAGAACGCAAGCACTATATAGTCACCAGTGGCACAGGCTCGGGCAAGAGTTTCACCTACTTCATTCCGATTATGGACGCCATCCTGCGCAACCCTACGCAAGGGGGCATTCGCGCCATCGCGGTCTACCCGATGAATGCACTGGTCAACTCTCAGTATGAGGCGCTCAATCGGCTCAAGGAGAGATACGAAGGGCGTTTGGGCAAGCCGTTCCCCATTATCTTTGAGCGATACACAGGGCAAGAGTCGGACGAGGAGAAGAACCGCATACGTCACCGCCCTCCCCATATCTTGCTCACTAACTATGTGATGCTGGAACTCATCTTGGTACGCCCTGAAGAGCGCGACTTTCTCAGCTCTGCCCTGCAGTTTCTGGTGCTGGACGAACTTCATACCTATCGAGGACGGCAAGGGGCAGATGTAGCGCTGTTGATGCGCCGCGTGCAGGAACGGGTGAAAAACCCCAACCTACTGTTCATCGGCACCAGCGCTACGATGGTCGCTGGAGATGAGATGGACAAGCCTGCCCGCTGCCAAGCCGTCGCCGAGTTCGCCACGAAGCTGTTCGGCGTGAAGGTGGAACCAAGTTCAATAATCGAGGAGACGCTCGAATTCCGCACCCGCCCCAACACCAACAGTACTCCATCCATCACCGCAAGCGATATTCAACGACCTCTGCCCCAGACCGAACAGGAATGGCAGGCACATCTGCTGGCACAGTGGATCGAGCAGACCTTTGGAATAGAGAGAGAACCAGACGGTAACCTCCGCCGACGCATCCCTATCCCGCTTGAAGAGGGCGCACGAAGACTCAGTGGGCAGACGGGCTTGGACTACGAGGAGTGCTTGGAACGGCTGAAAGAGTTTCTTGGGGCGCCCGTGGGTAAAAGCGGGCTTCCCTTCTTCCCGTTCAAGCTCCACCAGTTCTTCTCGCAAGGACGCACGGTCTATGCCACTATAGAACCTGCCGACCAACGCGAACTGACCCTTTCCGCTCGCTACTACGCCTCCAAAGACCGAGTGTTATTCCCGTTGGTGTTTTGCCGAGAGTGTGGGCAGGAGTACTACAGCGCGCTGTATGACAAAGGGCAAATGCAGATGCGCCCGTGGGACGACAATAGCTGGGAACAAGATGGCGACTATTCAATCGGCTACCTGATGCTTGTAGGAGATGAGGAAACTGTCCAACTACCTGAAGAGTGGTACGAGCCGAATGGACGCCTGAAAAAGGATTACCGCGCTTATGAACCGGAACCGCTTTGGGTCTCTCCAACGGGCGAGGTTAGCGACACTCAAAAAACGGGTTATGTCAAGGTCTGGTTTCAGCCGAGACCGTTCCTGATATGCTGGCGATGTGGAGCATACTATACCCGCCGAGAGCGGGAGTTCGCAAAATTAGCCACCCTTGCCAGCGGCGGGCGCAGTAGCACAACTACCGTGCTCGCATCGGCAATCTTGACCCATATGCCCTCTGCAGGGGTTCCCAACGAAGCCAACAAACTGCTCAGTTTCACCGATAACCGTCAAGACGCTGCGCTCCAAGCGGGACACTTCAACGACTTCGTCTGGGTCTCTTTCATCAGAAGTGCGCTCTACAGTGCGCTTCTTAAGCACCAGACTCTGCGACATCAAGAGGTGGCTCAGGAGACAGTGAGCGCGATGAACCTCCTACTCCGTGAATTCGCCAAAAATCCCCACCTCAGCCCTAACAGCCAAGCGGCGCAAGACGCTTTGGACGCCCTGACGGACCTGGTCGAATATCGGCTCTACGAAGATTTGAGGCGGGGATGGCGCATCACCCAGCCTAATCTGGAACAGTGCGGACTGTTGGAGATAGACTACCATGGTCTGCGCGAACTCTGCAACGACGATACCAAGTTTGCCACCATACCTCCCCTTACATCCCTGTCTCCTGATGAGCGGTATGAACTACTCAAGCCGTTCTTAGACCACCTGCGCAAGCGTTTGGCGATAGAGGTGAAGTGTCTCCAGCGCACAGAACAGAAGTCTCTGCAGAAACGCATCGAGCAGAACTTGCATGAACGATGGCATTTCGACGAGAATGAGCGACTCTACACCGCCACCGCCTTTGCCCTACCTAACTGTCAAGCCGACTCGGAGCGGGGAATCTATAGCCTCGGACCGCGCACAGCCGTCGCCCGCTACTTTAGGCGTAAGCTCGGCTTGCCAAATGACCAGCACTATGTGTCGTTCATCAGTGCGCTTGTTGATGTGCTGATTCGTGAGGGTCTACTGGAGCAGGTTTCAGAGGGAGGCAAGCCTGCCGTTCGGGTTCCTGCGCGCGTGTTAATTTGGCGTTTGGGCACGGGCACATCCCCTCCGCCCGACCCCTTCTACTCCCGCAAGGTGGACGGTCAGGACACCTCTCCGCAGTTCAAACTGGTCAACCAGTACTTTACCGAGCTCTACCGACAGCGTGCGCAAACCCTGAAGGGCAAGGAGGGGCAAGTCCACACTGCCCAAGTCAGCGCGCAGGAACGAATCGAACGTGAGCGCCGGTTTATCAAGGGTGAGCTGAATGTGCTCTTCTGCTCGCCCACGATGGAGCTGGGCATAGATATCGGCGATTTGCAGGTGGTGCATATGCGTAATGTGCCTCCTACCCCTGCGAACTACGCGCAAAGGAGCGGGCGTGCTGGAAGAGCAGGGCAACCTGCGCTCGTGATGACCTACTGCTCTGCTCATAGCGGGCACGACCAATACTTCTACCACCACAAAGAGAAGATGGTCGCAGGTGTGGTTAAGGCACCCAAGTTAGACCTAACCAACGAAGATATGGCGCGCGCCCATGTGTACGCCATCTGGCTCGCCAAAACGGGTATCACGCTGGGAAGTTCTATGCTCGATGTGCTGGAGATTAATCGAGAAAACTACCCGCTCAAGTCTAACATCGCACACTTCGCTAATCTCTCCTCAACGCAGTTGCAAGAGTGTATCGACTCTGCCAAGCGGGTTCTGGAGAAGGAAAACCCCGATATCCATCAGAGCGGTTGGTACTCCGTTCAGTGGGTTGAAAATACCCTCAAAGAAGCGTACCGCAACTTCAACGAGGCGTTCGACCGTTGGCGCGAGTTGTATCGCACTGCCGATGAGCGGTTCGAAAAGGCGAACCAAATCCTACGCTACCCTCAGCGAGATAAAGAGGCACGCGAACGAGCCGAGCGGGACCGCAGAGAAGCCGAACACCAGCGCGACCTGCTCTGCAACATCGGCACAACACGCGAAGAATCGGACTTCTATCCCTACCGCTACCTTGCCAGCGAAGGGTTCCTGCCTGGGTATAACTTCCCGCGCCTACCCGTGCGGGCATATGTGCCACGAGGCGATGGGGAGTTCATCGCGCGCCCGCGCTTCTTGGCTGTGACCGAGTTCGGTCCGCTCAACCTCATCTACCACGAAGGCGCCCAGTACAGAGTGATTGGTCTGCTGAAACCGCCAGGCGACCTCCAGAGCCGAGTGCGCCCCGTGAAAACCTGCCTCCAGTGCGGATACTTCCAATCCGACCCCCACCGCGACCTATGCGAACACTGTGAAACCCTGTTGGACGGCTCCACCTCCGCCATGTTCGAAATGCTGGAGATGACCAATGTGCGCACCGTGCGCGCACGGCGCATCACCTGCGACGAGGAGGAGCGCGTCCAGCAAGGCTATGAGGTGGACACCTACTTCCAGTTCGCCACCCTGAAAGGCGCACCCCGTAAGGCCGAGGCAACCGTCGAGGGCGGAAACGGCTTCTCACTCCGACTGGTCTATGCCCCAACCGCCACCCTCTACCGAGTGAACCACGGCTGGCGACGCAGTAAGCAAAAGGGCTTCTATCTCAACTTGGACACGGGCGATTGGCTCAGCAAGCCACCCGAAGAGAACGAACTCCAACCCCCCACGCCCCAACCATCCAGACGATTGGAGATAGTTCATCTGGGCGTGCACGACACCCAGAACATCCTGCTGGTCTATCCCAGTTTGCCTGCAGAGCATAACAAGAGTGAGACCCTTCTTGCCACGCTCCAGCACGCCCTCCATCGCGGGATCGAGATGACCTTCCAAGTGGAGGAGTCGGAAATTAGCTCCGAGCGAATCGGGAAAGGGCAGGCGCGTGCCCTCCTGTTCCGTGAGTCGGCAGAAGGGGGGCTGGGCGTGCTGAGTCGGCTGGTCGAAGAAAGCAATATGCTCGCTGAGGTCGCCCGCAACGCCCTTATCCGATGCCACTACGACCCCGACACCTTGCAAGACCTCAACCCCGACTGCGAGCGCGCCTGCTACGACTGCCTGCTCTCCTACTACAACCAGAGCGACCACCCGTTGCTTAATCGGAGAGCAATCATGAACCTGTTGAAGTGGCTGATGAATGTTCAAGTACCCATGACCTATGGGAAACGCTCCGATGAAGAGCATTACCGATGGCTCCACAGCCAGACCGACCCCCAGTCGGAGTTGGAACGCCGATTCTTAGACCACCTGTACCGCACAAGACGCCGATTACCTGACCGCGCCCAGGTGAAACTGGACGACTACTATGCCCAGCCCGACTTCTTCTACGAGCCGAATGTGTGCGTCTTCTGCGATGGGGCGGTTCACGACCAGCCAAGCGTGCGTGCAACCGATGAGCAGGTGCGCCGAGAACTGCGCGAAAAAGGCTACCGCGTGATTGTCATTCGCTATGACAAGGAGTTGGAAGAGCAGGTGCGAAACTATCCTGATGTGTTCGGACAAGGGGAGGGACGCTGATGGGAATCTACACACCAGGCTCGATTGTACGGGCGAGAGAGCGCGAATGGGTCGTTCTGCCCACCCAAGACCCGAACCTCATCCTGTTGCGTCCGCTCGTGGGCGATGAGAGCGAGCTGAGCGCGGTCTATGTGCCCTTTGTTCAGCGTGGGCTGGAACGGGTGGAACCTGCCCAGTTCCCCATGCCCAAACCCAACAAGGTAGGCGACATGGTCGGGGCGAAACTACTGTGGAACGCTTCCCGACTGAGCCTGCGCGAGGGTGCCGGCCCCTTCCGCTCGCTGGGGCGAATCTCGGTGCGCCCGCGCCCTTACCAGTTCGTGCCCCTGCTGATGGCGCTGCGCTTAGACCCCGTGCGCCTGTTCATCGCCGACGATGTGGGTGTGGGTAAGACCATCGAAGCACTCGTGATCGCGCGCGAACTGCTTGTGCGGGGCGAAGCGCGCCGAATTGCCATCCTGTGCCCGCCCTACCTGTGCGACCAATGGCAGTACGAACTCGCCGAGAAGTTCCACATCGAAGCCGTCGTGGTGCGCTCCGGAACCATCAGCCAACTGGAACGGCTCGCAGGCAACAAAAGCATCTTCGAGTATTTCCCCTACTTGGTGGTGAGCATCGACTACGCCAAGATGGATACCCACCGCTCCAACTTTCTACAGTACTGCCCCGACCTAGTCATTGTGGACGAAGTACACGGGTGTGCGCGCCCCAGCACCCAAGACAAAGTGCGCCAACAACGCTACGAACTGCTCCGCGAAGTCGCAAAAGACCCCAACCGCCACCTCATCCTACTCTCCGCTACGCCCCACAGCGGAGTGGAAGAGTCGTTCCGCTCCCTGCTGGGGCTATTGAACCCCCAGTTCGAGCAGTACGACCTGCAGAATCTGGACGAGTCCGCACGCATAACGCTCGCACGCCACTTCATCCAACGCCGACGCGACGATGTGAAACACTGGGTCGGCGAGACCCCATTCCCCGAACGCCAATCGGATGAGGTAACCTACGATTTAACCCCCGCCTATCAGGCGCTGTTTCAGGGGGTGTTCGAGTTCACGCGCGAGCTGGTGCAGGATGTGACGAACCTTACCAAGTGGCAACGGCGCGTGCGCTACTGGTCCGCACTGGCAATCTTGCGCTGCGTGATGTCCAGCCCCGCCTCCGCCCAAGCCGTGCTGGAACGCAAGGCACAAAAGAGCGCGCCCTTGCCCGATGAGGAACTCGTCGACCCCGACAGCCTCTTCGCGCCCTATGTGGTCGATCCAACCGACGAGCAGACCGAAGATAGCCAGCCCACCCACCTTATGGAGCAGGCAGAGGCGACCCTCAGCCAGACCGAGCGCGACCGCCGACGCCTGAACCAGTTCGCAAAGGAAGCCAGTCGCCTGTTCGGTGTCGAACAAGACGCCAAACTGAAACAGTGCCTCCAACTGACACGCCAACTGCTCAGGAACGGGTTCCAGCCCATCATCTGGTGCCGATATATCCCCACCAGCGACTATGTCGCCGAGCAACTGCGCCGTCATCTCGAACCCGAATTCCCCAAGCTCGGCATCGCCTCCGTGACGGGTAAAGACCCCGAAGAGAAGCGCAAAGCACAGGTCGAAGAGCTCGCAAAGTACGAAAAGCGCATCCTGGTCGCCACCGACTGCCTCAGCGAGGGCATCAACCTCCAAAACTATTTCAACGCTGTTATCCACTATGACCTTCCGTGGAACCCAAACCGCCTCGAGCAAAGGGAAGGGCGCGTCGACCGATTCGGACAGACCGCCCCCATCATCAAAACCTTCCTGCTCTATGGGATGAACAACCCGCTCGACGGGGTCGTGCTGGAGGTGCTGTTGCGTAAGGCGCGCGAAATCCGCAACGCGCTGGGCATCAGCGTTCCCGTGCCCGACTCGAGCGAATCGCTGGCAGAGGTCATTCTGCAAGCGCTCCTGTTCCGTGCCCAGCAAACGAGCCAACTGGCGTTGGAACTGGAGCTCGATGACCCCAGCCCCACCCTTCAAGCATTCCAAAAGCGATGGGAGGCGGAGGCGAACCGCGAACGCACGAACCGCACTCGCTTCGCCCAGCGCAGTATCAAACCCGATGAGGTAACCGAGCAACTCAAAGCGACCGACTCGGTGCTGGGCGACCCCAACGCCGTGCGCCAGTTCGTCCTCGATGCGTTCCAGCGATTGGGAATCCCCATCCACAAGCGAGAGCCAGACTGCTGGCGATTCGAAGGGCGCAAGAACCTGAACCTAAGCCACATCCCTGAAATGGTGCGCCTGCAGTTGCCCGAAGAGCCGACCGATTTCGTGTTCGACGCGCCCACCCCGCCCAACACGGTGCTGTTGGGACGCAACCACCCGCTGGTCGCAACGCTGGCGCACTACCTGCTCGAATCGGCGTTAGAGCAGGGAGCCGATAGCCCTGCACCCCGACTCTCCGCCATCCGCACCGATGCCGTCGACCGACGCACGGTGTTGTTGCTCCTGCGCCTGCGCTACCTCCTTTATGAACCCGATAGACCCGTCCAACTGGCGGAGGAGGTACGCGTGTTTGCCTATCAAAGGGGCAGTGGGCAGGATGAGTATCGCGTGTTCCCTGCGCCCGATAGCCCGTTTCCAACACTCGACTCCTTACTCCCCCTCCTCACTGCCAAACCCACTGCCAACCTCAGCCCACAGGAGCGCATCGAGTGGGTGCAAGACGCCCTCAGCGAGTGGAACACAATTCAGCCCCTGCTCACACAAGTCATCCAAGCGCGCGCCCAAGAGCTGACCGAAACCCATAAGCGACTGCGTGAGACCGTCCACCTCAAACGAGGCGGGCTGAAAATCGAACCCCAACTGCCACCCGACCTCATCAGCCTGCTCGTGCTCGTCCCACAAACCCATTCGCCATTCGCTATTCGCCATTCGCAAGGAGCTCGACTATGAATAGCTATCCCACGCTCAAAATCGAAGGCGGTATGATTGCAGGCGATGTGCTGGAACAGATTGCCAGCGGCGAAGCGCCCCACCAAAAACCCACCGACTTCGGCTTCAAATCGCAGGTGGAGTTCAACGACGAACTCTCCGCCCTCTGGAGCATCCTGAAAGATGAATACAGCGCGTTCTGCAAACGGCTCGAACGGCTCCCAGAAGACGACCCCGCCACCACCGAAACCCGCAACCGCTGGGTCATCCCCCTGCTTGAGGAACTAGGCTACAAACCGAAGTTCGTCGGCTCCATCGAAGTGGACGGCAAATCGTTCCCCATCTCGCACTGCGCAGATGAGAACCCTCACGCACCCCCCATCCATATCGTGGGCGCACGCCAATCGCTCGACCGACGCCCCGAAACGGGCGCACGCACCGCACCCCACTCGCTCCTGCAAGACTACCTCAACCGCTCGGAAGACCTGTGGGGCATCGTCACCAACGGCAAGCAACTGCGTATCCTGCGCGACAGTGTCCACGCCCGACGCCAAGCCTATATCGAGTTCGACCTCCAGACGATGTTCGAGGGCAACCACTATAGCGACTTCATCCTGATGTATCGCCTGCTCCACCGTTCACGCCTGCCCAAGACCGCCGAAACCGCCACCGAATGCCCCCTCGAACAGTACCGCACGATGAGCATCGAGCAGAGTGGGCGCGTGCGCGACCGATTGCGAGCGGGTGTCGAACAAGCCCTGCGGGAACTGGGCAACGGCTTCCTCCAACATCCCAAAAACACCACCCTGCGCAAACGACTCCAAAACGGCGAGTTCACCCCAAATGACTTCTACCAGCAACTGCTGAGGCTCGTCTACCGACTGCTGTTCCTGATGGTCGCTGAAGAGCGCAACCTCATCACCGAAAACGCCATCTACCGCGACTACTACAGCGTCAGCCGACTGCGCCGACTCGCCCAACTACGCTCCGCCTACACCGAACATCCCGACCTCTGGCTCAGCCTGCAGACCACCTTCCGACTCCTCTACGAACCCACCTATGGCGACCTACTCGATGTGCCCACCCTCGATGGCGAACTGTTCAACCCCAGCACAGTGCCCCTGCTGAACGAGGCTATTCTGACCAACGAATCGCTCCTGAAAGCACTCTGGCACCTCTCGATGTTCCAAGAGAACGAGAAAGCCCCATGGCGACGCATCAACTACTCTGCACTCGATGTGGAAGAGCTCGGCTCGGTCTACGAAAGCCTGCTGGATGAGCATCCCATTATCGAATGGGACACCCCCAACTACCCCCACTTCGACTTCATTCAGGGCACCGAGCGCAAGACCACTGGCTCCTACTATACGCCCGCCGAACTGGTACAGGAACTCATCAAAAGTGCGCTGGAACCCGTGCTTTACGAACGACTTGAAGAAGCAAGGCGAATGGACGAGTCCGCCATTCTTTCGCTCAAGGTGTGCGACCCTGCTTGTGGCAGTGGGCACTTCCTGCTCGCCGCCGCCCGACGCTTGGGCAGGGAGCTGGCACGCATTCGCACCAGCGACGACGAACCCAGCCCCTCCGACCTGCGCCAAGCCACCCGCGAGGTCATCGCCCACTGCATCTATGGTGTCGACAAGAACCCGCTCGCCGTCGAACTGTGCAAAGTCGCCCTCTGGATCGAGGGGCACACGCTCGGCAAACCCCTCACCTTCTTAGACCACCACATCCGCTGTGGCGACTCGCTCGTGGGCGTGTTCCGACTGAAAACGCTCGACGAGGGCATCCCCGACACCGCCTATGAACCCGTGGAAGGCGATGATAAGAAACTCGCCACCACACTCAAACGCCAAAACAAGAGCGAGCGCGAAGGGCAGATGAGCCTGTTCCACAACCCCCACCAACCCATCCAAACCCTCCTGAACCAACACCAACAGCTGGAACAGATTGCCGACGACACCTTAGAGCAGGTGAAACAGAAGCAACAGCAGTACGAGAAGTTGACCCACTCTACCGAGTACCAACGGCTCAAACTGGCGTGCGACCTGTGGACGAGCGCGTTCTTCGCCGAGATGAACGACTCCAACCCGCTCCAAAAAGTGCCCACCACCGCCGACCTGCAGAGCCTGCTCCAAGAGGGTAGGATAGACCCCCAAAAGCGCGCCTTCGTCGAGGCGACCGCCCACCGCCTGCGCTTCTTCCACTGGGAACTGGAGTTCCCAGAAGTGTTCGAACAGGGCGGATTCGATGTGATACTCGGCAACCCGCCGTGGGAGCGCATCAAACTGCAAGGGGTCGAGTTCTTCGCCAGCCGAGACGCTCAAATTGCGAACGCCTCCAACAAGGCAGAACGCCAACGGCTTATCCAGCAACTGCCAAAGACCCATCCTGAACTGTGGCGTGAGTATCGCGAAGCGAAGCACGATGCCGAAGCCACCAGCAAGTTCCTGCGCCAAAGCGGTCGCTTCCCCCACACCGCATGGGGCGACATCAACACCTATTCGGTGTTCGCGGAACTCGTTACCCACCTTGTGAACGAGAATGGGCGTGTGGGCGTGGTCGTGCCCACCGGAATCGCCACCGACGACACGAACAAATACTTCTTCGGTTCCCTAATAGAAAACGGTCAGCTGGTCAGCCTGTATGATTTTGAAAACCGTCAAGGCATATTTCCCGGCGTTCATCGGAGCTACAAGTTCTGTCTGCTGACTATGAGCGGGAAGCCCATCGAGCGTGCCGAGTTCGCCTTCTTCCTCCATCGCGCCGAGCATCTAAGCGAATCGCGCAAGCGGTTCACGCTCAGCAAAGACGACCTGATGCGCGTCAACCCCAACACGCGCACCTGCCCCATCTTCCGTACCCGCGCCGACGCCGAGCTGACCCGAAAAATCTACGAGCGTGTGCCCATATTGGTCAACGAGCGCACAGGGGCGAACCCTTGGGGTGTACGATTCTTACGCATGCTCGACATGGCAAACGACAGCCACCTGTTTTCCACGCGGGCGGAGTTGGAGCGGGAGGACTACCAGCTTCAGGGCAACCATTTCGTCAAGGGCGACGACCGCTACCTGCCCCTCTACGAAGCAAAAATGATTTGGCAATACGACCATCGGTACGGCACTTATGAGGGCGTTGAAGACCGCTCCAGTACACACCTACCCAAACCGTCCGATACCCAACACGCCGACCCCAACTTCGTGGTAATGCCGTGGTATTGGGTAAAGGAAGAGGAGGTGGATTCGAGGCTTGAAGAGTGTGATAAAGATTGGTTGCTAGGGTTCAGAAGTGTTACGAATGCGACGAACGAAAGAACGGTTATATCTACTCCTATACCGCGCTGTGCAGTGTCTGGAAAGTACACACTAATCTTGTCAGACTGCTCATCTATTTTGCTTGCTTGCTTACTTGCTTGCCTCGACTCAATACCTTTTGACTACATCACAAGGCAAAAGATTGGAGGAACGGATTTGTCGTTCCATTATTTTAAGCAACTCCCCGTCCTCCCTCCTGATGCTTATACCGAGGCAGACCTGCTGTTTATTGTGCCTCGTGTGTTGGAGCTGGTCTACACGGCGTATGACATTC
>FWWM01015341.1_pt1 | contig 11740 bp, 10 predicted proteins | sample 2228351 | NCBI WGS metagenome assembly FWWM01 (sample SAMEA103939774, study PRJEB20133) | metagenome | reverse complement strand
GGAGTGATCCCTCGTACGGCCAGGACCAGGGAGGGTGGACCTACACGCTGCACCCCGCGATGACGATGCTCCAGGTGTAGAGATACTTGACGTCTCGGACGGGATCGGCATGGCGAGCTGCGCGCTGGCGGCCGCGGCGTTCCTTCCCGGCGCGCCCGCGCTGCGCTCCCCGCGGCGGATCGCGCTCCTCGCCTGCGCCATGGGCCTGCTGCTCGCGGCGGGACCGCGGATCGCCCCGGGCGCGAGCTGTGGTCGCCGTACGCGCGGCTCGTCGACTGGCTGCCGGGGTTTGCGTCGGTGCGCCTGCCGTTCCGCTTCCTGATCCTCTTCCAGCTCGGTGCGGCGCTGCTCGCGGGCCTCGGCCTCGAGCGGCTCCTCGACCGCGCACCGCGCCGCCTCGCCTGGCCCGCTGCCCTCGGCGCCGCCGCGCTTGCGCTCGCGAGCTTCGCCCCGCTCGCTCCTCTGCCGCTGCACCCGGAGGCCAGGCGCCGTGGTGCCGCAGGTCTACCGCTGGCTCGCGGCGAACGGCGCCGGGCGAGCGCTCCTCGAGCTGCCGCTCGCCGGCCCGTCCGAAGCGGGTCGGCGCATGTACTTCAGCACCTACCACTGGCTGCCGACGGTCGACGGCTACAGCGCCTACCCGCCGATGACGCGCGACCTCTCTTGGCGGATCTCGTACGGCCTGCCCGGGGAGGCCGCGCTGCACCAGCTCGTCGACCTCGCGGACATCGGCTGGGTCGTCGTTCACCTGGACGAGATGCCGCCCGCGGCGTGACGGGCCTGGGAGGGCCACCTCCCGCCCGGGCTCGAGCGGGTGGGACGCTTCGACGGCGACCTGCTCCTCCGCCTCACCCGGCCAGTGCGCAACGACGCGCGGGCCCGGCTGGTCGGCACGCGGGAGACGCTCGGCGGTGTGCCGATCGCCCCGCTCGGCGAGCGCTGCCCGGGCCGGATCCGCGCGCGACTGCTCGACGACGAGCCGATCGCGCCGGGCGAGACCTTCCGGATCGACGTGCAGGTCGAGAACCTCGGCGACCAAGCGTGGCCCGCCTTCGGAATGTACCCGCGCCACCTCGTGCGCCTGACGGCCACCATGCGGGACGCGGGCGGAAGAGCCGAGCCCGCGCGCAGCTTGCCGATCTGGCGCGACCTCCTGCCAGGCCAGCGGACGCCCGTGCGCGACGCTCACCGCTCCTCCGGCAAGGCCGGGGCGCTACGTCGTGGAGCTCGGCCTCGCCCAGGACGGGCGTTCGCTCGCGCGCTGCGGGACCCATCCGGTCGAGCCCACGGTCGAGGTCCGGCGTGCGCCGCGCCCGGCGCGGCCCCCGAGCGCCCATGCGCGACGCCCTGGCGAAGCCCCGAGCGAGGGCGAGGAGGCCCGCCAGTCCGGGCTTTTTTCGCGCCTTACCCCCCGTCCGGACGCGACATTGTGCATTGACAGCTCTCTGACGCTTCCCTTACCTTCGCCGAGTCCCAATCTCGGTCCGGACCCAGATGTCGTACCCCTCGCCGCACTCGACGGCTCACCCCCCGCGGATCCTCCGCAGGGTTCAACACGCAACATCCGCTCGGCTCTCCAGGCGTTCTGGCGCGTCGGCGCCCATCGCGCCGTCGACGCGGGCATAGACCGGGCCTTTCTCGGCCACGGGATAGGTGAGTTATGACAGCGATCCTCGGGATCTCCGCCTTCTATCACGATTCGGCCGCTGCCCTGGTGATCGACGGCCGCGTCGTGGCGGCTGCCCAGGAAGAGCGCTTCACCCGCAAGAAGCACGACCACGAGTTCCCGGTGAAGGCGATCGAGTTCTGCCTCGCGGAGGCAGGCCTCGAGCCCAGCCAGCTCGACTTCGTCGGCTTCTACGACAAGCCGCTGCTCAAGTTCGATCGTCTGCTCGAGACTTACCTCGCGTACGCGCCCGCGGGCTTCGGCTCGTTCCTCACCGCGATTCCGAAGTGGCTCAAGCAGAAGCTGCACCTGCCCCGCGAGATGCGGAACGCGCTCGGCGGCGCCTACACGAAGCCGTTCGTCTTCGCCGAGCACCACGAGTCGCACGCGGCGAGCGCGTTCTTTCCGTCGCCGTTCGACGAGGCCGCGATCCTCACGCTCGACGGCGTCGGCGAGTGGGCGACCGCGAGCGTCGGGGTTGGACGCGGAAACCGGGTTGAGATCCTGCGCGAGCAGCACTTCCCGCACTCGATCGGGCTGCTCTACTCGGCGTTCACCTACTACTGCGGCTTCACGGTCAACAGCGGCGAATACAAGCTGATGGGCCTCGCGCCGTACGGTGAGCCGCGCTACGTCGACCGGATCCTCGACAAGCTGATCGACCTGAAGGAGGACGGGTCCCTGCGCATGGACATGTCCTACTTCAACTACTGCGCGGGACTCACCATGACCTCGAAGAAGTTCGACAAGCTCTTCGAGGGCCCGCCGCGCAAGCCGGACTCGCTGCTCACCCAGCGCGACATGGACATCGCGGCGTCGATCCAGAAGGTCACCGAGGAGGTGATGCTGCGCAGCGCGCGCTACGCGCACGAGCTCACCGGCATGAAAAAGCTCTGCCTGGCGGGCGGCGTGGCGCTCAACTGCGTGGGCAACGGCCGCATCCTGCGCGAGGGGCCGTTCGACGAGATCTGGATCCAGCCGGCGGCGGGTGACTCGGGCGGCGCGCTCGGGGTCGCGCAGCTCATCTGGTACCAGCTCCTCGACAACCCCCGCGAGCCGAAGGGCGGCGACCTGCAGCGCGGCTCGCTGCTCGGCCCGAGCTTCAGCGACGACGCGATCCGCAGCGTCCTCGAGGCGAGCAACACGCCGTACGAGTACCTGCCGAACGACCACGCGCTGTGCGACCGGATCGCCGCCGAGCTCGACGCGGGCAAGGTGATCGGCTGGTTCCAGGGGCCGATGGAGTTCGGGCCGCGTGCGCTCGGCTCGCGCAGCATCCTGGGCGACCCGCGCCGCCCCGACATGCAGGCGACGATCAACCTGAAGGTCAAGTTCCGCGAGGGCTTCCGTCCGTTCGCGCCGGCGGTGCTCGAGGAGCACGCCGGCGAGTACTTCGAGGCGATGGCGGGCCGGGAGAGCCCGTACATGCTGCTCGTGACGCCGGTGCGGGACGAGAAGCGGCGTCCGCTCACCGAGGAGGAGGCGCGCGCCCGGGGCATCGAGCGCCTGAAGCAGCACCGCTCGGAGATCCCGGCGGTCACGCACGTCGACTACTCGGCGCGCGTGCAGACCGTCGACCGCGAGCGCCACGGCATCTTCCGCACGCTGCTCGAGTCGTTCTACCGCCGCACCGGCTGTCCGGTCGTGATCAACACAAGCTTCAACCTCGGCTGGGATCCGATCGTCTGCACGCCGCAGGAGGCGCTCGAGACCTTCATGGACTGCGACATCGACGTGCTCTGCATGGGGCACTTCGTGGTCAGCAAGGCGCGCCAGCCCGCGTACGTGACCCAGGTCGCGCCGAACGAGCCCGACCCGATCCTCGCGGGCGTGATCGCGAGCCCGATCACCGGCGGAGAGCTGATCTTCGACGGGGACCGTGCGACCTGCAAGGATACCGGCCACGTCTTCGAGCGCGAGGACGGCATCTGGAAGCTGTTCTGGCCGCACGAGAAGTTCGACGACCCCTCGGACGTGACCCGCATGGTCAAGGAGTTCTACGAGGAGACGCCGTTCCCCAACTACGACGACTTCGACTCCGTGCGGTCGCTGATCGAGAAGTCGCGCCAGGGGCTCTACACCCGCGCGCTGACCCGGGCGATTCCGGCGAACAGCAAGGTGCTCGAGGTCGGCTGCGGCACGGGCCAGCTCACCAACTTCCTCGGCATCTCCTGCCGTCAGGTGATCGGCTCGGACCTCTGCCTCAACTCGCTGCGCCTCGGCGAGCAGTTCCGCCGCTCGCAGGGCCTCGAGCGGGTGCGGTTCGTCCAGATGAACCTGTTCCGCCCGGCCTTCAGGCGCGAGCAGTTCGACGTCATCCTGTGCAACGGCGTCCTGCACCACACCGCCGACCCGTATGGCGGCTACCGGGGTCTCGTGCCGCTGCTCAAGCCCGGCGGCTACATCGTGATCGGCCTGTACAACACTTACGGCCGTCTGATGACCGATTTCCGGCGCCTGGTCTTCCGCATGACCGGCGGACGCGCGAAGTGGATCGACCCGATGCTCCGTCGCGTCATGAGGGCGGAGGGCAAGCGCAAGGCGTGGTTCGCCGACCAGTACCAGCATCCGCACGAGTCGAAGCACACGATCGACGAGACGCTGCGCTGGTTCGACGAGACCGGGATCGAGTTCGTCCGCGGCGTGCCGTCGGTGACGCCGGAGTTCGATCCGATCGACAAGGTGAACCTCTTCGAGCCGCGCCGGCGGGGCACCCGGATCGAGCACACGGTCGTGCAGCTGGAGCAGATCTTCGCCGCCGGGCAGAAGGAAGGTGGCTTCTTCGTGATGATCGGGCGCAAGCCCGACCGCCCGGAGGCCGAGCGCGAGGTCGAGCCGCTGCGCTCGGCCGCCGTGGGGTGATGCGATGGCACTGATCGAGAGAGACCGCGAGCCGAGCGCCAAGGAGCTGCGCTGGTTCGGCTTGATGTTCCTGGGCTTCTTCGGCGTGATCGGCGGTTACGTCTACTACCGGACCGGCGGGCTGCGGGTGCCGGTCATCCTGTGGACGGGCGCGACGATCTTCGCGATCGTCTACTACGCCGTTCCCGCGATCCAGCGCAGCGCGTTCCGCGCCTGGATGACGATCACGTACCCGATCGGGTGGACGGTCTCGCACATCATCCTGGGTGTGTTCTACTTCCTCATCGTCACGCCGATCGGGCTCATCATGCGCCTGTTCGGCCGCGATCCGATGCAGCGTCGCTTCGAGCGGGACCGGCCCTCCTACTGGGTCGAGCACCGGGTGACCGCGAGCGCTGCCCGTTACTGGCGTCAATTCTAGAAACATTCCTTCCGGAGGAAACAAAGATGGCAGAGGCGCAAACGGACAAGAAGGCTCGGTCAGAGTTCCTCGCAGCGGGCGATGCCGGCTCCGACGGGCTCCTGCGCGAGATGCTGGACTTCCTGCGCGACAGCAAGAAGTGGTGGCTCGCGCCGATCATCGTGGGCCTGCTTCTGATCGGCCTCGGCATCGTGATCGGCGGCTCGGCTGCTGCGCCCTTCATCTACGCGACGTTCTGAAGCGGCAGTAGGGCCGGAGGAGCTCCATCGTGCGTCGCTTTCTCGGAAGCGCGATCGTCGTCCTGCCGGCGCTGCTGGCGGTGGCGAGCGTCGCGTCGAACGTCTGGCTGTTCTACGCACCGCTCAGCAAGAAAAGCGCGGGTCTCGTGGCGGCGGCCGTGCTGTACCTGGCCGCCTGCGTGTTCCTGCGGCACAACGAGCGCCTGCTTGCTCGCCTCGCGGTGCTGGCATGGTCGACGGCGCTCGTCGCGATCGCCTACGGTCCGGTCCGGCTGCTGCTCGCCGGCGAGTGGAAGCCCGACCCGGTGTGGGCGTCGGCGTACGAGAGCGTGCCATGGTGGAACGACTTCGTCGAAGAGCACCGGAGCGCGAATCGACTTTGGTGGAAGTCCTACGTGTACTGGCGCCGTCCGCCGTACGAGGGGAGCTTCATCAAGGTCGATTCGCGCGGGGTGCGGCGGAGCTGGAACCCCGAGACACACGGTGACGATCCGCAGAAGATCTTCTTCTTCGGCGGCTCGACGATGTGGGGCAGCGGAGCGCGCGACGAATACACGATCCCGTCCTACGTCTCACGCGCGCTCGCCGAGAAGGGCTACGACGTCGAGGTCACCAACTTCGGCGAGACGGGCTGGGTGAACACCCAGGGCATCATCATGCTGATGCTCGAGCTCCGGAAGGGGAACATCCCGGACATCGTGGTCTTCTACGACGGGGCGAACGACGTCCACTCGGCTCTCCAGAACCGGGAGGCCGGCCTGCCGGGCAACGAGATCAACCGCCGCAAGCAGTTCTACGGCTCGCGTGCCGTGCTGAACCTGGAGCAGCCGAAGGTCGACGACGAGACGCTCGCGAAGGACACGATCGACGTCTACCTTGCGAACCTGGACCTCCTGCAGGCGCTCGCCGACCGCTACGGGTTCTCGGTGGTCGCCGTCTGGCAGCCGATCAGCTACGTCGACAAGGAGCTCACGCCCGAGGAGTACGAGATGGCGTACGACCTCGGCGAGAAGATGGCGAAGTTCTACCAGCGGACCTACGCGCTCATGCGCGAGCGCGCGCCGCGCAACGTCGTCGACCTGAGCGGCGTGTTCGCGAACGTGAAGGAGCGCGTGTACCTCGACCACGCGCACCTCAACGAGCGGGGCAACGAGATCGTCGCCCAGGGCATGACGCAGGCGATCGAGAAGGTCCTCGCAGAGCGCGTCAAGCCACAGCTCCCGGTCGCTCAGCGGAGCGCCGCCGCAGCGTTGCGCTGAGCGGTCCGCCCGGCTGAGCGCTTCGTCCGGCTGAGGCCGCCGCCCGACGGCCGAGGAGCGCCCGCCGTCCGGGCCGCGGTGTGCGCCGTGGGCCCCGTGCGGGCGCTGCTCGCCGCGAGGAGTGCCGCGCCTCGCGCCCTCGCCTGCCGGCGCCCGTTGGGATAGCGGCGGAGCCATGGCCCCGCTCGGCGCCCGCATCCGGCGTGGCGACGTCACGTCCTGGCTCACCTTCCTCCTCCTCGCGGCGGTCCTGTTCCTCGTCACCCCGGACGCGAGGACGAACCCGTTCAATGGGCCGATGCTCATCGCGCGGCGGATCCTGCACGGCGAGCCGTACCTTCCGGACGGCGTCACCTGGATCGAGAGCTTTGAGCACGACGGCCGTCGCTACATCGCGTACCCGCCGATGGCGACGTTCATCCTCGTGCCGTTCGCGGCGCTCACCGGCGACGCGCTCGGGCAGACGGTCGCGAACTCGCTGCTGATCTTCGGTTCCGCGCTGCTCGTCCACGCGCTCCTCCGCCGGCTTCCCGGGCTCGAGCGCTACGCCGACCTGGGCGCGATCGCCTGGGTGCTCGGGACCCCGCTTCTCTACTCGGCCCGCTTCGGCACCACCTGGCTGCTCATGCACAGCGAGGGGAACTTCTTCTTCCTCTTGGCGCTCCTGCTGTGTGTCGCGCGGCGGAGCTTCTTCTGGGCGGGGCTCGCGTTCGCCGTCGCGGGGCTCACGCGCTACGCGATCCTCTTCTCCGCCCCGGCCTTCGTGCTCCTCGCGACGCTCGGCGTGCAGGGGCGACCCGCCCCGCGCGACGCCGTGCGGGCGCTCGTCGCGTTCGGCGCGGGTGCGACCGTCCCGCTCGCGCTGGTGCTGGTCTACAACGCGCTCGTCTTCGGCGACCCTCTGACCAACGCCTACACGGCATCGTGGTTCCAGAAGCCGTCGAGCCGCGGCGAGAGGTCGTGGCTCGAGCGACTGTTCGCATACCGCTCCTTCCGGCTCGAGAACGTGCCGCGGAACGCGCTCTTCTACTTGACGGCGCATCCGAGGCTCACGCCCGGCTTCCCGTGGCTCCGCTTCACCGGCGGCGGGGAGTCGCTGCTGCTCCTGAGCCCGTTCCTCGCCGGCGCCTTCGTGCCGAACCTTCGCCTGCGCTTCGTCCGGTACGCGCTCGCCGGGCTCGTGCCGATGCTGCTCTTCTACTTGATGTTCTCCTACCAGGGGTACCTGCAGTTCGGCTCGCGCTACCTGACGGACCTCCTGCCGCTGCTCCTGCCCGTCGCCCTCTCGGCCTTCGCCCGCTCTTCGCCGCGCCCGGGGCCCCTCGTCGTGGGACTCGTCGTCGTGGCGATCGCGTTCAACGCCTACGGGACGTGGGTCGTGAGCCGATACGGCCACTCCTGACGGAATTTCAGCGGCCCAGAAAAATCTCGGAACCCTATGGAGTCGAACTCCGACATGCCGCACCTTGGGCTCGCCCCCGCCACGGCACGTGCGTAGGACGTGGTGAACCGTCAACGAGTCAGTATTTCGAGGAGGTTGGCATGTTGACACGTTCGAGCGTAGGACGGCACGGGCGTTTCGTGCTCGGCATCGCCGCAACGGTGGCAGCGGCGTTGGTGCTCGCGGAACCGCTAGGCCGAAGCACCGTCGCTTCCGCACAATCGCTCGAGAACCCCTGCGGCGGAATCAGTTGCCCGAGCAAGATCATCTTCGGCCAGGCCCGCGACACGATCCAGTTCCACGGCAACCTGGTCGGCGGTGATCTCGACCCGGAAAATGACTCGTTCACCTTCACCCTGAGCAACGCGAACGGCGTGATCTTCACCGACACGCTCGCGCCCGGCGAGATCCGCCGGATCGACAACCGCTTCCAGTTCACCGACCCGAACGCGCAGAACAGCCTGGCGAGGGTGACGCTGCGCCCGCAGGGCGGCGGCACGTTGCGCCTCGACGTGATCGCGTACGGGGACTTCTCCGCCGCGACGCTGTCGACCATGACGGTCGACGTGCAGGTGGGCGACGACAGCTTCTCGAGGACGGACGACTGGCGGCAGACCGAGTTCGGCTGGCAGCTCCAGATCCCCGTCGGACCGCCGACTCCGACTCCGGAGCCGACGCCGACCCCGACGCCGGAGCCGACCCAGACGCCCGAGCTCACGCCGACGCCGACCCCGGAGCCCACGCAGACTCCGGAGCCCACGCCGACGCCCGAGCCGACGCCGACGCCCGAGCCGACGGCCTCGCCGAGCCCGTCGCCAAGCCCGACGCCTCCGCCATACGGCACGGTGGTCGAGGCGTTCGTGGCGGCGCCGTCGAGCCTGCTGCGGTGAGCTGACCGCACACCGGGTCGAGCCGCGGGGGCACGCGCTCCCGGGGCCGGCCCGGGTGCGAGCCAAGGGTTCGCGCCGGCCGGGGTGCCGGGTCAGCGGAACTCGGCGAGCGCAGCCGTGCGGAACGCCTCGAGCGTCGCGTCGCGGTAGGCGCCGCGCGGCTCGATGAGCCATATGGAGTCGGTCAGCTCGCCCTTGCGCGTGCCGAGCACGCGCAGGCGGCGGCGCGCGACGTAGGGTGCGGCGAGCGAGTCCGGCACGACGCCGACGCCGACCCCGTCGAGCACCAGCTCGAGCACCATGTCGGTGGTCGCGGCCCATACCTTGACCTCGACCGGCGGCCGCGCGTCGCCCAGGTGGTGCGCGAGCCAGCGCTCGATCAGCGGGTCGCTCTGGTAGTAGTCGACCACCGGCGTCGTGCGCAGCTCGCGCGCGTCGAAGCCGCCGCGGAAGAACCGCTTGCCCGAGACCAGGACGAGCTTCTGCTCGAAGAGCCGCGTCGCGGCGAGCTGCGTCGCCCCGCCGCCGGGCGGCTGGAACGAGAAGCTGTAGTCGAGGCGGTTCGCGAGCAGCCGCGCCGTGAGGTCGTCCTGCGGCGCGAAGACCAGGCGCACCGAGACGCGCGGGTAGCGCGCCGCGAAGCGCGAGAGGAACGAGGCGAAGCGCACGCGGGGAAAGCCGAGGTAGAGGCCGATCCGCACGAGGCCGCGCGGCTCGCCGCTCTCGTCGACCACCTCGTCGATCGCACGCTGCAGCGCCGCCTGCTGCTCGCGCACACGCTCGTGCAGCAGGCGTCCCGGCCGCGTCGGTACGAGGCGCTTGCCGACCCGGTCGAACAGCGTGACGCCGAGCGAGCGCTCGAGCGCGGAAAGGCTCTGGCTCACCGCCGAGCGCGTGCGCCCGAGCTCCTCCGCCGCCGCGCTGATCCCGCCCCGCTCGGCGACGGTGAGGAAGACCTGCAGCTTGTTCAGATCGAGATCGGTTAGCCTCACTGGACGAAACAGATAGAAAAGTTAACGTTGCTGATCAATCGCCGACCCGCTAGGCCTGGGTGCTCCGAAGGAGGAGCGCGATGCAGGGCGACGGGACGAGCACGGCGGGCGGGAGCAACGGCGCGAGACGGGTCGAGAGCGCGGACGGCACGGTGCGCGGGGAGCTCGCGGCTGCGCCGCGCGAGGTGCGGCTCGACGTCGAGGCGATCCGCCTGAAGGTCCGCCTCGGCTGCCTGCCCGCGGAGCGCGCGCTCCCACAGGACGTCGAGGTCAAGATTACGATCCGCTTCGCCGAGCTGCCGCCCGCATGCTGGACCGACGCGCTGCACGACACGGTCTGCTACGCCGAGCTCGCCGCGCTCGCCCGCGAGCACGTGCGCAGCCGCGAGTTCCGCCTGATCGAGCGCCTCGCCCTCGAGCTCTACGGCCTCGTGCGCGAGCGCCTGCCGCGCGGCGCGCGCCTCGATCTCACCGTCACCAAGCTCGCCCCGCCGGTGCCCGAGCTCGAGCGCGGCGTGCGCTTCACGATCGCAGACGGCTGAGCAGCGGAGCCGTAGCCGCGCAACGAAGGAGAAGACGATGGACGCCTACCGCGAGCTGCTCGAGCGCAACGACCCCGACGTGTTCCGGGCGATCGCCGGTGAGGAGGATCGGCAGCGGCGCGGCGTCGAGCTGATCCCGTCGGAGAACTACACCTACCCCGAGGTGCTGGCCGCGCTCGGCACGGTGCTCTGCAACAAGTACGCCGAGGGCTATCCCGGCAACCGCTACTACGGCGGGCAGGAGAACACCGACGCGGTGGAGCGTCTCGCACGCGAGCGGGCGTGTGCGCTGTTCCGCGCCGAGCACGCGAACGTGCAGCCGCTCTCCGGGTCGCCGATGAACCAGGCGGTCTACCTCGCGTTCCTCGAGCCCGGCGACACGGTGCTCGCGATGGACCTCTCGCACGGCGGCCACCTGACGCACGGCGCACCGGTCTCGCACATGGGACGGATCTTCCGCTTCGTGCGCTACCGCACCCACCCCGACGACGCGGGCCGCATCGACTTCGACGAGCTGCGCCGCATGGCGCGCGAGACCAGGCCGAAGCTCGTGCTCTGCGGCTACACCTCGTACCCGCGCGACTACGGCTACGCGGAGTTCAAGCGCGTCGCCGACGAGGTCGGCGCGCTCACCATGGCGGACGTCTCGCACGTCGGCGGGCTCATCGCGGCGGGCGTGATGCGCAACCCGTTCGATGCCGGGTTCGACGTGGTGACGACCACGACGCACAAGAGCCTGCGCGGCCCGCGCGGCGGCATGATCCTCTGCCGGAAGGAGCACGCGCAGCGCATCGACAAGTCGGTGTTCCCCGGCCTGCAGGGCGGGCCGCACATGCACACGATCGCGGGCATCGCGGTCGCGCTGAAGAAGGCGCAGGAGCCCGCGTTTCGCGCCTACGCCGAGCAGGTGCTGAGGAACGCGCGGCTCCTCGCCGCCGAGCTCACGGCGCGCGGCGGGGTGCTGGTCACCGGCGGCACGGACAACCACATGATGGTGCTCGACACGGTGAAGAGCTTCGGCATCGACGGCCGCGAGGCCGAGCGCGTGCTCGACGCGGTGTCGATCACGACCAACAAGCAGGTGATCCCCGACGACCCGAACCCGCCGCTGCGTCCGAGCGGCATCCGGATCGGCACGCCGGCGGCGACGACGCGGGGCATGGGCGAGGAGGAGATGCGCCGCCTGGCCGCCTGGATCGTGGAGGCACTGACGTCGCGCGCGGACCAGACAGTGCTCACGCGCATCCGTTCCGACGTCGAGACGCTTTGCGCGCGGTTCCCCGTGCCTGGGCTGCCGGCTGTCGTGGCGGCTCGGGCCGCGTAGCGCTTTGGGTTCGTGCCGGTGGGCGCGGTGCGGTGGGCCCGGGGCCGGTCTTGCCGAGCCGTCCTCGGCGCATGCGGGAGGCGCCGTAGACTGCGACGCGCGAG
>FWWM01015334.1_pt1 | contig 11746 bp, 13 predicted proteins | sample 2228351 | NCBI WGS metagenome assembly FWWM01 (sample SAMEA103939774, study PRJEB20133) | metagenome | reverse complement strand
GGGAGGAGAGGGGTACGTGCGGCTCTCCCTCACCGTGCCGGACCACCGTCTGCAGGACGCCCTCGAGCGGCTGCGGCGGATGTCCTAGCGTGCGGCTTCCGTTCCTCCTGGGAACGCCCCGCAAGCTGAGCCGCCAGATCCGGCAGGAGCTGGTGGGCCTGCGGGCCTTTGCGATTTCCGACGATCTCGCCTGCCCGCCGGAGCTCGCACGACGGCTCATTTCCCTCGCACACCGGATGCAACGGGAGGTCGGGGTCCTGGTCTCGCGGCACGGTACGGTGGTCTACGGGCTTGTGGGCCGCAGCTGGCCCGGCCTGGAGGAGCGGCTGATCAGCCGGCGCAAGGGGGTTTTGTGCGGCCTGCGGCTGGTGCTGGCGTACAACCAGCCGGAGGCGGAGCCCACGGAGTCCGACCTCGCCCTGCTGGAGCGCACGCGTCTGGACCTGCTGGTCACCCTGGGCCACCGGAAGGGCGCGCCGACGGAGGCGTGGGTGGCCTTCCTGGACCAGCGGGGGCCGTGCGTGGAAGGGCCGTTTGCGATCGAGCACCTGGAGGACGTGCGCAGTGCCGACCGGATCCGGTCCGCGGAGGCCGCTCTTCGCCGCCTGCCCGCCGCGGGGGATGAACCGCCGCGGGCGGAGCGGGCCATCCTGGTTGGGCTTAGGGTTCCGGGCCAGGACGGGTGGTCGACGGACGAAACCCTGGAGGAGCTGCGGCGGCTCGCGGAGACCGCGGGTGCGGAGGTGGTGGACGCCGTGCTCCAGACCCGCGCCCGGCCTGATCCCGGAACCCTGATCGGGCGGGGGAAGGTGGCGGAGCTGCGGTCCCTGGTGGAACTCGAGGCCGCGGACCTCGTGATCTTCGACGAGGAGCTCACCCCGGCCCAGCAGCGGACCCTGGAGGAGGAGCTGGGGGTGAAGGTGCTGGACCGCACGGCCCTGGTGCTGGACATCTTTGCCCGGAGGGCCCGCACCCGGGAGGGGGCGCTTCAGGTGGAGCTCGCGCAGCTCACGTACCTCTTACCTCGGCTCACCGGCAGAGGGGTATGGCTGTCGCGGCTGGGCGGCGGGATCGGGACCCGGGGGCCCGGCGAGACGAAGCTGGAGCTGGACCGTCGGCGGATCCGGGCCCGGATCACGGACCTGCAGCGGGAGATTGAGGCCCTCAGCCGGATCCGCCGCACCCAACGTCGGGCCCGACAGCAGGCGGAAGTCCCCGTGGTGGCCCTCGTGGGCTACACCAACGCGGGCAAGTCCACCCTCCTCAACGCCCTCACCCAGGCCGGGGTGTTCGTAGAGGATAAGCTCTTCGCCACCCTCGACCCCACGGCCCGCCGCGTACGCCTTCCGGGCGGCGGGAGCGCGGTCCTGGTGGACACCGTCGGGTTCATCCGCAAGTTGCCTCCGCAGCTCGTGGCCGCCTTCCGGGCCACCTTGGAGGAAGTGACGGAGGCGGACGTGCTCGTGCACGTCCTCGACATCTCACACCCCGACTGGCCCGCCCAGCGGCGGGTGGTGGAGGAGATCCTGGAGGAGCTGGGGGCCGCTGACAAGCCCGTTGTCCTGGCCCTCAACAAGACCGACCGGATTCCCCCGCGGGAGGTCGAGCGCGTCGTCGCACTCACGGGAGGCGTGCCCATCAGCGCCCTGCACGGGGTGGGACTTGAGGATCTGCTCGTGCGCATCCAGCAGGCCGTCCCCGCGCCCGTAACCCGGGTGGCCCTGCACGTCCCGTATGCGAAGGCCGGGATCCTGCACACCCTGTACGAGCATGGCCGGGTCCTCGCCCGGGACGACGGGCCCGAGGGGATGCGGGTCGAGGTGGAGGCTCCCCTCTTCCTTGTCCAAAAGGTTCGGGCGCTTCTTGCCGGGGAGCTCAGCGGAGGCGGCGAAGCAGCCCCACCACCTTCCCCTCGATCACCACTTCTCGGGACCTGATGGGCTCGAGGAGCGGGTTTTCCGGCTGCAGGCGGATCCCGTCCGGCTCGCGGTAGAACCGCTTGACGGTGGCCTCCTCCCCGATCCGGGCCACCACGATGTCGCCGTTCTCCGCGTGCGCCTGGCGACGGACGATGAGGTAGTCTCCGTCGTAGATCCCCGCGCCGATCATGGAGTCCCCCCGGACCCGGAGGAGGAAGTACTCCCCGGGGCCTAAGAAGTCCTCGGGCAGGAGGAACGCGTCCTCGATGTTCTGCTCCGCGAGGATCGGTAAGCCGGCCGTGACGCGTCCCACCACCGGCAGCACCACGGGCCGCTTGTGGGGCAGGGCCACATCCTCCCGGATCACCTCGATGGCCCGGGGCTTACTGGGGTCCCGCCGGATAAAGCCCTTCCGTTCCAGGGCGCTCAGGTGGCTGTGCACCGTGGAGCTGCTGGTGAGGTGGAGGGCGTTCCCGATATCCCGCACGGACGGGGGATACCCGTGCCGGCGGGTGTAGTCCACGATGAACTGAAGGATCTCCCGCTGCCTGCGGGTCAGCTGTCTCATGGCTTCCTCCTGCCGGGGATTGTAGCACGGGGAGATTCGACGGGCAAACACCTGTTCCCTCCCGTTCCTTGACCCACCTCGCGGCCGGAAATACAATGCAAGGGGTAAAGGAGGTGAGGTGCCACGAGCACCGCGATGACCGTCCTCGTGGTCATGGCGGTGGGTGTGGCGGCCTTCCTCGTCGGATACCTCTTCCGAAAGTGGATCGCAGAAGCGAGGATCCGCTCTGCGGAAGAAGAGGCCAAGCGAATCCTGCTGGATGCCCAACGGGAGGCGGATGCCAAGCGGAAGGAAGCGCTCCTGGAGGCGAAGGACGAGGCCATCCGGATCAAGCGCGAGGCCGAGCGTGAGATCCGGGAGCAACGGGCAGAGCTCCAGCGGCTGGAGCGGCGCCTGACCCAGCGGGAAGAGGCGCTGGAACGCCGTGCGGAGCAGTTGGAGCGTCGGGAGCGGGCGCTCCAGCAACGGGAGCAGGAGATCGCGGCCCGATCCGAGGAAGTCGCCGCCCTCATCGCCCAGCAGCGTCAGGTCTTAGAGCAGGTCGCGGGCCTGACGAGGGAGGAGGCCCGGCAGCGTCTGCTGGAGCAGGTGGAGGCCGAGGCCCGGGAGGATGCCCTCGCCCGCATCCGGAAGGTGGAGCGGGAGGCCCGGGAGGAGGCGGAACGCCGGGCCCGGGAGATCCTCGCCTTGGCGATCCAGCGCACGGCCGCGGACCACACCGCGGAGCTCACGGTCACCGTGGTCCCGCTCCCCACGGAGGAGATGAAAGGACGGATCATCGGCCGGGAGGGTCGGAACATTCGGACGCTAGAGGCCCTGACCGGGGTGGACTTCATCATCGACGACACCCCAGAGGCGATCACCCTCTCCTCCTTCGATCCCGTGCGTCGGGAGATCGCGAAGATCGCCCTCGAGAAGCTTATGGCCGATGGCCGCATCCACCCGGCCCGGATCGAGGAGATGGTGGAGAAGGCCCAACAGGAACTGGACCAGCGGATCCAGGAGGCGGGGGAGCGGGCCGCGTTCGAGGCCGGGGTGCACGGGCTGCACCCAGAGCTGGTGAAGCTGCTCGGCCGGCTGAAGTTCCGGACCTCTTACGGCCAGAACGTCCTGCAGCACTCCGTGGAGGTGGCCCTCCTCGCGGGTGAGCTGGCGGCCCAGCTGGGCGGGGACATCCAAATGGCCCGGCGGGCAGGACTCCTCCACGACATCGGGAAGGCCCTCACCCACGAGGTCCAGGGGACCCACACGCAGATCGGGGTGGACATCGCCCGTCGGTACCACGAACCCCCGCAGGTCATCAACGCCATCCTGTACCACCACGGGGAGGAGGAGGCGAAGTATCTCGAGTCCATCCTGGTGGCCGCCGCGGACGCCATCTCCGGCTCCCGGCCGGGCGCCCGGAAGGAGTCCGTGGAGGCCTACATCCAGCGGCTGCAGGCCCTGGAGCAGCTGGCCCAGTCCCTCCCGGGCGTAGAAAAGGCCTACGCCATCCAGGCGGGCCGGGAGATCCGGGTCATCGTGCGTAGCGGGGAGGTGGACGATCTGGCCGCTTACCGCATCGCCCAGGACCTGAGCCGCCGGATCGAGCAGGACCTGGAGTACCCGGGGCAGATCAAGGTGACCGTCCTGCGGGAGACCCGGATCGTGGAGTACGCCCGGTAGCCACGCCATGCGCCTCCCACGGCTGGATCGTCCCCGCCCCGCCGACTTCCTGGCCACGCTCCTGGTGCGGTTCGGAGAGTTCTCCTCCGCGACCCTGGACCCTGCGGGCGGGACGTTGCGGCTGGTGATCTTCCTCCCCCGGGCCGTCCCGCCCACGGTCTACCGGTCCTTCCGGCAGAAGGTGGGAGAGGCCCTCTCCGTGCTCCACGAGCTGGAGCGCCGTCCCGCCCCGCCGGTGTGGATCCGGCACTGGAAGACCCGGGGGTGCACCCGCATCGAGGTGGTCCGCACCCTCTCGGACCTGATGTACGAGGAGCTCCACGTGATCGCCCAACTGAGCCGGGAGCTATTGCCGCTGGAGGCTCCGGCGGAGATCCCCTGGACCGAGGAGGAGCGCGAAGGCCAGGAGGAGCGGCTGCGGGAGGGACTGGAGTACCTGCGGGAAGCGCGCGGCGGATGTCGCCTCGTGGGCCTGCGGGAGGAGGGGCACGTCTTCGTCTACGCGGCCGGAGCGGTCGGCCATCAGGGCGCGCTCGGGTAGGCCCGTGCGGATCCTGTTCATCGGAGACATCTGCGGAAAACCCGGGCGCAAATTGGTCCTGAAACGGGTTCCTGTGCTGCGGCGGGAGCTCGCGTTAGACTTCGTGGTGGCCAACGCGGAGAACAGCGCGGGCGGGGCCGGGATCACGCCCGCCACGGTTCAGGAGCTCCTGCGGTGCGGGATCGACGTGCTCACCGGCGGGAACCACACCTGGCACCGAAAGGAGGCGTACGAGGTCCTCGACCGGGAACCCCACGTCCTCCGCCCCGCCAACTTCCCGGCCGGGGTACCGGGGCGGGGGAGTACCGTGGTCCGCCGGGGAGACCTCAGCCTGGCCGTGCTGAACCTCCAGGGCCGCGTGTTCATGGAGCCCCTGGAAGACCCCTTCCGCGTGGGTCGGGCGGAGGCGGCCCGCCTCCGGGAGCTCACCCCGCATGTGCTCGTGGACTTCCACGCGGAGGCCACCAGCGAGAAGATCGCCCTGGCGTGGTACCTGGACGGGCTCGTGACCGCGGTGGTCGGGACCCATACCCACGTGCAGACCGCGGACGAGCGCATCCTGCCGGGCGGAACTGCCACCATTACGGACGTGGGCATGACCGGCCCCTATCACGGGATCATCGGCATGGACCGGGAGGCGATCCTCCAGCGGTTCCTCACGCACTTGCCCGTGCGGTTCGAGGTGGCCAAGGGCCCCGTGCAGTTCAACGCGGTGGTGGTGGAGGCGGATGCGACGGGCCGGGCCACCGCCATCCGCCGCATCTTTGAAGTCCACGATGCGGATTGACCTCCACACCCACACCACCGCCTCCGACGGGCTCCTCTCGCCCCGGGACCTGGTCCGGGCCGCCCGCCAGGCCGGTGTGGGGATCTTGGCCGTCACGGACCACGACACCGTGGCAGGGCTTGGAGAAGCCGAAGCGGAGGCCAGCTCGCTCGGGATCGGATTCATCCCCGGCGTGGAGCTGAGCGCCTGGGACGGACAAGAGGACCTCCACCTCCTGGGGTACTTCGTGGACGTCCAGGCGGCGTGGTTCCGGGCGCTGCTGGGTGAGCTCCGCAAGAGCCGGGTCGAGCGGATCCGGGAGATGATTCGCCGCCTGCACCTCCTGGGCGTCCGGATCTCCGAGGAAGCGGTGCTGCGGCCCGGTGAGGAGGTCGTGGGGCGGGCCCACCTGGCCCGGGCCTTGGTGGCGGCGGGGTACGTGCAGACGCCCGCGGAGGCCTTTGAACGGTACCTGGGCCGCGGCCGGCCTGCCTGGGTTCCCCGGACCACCCTGTCTCCAATCGAGGCCATCGCGGCCATCCGCCGGGCCGGTGGCGTTCCGGTACTCGCGCATCCGGGCCGATCCGTCCGGCCCGAGTACGTCGTGGCCCTGCGGGAGGCGGGGCTAGAGGGCATCGAGGTCTACTACCCCGACCACACGCCCTACGAGACCGAGCAGCTCTTGAGTCTGGCCCGGCGGCTGGATCTCGTGGTAACGGGTGGCAGCGACTACCATGGGGATGGGGTGAGTCCAGGAGCGGCCCTCGGCGCCGTGTACGTGCCCGAAGAGGCGGTGGCGGCGCTCGAGGCGAGGAGGAGATAGGGATGCGGTGTCCGAACTGCGGCGCGGAGAACCGGCCCGGCAAGATCGTGTGCGCGCGGTGCGGGACCCGGCTACGCCCTAGCCGTGCGGCTCCCTCACCCGTGACCCGGGAGACCCCGGAGGCCCTGGTCCAACGGGTGCGCTACGACCTCCTGCGGTTTGCCGCGTGTGCGGCCGCGGCCATTGTTCTCGGCGCTCTGCTCGGATTCGTGCTCCCCTAAGAGGGATGACCGCTGGACCCAGCCCTCGAGCTCCTGCGCCAGCTGCCCTCCGTAGACCAGGTGCTCGTCGAGCTGCGGGCCCGGGGAGGTACGGGGATCAATCACGCGGTGGCCGTACGTCTGGTCCGGGAGGTCTTGGAGGGATACCGGCTGGGTCTCCGGCAGGGACGGCAGGTCGGTGTCGATCTTTCGGAGATCGTGGAAGCCGTAAAGGCCCGGGTCCAGTAGTTGCACCGTGCGTCCCTTCGCCGGGTCCTGAACGCCACGGGAGTCCTGCTCCACACGAACCTGGGCCGCGCCCCGCTCGCTCCGGAGGCCCAGAGGGCGGTCTTAGAGGCTTCGGGAGCGTGCACGCTTGAGCTGGACCTGAGGAGTGGCGCGCGGGGCTCGCGGCAGGACCACGTGGCCCCACTCCTGTGCCAGCTCACAGGGGCGGAGGGGGCCCTTGTGGTCAACAACAACGCGGCCGCGGTCCTCCTGACCTTGAGCGCCCTCGCCGCCGGCCGGGAGGTGGTGATCGCCCGCAGCGAGCAGGTGGAGATCGGCGGGTCCTTCCGCATGCCGGACGTGATGCGGATCGCAGGCGTGCGGCTCGTGGAGGTGGGGACCACGAACCGGGTGCGCCTGGCGGACTACGAATCCGCCATCACCCCGGATACGGCTCTGCTCCTCAAGGTGCACCGCAGCAACTTCCGCCTCATCGGCTTCGTCTCCGACGTCTCCCTGCGAGAGCTGGTCCACCTAGGCCGTCAGCGGGGGATCCCCGTGGTGTACGACCTGGGGAGCGGGGTGCTCGTGGACTTCCGGGACCGCGGGCTCCCGTACGAGCCCACGGTCCCGGAGGCGGTGGAGGAAGGGTGTGATCTCGTGCTCTTTAGCGGCGACAAGCTCCTGGGCGGACCGCAGGCAGGCCTCATCGTGGGCAGGGCCCAGCCGATCGAGCGGCTGTGAACCCACCCCCTCTATCGGGTGGTCCGCATCGACAAGCTGGATCTTGGGGCCTTGGAGGCCACCTTGCGGCTGTACCTAGATCCCGAAGCCACCTGGTGTCAGATCCCCGTCCTCCGGATGCTAGGGGCCTCGATCGAGGAGCTACGGGCTCGGGCCGAGCGGTTGGCCGCGAGGCTCCGGGAGCGGGGGATTTTCGCGGAGGCAGGAGGGGGGTCGCTTCCGGGGACCGTGCTTCCCTCCTACGCGGTGCGGATGCGGCATCCCAAGGTGGGGGGCCACGAGTCGAGCGCGCGGCTGCGGGCCGCAGATCCGCCGGTTTTGGGGCGGGTCCAAGACGACGCGGTGGTGGGGACCGCGGGGCACGTGGACCACGGGAAGAGCACCCTGATCCGCGCCCTCACGGGGATCGATCCCGACCGGCTGGAGGAGGAGAAGCGGCGGGAGATGACCATCGACCTGGGATTCGCCCACATGGACCTTCCCAGCGGAGTGCAGGTGGGGTTCGTGGACGTCCCGGGGCACGAGCGCTTGATCCGGAACATGCTGGCCGGGGCTGCAGGCTTCGATGCCGTCATACTGGTGGTGGCCAGCGACGAGGGGGTGATGCCGCAGACCCGGGAGCACGTAGACATCCTGCGGTTCTTGCGGGTCTCCCGGGGAATTGTGGTCCTCACCAAGCGGGACCTGGTGGACGAGGAGTGGCTGGAGCTGGTCCGGGAGGACGTACGGGCGTTTCTGCGGGGCACGTTCCTCGAGGACACCTCGATGGTGGCGGTCTCCGCCCTCCGGCGGGTCGAGCAAGAAGTCCTGGAGGCGCTCCGGGCCTACCACCACGCGTGGCCCTGGCGGCGGGGGATGCCGCAGGCGGAGTGGCTCAGCCTGCTCCGGCGTCTGGGCGGCGCAGCTGGGGAATGGCTGGAGGAGCAGCTGGCCTCCCATCTGGCGCGGGAGGATGGGTTCGTGCGGTTGCTGGACCACCGGCCCCGGTTGATCCCGGAGCAGGAACGGGCGATAAAGGAGTTGCGCGGATGGCTGTCGCGGCGTGGGCTGGAAGGGCCGAGCCGCGAGGAGATTGAGGAGGCGCTGGGTCCATAGGCGGAGGTGGCGGTCCAGGTCCTGCTGGACCGCGGAGAGGCGGTGGAGCTGCGGGGACTGCTGTACGAGGCGAAAGCGGTGGAGCGCGCGGTCGCGGTGATCGAGCAGGCCCTCCAGACGCACGGCGCGCTCACCGTGGCCGCGGTGCAGGACCTCTTGGGCACATCCCGGAAGTACGTGCTGCCGCTGCTGGAGTACCTCGATACCTCAGGGGTCACGCGGCGGCAGGGAGATGTGCGGGGGGCGGGAGCAAGACGGGGATCCGCCCGCCCGGGGAGGTCGGCTCCTGCTGAAACCTTTCCGGGGGCCGATCCGTAAATTTGGGGAAACGAAAGGAGGGAGAGCCGTGCGGTCCATTTGCCTCGTCGGCCTCGTCTTCGGCCTGATTCTCGGGCTGAGGGCAGAATCGGTGGCGCTTGCCGGTCCGAAGGCAAAGAGGGTTGTGGTGAGGGTGTACCCTGGCGGGGAGGTGTTCTGCGTGTCAAGCCCGCTCGTGGCCGTTCCCGGCTCCGTGGTGATCCAGGCGGACCGGTGTTACCGGATCGGCGTCCTGCGGACTTTTGAAGGGACCTTCCTGGCCTTCCTCGATCCGGACTTCCACCTCCCGCCGGGCCAGCTGGTCCGCTTCCGAACACCAGCAGGGCCGAAGCTGCGGGGCCGGATCTTCTACCTGGTCCCCATCCAGGCCGTGGTGGGGATCCCCGTGGACAGCTTGGTGCTCGTCCCGATCCGCGTGGAGGATTTGGGCCCATGGCTCGTGATCGTCGTGACGGACACCTTCCTGCCGCGGATCGTGGTCTGGTTTGAGGTCCGGGTGTAGGACTACGAGAGGGACAGGCGCTCCACGCGGCGCTCCCGGAAGTCAAATAGGGCCGCGGATCCCTGGGTGAGGAAGCCCGGGCCCATGTGAAGGAGGTGCCAGGCATTTCTGTGTGCCCGGGCCCGATGGAGAAGGTGCCGTGCACGCTGTGCATGTAGGGGGTAGACGAGTTCGATGTTGTAGGCCTCCCGGAGGTAGTCCACGATGGGCGCGTCGTCCGGTCCGGGGACATGGTAGGTGGGGAGATTGGCGGAACCCAGGAGCTTGAAGAGGGCCGCAAGGGTCTCCCATGAGCACCCCTCCCAACCTTGGGGTCGATGACCTTGAGAAGGTGCAAGCGAGACTCATGGGGATGGCCCCCACGATCTCCGGGAGCAGCTGCTCCGTGGCATAGCCCAAGGCGAGGTCCAGGGGCGGCAGGGTGGCGAGCTGTTCTAGGATGGGGTGGAGCTCCAGCTCGACCTCCAGCCCCCGGAACGCGTGGATCTGTTCCCGGAGCCCCTTCGTAATGGGGAGATCCCACGGTTCGATCACGTCCCGGTTGTTGGCCCGTGCCGCGGCCTCCCCGACCACCAGGAGGTCGTGCAGCTTGGTTTTTGACGAACTCCGTGAGGCGCTTGAGGTCACTCTTGTCCACGTCGAGCTCCGCAGCCCTTCGGAACAGCAGCTCGAACTTGGTCGCTCCCATGATCTCGCCGGGCATGGCATCTACTCCCTGTCCTCGAATGCACGGTCCATTGTACCCGACCGGCCGGCCAGGACGTGAGGAACCAATCGTGCTATACACTTAAGAAGGGGCCGGCGTAGCTCAACGGTAGAGCAGCGGATTTGTAATCCGCAGGCTGCGGGTTCGAATCCCGCCGCCGGCTCCAGCTCCGTCGCCGGAGACCGCCCCTTGCTCTCCCACGGGAGAGGTGTCATCCTGGGGTCGGATGGCCCTGTTTGAGCCCGAGCCTCGCGCAATTCCCCTCGCCGCCCGCATGCGGCCGCGCACCCTCGAGGAGTTCGTGGGGCAGCGGCACCTGGTGGGGCCCGGTCGGCTCATCCACCGGATGGTGACATCCGGGGAGCTCGTCTCCTTGATCCTCTATGGGCCTCCCGGAACCGGGAAGACCTCTCTGGCCCACGTGCTGGCCAACGCCCTGGGTGCGCACTTCGTCTCCCTCAACGCGGTCACGAGCGGCGTCGCAGACGTCCGGCGGGTGATCCAGGAGGCCCGGGACCGGTTGCAGTACCGAGGAGAGCGTACCCTCCTGTTCATCGACGAGATCCACCGGTTCAACCGGGCCCAGCAGGACCTGCTGTTGCCCGCGGTGGAGGATGGGACCGTGGTGCTCATCGGCGCCACCACCCAGAACCCCTTCTTCGACGTTACCCCGACCCTGCTCTCCAGGTGCCGGCTGGTGCGGCTTGAGCCCCTGCGGCCGGAGGAGGTCCGGGAGATCGTGGAACGGGCCCTGCGGGACCCGGAACGGGGGCTCGGGAAGGAGCGGGTGGTGCTCTCAGAGGAGGCGATCGCGCACCTCGTGGAGGCGGCGAACGGCGACGCCCGGGTGGCCCTCAACGCCCTGGAGGTGGCGGCCGCGACCACACCCCCGGATGCGGACGGCGTGCGGCGGGTGGGGCTCGAGGCGGTGGAGGAGGCGCTGCAGCGGCGGGTGATCCGGTACGACAAGTCGGGGGACGAGCACTACGATGTGACGAGCGCATTCATCAAGAGCCTGCGGGGATCGGACCCCGACGCTGCAGTGTACTGGCTCGTGCGGATGCTGGAGGCCGGTGAAGATCCCCGGTTGATCGCCCGCCGCATGATCGTGCACGCGGCCGAGGACGTGGGACTCGCGGATCCCATCGCACTCCTCGTGGCCACGGCCGCGGCCCAGGCCGTGGAGTACGTGGGGCTCCCGGAGGCTCAGATCCCGCTGACAGAGGCAGCTCTCTACATCGCGTGCGCGCCGAAGAGCAACGCGGTGGTCCGTGCCCTGTCGGAGGCTCGCTCTGACCTAGAACGCCTTCCGGCCCTGCCGGTCCCACCCCACCTCCGGGACGCCTCGTATCCGGGAGCCGCCCAGCTGGGCCACGGCGTAGGGTACCGGTATCCGCACGATTACCCGGGCGGGTTCGTCGAGCAGGACTACCTCCCGGAGAACCTTCGGGGCCGCGTGTACTACGTGCCCACGGACCGGGGTCTTGAGGCCGAGATCCGCGCCCGTCTAGAGGCCCTGTGGAAGGACCGGAAGCGCCCGCGCTAAGTGCTCTCCCCTTAAAATATCTCCATGCGTGCTGCGATTCAGATCTGCCTGACCCCTGAAGAGGACCGGAGGCTACTGGAGCTCTCGGAGAACCCGGGAGTCCACCCGAAGACCCGCCGGTGGGC
>FWWM01015333.1_pt1 | contig 11746 bp, 6 predicted proteins | sample 2228351 | NCBI WGS metagenome assembly FWWM01 (sample SAMEA103939774, study PRJEB20133) | metagenome | reverse complement strand
CCCCCTCGCCCCGCATCGTCCAGGAGGCGATGCGCCGTTACCTGGAGTTCTCCAACAAGGCGCCGGCCTATACCATGTGGCAGGTCCTCGAGCCGCAGATCGAAAGCGTGCGGCGCAGCCTGGCCCGCGCCTTCGGCTGTGATCCGGAAGAGCTGGCGATCACGCGCAACGCCAGCGAGGCGCTCGAGATATGCCAGTTCGGGCTCGACCTCAAACCCGGCGACGAGGTGCTCACGACCAATCAGGACTACCCGCGCATGCTCACGGCCTGGCAGCAGCGCGTCGAGCGCGACCGCATCGTGCTCAAGACCCTATCTTTTCCGACCCCGCCGCCGAGCCTCGACTACTTGGCCGAGCTGTTCGAGAAGAATATCACGCCGCGCACCCGCGCCATCCTGGTCTGCCACATGACCAACCTCACGGGACAGATCTTCCCGATTAAAAGGATTTGCCAGATGGGGCGGGAGCGGGGGATCGAGGTCATAGTCGACGGCGCGCACACCTTCGCCCACTTTCCTTTCAAGCGAGACGACCTCGACTGCGATTATTTCGGCACCAGCCTGCACAAGTGGCTGCTCGCGCCGCACGGCACCGGCTTCCTCTACGTGCGCCGCGAGAAGATCGAGAAGCTCTGGCCGCTCATGGCCGCGCCGGCCGAGATGCGCTCTAACATCCGCAAGTTCGAGGAGATCGGCACGCATCCGGCGGCCAACCATAATGCCATCGCAGAGGCGCTCATGTTCCACGAAGGGCTAGGGCCGGAGCGCAAGGCCGAGCGGCTGCGCTACTTGAAGGACCGCTGGGTGGAACGACTGCGCGCGCTGCCGCGCGCGCGCATCCTGACCAGCCTCGACCCGGCCCAGTCGTGCGGCCTGGCTACGGTCAGCCTCGAAGGCGCCGACCATAACAGGCTCGCCGCTGAGCTGTGGGAGCAATACCGGATACTCGTTGCTCCCATAAATCATGCGGAGTTCCAGGGCCTGCGCATCACCCCTAACATCTATACTACGCTCGATGAGATCGATACCTTCTGCGAAGCCATGGAGAAGCTCGCGCGGCGCTATAAAAGGAGCTAGAAGCTAGGAGTTAGGAGCTAGGCGATTAATCTCGATGAAGCTACAGGGGCGGTGGTGTGGCAATGGGTGCAGAAGCATAGAGTTTCTATTCCCCCGCACGGCCTTTCTTCTAGCTCCTAACTCCTAGCTTCTAGCTCCTCCTTTTGGCTCCCGCCCTGCCATCGCGCCTAATTAGAGACTACCTCAAATGCATCCACCCAAACCCATGAGCCTGCCGAACTTAGGCTGCGAGTGCCCGTGACCTCAACCGTAATGGCATGGCTGCCCGAAGCGAGACCGTTTGTCGAAAAGACCACGGCCTGCCCCTTGGCCGGTGAAGAATAGGTGTCAACCGTCGCCTTGAGCACCCCGTCGATGTAGACCTTCGCTATCCCAGACCACTCGTCGCGATAGGCTATCCACTTCACCCCAGTCCCGGTGAAGCTGAAGGTTACATAGTCTCCCCTGCTTACAGAGAGCGCGGCGGTGCCGCCGCTGTGAGCCGAGTTCCGGTTCGTGTACCATGTCCCGCTATACTGAACACTGGAACTGTCCTGCTCAACGCGGCTGGCGGTTGCGGTCCCTCCGCTTGAACCTCCCGTGCTCCCGCCGGAACTCCCGCTCGAATTGCCGCTCCCGCTGCTGGAGCCCCCGCTTGAACCGCCTGACCCTCCGCTAGACCCACCGCTGGAGCCGCTTGAGGGGAGTTCGATGAAATAGACATCAGAGTATTCGCCTGGATAGCCGAGTATTCCCTGCAGGCCGAAGTTGCTGCTGTAGACCAGCTTTGTGCCGTCGCGGCTCACCGATACCCGCGGCGTGTAGTTGTAGCCGTTAAACGGTCGGCTCCGGTGATGCGCCAGCCTCCTCACCTCCGAGCCGTCCATCTTGACCTGAAGGATCTCGTTGGTGTGCTGCTTCCAACCTCCCGTATAAGGACTCGGATCGTTGGGAGCATAGGTGCTGATGAAGGCCCATTCGCTGTTGTCGGGAGCTGAAACGTGGACGGCCAGGCTCCAGTCGAATGAGATCACGCAGGTCTGCCGGCCGTCAGATAAGCTTATTTTTACAACCGTATTTTCGCCACAGTCCGGATCAGGATCGGCGGCGTTTACCACGAGCAGCACCTCGTCCCCGTTCACATCCCGAGTCACATCCATGTGACCGCCAGCCCGCGCAACCTGCCTTAGAAAGTTCATGTTCCGGTCGTACATCTCTACCCCGCGAAAACGCCCCGCCCCAGTCGCCAGCCACCCCACCAGAACATTGTCGTTTGGCGTAATGTAAACCTGATCGAATCCCCCAAGCCCTGACGTGTTCAGCACTGGCCCCATACGGTTGCTGCTTATCTCGTAGACGAATATCTCCCGATTGTCCCCGACCAGCACGAAGTGGTCCCCGTCAAAGCAGATGTCCGATTCCCCCTTCCCGCTTATCCTGGAGTACTGGCTGAAGGTCCTGATGACGAAAATCGAATCGCTCGCTGCGTTGTACTGCTTAAGCTGGTTGCCATTGATGAAGTAGATCACGTTGGGGTCCTGTCTTGACCAGCGCGGCTCGCTCGAGGCGTGAACCTGAAAGGGGAGGTCTTTTATGAAGTTCCCCTGCCCGTCGTAAAGGGCGAAATAGCTCTGGTGCAGGAGGAGCAGCCGCGAGTTGTCGCTGTTAAACGGGCTCATAGTCGAATACTCGTTGATTATGAACGTGAGATTGCCGCTCCCCGCGGCCGAATTGAAAGTGCCGGGCGCGTTCGATATCCGTTTAACTGTGGTGCCGAAGACCGGGTCCGTGTAGCTTCCGCCCAGAATAGGAGGAACGAAGCTGAAGTAGCTGGGGGGAGGATAGGTATTCTGATCCACAAGGTAAGCCGAAGCCGGCCCCATAGATGCCACGAACAAAACAAGCCCTGAAAAGAGCCTGATCCAAACAAGCCTCTTCATCTACCTCTCCTTTGTTGCCAAATCGACCACCATTAGCCTGCGGAGCAGCCGGCCGATATGCTCGGCTAGACTGGCCCCTCGGCTCAGGCTCGCTACGATTTCGATCTCGGCACAGTTGCCGAGCAGTCGAACTATCAGCCGCAGCCGGGCTGGGGACCGACCAAATCGAGCGAACCTACCCTACGCCCAACGACTATAGCTTCGCCCGCGCATGGCAATAAATAGGGGATTCGCCTTAGTCGCGGCTGAAATTTACCTTAAAACAGGAGCCGGAATAAGGAGCTAGAAGCTAGGAGTTAGGAGCTAGAATAGTAATCTCGATAAAGCTACATGCCTGGTGGCGTAGCAATGGGTGAAAGATCAGATATATCCCTCACCCTATGTTTCGCCCCCTTATGCCTGCTGATCCATCGATGAATTTATTCTAGCTTCTGGCTCCTGTTTTTGGGCTGCCAGCTAATCTTTTGCTCTCGGGCTGGGATTTGGATTAGAATCGACTGGGTGAGGTAAAAAGATGAATACGAGGGAGCTTTTCGATCTATCCGGCAGGGTAGGAATTGTCACGGGCGGGGCTACCGGGATTGGACGGCAGATGGCCCAGGGGCTGGCCGAGATGGGGGCCAACCTGGTCATTTGCGCCCGCAATCTCGAGCGCTGCCGGCAGGCGGCGAGCGGGCTTGCTGCGCTCGGCGTTAAGACTTTAGGAATGCGCTGCGATGTGAGGTCGCCGGATGAAGTTCAATCGGTGGTCGATGCGGCGCTCGAGGCTTTCGGCAGGATCGATATCCTGGTCAACAACGCCGGCGCGGCCTGGGGGAGCCCGGCGGAAGAGATGGGGCTGGCCGACTGGGCCAAGGTGATCGAGACGAATCTAACGGGAACTTTTCTCTGCTCGCAGGCGGTCGGGCGGGTGATGATCGAACAAAAGCGGGGCAAGATTATCAATGTGGCCTCAGTGGCGGGACTGCGCGGCACGCCCCCTGAAATCGTGCAGATTATCGGCTATTCGGCGAGCAAGGGGGGAGTAATTACCCTGACGCGCGACCTGGCCTGCGAGTGGGCCCGATATAACATCAACGTCAACGCCATCGCGCCGGGCTGGTTCCCCAGCGACATGACACACTGGGTCCTGCAGCACCGGGGCAACCTGATTCTGCCGCACATTCCGCTCGGCCGCTTCGGCGGAGAGGACGACCTGAAAGGGGCCGCGGTATTCCTGGCCTCAGACGCCTCGAACTACGTCACGGGACACGTGCTGGTGGTTGACGGCGGCATCACGGCCTGATTGTTGTCAGGAGGCCTTCTAAGGGCCTTCAGCCTCTTGGTTTTCTGGCCTTCTAGCCTTTCACTTGATGATCGGCAGCTTGATCAGCTTTTTTTGGATGGCGTATTTGATCAGCTCCGCGCGGTCGTGGATGTCGAGCTTGCGCATAAGGTTGTATTTATGGGCATCCACGGTCTTGACGCTGAGGTTCAGGCGGGTGGCTATTTCTTTAACCGAGAGGCCGTCGGCCAGGAGCTTGAGCACCTCTCGCTCGCGGTCGCTCAGGCGGTCGTAGCTGGTCTCCGGGCGCTTGGAATGCTTGACGTATTCGCTCACCACCTTTTTGAGCACGCCCGGGCTCAAGTACTTTCCTCCTCTATGCACGGTGTCTATGGCGTAGATGAGCTGCGCCGCGGGAGCATCTTTCAGGACATATCCCGAGGCGCCGGCGTCAAGACAGCGGGCTATTAACTCCTCCTCGTCGTACATGGTCAGGACCAACACCTTAATGCTCTTCTCTGCTTGCTTAATGCGGCGCGTCGCCTCGAATCCGCTCAGGTCGGGTGATCGGCAGGCTGAGCCCGAACTCCGTTCGACGAAGAGCCTGTGCCAGAACTCGAACACCAGAAGTGTCCAGAGTTCTTGCCATCTGTCCGCCAGCCCCCGCTCATGCTCGCGCACGATCTCCCGCACCGCATCGGGATCAAGATAAAGCCGGCAAGCTGCATCGCGGGCCAGCAGGGCGTCGCGCGTGAAATCGCGGAGCTTGGCGCGCAGCCACGGCCCGGTCGGCACGGGAAACCCCTTTTTGGCCCGCTTTAGTATCGAACCCGGCAGCACGCCCGCCATCGCGCTTCGCAGCAGGAACTTGCCGGAGCTTCCTTTCAACTTAAGCTCCGGCGGCAGAGTTGCCGAAAACTCCACCAGCTTGTGATCCAGGAGCGGCACGCGCAACTCGAGGGCGTTGGCCATGGTCATTTTATCGGCCTTGAGCAGCAGGTCATCGGCCAGCCAGACTTTCAAGTCGACGTAGATCATGCGGTCGAGCGGCGCGGCTTTCTCCACGGCTCTGTAGTAGGAGACAAAAACTTCATTCAGGCGCTCCTCCGACTCCGCCGCGCGCGTCGGCCCCAGCAGCCTTCGCCTCAACTCCAGCGCAAAACCCTTCGATACACCGCGATAGCGCTGCTCGAGCGGCAGGCTCGCCAATCGCAAATACCTCGAAGCTGCTTCGCGGCGAACGAGCCGCGCCACGAACGGCGCGAGCGAAGAGGCGAAGGGGGCGAAGCGGTTGTGGATGTTTTCGAGGGCCAGCATCCTCCGGTAGATGCCATAGCCGGCCAGCACCTCGTCGCCCCCTTCGCCCGACAGGACAACAGTAATGTATTTTCTGGCAAGCCTGGAAATGAAGTAGAGGGGGATACAGCTATCGTCGGCGAGAGGCTCATCCAGATGCCAGACCAGGTCAGGCACGAAGTCGCGGAAGTCCGCTGCAGTCAGCCTGAACTCGTGGTGCTCGGCCCCGAAGGCCTGCGCCGCCATCCTGGCGTAGGCTAACTCGTTAGCCTGCTCCTCTTCCTCGCTAGCGGCTTCGTATCCGACGCTGAACGCCTTGATCCTCTCGCCCCGCGTTAGCCTGCTCATAACGGCAAGAACTGAACTCGAGTCGAGCCCGCCGCTCAAGAATATTCCCAGCGGGACCTCGGCGATCAGCCTCAGCCTGACGCTTTCCTCGAGAAGCTGTTCGAAGCGCTCGAGGTAAAATTTCGCCGGCACCGGTTCGGGCCGAACGAATTCAACGTCCCAGTATTTCACGATATGCGCTCCGTTTTCGTCCAGGACCAGCAGGTGCCCGGGCTGGAGCTTGTGGATATTTTTGAACATGGTGCGCGGTCCGGGGACATAGCGCAGCGCCAGGTAAAGCTCGAGCGCCTCCGGATCGACCTGGCGCGGCAGGTCGGGGAACTCGAGCAGCGCTTTGATTTCCGAAGCGAAGGCGAAGAAACGATCGCCGAGGTAGAAATAGACCGGCTTGATGCCGAGACGGTCTCTGGCCAGCAGCAGCCGCTTCCGCCTGCGGTCCCATATGGCGAAGGCGAACATGCCGCGCAGCCGGTCGACGCAGCGGTCGCCATACTCCTCGTAGGCGTGGACTATCGCTTCGGTATCGGAACGGGTCCTGAAGCTATGGCCGCGCTCCACAAGCTCGGCGGTCAGGTCGGCGTAATTGTAAATCTCTCCGTTGAAGATTACGACCGCGGAGGCGTCCTCGTTGAAGATCGGCTGCTTTCCCCCTTCGAGATCGATGATGCTCAGCCGGCGGTGCCCGAGGCCAACGTTTCCCTCTATGAGGTAGCCCTCGTCGTCCGGGCCGCGATGCGCCAGCGCGCGCGTCATCAGCTCGATCCGCCCGCGTTCCACAGGGTGATTTGCATCCAGGTTAACAACCCCGCAAATTCCGCACATAAGGCTACTCCCTGCCCGATTCCATGGCCACGCGCTCTCCGTGAAACTGGACGAGAATATAGGAGAGCCTCTGGTGGTGCTCGAAGATCGTGCTCCCGCTCGAGCTGAAGCTCCGCGCGTTGATGGCCAGAAGTTTCACCAGCCTCCCGCCCTCGGTGCGAAGCCAGAAAAGCTCCCCATGCGCCCGGAAATTCTCGAGCCTCATCTGAGCGCCGTCCATCGAAAGCATCACTATGTCATGGTGTCCGCCACGCTCGAACGCACAGCAGATGCCGCGCCCCTCGTCCAGTTCGAGCCGCCTGCCGGCATAGCCAGCGCCCGCCTGTGTAGTAAAGGGCACCAGAGCGGAAATGGCTGCAGCGGGCGCGGCGGTAAAAAGCGACGCGCGCAGAACCTGAGCCGGCCTCTTTTCGCCGTAACGGCGCGAGGCCCAGCCCTGGACCGGCGCCGTTTGCCCGGAGATGATCTCGGCGCCGAGCCGGGCCGAAGCGGCGAAGTAGATGAACAGCGCGGCCTCCCCGGCCTGCGCGGTAAGGTTGAGTTCGTCCTCCCCCTCGCGGCGGCATAGAGAGAGCGCGACCTCAGGCGAAAAGTGGAAATAGAAGTCGAAGCTATGCTCCCCCTCGCCGCGAAAATCATCGAGCATCAGCCAGTAGTCCGGCCGGAGGCAAAGAAGGCGGCGCCGATGGATTATCCCCTGCGCGAAGCGGCTGTAGCCGTTGTGTTCCCCCGCCACGTACTCGATCGAAGGGAGCACCACGTGCTTCAGCACCCTGGCTGCGGCCCGCCTCTTCCAGCTGAAGGTCCCGCCCGGCTCGGACTGATCGCCGCCGTCGACCACCACTGTATTGTGGGCGCGGGTCGAGCGGAAGAAATCGCGCCACTCGGGCGCGCAGTTGTAAACGAAGGTGCCCGGGTCGATCAGAATTTCCTTGCCTAAAGAGGCAAATACTATGGAAAGGGCGTCTGCATGTCCGTGCCCGGCGTTGCAGATCCCCATTCCGCCGCAGTCGAAGATCAGTTGACTGGCCCGCTCGCTCCAGTCCGAGCGCTGGATGAAGTATCCGGCCTCCTGGTAAAAAGCGCGCGTTTCCACCGGCGGCGTGCTCCCGAGATAGAGATAAATGTGCCTGGCGTCCTCGCCGAGCAGCCAGAGGGTCTCCTCGAAAAACTCCCCCGCCTGTCGCTTGAAGTCCTGACGATGAAAGACAACTGCGCCCGTGCAGAGCGCGTCGCGGAAGGAACTGTAGTCTGTCTGCGCCAACTGGAGCGCGCGCCCTCCATCGTCATCTCCGATCAAAGGGACCGAACCGCCGGGCAAGGTCACGTGCATCAGGAACTCGATCATGCGGCAGAGCCTGTGCCAGACCCAGTCGGGCAGCTCGAAGCGACTGCGCTGGGCCAGGACCAGGGCTTGCAGGTAGAAGTCCAGCGCATAGCAGTGATAATAAGACGAGAGTTCCCCGTGCACCCCCTCGCCCGACACCTGCCGCTCCATCCCTGCGACCAGCAGCGATGCCCCCATCTCGCGCCACTCCCGAGCCCGCTCGAGTTCCGGAAAGAGCAGCCCGGCTATGAAGAGCGCGGCCGCTTCGCCCAGAAGGTGAGTGTTAGGGCTGCTGTAGAGCGAGGGGTAGCGGTAGATATGGTCGAGCTGGAAAAAGAGCGACTGGCCGATGCGCCGCGCCGCCTTCTCATCGAAGGCCTGCGAAGGGAGCAGGAAGAATATCGTCCAGAGCCAGGAGATGGCGCGCAGCCCGATTTCCAGGCTCGATTGCCAGTTGATTCCCATCGACGGCGGGTTCTGCTCGATCCAGCTCTCCACCTGCGCGATGGTTTCGCGCGCATACCGTTCGTCTCCGGTATAAAAGTAAGCCTTGGCCAGCCTGGGCAGATGCTGATGCCTGTTCAGCTCGTGCACTACTTTGGGGTCCCCTCCGCTGCAATCCCGCGCCAGGTCGTAATCGGCCCAGAAGCGGCGCTGCCAGCTTCGTCCGGTGATCGGATCCCTGTGCCAGTCGATTTCGGGGCCAAGCTCGACCCGTCCATATCCGAGAAGCTCGACGCGGTGCCGGCACAGCTCGTCGGCCTCCTGCACCGCTCTTTCGATCCAGTGCGGAAAGCTTCCTTCGACCAACCGGCGCAGTCTCTCGCGTCCCGCCCCAGCGGCCGGAAAGTAGAAGCGCCGGGCCGGTCCCTCTTCCAGATAGCGCTTGAACGAGAACTCCTTTTTCGGGCTGCCGTTGCCGCTGCCCTTCCCCCCGTTACTCGAGAACCACAAGAGGAACTCTTCCTCCGATATCCTTTCCAGGCCGAGGCGCACTTTCACCCTTTCGGCTTCATACTCGAGCTTTTCGAGCAGCCGGTGTGCGATCTCGTGCGCTGTCATCTCACGCAACCTTTTGAGCTTCTCGATGTGCCGCTTAGCCATAAATCTTCTTCACTGCAGAGGCATCTACGTACTCCGCGATCTCTGCGGTAAATTTAAGCTGTTGTAAACGGCCAGCAACTTATCGAGGCCGTTCGACTGCCAGTAGGCAAGAGCGCAGCGCGGCTCCTCGAGCGCCGCCTCGATTTTCTCGATCAGGTCCTCCATATCACCTACTTTAAAGAGCAATGTGCCCGGCGGGCGCGCCCCTACGTCGCTTGCCACTACCGGAACGCCGAGCGACAGGGCCTCTCGCACCGATACGGCGTCGCCGTCCTCGAGCGTGGCGCGCACGAAAACATCAGACCGCGCCATCAGGGCCAGGCAAAAGGCGTGCGGCACGTCGCCGAGCGGTACGATGCTGTTCTCCATACCTATTCGCTTAACGAGCATCTCGGCCTGGGCCTGCTCCTCGCCGCTTCCCATCACCAGGCAGCCCAGCGCGGGATAACGGCTGCGCAGATGAACCAGGGCTTCGACCAGCAGGGAGAAGCCGTATTCGGGCCGGAAAAAAAGGGTAGTCGAGAAAAGCGGCCTGTGATTCTGCATCCACTTCTCGAGTTCCGCCGGTAAGGCTACCTCGGGAGGCGAAGCGGCGAGAAAGGCGGGCAGGACCTCCAGCCGCTCCTCGGGAACGCCCAGCGCGGCTACGGCTTCCCGGATTTCCTGGTTCACGCAGATGATGCGCGTGTAGAGGGAGCAGGCATATCGTATCAGGCGGCGCCGCCAGCCCGACGCGGTTACCAGGTAGAGGGGCGCCATCCCCGAGTGCAGGGTAAGCAGGCAGGCGGGGGACAGCCGCCCGGCCAGCCCGCAGAGCAGGGCCATGAGCCAGCTCCTCAGGTTATGCCCGTTGGTGTGAAGGTGCAGCGTCCAGCCGTATCGCGCGTAGCGCAGCAGGGCCAGTATTAAATCCAGGTGGCTGCGAATCCATATGTACTCGTCGCTCTCCAGCGCAAACCTGTCGACATTGAGCACCCGGCAGCGCACTCCTCTCTGCCGCAGTTGAGAGTGCGCCGTGGCCAGGTGCACGGAAATACCTCCATGTGGAGGAGGATATGGACCGATAAGCAGAAGCCTCACCTCTGGACCTCCCATCGACCGCCGGTTCGGCCGTATCCTGCCTTTTCCAGCAGGTCAAGGTAGAGACGCTCCGTCTCCCGCACCGCACGCTCAAGCGAGAAGTGCTCGGCGACCCGCCGCTTTCCCGCCGCGCCGAGTTTCGAGGCGAGAGCGCGATTCTCCAGGAGCTGGCAGATAGCGCAGGCCAGGGCCGCCGGGTCGCGCGGCGCAACCAGCAACCCGGTCACACCATCCTCCACCACTTCCGGATTCCCTCCCACTCTCGTTGCTACTACCGGCACTCCCGACGCCATCGATTCGAGCAGCGCGTTCGACGTCGCTTCGCTCAGCGATGGGAGAACGGAGACAGCTATATCCGGCAGCAGCTGCGGGACATCCAGCCTGAACCCGGTGAAAACAACGCGCCGGTCGAGGCCGAGGCGGGCTGTATACCTCTCAAGCTCTGCACGGCAGGCCCCGTCTCCGATTACCAGAAACCGCGCCTCATCGAAGCGGCAGGAAACGATCGCCGCAGCCTCCAGAAAATATTCGATCCCTTTCAGCGGATTTAACCGCGAGAGCACAGCCACCAGTGGAACGCCCGCGGCCAGCCCCAATTCCCGTCGCAGTTTCCCGCCGTTCGAGCCGGCGGCGAACCTCGATCGGGCAATGCCGTTCCTGATGACGACGATCTTATCCCGGCGGTAGCCTTCAGCAACGAGCCGCTCGCGCACCGCCTCGGCGTTGGCTACGATGCGGTCGGCCAGCTGGCAGATCCATTTCTGTGCCCGCCTCTGCAGCGGAGTGAGAAAATCCCCGATGTCCCTGATCGATGCCACGATAACCGGAACGCCGGCCAGCCGCGCCGCGGGTACGGCGAACACATTGCTATAAAAGCCATAGCTGTTGACTACCGCGATCCCGCTGCGCCGCAGGTGGCGCGCGAAGCTGAGCTGACGCGCCATGGCCCTGTGGTTATAAAGACGATTGATCCTGTACTCGTTGAGCGGAATCCCGTGCTCCTCGACTTCCTTGAGAAACTGGCCCGACCGCCGCAGGCAGGCCAGGCGCAGGTCGAACCTGCAGCGGTCGAGCGCGAGCGCCAGGTCCAGCACCTGCCGCTCCGTGCCGCCTATGGCGAGGACCGTGACGAACTTCAGCAGCTTGATTCTCTCCTGTCTCATACCACAGCAATCGATAGCCGCTAGCCGGCAGATCAAAGACTAGCGACTGATCACTGACGACCGCCAACCGATTCTTCCCGGACGCACGTTAGCGCCACGGGAAGACCCGTTCCTCATAATCTTCAATCGGATTAAGGTCGATCAAATAAACATCCGAATAATCTGCCGAGTACTCGGATGAAGAAAATATCGACTGCAGGCCGAAGTTGCTGCTGTAGACCAGCTTTGTGCCGTCGCGGCTCACCGATACCCGCGGCGTGTAGTTGTAGCTGTTAAACGGTCGGCTCCGGTGATGCGCCAGCCTCCTCACCTCCGAGCCGTCCATCTTGACCTGAAGGATCTCGTTG
>FWWM01015332.1_pt1 | contig 11747 bp, 10 predicted proteins | sample 2228351 | NCBI WGS metagenome assembly FWWM01 (sample SAMEA103939774, study PRJEB20133) | metagenome | reverse complement strand
AAAGACTCTTTTTCATAAACTATATTTTTGGCTTTGAGATTGGAAAAGGCATAAGAGAAAATTGGCAAGATTAAAATAAGAACTAAAGAAAAAAATCTCAAGATCGATATGTTCTTGAGAGTGAATATTAAACAAATTGCTCCCAAAATAATCAGAATAATACTAGTTATTAACAAGGTAGTTTTACTGCCAAACAAAGGCAGCAAAACAAAAGATGCCAAAAATGTTCCAATTATACTCCCAAAAGTTGAAATAGCAAAAATAGAGCCAGTGGCGTAGCCTGTAGTTTCCAAAAATTTATTCTTTAAGCGGATGGCATAAGGAGAAGCCATCCCAAGAAGAAAAATAGGCAAGATAAAACACAGGAGTAATGGTCCTTGCACTTCAGATAGTATCTTTCTTAAATCAAAAATCGAATAATGCATCAAGAGAGGAATTAGGCCTACGAGAACACCAGAGATTAACACAACAATGGTTAAACCTTTAAAATTAGGAAAAGAATCAGCCAACTTGCCACCTAAAAAATATCCCAGGCTTAAGGCAGTTATGATCAAACTAATAATTACTCCCCAAGCGTAGATAGCAGTTCCAAAATAGGGAATAAGAGCTTTAAAGGCTGTCATTTCCAAGATCATTATTGAACCACCAGTTATAAAAACAAAAAACTCAAGAAAGTAACGACTTTTAATTATTTTTTCACCACCAAAAGATAAAACCATATAATTAAAAAATTCTTGTTTTAGATTGACCTCTTTGCCAAAAGTCCTGCAATAGCAATAAAAAGCATAATAAAGCCAGCTAGATAAATTGTTTGGGTAGTACCTAAAAAAGGCAAAGTCCCAAAAGAAGACAAAAGAGTGCCAAAGACGCTACCTGTAGCTTCCAAAGAGTATATTGACCCAGCTGATCGACCAGTAGTTTCAATGGCCTGGTTGTTAAGCCTGGTAAGAAAAGGTGGGATAGTACCAATCATAAAAACAGGTAGGCCATATATTAAAGTCATAAAAAAGAAAGAAGAAAAACCAGGATTCTTATATCCACTTGGCCACACATAAAGGAAAATTTTTGACAAAGAAGGAATTAAAAGCGCAAGAAAACCGCTAATCAAAAACAAAGCCATTAACATTTTAAATTGAGGTTTTTTATCTGCGAGTTTTCCTCCAAAATAGTAGCCAAGACTCATCCCAATCATTATGATGCCAATAATGTTTCCCCAAACATAGAGCGAGCTTCCAAAATAAGGAACTGTTGCTCTGAAAGCTGACATTTCAAGCATCATCAAAGCCATACCAGCCACAAACGCAAGAAATAATAGCAGGCGATGATTCAATCTGGGCATATAGATTTTATTAAATACAGGTAGCAGAAATCACAGAATCGCCAGGAGTTAATTTAATAAGTTTTACACCTTGGGACATTCTGGAGGCTTGGCGAACTGAAGCTAAAGAGGTTTTGATAATTTGACCTTTTTCAGAAATGATAATTAGTTCTTGCTCTTGACCTGTCAGGACTTGAGCAAAGGCTAAGGGACCTGTTTTTTTAGTTAGTTTTACAGCTTTAATCCCAGAGCCTCCTCTTTTTTGAACTCTAAACTGAGATAGCTTGCTTTTTTTACCAATTCCATTTTTAGAGATAGTTAAAAGCATTAGGTTTTTAGTTTCAATGTTATGGGGTATAGGTCTCATAGTTAAGACCTCGTCACCTTCTTTGAGTTTTATGGCTTTGATGCCAGTTGCAGTTCTGCCCATTTCCCGAATATCTTTTTCTTTAAACCTTATAGCTTTGCCCTTCTTAGTTATAAGCAAAATTTCATCTTGGCCCGAGGTCTTTGAGGCTTGAACCAAAAGGTCGTCTTTTTTAAGCTTTAAAGCAATAAGTCCTGATTTTCTGACATTTTGATATTCTTGGAGCAAAGTTTTTTTAATTAAACCTTTTTTAGTTGCCATTACCAGATATTTAGCTTCAGATTCTTTCTTTGAAAGAGGCATTAAGGTTAAAATTTTATCTGTTGGCAAGATCTCTATAAAATTTACAAGGCTTTTGCCTTTTGAAGTTCTTGTTCCTTCTGGGATTTGGTACACAGGTAGTTGAAAAACCTTGCCAGAATCCGTGAAGAAAAATAAGGTGTTATGAGTATTAGCTAAAACAAAATGCTCTATAAAATCTTCTTCTTCAATTTTTGCTCCTACCACGCCTTTGCCTCCTCTTTTTTGGGGTCTGTACATTTCTGGTTTAACCCTTTTTATTAAACCTTTGCTCGTTAGCAAAATTAAAGTATCTTGTTCTGGGACCAGATCTTCTTCTGAAAATTCTCCTGGTTTTGCTTTGACAACTTTAGTTTTGCGTTGATCTGCAAATTTTGCTTTTAATTCCAAAAGCTCTTTCTTTACAACTTGCCATATTTTAGCTTGGCTTTTTAATAAGGCCTCCAATTCTTTTATAAGGTTTTGTTTCTCTTTTAATTCCTGCTCGATTTTTTCTCTTTCTAATTTTGCTAATTGCTGAAGTTTTATTTCCAAAACAGCATTCGCTTGAATTTCAGTAAGTTTGAATTTCTTAATAAGGTTCAGTTGGGCTTCTTGGCGATTTTTTGAGGCCTTGATGGTTGTTATCACTTGATCTATCTTGCCCAAACACTTGGCCAAACCCTCTAAGATATGAGCCCTTTCTTTAGCTTTGGCTAAATCGAATTTTGTTCTTCTTGTCACTACCTCTTGTCTGTGGTTCAAAAACTCAACTAAAACCTCTTTTAAGCCAAGAACTTTAGGATGGATGCCATTCACTAAAGCTAACATATTCAGATGGAAGGGTTTTTGGAGTTCGGTATATTTGTAAAGGCGATTTAAAATTTGCTGAGGATGAGCGTTGGACTTCAATTCTAAAACTATTCTTAAACCTTCTTTATCTGATTCATCGCGGATATCTTTTATACCTTCTAATTGCTTTGACTCAACTAACTGGGCAAATTTTTCCAAGAGCGAAGATTTTTGGACTTGGTAAGGTATTTCAGTAATGATGATATCAAAAGCACCTTTTTTACTTTCCACGATTTCAGCTTTGCCCCTGAGAACAATTGTTCCTTTGCCTTGGGTATAAATAGTATTAAGATCAGGTCCAGCAAAAATGATGCCTCCAGTTGGAAAATCAGGGCCTTTAATAAACTGTAAAAGGTCAGCGGTTTGAGCTTTTGGGTGGTCAATTAGATAAACAGCAGCATCCACTACTTCGCCAAGATTGTGCGGAGGTATATTGGTAGCCATACCAACTGCAATGCCCAAAGTACCATTGATCAATAACTGGGGCAAAGGAGAGGGTAAAACTTTTGGCTCTTTTCTTGTGCCATCGTAGTTATCCATAAAATCGACCGTATCTTTTTCAATGTCTTGAAGCAGAATTTCTCCTATTTGGGAAAGGCGAGCTTCGGTGTACCGATAAGCAGCTGGTGCGTCCCCATCAATACTGCCAAAATTTCCTTGACCTTCAACTAAAGGATAGCGCAAAGAAAAATCTTGAGCCATTCTGGTTAAAGCGTCATAAACTGCCATATCACCATGAGGATGATAACGAGAAAGTACCGAACCAATAACCAAGGCTGATTTTCTAAATTTAGCGTTAGAGCGCAGACCATCTTCCAGCATTGCGTATAAAATTCTGCGATGGACAGGCTTTAATCCATCTCTAACATCTGGCAAAGCTCTAGAGACTATAACTGACATTGCGTAGTCAATATAGCTTTCTTTAACTTCTTGAGTTATTTCTCTTAGCTCTACTTGGCCGATATTTATAGGAGCATTTTGTTGTTTAGAAGAGTCCATAGGTTAATTATTTCTCATTAATTTTTTCATTTTCTAATTCCTTTTTTGCTTCTAATTCCTTTTTTGCTTCTTCAATTAACTGCTCTATGATTTTGTTAATTTCTTCTTGATGCTCTTTGGCAGGCTGAGTAATTTGTTCTAAAGATTTTTTATTTTTTTCCTGCAGTTCTTTGGTTTTTAAGTCCTGGAAAATTTTTTCAATCTTGAATTGAGATAAATTATTTTTGGTTTTATTTAAAAAAACAATTAATAGTATACCAGAAATTAGGGTAACTGTACCAAAAAGTATTAGCTTTCTATAAAATTCTGGCAGATTTTGGAGTTTTTGGAGCATTTTTGTTATCTGAGAGGTTCTAATATAATAATCTCAGTGTCTTCTTCTTGGAATAAATCCTTTTTTTGTATTTTTAACTTACTTTCTCTTTTTAATTCTTTCTTGCCCATAGCTTTAAGGAATTTTTGTTCGTCTTCCAATTCTTTGAGAGTTAATTTTGGAATTTTATAGTGCATTGGGATTACAATTTTTGGCTCTATCTGGTTAACAATTTCTTTGGCTTCCTGGCCATCAATAGTGTAAGTTCCGCCAACTGGAATTAATAGAATATCAACTTGACCGATTTTTTCTAATTGCTCTTTAGTTAGTTCTTTTTGTCCAAGATCTGACAAATGGCAAATTCTAATATCTTCCATAGTTATGGTAAAGATAATAATTTTACCTCGTTCCGTGCCTTGTTTATTGTCGTGAAAAGCCTCAAGACCCTCAACAAAAACATTTTTAACTTCGTATTCTCCAGGTTCTTTGATCAAAAAGGGCGTTCCTTTTATAGCTGAGATATTATTGTGGTCAAAATGTTCATGGCTGACTAATAAAATATCAGCTTCTATTCTTGGAGGCTCAAGACCGATTTTTGGGTCAAAAGGATCAATAACCACTGTGACTTGGTGGTTATTGCTGGTAGTTCTAAAAACAAAGCAAGCTTGACCGTACCAAGAAATATTCATAATTTTTATTTTCAGCCAACCAATTTCTTTTTTAAGGATATCATTTCTTTACTCTTGATTCAAGGTAGTAAATTTAGTATTATTCAAAAGTCAAAACTATGCGAAAGCTATCAGAGACTTATAATCTAGTTGTGCCTCCTAAAATTGGTCAGCTCGTTGAGGGAAAGATCATTGGCAAAGAGGCTACCTGTGTTTTTGTGGATTTAGGACCTATGGGCACTGGCATTATCAGGGGTAGGGAATATTATGAGATCCGGGACCAATTGAAAAAAGAATTGGTTCCAGGTAAAACTATTATGGCTAAAGTTATTGATATTGATGAGCCCGAGGGTTTTATTGAGCTTTCTTTTGCCAAAGCTAATCAAGAATTGGTTTGGGAAGAATTGCAAAAAAGAAAAGATAGTTCTCAACCTTTTGTAGTTAAAATTTTAGCTGCCAACAAAGGCGGGCTTTTAACGAAAGTAGAAGGTCTCGATGCTTTTTTACCTGTTTCTCAGTTAGCTCTTGACAAATACCCAAAGGTAGAGAACGCTGATCCAAATAAAATTCTCCAAGAACTCCAAAAGTTTGTTGGCAAGGAGATAGAAGTTGTTATTTTCAGCTTGGATCCTAAACAAAACCAGATAATACTTTCTGAACGGCTTAAAGAATTGGGCAAGAAAAAAGAACTCTTAAGCCAGCTAAAAGAAGGCCAAATAGTCCAAGGAAAAATTACAGCTATCTGCGATTTTGGAGCTTTTATATCTTTTGAAGTTATGAGTCCTGAAGGCAAGAAAGCTTTAGTTGAAGGCCTTATTCATATTTCAGAGCTTGACTGGCAATTAGTTGAGGATCCTGCAGAAATTGTTAAAGTTGGCCAAGAAATTAAAGCCAAAATTTTACAGATTAAACAAGATAAGGTTTTTCTATCTTTAAAGGCTCTAAAAACCAATCCCTGGGAGGGTATTGAAGAAAAAATTAAAAAGGGTCAAATTATAAAGGGCAAGGTTCTAAAGTTTAATCCTTATGGCGCCTTTATTCAGGTTTTGCCCAAAGTTCAGGCTTTGTGTCATGTGTCTGAATGGGGTTCTAGAAAAAAAATGGAAGAGAGTTTGAAAATTGGCAAGACTTATGAATTTGTTGTTTTAAACATTGACCCTGCAAATTATAAGTTGATTCTTGGATGGCCAAATAAATAAATTAGGAAAAATTAGGAAAATCCCAAAATTTTGTATATGAAACAACTTCTCCAAAATTTCTTAGCTGTTCTTTTGCTATTTTTGATGATTTCAGCTGTGTTTAGCTTGTTTTCTTTAGAGAGCTCTATTGAAGAGATCTCTTTAACTTTACTTGCAGAAAAAATAAAGCAGGGCCAGGTTAAAGAGATTCTTGTTAGAGATTCGGATCTTGAAATTAGATTTTCAGATGATAAAAAAGCCCTATCCAAAAAAGAATTGGGGGTTTCTTTGCCTGAAACCCTTGTTGCTCTTGGGGTAGAGAAAGAATTATTATCCAAAGTTGATATTAAAGTTCAAGAAACACACGATGTATGGGTATGGCTTGGGCCTTTGCTTTTAACTTTGTTGCCCTTGATTATTATTGTAGGTTTTTTGACGGTCCTTTTTAAAAGGGCTCAGGGAACAGCGATGAGAGCTTTTGATTTTACCCAGGCCAAGGCAAAACTTTTTGGTAAAGGAGGCCTGCCTTTGAAAGAAAAAATTACTTTTGACGATGTTGCTGGTTTGCAAGAGGCTAAAGAAGAGTTAAAGGAGGTAGTAGATTTTCTGAAAAATCCTCAAAAGTTCCTCAAGATGGGAGCTCGCATACCCCGCGGAGTTTTGTTAATAGGTCCTCCAGGCACTGGCAAAACCCTTTTGGCTAGAGCAGTAGCTGGCGAAGCTAATGTGCCTTTCTTTTCTATTGCTGGTTCAGAGTTCGTGGAATTGTTTGTAGGTATAGGATCGGCTCGGACCAGAGACCTTTTTGCTAAAGCCAAAGCTAATCAGCCCAGCATCATCTTTATTGATGAATTAGATGCTATTGGTAGAGTAAGAAGCGTAGGCGTTGGGGGAGCCCACGAAGAAAGAGAACAGACCCTAAATCAGATTTTGGTTGAGATGGATGGTTTTGAAAGAGAAGCTAAAGTCGTGGTGATAGGAGCTAGCAATAGGGGAGATATTTTAGATCCAGCCCTTTTGCGACCTGGTCGGTTTGACCGCAGGATTACTTTGGATTTACCAGATGTCAAAGAAAGAGAAGCAATTTTAAAAATTCATAGTCGGGGCAAACCCTTAGCTCCAAATGCTAATATAAGAGAGATTGCTGAAAGAACTCCAGGTTTTTCAGGAGCGGATTTGGCCAATTTAATGAATGAAGCTGCTATTTTAGCTGCCAGGCGTAATAAAAATTTTATAGAGCAAGCAGAACTTTATGAAGCTATTGAAAAAGTAATGCTTGGACCTGAAAGAAAAAGCCATATTTTATCTCCACAAGAAAAAAAGATTGCAGCCTACCACGAGGCAGGACATGCTTTAGTAGGAGCTTTCCTTCCGGGAGTAGGACCCGTAAGGAAAATTTCTATTATTTCTCGAGGTATGGCAGCTGGGTATACTTTGAAAGTGGCTACTGAAGAAAAAAAACTAAAAACCAAAACTGAATTTCTTAATGAGCTGGCAATGCTTTTGGGCGGTTATTGTGCTGAACAAATTGTTTTTCAAGAAATAACTACTGGCGCGGCCAGCGATTTACAAAAAGCTTCTATGATTGCCAGAAAATTAGTCAAAGAATACGGTATGTCTTCTTTGGGACCTATTACTTTTGGAGAAAGGCCATTTTTGGGTTTTTGGGGTGAATTTTATGAAGAACGGGATTATTCAGAAAAAATGGCTATTAAAATTGACCAAGAGGTCGAAAAAATCATTAATGAAGCTAAACAAAAAGCCGAAAATATCTTAAAGAAAAATCGTAAAATTTTAGAAAAAGTAGCTAAACAGCTTTTAGAAAAAGAGACCATTGAAAGAGAAGAGTTTGAAGCTCTGATTGGATTTTCTCAAAGTAATTAGAAGGTCTTCGATTGGGGTAAATTTTAAATTTTCAGCCAATGTGTAGACAAAAACAAATTAATAATATAAATAAATTGTTAGAGGATTCTATTGCGCCCGTAGCTCAGCGGTAGAGCAAGGTCCTTATAAGGCCGAGGTCGGAGGTTCGAATCCTCCCGGGCGCATCTTATGGGGGCGGTTAGCTCAGTGGTAGAGCGTTCGCTTGACGTGCGAAAGGTCATAGGTTCGAATCCTATACCGCCCACTAGAAAGAAAGGTCTATCTAAAAATTTAATTTTAAAATTTTTATGGATGAGATAATTTTCTTAATTGGCAGAATTATTTTGGGCAGTTATTTTTTGATGAATGCTATCAATCATTTTACTAAGTTAGAAATGCTTTCAGGTTATGCAGCTTCAAAGGGCGTAAAGCCAGCAAAAGTTGCGGTTTTGGGCACAGGATTTTTGCTTTTGATAGGAGGTTTGGGCATTTTGTTAGGAGTTTATATTAAGTTAGCAGTTTTGGCTTTAACCTTGTTCTTTTTGCCAGTTTCTTTTATGATGCATAACTTTTGGAAGGTTCAAGATCCTATCGCCAGAATGTCAGAAATGGTCAACTTTACCAAGAACATAGCTCTATGGGCTGCGATCTTGATGTTGTTGCAGATTCCTGCTCCTTGGCCATTTAGTATTAATTTTTAAATGAATGACTTATGAACAAAATTTTCCAGGCTGTTGAGACCCCTTTCTTAAAAAAAGATCTCCCTGAATTTAGGCCAGGAGATTTAGTTAGAGTTTATCAAAGAATTCAAGTTTTAAGCCAGGCTTCTAAAGATAAATTAAAAGAGAATCAAGAAAAAGAAGAAAGAACCCAGGTTTTTGAAGGTATAGTCATTTCCAGAAAACATGGCAAAGGTATTAATGCTACTTTTACTGTGCGGGCAGTTTTGGAAGGTGTAGGGGTAGAACGGACTTTTCCTTTGCACTCTCCTTTAATTGAGAAAATAGAGGTTCTAGATCGAAGAAAAGCTAGGAGGGCTAAACTTTATTATGTGCGAGGTAAGACTGACAGCTACCTTAGAAAGAAACTAAAACCCCAAAAATAACTTTGTCTTGAGATTGGGCGAGTGCTGGAATTTGGTAGACAGGTACGGTTGAGGGCCGTATGCCTAAAAGGCGTGAGGGTTCAAATCCCTCCTCGCCCACCTTTTTGAGAACTTAAGAACTTTGTTTTTTAGACAGATCTTTTGTTGCAAAGAAGGCAACGATTGCAGCTGCCACAATGACATTCAAGGATTTATTCAGACCAGCCATTGGAATCTCAACTATTTGATCCACGGACCTTAAAGTTTTTTCTTTGATCCCTAAAGTTTCATTGCCAACTATAAAAGCCAAAGGAAGTTTATATTTGGCTTTGGTGTAAAGAATGCTTTTTTTGTGTTGTTCGATAGCTATGATTTTTATTTTGGGCACTTTCTTGCGCAGTTCTTTTATAGCTTGCAAGGCACTTTTTTTATATTCCCAAGGCACAATTTTATGGGTACCTACTGAGGCCTTTTTGATTTTGGGATTGGGTGGAGTTTGGGTCTGGCCACACAAAAAAATTTTTTGAACCGCCAAAGCCTCAGCCAAACGAAAAAGTCCACCAACATTATAAGTGTCAAAAATATCCTCTAAAATAAAATACAGCTGCCGTCTTTTTATTTTTGCAGCCAAATTTTTTAGTTTTTCTTCTGGAAAATGCCGAAGCTGAGTAGCCCCAATCTGCATATAAGTGTTTTTTTCAACCCAAATTCAAAATTTAAGGCTTTTGAGCGGGTGAGCGGAATCGAACCGCCATCTCACGCATGGCAAGCGTGTGTAATAACCATTATACTACACCCGCATTTTGTGCCGGGGGTGAGAATCGAACTCACGACTCCGCGCTCTTCAGGCGCGAGCTCTACCACTGAGCTACCCCGGCCTATAAGTTTATTCTAAACAAAAATTTTAAAAATGTGCAAGTGGGCGCGGTCCGACTCGAACGGACGACCTTCGCAGTGTAAATGCGACGCTCTAACCACTCTGAGCTACGCGCCCTTTAGAATTTACTAAATTTTACCATTTACAGCTTTAATTTTCAATTTGAGATAAAATAAACCACATCATCCTCGAAAATCCAAAATTAAATAATTTTTCCTTAAATTTGAGATCTTAAATTGTAAAAACTAACAAAGCCTTTACCAATGTTGCTCAATGTTATTTTTTGCTCTAAGATGATATTTGAATAAAGTTTTGATTCTAGAGCTAGAATTGTTAATTGAGCTTGATAAAATTTAAAAATAAAGGTGTATAATTTCAATAAAGGTGTATAATTTCAATCTAAATAAAAAATCTATGCCAAAATACATTCTTCCTCAACTTCCTTATCCTTATAATGCCTTAGAACCTTATATTGATACTAGGACTATGGAGATCCATCATCAAAAACATCACCAGGGCTATATTGATAAATTAAATGCCTCTTTAGAGAGGTATCCTTGGCTTTTTAACAAAACCATTGAGCAGTTGCTAGAAAATATAAGTCAAGTTCCAGAAGATATCAGGCAATCAATAATAAATAATGGTGGTGGGCATTACAATCACTCTTTATTTTGGAAAATAATGGCTCCTCCAGTTCAGGTTGGGGGAGGTCAGCCTTCTGGGGCATTAGCTGAGGCAATTGACTCTACTTTTGGTAGTTTTACTAGTTTTAGAGAACAATTTACAGAGACAGCTTTGAATCGATTTGGTTCTGGTTGGGCTTGGTTAGTAAAAGATAAAAGCAATAACTTAAAGGTTTATTCTACGCCTAACCAAGACAGTCCTTTAATGGAAGGTTATTTGCCCCTTTTGGGACTTGATGTTTGGGAACATGCTTACTATTTACTTTATCAGAACCGCAGAGCAGATTATATTAATGCTTGGTGGAATCTAGTAAATTGGCCGGAGGTAGAGAGGAGATATCAATAGCTTTTCCAAAGAAAGTCTTAACTTGATTTGGCAGTTTGTTTATGATTGCGGCCCCAACGGGAATCGAACCCGTATTCCGGCCTTGAAAGGGCCGTGTCCTGAGCCATTAGACGATGGGGCCTTTTCAAGATGATTTTATCAGAGATTTGGCAAAACTCAAGAGCTAGGATATAAAAATAGGTAAGGGCAGGTGGTGAAATTGGCAAACACGCTAGCTTTAGGGGCTAGTGCCTTCAAAAAGGCTTGAGGGTTCGAATCCCTCCCTGCCCACAAAAGCTTTTGTTGATTTTTCTTAATTTCTAGAATCCATTCATATTTCTGGCTTAAAAAGAGCTGTTAAATTGCAATTTTTATTTATGCGTTTTTCTTCTCCAATTTCTGAACTGCCACTCAGTAAAAAGTTTGTGAAAAAACTTAATAAGTTAGGGCTTAAAAAAATATCTGACCTTATTTTCTATTTCCCAATAAGATACGAGGATTTTTCAAAGATATTGAAAATAAGCCAGCTTAAGCCAGGGCAAATATGCTGTGTCCAAGGTAAAATTTTAACCATAGAAAATACCAAGACGCCCAAAAAAAGAATGACTCTTACTCAGGCCTTAGTGCAAGATCAAAGTGGTGCAGTAAAAGTTGTTTGGTTTAACCAGCCTTTTATAGCTAAAGTATTGAAACAAGGAGACCAAATTTCAGTTGCAGGAAAAGTTCAATTTGGCACCCACGGACTTTATTTCTCAAATCCTTCTTATGAGAAAATTAAACAAGACCAACAATTATATCATACCGGAAAATTAATCCCAGTTTACTCTGAGGTTTCTGGAATTTCTTCGAAACTTTTTCGGTGGCTCATTTCAAGATACTTGAAAGTTTTCCAGAAAAAGATTCCTGAAACTTTACCTCAAGAGATTTTGGCTGAATATAAT
>FWWM01015329.1_pt1 | contig 11752 bp, 9 predicted proteins | sample 2228351 | NCBI WGS metagenome assembly FWWM01 (sample SAMEA103939774, study PRJEB20133) | metagenome | reverse complement strand
GGCGGGGGGCTGGGGCGCGGATCCGGACGTCGCCCCGTAGGTCGTCCTCGCCGCGGCCGCGCTGGCGGGCGGTGGGCTGGTGGGCGCGCTCCGGCCCGACCCCAGCGACCTGGCGGCGGAGGGGCCGCGGGGCCCGGCCGGCCCGCGCCGCCCGCCGTCCCGCCTGCTCCGGGTGGCGTCGTTCCGGGTGGCGCTCCTCGTGACCGCCGTGAGCCAGATGTCGATGGTGGGGATCATGGGCGTGGCCCCCGTCGTGATCCACCACCACGGCGGCGGCTCCCTCCTCGTCTCGAGCGCGATCAGCTTGCACCTGGTCGGGATGTACGCGTTCTCCCCGGCGTTCGGGTGGCTCGTCGACCGGGCGGGGCGCCGCCCCGGCCTGGCCCTCGGGGGCGGGGTGTCCGCCGCCGGGGCCCTCCTCGCGGCGGGGCTCCAGGGCGGGGCCCTCGTCGCGGTGGCGCTGTTCCTCGTGGGGCTCGGGTGGTCCGCGGCCTACGTCTCCGTCACCGCGGTGATCAGCGACGTGACCGAGCCCCACGAGCGGGCGGGGGCGCTGGGGCTGGCCGACCTCGTGGCGAGCGTGGCCTCGACCGCCGCGGCCCTGGTCGGCGGGCTCGCGCTCGAGGCGGTGGGGTTCACGGCGCTCGCGCTGGGGATGGCGGCGCTGCTCCTCCCCACCGTCGCCGCCGCGGTCTCGATCCGCGAGGCCCGGGCCGGGGTCCCCGCCGACCTGGGCTAGGATAGGGGCGGAACCCCGACCCCCCGGAGGATCCCCCCGTGGTCATCAGCAAGCTGGCGACGATCGGCGAGGGGCGCAAGCTCAAGCGCCTCGAGCAGCTCGTCGGGATCGTGAACACCTTCGAGCCGGAGGTGGAGGAGCTCTCCGACGCCGAGCTCGCGGCGAAGACCGACGAGTTCCGCCGGCGCCTCGCGGACGGGGAGACCCTCGACGACCTCCTGCCCGAGGCCTTCGCCTGCGTCCGGGAGGCGGCCCGGCGCACGATCGGCCAGCGGCACTTCGACGTGCAGGTGATGGGCGCGATCGTGCTGCACGAGGGCAACATCGCCGAGATGAAGACCGGCGAGGGCAAGACCCTCGTGGCCACCATGCCCGCCTACCTGAACGCGCTCACCGGCAAGGGCGTCCACGTCGTCACGGTCAACGACTACCTGGCGAAGCGCGACTCGGAGTGGATGGGGCCGATCTACCGGGCGCTCGGGCTCACCGTGGGCCTGATCCAGGCCCAGATGACCCCCGCCCAGCGCCGCCCGGCCTACGCCGCCGACGTCACCTACGGGACCAACAACGAGTTCGGCTTCGACTACCTCCGGGACAACATGGCGATGCGCCTGGAGGACACGGTCCAGCGGGGCCACCACTACGCGATCGTGGACGAGGTGGACTCGATCCTGATCGACGAGGCCCGCACCCCGCTGATCATCAGCGGGATGGTCGCGGACTCGGCGAAGTGGTACCAGACCTTCGCGCGGATCGCCCCCCGGCTCCGCCGCGACCAGGACTACGAGATCGACGAGGCGAAGCGGACGGTCGCGATCACCGAGGAGGGCGTCCGGAAGGTCGAGGAGTACCTCGGGATCGAGAACCTCTACGACCACGTGAACACCCCGCTCGTCCACCACCTCCACAACGCGATCCGCGCCAAGGAGCTCTACAAGCGCGACGTCGACTACATCGTCCGCGACGGCGAGGTGAAGATCGTGGACGAGTTCACCGGGCGGGTCCTCGAGGGCCGCCGCTACTCCGAGGGGCTCCACCAGGCGATCGAGGCGAAGGAGGGGGTCCGGATCAAGGAGGAGAACCAGACCCTCGCCACGATCACCATCCAGAACTACTTCAAGATGTACGAGAAGCTCGCCGGCATGACCGGGACGGCGAAGACCCAGCAGGCCGAGTTCGAGCAGGTCTACGGCCTCGGGGTGGTCGAGATCCCCACGAACCGCCCGATGATCCGGGTCGACCACCAGGACGTGATCTACAAGACCGAGGAGGCGAAGTGGCGGGCGGTGGTCGAGGACATCGCGGAGCGGCACGCCCTCGGCCAGCCGGTCCTCGTGGGGACGATCTCGATCGAGAAGTCCGAGAAGCTCTCGCGGATGCTCGAGCGCCGGGGGATCCCGCACCACGTGCTCAACGCCAAGCACCACGAGAAGGAGGCGATGATCGTCGCCCAGGCCGGGCGGAAGGGCGCGGTCACCGTGGCCACGAACATGGCGGGGCGGGGCGTGGACATCCTCCTCGGGGGGAACCCCGAGTACCTCGCGCGCCAGGAGATGGCGGCGAAGGGCTGGGACAACGACCGCTACCTCCTGTTCGAGATGGACGAGGAGGAGCGGCGGGCCTACGAGGCGGAGTACGAGCCGATCTACCGGAAGTACAAGGCCCAGACCGACGCCGAGCACGAGGAGGTCGTGGCCCTCGGCGGCCTCTACGTCCTCGGGACCGAGCGGCACGAGTCCCGCCGGATCGACAACCAGCTCCGGGGCCGCTCCGGCCGCCAGGGCGACCCCGGCGAGTCCCGGTTCTACCTCTCGCTCGAGGACGACCTGATGCGGATGTTCGCGAGCGACCGGATCGCCTCGATCATGCAGCGGCTGAAGTGGCCGGAGGACGAGCCGATCGAGGCCCGGATGGTGACCAGGGCGGTCGAGAGCGCCCAGAAGCAGATCGAGGAGCTGAACTTCGAGCGCCGCAAGAACGTGCTCAAGTACGACGACGTGATGAACACCCAGCGGAAGGTGATCTACGGCGAGCGGCGCAAGATCCTCGAGGGCCACGACCTGCGGGCCGAGGCGCTCGAGATGGTCTCCGAGGTGGTGGGCGAGCTGGTCGAGCGCTACGTCCCCGCCGACGTCTTCCCCGAGGAGTGGGACCTCGACGGCCTCCTCGCGGCGCTCGGCGAGATCTTCCCGGTCCGCCCCACGAAGGCCGACCTCGCCGCGCTCGGGTCGGCCGACGAAGTGTCGGAGCGTCTCGTCCAGGAGGCGCTCGAGGCCTACGAGGCCAAGGAGCGGGCCCTCGGGGCCGACGTGATGCGCCAGCTCGAGCGGATGGTGCTGCTCTCGATCATCGACACCAAGTGGCGCGAGCACCTCTACGAGATGGACTACCTCCAGGAGGGGATCCACCTCCGGGCCTACGCGCAGCGGGACCCGCTGTCGGAGTACCAGCGCGAGGCCTACGCGATGTTCGAGGAGCTCGTCCAGGGGATCCGGAGGGAGTTCGTCCGCTACATCTACCGCGTCGAGCTGGTCCGCCAGGACGAGCCGGCCAGGCCGCGGCCCCAGCGCGTGACCGTGAACCGGGGGGAGCGGGCCGCCGAGGCGGCCGGGCAGCCCGCCAAGGCCCAGAAGATCGGGCGGAACGCCCCCTGCTGGTGCGGCTCGGGCAAGAAGTACAAGAAGTGCCACGGGGCCACGGCCTGAGCCCGTGGCCGTGTGGGGAGCGCGAGCCGGGGCCCAGGGCCCCGGCTTGCTACGATGCCGGTGTGACTCCCTGGCGCGAACGGATCGAGGAGCTCGCCCGACGGGTGGCGGCGGCGAAGGAGTTCCTTTGACGTCGACGCCAAGCGCCGCCAGGCGGCCGAGCTCGAGCGCCAGGCCGCGGACCCCTCGCTCTGGGACGACCCGGCCCGGGCCCAGGAACTGACGACGCGCCTGGCCCGCCTCCGCGGCGACCTCGAGCGCTACGACGGGCTCGAGCGCCGGGTGGAGGAGGCCCGGGCCATCGACGATTTGCTCGAGGAGGGGGAGGACCCCGAGCTCGCCGCCGAGCTCGAGCGGCTCCTGGGGGGGCTCGCGGCCGACCTCGAGCGGCTCGAGCTCGCCTCGCTCCTGGGCGGCGAGTACGACTCCCACGACGCCGTGGCCACGATCCACGCCGGCGCCGGGGGGACCGAGTCCCAGGACTGGGCCCAGATGCTCCTCCGGATGTACCTGCGCTGGGCGGAGCGGCAGGGGTTCGAGGCCGAGCTCGACGAGGTGCTCCCCGGCGAGGAGGCGGGGATCAAGAGCGCCACGTTCATCGTGCACGGCCGGGGCGCCTACGGGCTGCTCTCGGCCGAGCGGGGCGTCCACCGCCTGGTGCGGATCTCGCCGTTCGACGCGCAGAAGCGCCGGCACACGAGCTTCGCCAGCCTCGACGTGATCCCGCTGCTCGAGGAGGAGGACGAGGAGGACATCGAGATCGACCCGAAGGACCTCCGGATCGAGGTGTACCGCTCGACCGGTCCCGGCGGGCAGTCCGTGAACACGACGGACTCCGCGGTCCGGATCACGCACCTCCCCACCGGGATCACGGCGGCCTGCCAGAACGAGCGCTCCCAGATCCAGAACCGGGCCGTCGCGATGCGGATCCTCAAGGCGCGGCTGGCGGAGCGGATGCGCCGCGAGCGCGAGGAAGAGCTCGAGCGGCTCCGGGGGGAGCGGCGGGGCATCGAGTTCGGCTCGCAGATCCGCTCCTACGTCCTCGCGCCCTACCGCCTGGTGAAGGACCACCGGACCGGGGTGGAGGTCGGGGACGTCGACCGGGTGCTCGACGGCGACCTCGACGGGTTCATCGAGGCCGAGCTCCGCCGCCGCGCGGCCGAGCGCGGCCGCGGTCGGGAGGGGTAGGGCCGGCCGGCTCCGGTGGGCGTCGGCGGGCCGGCGGGGCCCAGGCTCAGGTCGGCCCGGGCCGGGCCCGCGCCTCCCGCCTCTGGGCCGCGATCGCCGCCGCGGCGAGGAGGGCCCAGGCCAGGGCGGAGAGCGCGAGCCCCCGGCCGATCCAGGGGTCCCGGTAGACGAGCCGGACCGTGTGCCGGCCGGGGGGGACCGGGACGCCCATGAGGAGGAAGTCGGCCCGGAGCACCGGCGCCGGCCTGCCGTCCACGGTCGCCTCCCAGTACGGGTCGTGGTTGGTGCGGACCACCACGATCCGCGGGCCCGGGGCCTCGACCGCGATCCGGAGGTCCTCCGGCGCGGCCTCCTCCAGGCTCGCCGCACCGGGCCCCGCGGGGCCGGGCCGGATCCCGGGGTCCGCCTCCAGGACGGCGAGCGCGGCGGGGTCGAACCCCGGCTCGAGCACCGCGCGGAGCGCCTCCCGCGGGCCGTCCACGAGGCGCCAGGCGGCCACCGTCGAGACGAGGGGTTCCCAGCCGGGGATCTCGATCAGCTCGTAGCCGGTCCCGGACGAGCCGTCGCTCGCCACCGCGACGCCGGCGAGCCGGCGGGGCCGGAGCCCCTCGGGGACCACGAGGTAGCGGACGCCGAGCAGCCGCGCGTCCTCGAGCGTGGGGTCGGCGAGGACCGCGGCGTTGTAGTAGATCGGGAGCGGGTTGGTGGCCCGGAGGTAGGCCCAGTACCGGGGCGGCTGGACCGGGTTGTAGCCGAGGGCGTCGCGCAGGCCGAAGAGGGTGCCTCGGTTGTTCGCGAGCATCGGCCAGTCGCCGGGCCCCTGGGCCCAGAGGTAGCCCTTCTCGAAGTAGGCGTCGGGCGGGACCCAGGTGAGGTACCGCTCGCTCCGGCCCCGGAGGTAGGTCGCGATCGGCCCGGGGCGGAGGTAGTCGGCGGCGCGCACGTCGGGCCAGCGGAGGGGCCCCGGGGCCAGGTTCGGGTGGTCCTCCCCCTCGAGCCCGAGGAACACGGTCCCGCCGCGGTAGGCCTGCGAGGAGGCGGCGCTCCCGAGGAGCTCGGCGGCGAGGAGGCCGACCACGACGAGCGCCCCCGCCCGGCGCCGGCCGAGGGCGGCCAGGGCCGGCCCGCCGGCCAGGGCCCCGGCCCCGAGGAGCGCGAACCGGACCGGGTCCGCCCCGAGGAGGACCGGGAGGAGGAGGAAGCAGGCGGCGGGGGGACCGAGCCACGCGAGGGCCCGCCGCCGCGGGAGGGCCCGGTCCGCGAGGGCCTGGATGCCCACGGCGCCGAGCACCGGGACCACGAGGTAGGCGAGGTAGCGGAGCCGGCCGGGGTTGTGGAGGTACACGTCGCCGTAGGGGACCCGGAGCACGAGCGAGCGGAACCAGCCCGCGGTGACGAGGGCGTTGAGCGTGAGGACGTACGCAGCCAGGCCCACCAGCGCGAACGCCGCCACGAGCGGGCGCCGTTCGCGGGCCCGCCAGGCGGCCGGCGCCGCGAGGAGGATCGCCGCCCCCACGTACGCGCCGGGGGCGCTCCCGAGCGAGAACGGCCACCCCGCCCACACCCCGTTGCTGGCGATGGGGCGCTCCCCGGCCCGGGCCGCGCCCCCGAGCGGGGGGGCGAGCCACGCGTAGCCCGCGCGGAGGCTCGAGCGCTGGATGAGCATGGCCCGGGGCAGGAGGACGGCGAGGTTCGCGAGGGGGAGGGCCGCGAGGAACAGCAGGTCCTCGAGGGCCGCCCGGAGGGGCGACCTCGTCCCGGCGCGGACGTCCCGGACCGACCAGGCCACGAGGTAGGCGGCGACGAGCGCCGTGCCCATCGTGAGCCCGTGGCTCATGTGGGCCCCGGCGAGCTGGCCCCAGGCGAAGGCGGCGAGGGCGAGCCACCCGAGCCTGGCCGACCAGCGTGCCGCCCGCCGGTACCCGCCCGCCCCCACCAGCACGAGCGTGGTCCAGGCGAGCGCCCCCGCGAACGGGAGCGAGATCGCGATCACCGAGGCCGAGACCGCGAGGGCGAGGGAGAGGCCGCCGGCGGTGGCCGAGGGCCGGGAGAGCCCCTCCCCGCGGAGGAACGCGTAGAGCCCCAGCCCGCCGAGGAGCGGGTTCCAGACGATCAGGGCCCGGGCCGCCGCCGCCGGCGGGAGGAGCGCGAACAGGGCCATCGCCGGGAGGTAGAGCCACCCCGACTGGGGATCGGCGGCGAAGGGCGCCCCGGCCAGCTCGGAGGGGTTCCACAGCGGGACGTGCCCGGCCGCGAGGCTCCGGCCCAGGAACCCGAACCGGGGCAGCCAGAACGCGAGCACGTCGGGGTGCTGGTTCGTGAGGAGGCCGTGGAACGCGAACGCCCGGAGCGCGAAGAGCACCGAGCCCGCGACCAGCAGGGGCCCGGCGGCCGCCCGGGCCCAGGGCGGTGTCCGCGGGCCGGCCCCCCGGGGGGTCGCCGCTGCCGCGCGGGGCGCGAGCACCCTCATGGGCCCCAAGCCTACGGGGGCGGCCGGGGCCCCCGCAGAGGTCCTGTCCAGGACCCCCCGCGGAGGTCGTGTCCAAGGCCTGTCCAGGGCCCCCGCGCGAGCCGCCGATGTCGTTCCCCGCGGGGAGGTTCGCTGGTAGACTCGGGCGCTGGCCCGCCGCCCGAACCCTCGAAGACCATGATCAGCCTCAGGAACGTCACCAAGACCTACCGCAACGGCGTCACCGCGCTCGCCGACGTGAGCGTGGAGATCGGCAAGGGCGAGTTCGTGTTCGTCGTCGGCCCGTCGGGCTCGGGGAAGTCCACCCTGATCCGCCTGCTCCTCAAGGAGGAGGAGGCCACCGCGGGGGAGATCTACGTGGCGGGGAAGAACCTGGCGAAGCTCTCGCCCTGGAAGGTCCCACACCTCCGGCGGAACCTCGGGGTCGTGTTCCAGGACTTCAAGCTCCTCCCCGACAAGACCGTGTTCGAGAACGTGGCCTTCGCCCTCGAGGTGATCGGGAAGCCCAAGCCCGTGATCGACCAGCGGGTCCCCGAGATCCTGGAGCTCGTGGGCCTGGGCGACAAGCTGAACGACTACCCCGACCAGCTCTCGGGCGGGGAGCAGCAGCGCGTCTCGCTCGCCCGGGCCGTCGTCAACCGCCCCCTCGTGCTGCTCGCCGACGAGCCCACCGGGAACCTCGACCCGGCCACCTCCGTGGACATCATGCGGCTCCTGGACAAGGTGAACCGGATCGGCACCACGGTGGTGATGGCCACCCACGACCAGGCGATCGTCGACGCCATGCGGCGCCGGGTCCTCCAGCTCGACGGGGGGCGCGTGGTGCGGGACCAGGCCCGGGGGGTGTACTCCTAGCCATGCTCCGGCGCCTCGACTACTACTTCCGGGAGACGTTCGTCGGCCTGCGGCGCAACGGCCTGGTGGCCTTCGCCGCGATCTCCACGGCCTTCATCGCGCTGCTCCTGTTCGGCATGGCCCTCCTGATCGGTCGGGAGTTCCGGCTGATCATCGAGGCCGCGACCGGGAACGTGGAGGTCGCCGTCTACCTCACCGACGAGGCCGACGACGAGATCGTCCAGTACCTCACGGACACCCTGCTCAAGGTCCCCGCGGTGGCGTCCGTGGAGTACGAGAGCAAGCAGGAGGCGTACCAGCGGTTCCAGCGGCTGTTCGCGAACCAGCGGGCGCTCGTCGACAACGTGACGCCCGACGCGCTGCCCGCCTCGCTGCGCGTGAAGCTCCGCGACCCCGAGCGGTTCGCGCAGGTCGCGGCGGCCCTGGGGTGCGAGCCCGACGCGACCGGCCGGTACCGGTGCGCCCAGCCCGGGATCGACACCGTGGCCGACCAGCGCGAGTTCCTGAACCGGCTGTTCGCGGTGATCCGGGTCCTCTCGTTCGGCGTCGGCGCGGTCGCGATGATCATGCTGGTCTCGGCGACCGCGCTGATCGCGAACACCGTCCGGATGGGGCTGTTCGCCCGCCGGAAGGAGATCGGGATCATGAAGCTCGTGGGCGCCACGAACTGGCGGATCCGGATCCCCTTCATCATCGAGGGCCTCGTGGAGAGCCTCCTCGGGGCGGGGGGCGCGGTCCTCGCGCTCTTCGTCGGCAAGGTGGTGTTCGTGGACCGGCTCCGCAACGAGATCGGGTTCCTGCCGCTCATCGACAACGGGGACGTGATCGCGACGATCCCCTGGCTCCTCGGCGCCGGCGCCGTGGTCGCGGTGGTGGCGAGCACGATCGGGATGCGCCGGTTCCTCGACGTCTAGGGCGCGGCCGTGGGCCGCGGGGCGGGGGAGCGGACCGTCGCGACGAACCGGCGGGCCCGCCACGACTACGAGATCCTCGAGCGGGTCGAGGCCGGGATCGTCCTCACCGGCTCGGAGGTGAAGTCGCTGCGCGCGGGGCGGGCCTCGCTCTCGGACTCCTACGCCCGGGTGCGGGACGGCGAGGTGTGGCTCGAGGGGATGCACATCGCGCCCTACGAGCCCGGCCAGGTGCGGGGCTACGAGCCGAAGCGGCCCCGGAAGCTCCTCCTCCACCGGTCCGAGATCGCCCGGCTGGTGGGGAAGACCCAGGAGCGGGGCCTCACGCTGGTCCCGCTCCGCGTGTACTTCACGCACGGCCTGGCCAAGGTCGAGCTCGGGCTGGGGCGCGGGAAGCGCAAGTACGAGAAGCGGCGGGCGATCGTGGAGCGGGAGCAGCGCCGGGAGATCGAGCGGGCGACCTCGAGGCGGCCGTGACCGAGGGCCCGGCGCCGCCTATACTGGGGTCGGACAACCGCATAGGGGGTGAAACGGCTTCGACCTGGGCGTGTACCGCCTGGGGGAAGCGGGCCGAGGTCCCCGGAACCTCGTACCAAAGCCGGGAACCGAAACAAGCGCCAACCACGAGTTCGCGCTCGCTGCCTAAGACCTAGGCGGCCGTCCGTCCGGGTCCGCCTGCGACCCGGGTCCGGGCGTCACCCAGCAGGCTCGCGGCGGCGGCCCCGCCCGGTGGCCGTCGCCGGACACCGAACCGGGCTGGCCGACGGGCCCTCCGCCTGCGGGAGGCCCGGAGGCGAGATGCCACCGCAGGCTGCGCCCGGAGAAGCCCCAGCCGGTCGCCCGGGGACGCGGGTTCGATCCCCGCCACCTCCACGAGCGCTGGCTACCCGAGCACGTCGATCTCGACGTTCAGTTCGGGGGTCGCGACCGCGACCGTGCCGTAGAGCGGTCACCTCCCCTTGAACCGCTCGACCAGGAGCTCGGCCTCCTCCCGGACGACGCCCCGCACCTCGAAGCGGAGGTCCACCCGGTTGAACACCGTGAGGTCGGAGCGGACCGGGCGCGTCGGGTCCACCTCCCCCCGGACCTCCACCCTGGTCGCCGGGACCGGGAGCCCCTCGTCCCGGGCGACGACCCCGAGGAGCTCCACGGCGCAGGCCGCGACGCCGGCGAGGAACAGCTCGCCGGGCGTGATCGCCTCGCCCGGGCACCCGTTCCAGGTCGGTCCGTCGACGACGAGGTGGTGCTGGCGAGCTTGCGCCAGGACCCGCCCGAACGTGTCGGTCGAGCGGGCCTCCGCTGCATACGTCCGGATCTCGGCCATCGCGTCCTCCTGCCCCGGATCCGCGGCCCCTCCGCGGCGGGGGCCGGGGAAAGTTAACGCGGCCGAAACACAGGGGTCGTGACAAGGGAAGGGACATCGCGTATAAACCCGGGCTCAAGTACCGGCCGAACCGGAGGGAGGGCCCGTGGGACGGATCGACGGCGCCGACACCGCCTGGCTCCTGGCCTCGACCGCGCTCGTGATGCTCATGACGCCCGGCCTGGCCCTGTTCTACGGGGGGCTCGTCCGGGCCAAGAACGTGCTCGGGACCATGATGCAGTCCTTCGTCGCCCTCGGGGTCGTCTCCGTCCTCTGGGCGGCCATCGGCTACACGCTCGCGTTCGGCCCCGACCGGGGGCTCCTGATCGGGGGCCTCGACTTCCTCGGGCTCCGGGGGGTCGGCGCCCCGCCCCACGAGCTCGCGCCCACCGTGCCGGCCTCGGCGTTCATGGCCTTCCAGATGATGTTCGCGGTGATCACCCCGGCCCTGATCACCGGGGCCGTGGCCGAGCGGATGCGCTTCGGCGGGTACCTGCTGTTCCTCGCCCTGTGGTCCGTGGCGGTCTACGCGCCGGTCGCCCACTGGGTGTGGGGCGGGGGGTTCCTCGGTGCCGCCGGCGTCGGCGCGCTGGACTTCGCGGGGGGGACCGTCGTGCACGTGAACGCGGGGGCGGCCGCCCTCGCCGCCGCCCTGTACCTCGGGCGGCGTCGGGGGTACGGGGCCCGGGCCTTCCTGCCCCACAACGCGCCGCTGGTGGTCGCGGGGGCCGGGCTGCTCTGGTTCGGGTGGTTCGGGTTCAACGCGGGGAGCGCCCTCGCCTCGGGCGGGCTCGCGGCCTCGGCGTTCGTCGCCACCCACCTCGGGGCGGCGGCCGCGGTCCTCGGCTGGATGCTGCCGGAGCGCCTGCGCCACGGGCGCGCCACCACGGTGGGCGCCGCGACCGGCGCGGTCGCGGGCCTGGTGGCGATCACGCCGGCCGCGGGGTACGTGGAGCCCTGGGCGGCCGCCGCGATCGGGTTCGCGGCGGGCGCCGTCTGCTTCCTGGCCGTCGGCCTCAAGGGGCGGATCGGGCTCGACGACTCCCTCGACGTCGTCGGGGTCCACCTGGTGGGCGGGATCGTGGGCGCCCTCCTCACCGGGGTCCTGGCGAGCCTCGCGGTGAACCCGGCCGGCGCCGATGGGGGCCTCGCGCAGCTCGGACGGCAGGCCGTCGCGGTCCTCGTGACCGCCGGCTTCTCGCTCGCCGCCACGTTCGGCCTGCTCGCGCTGGTCGACCGGCTCGTCGGCCTGCGGGTGGACGAGGAGGCCGAGGAGGAGGGGCTGGACCGGGCCGAGCACGGGGAGGTCGCGTACGCGTTCTCCGACCGCGGCGGGCAGCCCGCGATGCCGGCGGGGTGGATCCCGGAGGCGCTGGGGCCCGAGGGGATCCCGCCGGAGCGCCTGCCCGAGGCCTTCGTGCGGGCGGTCGCGCTGCGGGTCGAGCAGCTCCAGGCGGGGGGGCGGTGAGCCCGCTCCGGGGGACGAAGGCCGGGTAGTTCGCGGCGGGCCGGGCGCCCGCC
>FWWM01015324.1_pt1 | contig 11756 bp, 14 predicted proteins | sample 2228351 | NCBI WGS metagenome assembly FWWM01 (sample SAMEA103939774, study PRJEB20133) | metagenome | reverse complement strand
TGGCGAAATTGCTCCTGCGTTTCCCAGAGGCCGTGGAGGACGCCGCCGCCCAGCTCAGCCCGCACAGGCTAGCCCACTACGCCCTGGACCTGGCGGGCCACTTCCACTCCTACTACAATGCCAACCGGATCGTCGACGAGGCTCAGCCGGCCCTCACCAAGGCAAGGTTGCAGCTGGCCAAGGCTGTGAAGCTGGTACTTGGCAAGACCCTCAAACTGCTCGGCATGACGGCCCCCGAAGCCATGTAGCTGGCAGCCTCAGCCGCCCAACAGCGTTCGGACGCCCTGAAGGACCTCCCCCCTGCGAAGCCCCCATGCCAGCACCCACTTCCGGCGAGACGTATGGCCTCTGACTATCTCAAAATCCTGGGGCGCTACGCCCAGCAGCTCTCCGAGCACCTTTAGGACTTCGCGGTTGCCCTTGCCCCCTTCAGGCCTCGATCGCACCCGCAGGCGGATGTGGCCACCTACCAGGCCCGTTGCATCGCCTACCCTGGAGCCCGGAACGACCCACACTTTGATCAGGACGCCGGAGCTGGCCTCCCGTACAGCCTCTTCCAAACCTTCAACCACCGCTATACCCCTCGCGCTTTCACTGCCTCAAATAGCTCATGCACCTGTTCGCCGTAGGGCACGGCACCGGGGCCGCGGCCAGCTACCGAGAGGGCGGCCGCACACGAGGCAAAAAGGCCGGCCTCCTGAGCCGACATCCCTTCCGCCAACTTGCAGAAGAAGGCTGCAGCAAACACATCCCCCGCCCCAGTGGGATCCACCTCCCTGGCCGTCACGGGCGGGATGTGTATCTCTGCACCCCTTTCGAACAGGACAGCGCCACGGGCGCCAATGGTCACCACCAGCGTCCGGGCCACTTTTCCGTACTCACGCGCTAAACCCCAGTCATCGCCCAGGTCGTCCAGGCTCAGGACCGCTACTGCCCTGGAGAGCACCTCATGTGCGCTTGGGAAGGGGGCAAGTGACACGCGGCCATCGGGCCCGACGCGGCGCATCCAGCCCTGGGGTGTGACCGCCAGGACAGGCGCCGAAAGGGTCAGCGCCAGCTCCACGGGCACCTCCTGTATGATGGGAGCGAGATGGATGACCTGGGAGGGAAGCCATTCGGACGGTATGTCCTCCAAGGCAAGCTGAGGCGCAACGGAGAGCACCCTCTGGTGCCTACGGCCCCGTACATATCGGTTCTCGAATACGGTGTCTACAGGTGCAGGCTTGACTGCCAGAGCAATGTCCCCAAGGTAACCATCGACGGCCCACCGGCTGTGCCCGCAGGTGACCACCCGGACCGTCCAGCCAAGCCTGTGGGCCATCAGCCCAGAGTACAGGACGCTACCGCCAGCAATAAAGGTGCCCTCGGGTTGAAGGTCCAGAGCCCAGTGGCCTACGAGGAGATACGACCTATCGAGGGAAGATAGTGACCCTCCGCTCGTCACCTTCGCCCACGCTCTCGGTCCGCACCTGGGGATCACCCGACAGGACAATGTGGATTATGCGCCGATCGCGCGCGGGCATGGGCTGAAGCTCCACCGGCTGGCCTGTGCGCTTCACGGTTTCGGCCATCCGCCTGGCCAACGCCTCCAACTGGGCCCGTCTACGCTGGCGATAGCCCTCCACATCGATCTCGATCGGGGCGCTCAGCTTGAACCGCCTGGAAAGCATGAGGTTCAGCACATACTGGAGGGCTGCCAACGTTTCGCCTCCCCGGCCTATCAACAGTCCCAGGTCCTGCCCCTTGATCTCCAGGACCGCCGAAGGGGCATCGGGCTCCTTAGGCACCGGGCGCCGGACTACGGTGGCACGAAAGCCCAGCTGCCTAACCACGTAGCCGAGGGCCTCCTCGGCCCACTCCACAGGATCGGACGCCTCGGGCAGAGATACTGACGAGGGGCCCGCAGCCCCTATGACGCTTACTCTGACCAAGACCTCCGAATCTCCATTTTCGTCCGGCTCGGAGCCCGCCAGCACTTCCACGTGCACCCGCTCCCGCGACACCCCAAGGCTCTCCAGGGCCAGGCGCACCGCCTCCTCCACCGAGGTTGCCTGTATCTCCACACTTGTGGGGCCTGCACCAGTACTCGCAGGACCAAACCACGCGCCCTTAGGAGCGTGCCTTTTTCTTGCCCGAGCGATCTCGATTCCCTCCTTCCCTCTGCTTCGACCGATCCTCCATCTTGCCGTCTCCCGCCGGAGACCCCTGCCTAGGCGACAGTGCCTGGTTGTTTGCCGACTTGGGCTTGAGGAAGGCGAAGAGCTCGGGCAGGGATCCCCAGCCAGTGATAAAGTACTGCTGAACTGCGCTGAACACGCTGGACGCTACCCAGTACAGCACAGGGCCCGACGCGAAATTCCACGCAAAGACCACGATCATCAGGGGCATTAGCTGCATAGCATTGTTCATGGCCCTCTGCTGAGGGTCGGAGCCGCCGCCTGGAGGCATCATCATCCTCTGCTGTACGAACTGGGTCACTCCGGCAAGGATGGGAAGTATCTTATAAGGGTCCTCGGAAGCCAGGCTTGGCAGCCAGAGGAAGGGCGCCGCGAAGGATCCCCCTCGGTGGGACACCTCCAGAATCGCCCAGTAGATTGCAAAGAAGATAGGTATTTGGATCAGCAGGGGCAGACACCCCATAGCCGGGTTGATGCCGGCCTCCCTGTACAGACGCATGGTCTCCTGGGTGAGCTTCTCCTTGTCCTTGGCATACTTCTTCTGGAGATCCCGCAGCTGCGGCTGTAGCTCCTGCATCGCCTTTGACGACTTCAGGCTCTGAAGGGTAAGGGGCAGCATCAGCAGGCGCAGCAGCAGGGTAAAGAGGATTATGGCCCACCCTCCGCTGTGAACCAGGCCGTCGAGCAGAAGGAGGATATAGATAAGGGGCTCAACTATCGGTCTTGCAAAGTCTGGCAAAGCTCACCAATCTCCCAGGACTGCTAGGGCACGGGGTCGTACCCGCCAGGGCTGAAGGGGTGACAGCGCACGAGCCGCTTCAGCCCAAGCCAGCCGCCCCTGAACGGTCCATGTTTGGCAATGGCCTCATAGGCATAGTGGGAGCAGGTTGGTTGGAACCTGCAGACCCCCGGGAATAGCGGCGACACCAGTACCTGGTACCCCCTAATCAGCCCCAACAGTGCCCCCTGAAGCACCCTCGACGGGACCGAAAAGGCCTCCTGAGCCCAAGGCTTCTCTGACAGCCCTCGAAACCCCGCCGAAACCCGCTTCAACGATAGGTTTTCTGGCAATGAAGACAATGTCCCACCCACCGGATATGCTGGGAAGAAGCTGTCTCGTCGCTTCTCGGAGCCACCTCCTGACCTTGTTCCGCAACGCGGCCTTGCCCAATCTCCTGCCAACTACGAAGCCGAACCGCGGATGACCCAGGCCGTTAGGAGAATAGCAGAGGAGAAAATAGGCATTGGAAATGCAGCGCCCCTGACGCCTGATCCTCTCAAACTGGTACTCCTCTGCAAGACGGAACCTGCGCCTCCAGGCAAACCTACCTCTTGGCTCGGAGCCTGCGCTCATCGCTCACAGTGAGCCTCCAGCGGCCCTTGAGCCTCCGGGCTGCCAGTACCTTCCTCCCGCTTTTGGTCCTCATGCGGGCACGAAACCCGTGTACCCTCAGTCTATGCAGCCTCTTGGGCTGCCATGTTCTCTTGGGCATAGCTCTCCCTGCGGGGCCAGAATGCTAGCTCAACAGGTTTCATTATATGTTGCCAGCGCAGGAGTGTCAAACCCACACTTCATTACATCTTTCAAGGGCTCCATCAAAGACCCCGCGACGCCAGTGTCAGAGTACCCAGCACCAGCTAGGGCTCGATCAACAAACTCTAAGTCCATGACAGACCGCTGGCCCCACCAGGTTGCGGCCTCCAGCCATCTAGATGCATCCTGGAGCAAGCCCCAGCACGGTAGTGATAACTATGTCGGGCAGAGGATAAAGCCGGCCCAGCAAACGGATGTACCCACCGTGGATAAGCCCGAAGAGCACCACCGACACGCCGACCTGGCCGCAGGACCCAACCCAGCCCCCTCCAGTTGTCTCACCATGAACCCCCGAAAGCTAGCTCCTCCACCACACCACCACCCAACCCAACCAGGCTGACCCGGGCCTTGAAGGGGCTGAGCTGGAGCGCGAAGGCCCCAAACACGGGCGAAGGCAAAGTGAACCCAACGTAGGCTACGCAACAGTGATTCCAGCAAGGATCGTACCGACCCAGACTGGCCGACCCAACCCGGAGCGGCCAGGGAGTGCTTGAGTCACTCGAGCCAGCTAGGCAGTAGCGGCTACATCGCCAGCTTTGCGATGGACATGCCCCTGGAGGCAAGGCCGCCAGGGCCCGCATATCGAGCGCAGGTCCTGGCGGCTGAATGCCAGAGCACTAGCAACCCAAGCCTGTAAGCAGTAGTGGGGCCGTAGCGAGCTCCACGCTCGCTACGGCCCCATGGTTACACACCCACGGCAGCCTTGGCTAGCCCCTCTTCTACTAGCCACCGCGTGAGCAGAAGAAAGCGTCCCAACGAGCCTCAGGCACCTTACGGGTCGCCCTCTTCTGCCCAAAGGAGATCCGTGTCGCCTTTCCCAATTCGAGGGACACCGCGCCTCGGTCTACCGCCGCCTGATCCACGCCTCGCTGAGGTGCTTCGTCAGCAGCTGCGAGGCCAGGTGTAGCTCAACTTCGGTGAGAGCGTCTAGTCTGGGGCTACACCCCAGCAAGGACGAGAAACCGTCGACCAGCGCCGCCTGCACCTGAGCCTCAGGGCCCTCGAAGCCCAGGCCGCGCAGGGTTGCCAGGGAAGAAAGATCGGCTCCGCTCCCGTCCGCAAAGACGCCCTCCCACAGGGCGGCGTCCACGTCCATCAGAATGGAGCCGTGCTGCAGCACTGCGCCCCTCCGCCTCACCTGAGCGCTGCCCACCAGTTTCCTTCCGTCAACGGCTATCTCGTAGGCAGAAGGCGTCATGAAGCAGTTTGCAGCCCTTGGCAACTTCCGAGCCCGGTGGACAGGCACCACATCGGCTGGAACGCCTAACCCCCTGAGGCCCCTGACCATGCCTGTGGCCACCTTTCGGAAGCTTTCGAGCACTGTGCCTCCCAGGACAGGATGGTCCTCCCTGAAAACGAGGGCGTAGGTCAGCTCAAGATGGTGGAGTACAGCACGTCCGCCGGTGGGCCTGCGGACGATGTCTACGAGGTGCGTCAGGCAGAACTCCGAGTTCACGTGGGAAGCATAGGGCTGCTCGAATCCGAGGGACAGGCTCGGCCGGATCCAGCCATAGAGCCTCATCACGGCAGGACAGCTTGGCTCGTCGGCCAGGGCCTCCAGAAGGGCCTCGTCACGGGCCATGTTCTCGGCAGCCGGCAGGGCGCCATCCAGGATAAGTCTCCAAGGGTGCATCGCAGGCCTATAATACCAGTGGATTGGATACCGTCTCAAAGAAGGACACATGCCGCAGATACGCATAGAGCCCCACGGCATCACCGTCGAAGCCCCCGAGGGCACGACCGTGCTGGATGCAGCCCGGGCCCACGGCCTGTTCTGGCCAAGCACCTGCGGCGGTCAGGGCAGGTGCACCACCTGCGCCATGCGGGTCATATGTGGGCACGCGAACCTCTCGCCGGCCACGGCGAAGGAGCACAGCCAGCTGGCGCCCCTGGCCGGCCGGCAGCCGGAGCTCTGTCTGAGGCTGGCGTGTCAGGCCCGGGTCTTGGGCGACGTCACAGTGTTCAAAGCGGTGGTCATCTACTAGGACCTAGGGAATCACCCGTACACCGTCGAGGAACAGGGACACGCCCGTTATGAGGACATCCAGGTGGATGGCGCTCCTGTTGCTTCCACCGAAGCTCCTGTTGTCCCCTATGCCGATATGGGCTGTCCCGAAGATCTTCTTGTCCTCGAAATCCCCAGAGATCTCCGTCACAAAGGGGTTGGCGCCGAGGCCCATCTCAGCCACAAGGGAAGCGCCCTCGTCCACCTGAAGCTGATGGGCTAGCCAGCTTGCCGCTCCGCCCTCGAGCCCAACTACACGCCCGGCCCTCACCGAGAGTTTCAGCGGCTCCCCGAGCTTCCCATAGCCTGTCACCATGCCATCGGCCACGATGGTGCCCTCGGCCGAACCCTCCACAGGCGAGATGGTGGCTTCCGAATAGTCTGGCACAGCGCCCCAGGCCCCGGGAGTCTTCAGCTCCCCTACCACGGCCATAGGTCTCCTGCCTTTAAGGGAGAGCCTAAGGTCTGTACCTCCCCGCGAGAGCAGATGCGCCTCCTCTGCTTCCTCAAGCCTGGCGGCCAGCTCCCGAGCCCTTCGCCACACCTCTTCCAGCCTTTCAGCGTGCACGTCCTCCAGTTTCCCCGTGAGGAAGCCTACCCGAGCGCCGCGCCCTGTGGCCTCCCTGCGGAGTACATGGTGGCCCATCACCTGGGTCTCGTAACTGCCTACCACGAAGAGCACCACGTCGGCCCAGCGCATGGCCGAGGCGATCGGCTCTGGAACCTCGGCCTGCACCAACGGAGTTGCCGAAACTGTTAGAAGGGCCGGAGCTCCCAGGTCGACGGCAGCATCTAGGACTGCCTTGCCCTCCGCGCTCCTGGCTGCAACCGCCAATATGGCAAGCTTCTCGCGCGAATCGAAGTTGAAGCACAACTTCAGCAGGTCCAACGCTTCAGCTCGAGGCATGGTTCAGACCCCCTATATAATGTTGGAGAACCCGGTAGCCAGAGGCATGCACATGTCCCAGGAACAACAGATCCAGCTCAAGTGGGAGTGCGCTTCCTGCGGATATATTACCCTTGCCGAAGAATGTCCACCAGCATGTCATAACTGCGGCTCAACCCTTCTGCACCTCCTGGGCGAGGACTGAGGGTCCTAAAGGGTTCAGACGGCGGCATCGTGCTAGGCGACACAGGATCCTCAGAGCGGCGGGCCGTTAACGGGAGGTGCCCAGGCTACTTCGCCCAGGCCAAAAGCCTGGAGCCTAGACCCTTGACGCGCCATCTATACTGTATACAAAAGCCCCTGGGAGTGATCGATACCATGGTCACCCGCTGCAGTCCCTCCCGCAGGCTTTGCACCCCCCGGTCTTTCCCGTGTCCGTCCGTCGGTTTGAGTGCGCTCAGGAGGTAAGTTATGGCCATCGACAGGGACACCTTCATAAAGATGTACTCCACCATGCTGAAAATACGCTACTTCGAGGAACGCATGGCGGAGATCTACAAAGAAGGCAAGACGCCCCTCTTCGACATATCCGCTGGCCCGGTGCCTGGAGAGATGCACCTAGCCGCCGGCCAGGAACCTCCCGCTGTGGGCGTGTGCCTTCACCTTAGGCCCGAAGACACCGTCACAGGTCCTCACAGGGCACACCACATAGCCATTGCGAAAGGCGTCGACCTGAAGCGAATGACCGCCGAGATTTTCGGTAAGCGTACAGGGTTAGGGAAGGGGAAGGGCGGCCACATGCATCTGTTCGACACCAGCGTGAAGTTTGCCTGCAGCGGCATTATCGCGGCGGGTGGGCCACCTGCCGTGGGGGCCGCCTTGGCTGCAAAAAAGATGGGGAAGGACTGGGTGGCGGTAAACTTTGCGGGAGACGGTGCGGCAAACCAGGGGGCCTGGCATGAATCCCTCAATCTGGCGGCCCTGTGGAAGCTGCCCGTCATCTTCGTGGTAGAGGACAACTCCTGGGCCATCTCCGTGCCCAAGAGCAAGTCAACGGCCGTGGAGCGCAACAGCGAACGCGCCGTGGCCTATGGGATCCCAGGAGTTTACATTCCGGACAACGACCCCATCGCAGTCTACGAAGCCGCTGGCGAGGCTGTGGCAAGGGCCCGCAGGGGCGAGGGACCGAGCATCATCGAGGTAAAGACCGACCGCTACTTCGGCCATTTCGAGGGGGACCCACAGGTGTATAGACCGAAGGGCGAGGTGGAAGAGCTTAGGGCTAAGGATCCCATCGAGAGGCTCAAGAAACAGCTCCTGGACCAGGGGCTCATGACCGAAGAGGAGGCCCAACGCCTTTACGAGGGCGTGAAGGCCGAGGTCGAGGAGGCCATCGAGTTTGCGAGAAACAGCCCCTATCCGGAGCCCCATGAGGCTCTCGAAGACGTTTTCGCTTCCTGATAGGCAGAAGGGAGGCCTGAGATGACACAGCGGATACTTACCATGGCCAAGGCCATCTCCGAGGCCATAGCCCAGGAGATGGAGCGCGACGATCGAGTGTTCGTGATGGGCGAAGACGTGGGCATCTACGGAGGCATCTTCGGAGCCACACAGGGCCTTTACGAGCGGTTCGGACCAGACCGCGTAATGGACACCCCCATCTCCGAGACAGCCTTCATAGGCGCCGCCTACGGCGCAGCCGCCGAGGGCATGAGGCCTATCGTGGAGCTCATGTTCGTCGATTTCTTCGGCGTATGCATGGACCAGATCTACAACCACATGGCCAAGAACATCTACATGTCAGGCGGCCAACTGAAGCTTCCCGTGGTCCTGACCACGGCCATGGGAGGCGGCTACAACGACGCCGCCCAGCATTCACAGACCCTCTACAGCATCTTCGCCCATGTCCCTGGCCTGAAAGTCGTGATACCATCCAACGCCTACGACGCAAAGGGGCTCATGATCCAAGCCATTAGGGACGACAGCCCGGTCATGTACTTCTTCCACAAGGGCCTAATGGGACTGGGTTGGATGCCGTCGCCAAAGACGGCCGCCAACGAGGTTCCGGAAGACCCCTATACCGTGCCCTTTGGTAAGGCCAGGATCGTCCGTGAGGGCACCCACCTGACCATCGTCGCGGTGGCCCTCATGGTGCACAGGGCCCTGGAAGCTGCCGAAGCCTTAGCTCGGGAGGGTATTAGCGTCGAGATCGTCGACCCCAGGACCCTCGTGCCCCTCGACAGGCAGGCCATCGTGGATTCCGTAAAGAAGACCCACAGGCTGCTGGTGGTCGACGAGGACTACAGGAGCTTCGGGTTCTCAGGCGAGATAGCCGCCATAGCGGCCGAGGAGGCCCTGGAGTACCTGGATGCTCCCGTAAAGCGGTTGGCAGTGCCCGATGTCCCCATTCCGTACAGCCGCCCCTTGGAACAGTTTGTGCTACCCAGCGCAGAACGGATCGTTGAGACGGTTCGATCGATGGTAGCCTAGGGGGTCTGAAAATGGCTGTCCAGGTGGAACTCACAATACCGCCGGAGATGTGGACCGGCCGCGCCGCTGAGGAGGGCGTCGTGGTCAACTGGTTCAAGGTCCAGGGCTCGCCCGTTCGGAAGGACGAGGTTGTGGCCGAGATGATGATCGAGAAGGTGACTGTGGAGGTAACTTCACCGGCCGAGGGCGTGTTGGCCCAGATCTTGGTGCCACAGGGCGGCGTGGTGAAGCCTGGACAGCCTTTGGCAATCATATCCTCCGAGGCTCCGGAACAGGCAGTGGCCGAGCAGGCTGAAAAGGGCCCTGAGCCGGCGGCCGGCGCGGAAGCCTTCGTGCCATCGACCCCAGCTGCACGCCGGCTGGCGCGTGAGCTGGGTGTCGACCTGAGCAAGGTAGTTCCTAGCGGTCCGGGCGGAAGGGTGACCGAAGAGGACGTCCGGCGCTTCTTTGAAGCCGGCCAACAAGAGGTCGAATACGAGTCCCTGTCGTTGGCAGGCATCCGAAAGATCACGGCCGAACGCATGATGGAGAGCCTGAGGCGTTCCGCGCAGCTCACCCTCTTCATGGAAGCCGATGCCACTGGCCTGGTGGCCTTAAAGGAGGGAGGTCGTGTGCCTGAGAGTATAACCTACACGGACCTTCTGGCCCGGGCCGTGGTGCTCACGCTGCCCAACCATCCCGCCCTGAACGCCCATTTGGTCGACGACGAGGTGCGCCGATACAGGGCCATACACCTCGGTGTAGCCGTGGCACTGCCCGACGGGCTCATCGTCCCCGTGGTAAAGAACGCCCATCTCCTATCGCTAGAGGAGCTCTCAGCCGAGATCCACCGGCTGGCTCAGGCTGCGCGATCCGGAGGATTGAAACCTGCTGAGGTTACCGGAAGCACCTTCACCATCAGCAACCTGGGAATGTACGATACCGACTTCTTCACCCCCATCCTGAACCCACCGGAGGTGGCCATCCTCGGCGTGGGACGGATAACGGGCAAAGTGAGGCCTAGCGACCACGGCTTCGAAGCCTACAGATCCTTGCCCTTCAGCCTCACCATAGACCACCAGGTCGTGGATGGAGCGATGGGTGCTGCTTTCCTGAAAGATCTCGCCAAACTGCTGCTCTCCCCCGAAACCATCTATGCCTAATGCGGTGGGCATTATCCCCAACCCCCAATCGGGCAAGGATGTCCGCCGCGTTGCTGCCGACGCCACCGTGATGAACAACCACGACAAGGTTGGCGTCGTGCGCAGGGTCCTGCGCGCTCTGGCGGCCTTCGGCGTCCGCAGGGCACTCATCATGCCTGACGAGTTCGGCATCGGGCTCAGGGCCGCGGACTCCTACGGCATCGACATCGAGATCTTGGACATGGATATAGAGGGCTCAGCCAAGGACTCCACCAGAGCGGCCCAGATCATGACCGGTGAAGTGGCCTGTATCGTCACGGTAGGGGGAGACGGAACCAACAGGGCCGTGGCAGCAGGCTGTGGAGAGACGCCGCTACTCCCCATATCTACCGGCACCAACAACGTCTTCCCTTCCCAAGTCGATGGGACCATAGCGGGCATGGCAGCCAGCGCGCTAGCCCTGGAGCTGGTAGAACTCGACGAGGTCTGCTGGCGCTCCAAGCGAATTGGGGTCTCGGTAGATGGCTCTTACGACATAGCCCTGGTGGATGCTGCCGTGACCACTGAACCCTTTGTAGGCGCCAAGGCCATATGGAGCATGGAAAGCGTAAGGTTTCTGTTGGCCGCCCAAGCCCAGCCTTTCAACCTGGGGTTGAGCTCTGCAGCGGGGATCCTAAGCCCCGTCGGACGGGAGGAACCTCACGGGGTCTTCGTGGAGTTCGGGGGCAAGGGACCCTCCCTCCTGGTGCCCCTTGCGCCAGGCCTGTTGCAAAGAGCCACGGTAAAGGCCTGGCAGAGAGTGCCCCTAGGCTTCCGTTGGACGTGGCGCGCCGCCCGCCCAGGCACCATAGCCCTGGACGGCGAACGACACATCGACTTCCTTAAAGGGCAGCAGATCTCCTTCTACCTGGACAACCTCGGCCCACTGGTGGTGGACCCCTACCTGACGGTCCGGAAAGTCGCGGCCTCAGGCAAAATGTTAGCCCGGTGAGCCGGCACTCCGTCCTATACTAGTAAAAACCTTTCACTGTGGTACAATCGGCCTACCAACACCCGGCGGAGGGACGGATATGCCCAGGAACCGAGTGGCAATCTACTTTACCGACGAGAGGCCCATCAGGGAGATCATCAACCATGTTAGATACGCTGAGGAGAAGGGTTTCGAGGCCGTCTGGCAGGGAGATACGCGCCTTTCCAGGGACCCCATAGTTCCCATATCCGCATACGCCGCCGTCACCGAACGCATCAAGGTCGGCACGGGCGTTATGAACATGTGGACCCGCAACGTGGCCACCATAGCCGCCACCTTTTCCACCCTCGACGAGATGGCGCCCGGAAGGGCCATCTGCGGCCTGGGCGCGTGGTGGGAGCCCATAGCCTCGAGGGTGGGGGTAGACAGGCGCAAGCCCCTGAAAGCCATGCGCGAGGTGGTGACAGTGGTCCGCAGCCTGCTGGCCATGGAGAAGGTTACCTTCGAGGGCGA
>FWWM01015323.1_pt1 | contig 11756 bp, 12 predicted proteins | sample 2228351 | NCBI WGS metagenome assembly FWWM01 (sample SAMEA103939774, study PRJEB20133) | metagenome | reverse complement strand
TTGAGTGCGGTGAGACAACAAGCCGATGCGAGTCAGCAGGTGAGTGGATCGAGTGAAGAACTGAGTGCAATAGCAGAATCTTTGGTGGAACAGGCGAAGAGGTTTAAGGTGTAAACTGGGTTTACAAGGTGAAAGGGACGCATTAAGCGTCCCTTTTTTGTTAAGTGCTTCCCAGAGACTTTAGCCTGAATGAATTCCACTCTGCTTCACTTTCTTAAGAAAATGATGTATAATGTAAAACGAAGATGAACCAAAGATTGCAAAGGAGTGGTTAGCATGGAGAGAGTGATTGACTTAATTGTAGCTGACAGAACGGTTGAGATTACCACCGATACACCTTTTGTTGTGATGCTGAGGGACTTGATGTACGAAGGTGATTGGTTTATCATGAAGAAGGACTTTTCCAACAAGCATTGGATTGTCAAGGAGATAGAAAACTGCGAACTTATGGAGGAAAAGATCAACGTTTTGAACAGTTCAGTTTACGAACCGATCTGTTTCGAAGAGCTTGTTGAATGGTTGGAAGAAAAGAAAATCAGTCCGAAGGAGTTTTTCCATGCTTCGCTGAATGGATTGTATGATCTTGCTATTTCCTACGCCGATAAGGATATGCATGAGACTGCCTTTAAGGTCATAAAGTACATTCTTGAAATCGATAAAAATTATGCCCCAGCTTATGAGTTGTGGGGTTCTTTGCTTATTGAAAAGGGAGAATTTCAAGAGGGAATAAAATACTTGGATAAGGCTGTAGAGATAGATCCTTGGTTGATCGAGGCTTATTCGTCCCTTGGAGAAGCCTACTACAACTTAGGCGATTACGCCAAAGCCGCATCCTACTGGGAAAGGGAAATCGAATATGCTCCTGACAACAAATTCACGTATTTTATGGTGGTGGATGCTTACAGAAAGCTGAACCGCTACGATAAAGTCTGCGAGGTATTGGAAAGATTCCTCGAGACTGATCCCAGCAGCATCGTAGCCATGTATGAGCTTGCAGAAGCTTACAAAAAGATCGGTCAACTTGAGAAAAGTAAATACTACGAGAAAAAAATACTCGATTCGCAACCGATGTACGGTGGGGATCTTGAGATTTGGAGCATCGTTCAACTCAGACACGGGAGGTATGAACTCGTCCAAAAGGCGATAGAAAATACCTTGATGCAAAGTCCGGGTAAAACCCACTTGAAGCTGATTTTGGCAATCTGCTATTTAAAGCAAAACAAGGTTGCTGAGGCTCGAACTTTGATAAACGAGATGAAAGATCAACACACTTGGTATTTGTACGGTAAGAGAGAACTGTTCTCCGAGTTTTTGACAGAGGAGGAAATGCAAGTTTGTGGTATTTCATAACGTTCATTCTTGGTACCATAATAGGAAGTTTTCTTAACGTTGTGATCTACAGACTGCCCAGGAAAAAGGAAGGTTTGAGCTTGGTCGAACCCGTCTACTCATTTTGCCCACACTGTAAAGCAAAAATCCGCTGGTATGACAACATTCCTCTTGCCAGCTATCTGATTTTGAAAGGGAGATGCAGAACTTGTGGGAGTCGAATCAGCCCAAGGTATTTTCTCGTTGAGCTAATCAACAGCCTTGGTTACGCAGTCAATCTGTGGATTTTTCGGAACAACATCGCAGAGTTCTTTGCCATGTGTTTGATGCTTTCGTGCGTGATTGTGATAGCCTTCATAGATTTGGAATTCATGCTCATGCCGGATTTGGCACTTGCCTTAATTGGGCTAGCTTGTTTTGTCGTTTGGCTTTACTCCTATCAAAAGGTATTGAATTTGTTGGCTGGCGGTGTTGTGTCAAGTCTCTTTCTTTTGCTATCGGTGCTGTACAAAGGTGGCATGGGGAGCGGAGATGTGATTTTAGCTGGTTTTATGGGAATCACCGTGGGACTTATGGGGAGTTTCTACGCCCTGATTATCGCATCGCTTACGGCGCTCGGTTATGCAGCAATGAAAAGCAAGGGAAACTTTGACAGGAAACAAAAAGTACCGTTTGGGACCTTTCTTGGTCCAGCTTTTTACTTTGTCATAATAGCTCAGAGAACTTGGCCTTGGATGTGAGTTCACTATGTTAACAAAAACCATGATGATCCTCTTGATATTCCTTGGGATTGTATCGCTGTACAACTTTTTTCCAGTTAAGTACTATTCTGTGGTAAAGGAAAACGCCGAATTTCTCGATCCTTTGTTGATTATGGCGATTATAAAAGCGGAAAGTGGTTTCAACCAAGAAGCAATTTCCAAGGCTGGAGCAGTTGGGTTGATGCAAATCATGCCCAACACTGCCCAGTGGCTCAACACAAAAAATTCCGAAGCTCGTGACATAGCCAACCCAGTTGACAACATAGTACTTGGTATAAGATACTTAAAATACCTATACGAGCTTTACAATGGTGATCTTGATCAAATTCTTAGAGCGTACAATGCAGGACCGAGAAAAGCAAGCGAAGACGAAAGGATAGGCAAGAATTATGCTCGCAAAGTTAAGGTGTTTTATTACGCTTACAAAGTGCTTTATTTTTGGTTGAGGTGATCAGACAGATGAAGGTTGTCAGCGCAGAGGAAATGAAAAGAATCGATGCCCTAACCTCGGAACAGTATTCAATCTCTCCTTCGATATTGATGGAAAGAGCAGGTCTTTCTGTTGTTTTAGCTATCGAATCGACTCTTGGAGATTTGTCCAAAAGATCCTTCTTAGTCCTCTGTGGGCACGGGAACAATGGTGGAGATGGTTTTGTTGTCGCTAGAACCTTACTTCAGTACACCGACGATGTCACGACTATTCTGGCAGGCGAGAAAAACAAGATGTCACCGGAGACTGCTGAGAATTTCAACAGATTGAAAGCATTCGGAGCAATGGTGAAGACTCTGGGCGAGGATGTTTCCTTTGAAGAAGTTACGAACATGATAAGAGAGCACGACGTTGTGATAGACGCTCTGCTTGGAATAGGAGTGAAAGGTCTGCTCAAGGAGAACTTGGCAAAACTGATCGACGCAGTTAACGTACTTGCGAAATACGTAGTGGCGGTGGATTTGCCGTCCGGTCTTGATGCAGACACTGGAAAAGTGCTTGGCGCTGCCATCAAAGCGAACCTCACTGTAACCTTTGGCTTGCCGAAGTTGTGCCACATACTCTTTCCAGGAAGGGATTTGACAGGGCAGCTAAAGGTTGCGAACATCGGTATACCCAAGTTTCTTTTGCAATCCAATGAGATCAAACGGGAAATTGTAACCAGGGACTTGGTGATCCAAAAACTGCCAAAAAGGACCAAAGATAGCCACAAAGGAACCTATGGGAAAGTAATGGTCGTAGCTGGTTCAAAATTTTATCCAGGTGCTGCAATTTTGACGAGTATAGCCGCTTACAGAGTTGGTGCTGGCTATGTTCAGCTTTTGACCTGCAAGCCTGTTGACGAGATAGCCGTTGCTAAAGAACCGTCACTCGTGGTGTCAAGCGGAATGGAAAGTGTGATATCCCCGTCAGATCTGCCAGTGGCTCTCAAGATGGCAGAAAACTCAACCGTGGCGGTCGTTGGTCCTGGCTTGACGAGATCTGAAAAAACACGCGAATTTGTCGTACAATTCCTCCGTCAGGCTAGTTTACCGGTAATCGTTGATGCCGATGGGTTAAACAACCTTGCTGACAATCTGGATGTTCTTCTTGAACGCAAAGCCCCAACCTTGATAACACCTCATCTTGGTGAGTTCGCGAGGTTGACCAAATTGAATGTGGAGGACATTAGATACAATTACAAGCTGGTCGAAGAATTCTCGAAAAGGTACCACGTGATAACCTTGCTCAAAGGTGCAACAACGATAATATCCGACGGTGAAAACACTTTCTTCAACCTCACGGGAAACACTTCGCTTGCCAAGGCTGGAAGCGGGGATGTTTTAGCTGGTATGGTAGCTGGATTTGCTGCACAAGGTTTGGATCTAACCAGCTCGGCTGTCTGCGGTTCATATCTTCACGGTTTGACTGCAGAAATGTACAATTTAGTAGAAGGTACGATGTTAACGAGTGAGTTGCTGAACTTCATACCAAAGGCAATGGAGGAGGTGTACGAAGTTGGAAAACATTCTCGAGAGGGTGATTAGGGATCTAATCAGGGAAGGTTATTTGAGCCGTGCAAGAGCTCTGCTGAGTTTGTTTAGAAATGAGTATCCGTATTTGGAGCTCGAACTTGAAGCTGCCTCTGGAAACTGGAAAGCGGTTATGCAGATTTACGAATCGCTGAGTGAAGAGAGGAAAAAAGAATACCAAACGCTTTACAAAACCGCGAAAGATCGGTTCAAGGGCGATTATGCCGAAGATGTCATCGACGCTTTGCAAGAAACAGAGCGAAACAACTTCGAAGGCTCCATAGCGACTTTAGAGGCTGTCTCGAAAGCTTATCCAGAGTTGGTGGAAATCGTCGCACTGAAACTTGACGTTGCAAGGAGGAAAAAAGATCGCGAAAGAGTCAGAATCTTCGAAGAAGCTCTGCGAAAGTTGGACCCATCTCATCCTGTGCTTGCCAAACGCGAAAAATCTGCGCAGACATCTTTGATCAATCTGGTTGTACTTGTCGCAGTTTTGGCAAGTGTTGCCCTGTCTTTGGTTGGACTGTTGAAACCGGCCTTTGACGAAAAGCGTTTCGCTGAGTTGAAAAATGAATTTGCCACGGTGAACACAAAAGTTGACAATTTGGACCAAAAGATGATCTCCTTATCCGTTGAGCTCAACAATGTCAAAGCACAGTTGGCTGGTTTGACAAATTTGAAAAAGGATCTTGAGGAACTTGGAAACACTGTGGCAAGATCATCAAAGGAAACACAGGAATTTGTGTACAATCAAAGCCAGGAACTGGTCAACCTTTTGAGAAGTTTTGCAACAACAAGCGCACCCGCTACAACAGCTTTAGCTGTAGGCGATGTTAGCGTAGAAACTTTGAGATCTCTATGGTTGACTGGTTACAGACTTTACCGAGAGGGAAAGTATTCAGATGCTTTCAGCTTGTTGTCCGCCGTTTCCAAGGCTTTGAATGGCAAAGATGCTTATTTCAAGGACGATGTCTCATATTACATGGCGTTGACAGCCTACGAAGCAGGAAATTTTGCGGAAGCGAAAAACCTGTTTGAACAGTTTGTCTCAACTTTCAAAGACAGTGTCTACACACCCCACGCCTACTACTTTTTGAGGAGAATTGAATAGAGGTATGTCACTTGAGTACCTTACTTACCACATCAGGACAGAGTCCTACGATCTCCCAATAGACTGGAACAAGGTGTTTGGGAGAGAAGGTAAACTCGCTGTTGAAATAGGTTTTGGAAACGGCGAGTTTCTTTTACAGCTGGCAAAGCAAGAGCCGTTCAATTTGTTCGTTGGATTTGAAACTTCGCTAACAAGCTTGGTAAAGATACAGAAAAGGTTGTTTGCTGAGAGGGTAAGCAATGTAAGAGTTTGTCTTGTCGATGGTAGATTTGCCTTGAGGGAGTTTTTCCAGGATATGAGCATTTCTACTGTCTATGTGAACTTCCCTTGCCCGTGGCCAAAGAGATCCCACGAATCAAGAAGATTCACAAGCGTTGATTTTGCACACACTCTTGCCGCCGTTTTGGCTCAAGAAGGTATCTTCTCACTTACGTCGGATGTTCCCTGGTACGTCGAGGATATGAAAAACATCCTGCTTTCAACTGATTGTTTCCAGGTAGAGAGCTATCAAATGAACAAAGAAGTGGTTATCGGTACACGCTACGAGAAAAAGTGGATAGCAGAAGGAAGAGAGACCTATACGCTGAAAATGAGAAAAACAAAACACAGAACCGTCAGCAGAATCACGTGGGAGGGACAAGGTATGCCCCACGTTCATTTGAGGACTGTTAATGAGGAAAAGATACTCGCATTAGCAAATGGTGTCTTCAAGTTCTCGAGTGGTGCCTTCGTGGTCAAAGCTGTCTACAAGAAAGAAGGAGAATATCTGCTGAGAATTGTGAGCAACGAGGAGAATTTTCAGCAGAGATATTTCATTTCGATAGAAAAAGAGCCAGAAGGTTGGCTCGTGAAGCTCGATCCAGATGCGTTAGCCTACAGAACTCCAACGGTCAAATACTCTGTCCACAAGATAGCAGAGGTGATCTCAACTTGAGGTTTGGAGTTCTTGGGGCGGGAAGTTGGGGGACAGCCTTTGCAAAACTTCTGGTCGAAAACGGACACGAGACGCTCCTGTGGGCTCGAAGAAGCGAACTGGCAAGGGAAATTGATGCAAGTAGAGTGAACAAAGAGTACCTTCCACAGATTGAATTGCCTGAAAAGCTCGCCGTTACCTCGAACATCCACCAACTTGAGGACTTTTCAGACATTTTGGTGATTGCGGTACCCGTTAAACACATCGAAGAAACCCTTGCGCAGCTGAACAAAAAGCCTCAAATCGTGCTCAACCTTTCCAAAGGAATTGATGAAAATCTCAGAACAGTTAGCAGCATTGTGAAAGAGCTCTTCAGTGAGTCGATTTACGCGGTTCTCTCAGGTCCGTGTCATGCTGTTGAAGTTGCCAGAAGACTGCCTACAAGCGTTGTCATTGCAAGCAAAGAACCTTCCACCGCTGCCATGCTACAGAGATCGCTGAGCAACGATTATTTCAGGGTGTACACCAACCAAGACGTGATTGGGGTTGAAATAAGTGGGGCAGTGAAGAACGTGATAGCAATAGCCGCTGGAATCATCGATGGTTTGGGCGGTTGGCACAACGCGAAGGCATCCCTGATAACTCGAGGTCTCCATGAGATGACAAAATTCGGACTCGCGTTTGGTGCAAAAGACCCGTTGACTTTCATGGGACTCGCTGGGATGGGAGATTTGGTTGTTACCTGCACAAGCCCTTACAGTAGAAACAGATACGTTGGCGAAATGGTTGGAAAAGGGATAAAGGTTGACGAGATTCTCAAGAACATGAAAATGGTTGCCGAAGGAGTGAACACAGTTAGACCACTTTTGAATCTGTCTGAAAGGCTTCGAGTTGAAATGCCAATCTGCACAAAGGTTTACGAAGTACTCTTTGAGGGCAAAGATCCCAAGGTCGCAGTCCAAGAGCTGATGAGGAGAACTTTGAAAACGGAGATTTCCTTCAAATGATCTGACTGGACACTCGAGCTGAGAGCAGTTTGGATATTCTTTCGATCTTGAGCAGAATCTCCGAATTCTTTTTCTTGATTTCTTCCTCCACTTTTTGGATCGCGTGGGAAACCGTTGGATGAGATTTTTTGAACAGTTCTGCAATCTGTCTGAGCGACATTCCAAGGTAGTTCTTCGCAACGTAGATACCAACTTGACGTGCGATCAGAATGCTTTTTTTCCTTGAACTGCCGAACAGTTCATCCGGGGTCACTTTGAATTCCTGGCAAAGAAGGTAGACGAACTTGTCTGAGATGCTAAAGTTACTTTGGATGGAGCTAATGGACAACAATTCCCTTGCAAGTTCAACGGTTATCCTCTCATTTGAAATTTGTTGATGCATCAGCAACTTTATGATGCTTCCACGCAATCTTCGAAGGTTGTCAGAAAAATGCTTAGCAACCAAATGCAGAACTTCTTCGTCGAGCTTACCGCCTTCAAGCTCCACCATCTTTTTGGCTATTTTGAAACTGGTCTCTTCATCCGGTCTTTCGATCTTCGCGACTACACCCATCTGGAACCTCGAAATCAACCTATCTTGGAAACTGTTCAGATTCGAAGGGTCTCGGTCAGAACAGATGACGATCTGCTTACCAAGGTTGTAAAGCTCGTTGAAGGTGTGAAAAAGCTCAGTTTGAATTCCCGTCTTTCCGGTCAGAAACTGTACATCGTCGAGCAACAAGACGTCGATCCTCGCTCTAAACCTTTCCCTGAAATCCTGAACCTTTCCCTTCTTTATGGAATCAACTAGTTCGTTGAGGAACCTTTCGCTTGTGAGGTATATTACCCTTAGATCAGGTTGATGCCTGAACAAATAATGACCTATCGCTTGTGCCAAATGTGTTTTTCCAAGTCCAACACCACCGTAGAGGAACAATGGATTGTATTTGCCGGGATTCTTCGCGACCTCAACGCATGTGCTGTATGCAAACATGTTGTTTGGGCCTACGACAAAATTGTCAAAGGTGAGTATTGGATTAAGAGGAGTGAGAACCAGCGGACGTTTCTTCACAACAGGTTCGTCGTCCTCTTCGTCGTTTTGCTGCGCTGACGCATAATCTATTCTGAACTCAACAGATCGGCCGAAAACCTCTCTCAAGGTTTTTGAAATCAGTTTTAATTTCTTCTTTTTTTTCAGTTGCGCATATAAAACTGACCAGAGTCAAAAAGCCACACAATAAAATTCTCATACATTACCTTCTCAAATTTAGAATCGATTCAATGCTCAATCCCCTTTCAAACAACCCAACAACTTCATCCCAGATTTCTTTGACATCAAAAGTGCTGAACCAGCTCTCCCAAACACGGCGGTTCAGTTTGGATTTGAGATTTTCTATTATCCTTTCTTTCATAGGAGATACACCTCAGAATAAACAGAAAAGGGAACTCAACATGCATTAAATATTATGGGCGTCGATAGGGTGTTAATCAAGGAACAAAATTGTTTATGTTCTAAGAAGTTTCCCAAATATCCAAAAAAAGCCTACAGGAAAGGAAAAAGAGGCGGTGGTCCGCCTCTTTTTCTTCATTCAACGATGATCGCACCCGTAGGACAGCTGTCAGCCGCATCTCTCGCGCAGTCGAGCTCTGTTTCCGGTTGAAGAACCTTTGCCTTACCGTCATCCGCCAACTTGAAGACCTCTGGGCAAAGGCTTTCGCAGACTCCACAACCGATGCAAGCTGCCTCGTCAACTCTAACCTTCATTGCTACACCTCCTTGTTTGGTGGAAAACTACTGATATTATACAAAACTCACACATCAAAGTACAACTCGAATTCCGCTGGATGCGGTATTGAAGAGATGTACCTATGCTCTTCTGTTTTGGATTTGATCCACTGATCGATCAGTGTCCGTGGAAAAACCTCTAAAAGAAACTCACAGTCCTTTTTCAAAGTTTCGCAAGCTTGTTCAAGGGTTGTTGGAAGATCAAAATCAGGCTTTTGGTGGAAATTTTTCTCAAATGGGTCAAGCTGTTTTCGAATCCCATCTATCCCGGCAAGAATCATCGCGGAAATGGCAAGATAGGGATTGCATGAAGCATCGATTGTTCTGAATTCAATCCTCTTTTCATCCTCTTCTAACGCATAAGCTGGAATCCTTATGGCGGCGTTTCTGTTTGCCAGTCCAAAGGATGGACTCGTTGGCGCTTCAAAGCCAGGAACCAGTCTTCGATACGAGTTGGTTGTTGGATTTGTGAAAGCCATAATCGCTGGACAATGTGTGAGCAAGCCAGCGGCGTAGCTTAAAGCCTCTTTTGACAGCCCGTGCAAATTTTCACCGGCAAAAATATTCTTCCCGTTTTTGATCAGAAATTGATGAACATGCATCCCGTTGCCAGCCTCGTTGTACAAAGGTTTGGGCATGAAGGTGACCAAAAAACCCATCTGCTTTGCGACGTTTCTGACGACGTGTTTCACCACTAAGACCCAGTCAGCAGCCAACAAAGCACCCGCGAAATTCGCTTCAATTTCAAGTTGGGATGAACCAGCCTCGTGATGATGATACTTAACTGAAACTCCGGTATTTTCAAGCTCTGCGACGATTCTATTCCTCAGTTCCATGAAGTTGTCAAAAGGGGTCGTTCGATGGTATCCTTTCTTCCTTCCGATGAAGTACTCCCCCTGATACGGGGCGTTCCAAAAACCCTCGGGACTGTCCAACTCCAAGAGAATTCTGTTTGGTTCGACGGTGTATCTCACTGAATCGAAAACGTGAAATTCGAATTCGACCGAAAGTTTTACGTCGTCTGCTATGTCCGATATCTGCTGCAAAGTCTTTCTCAATATGGTTCTCGAATCGTAGTCAAAATATCGCGAATTCACAACGTCGTAAACGTCGCAGATGAAGCTTGCCACTTCTTCTGCACCAATTCTCTCGAAAAACAGCGTTTCTGGGTCTGGCAGCAAAGTCATGTCGCTCTTTGAGACTATTGCATAACCAAGATTTGACGCGTCAAAACCAACACCCTTTTCGAAGGTCTTCTCGGAAAAGCTTTCACGGTGTAACGTTACATGTCTCCATCTACCCCAAAGATCCACCACTTTCAAATCCACAAACCTGCAGCCTCTCCTGTCAATCTCGTTGAAGATTTCTTTCATCTTCCCACCTCCAGAACTATGATAAACTAAAAAGGATGGAGGTGAAACCATGAGAAAGCCCGTTTTTGTTCTGCTTCTTGTTCCGGCGTTTTTCTTTGGTGCAACTGCAACAGAGCGGCTGATTTCAGGACTGGATATCCTTAAGGAACTTTCCAACATACCCGACAGCGGTGCTTTTGTTGAATTGCTCAGGCAATCCGAGGGAATAGTTGTTTATCCAGCCTTGTTCAGAATCGGTGTCTTTGCCATAGGTGGTCAATACGGCGAAGGTTTTGTCCTAAGAAGAGACCCAGACACAGGTGAGTGGTACGGACCGATTTTCACAAAGTTGACAGGTCTGAGCTTAGGACCACAAATCGGTGTGCAAAACGTGGGATTGGTTCTGGTATTGATGAATCAAAAAGCTGTGGAGTCCTTTGCATCGGGTAGCGTTACACTTGGTGGTAACGTCAGCATAGCCGCAGGCCCCATGGGACGAAGTCTTTCAGCTGATACTGATTACAAAATGCAAGCTGCGATTTACTCCTATTCTGTGAGTAAGGGATTCTTCGCTGGTCTCTCGCTACAGGGCTCGATTGTTCAGGTAGACGAAGAGGCAAACAGAGACTTTTACGGCAAACCTGTTTCGGCCTTGGAAACGATCACAAACACAAAACCAACGAGAAAAGAAGTCCTTGAGATTGTCAAGTACTTGAACGGCCTGATATACCTTACTCCGCCTGAGATATAACCCTAAAACCATCGAAAAACTCTGAGAGTGTGAAAAAACCATGTTTCAGCTGGTAAGCGAATATGAGCCCACGGGCGATCAACCGCAGGCAATAGAGAAGCTCGTCGAAGGTATCGAAAAAGGGTATAGATTTCAAACACTGCTCGGTGTCACAGGAAGCGGGAAAACTTTTACAATGGCAAACGTGATAGCGCGAGTTAACAGACCCACGCTTGTGATTTCGCCAAACAAAACGCTTGCAGCACAACTTTATGGCGAGTTCAAAGGATTCTTTCCAAACAACAGGGTGGAGTATTTCATCAGCTACTACGACTACTACCAACCAGAGGCTTATGTTCCGGCCAAAGACCTGTACATCGAAAAGAACGCGGACATAAACGATGTGCTTGTGAGAATGCGCATGTCCACTTTCAAATCCGTCAGAACCAGGAGAGATGTCATTGTCGTTGCAAGCGTATCTTGCATCTACGCTTCCGGAGATCCCAACGATTTTGATACGATGAACATTCAACTTTCGGTGGGTAGTAGGGTTGATCCGCACATAGTAGCTCAAAAACTCGCGAGAATTGGTTATGAAAGAAGCAGCGAAATCACCGCAAAAGGTTGCTTCCGAATCACAGGTGATGTGCTTGAAATCTTTCCGACCTACCAAGAAGAGGGAATTAGAGTTGAATTCTTTGGTTCAACAATTGATCGTATTGAGAGTTTTGACAAATTCAACAGGTCAACCGTTGATGTTTTTCAGAAAATAACCATCTATCCTGCC
>FWWM01015320.1_pt1 | contig 11757 bp, 8 predicted proteins | sample 2228351 | NCBI WGS metagenome assembly FWWM01 (sample SAMEA103939774, study PRJEB20133) | metagenome | reverse complement strand
GCCAGACAAAACCGGAGGCGTGGCAGGATCGCTTCGCCAACATCGGCTCCTACGTGATGTATCGGCTTTTCAACGCCAGTGAGACCCAGATGAAGAAATGGCTGACGGTATATCGCCAGTTAGTGCCAGAGGCACGCATTGGTCAGGAAGTCCCACTTTCGGCCACCCCCACCGTCATCGTCCCGCCTCCGTTTCTGGAGCGCCCTTATGCAACGGCCACCCCCTCTACACCGAGAGCGTTCGGCTATCCCCTCAACTCCTTTTTTGACCACTGCTACCCCATCTACGAGGCGGAACCGGCCGAGGAGGTGCAAAGGGGATAAACGGCCAGCCGAAAGCGGTGATGCCCCGAGCAGGTGACTGGGGGGTACACGAGAAGGCAACGGGGCAAGATGGGGGAGGGCCCTGGGCAGACGGGAGTAATCGCCTCCAATGGCGTGCCTGTGACAAAGGCTCGTGTACTGAGGAGCCGGATGAGGGGAAACGCTCACGTCCGGTTCTGAATCGGCGGTGGGGCGGGCGACCGCCCCACCGACCGTAACCAGCCAACAACGCTTTTGGCGGCGCGGCTCCACGCGCCAGCCGTTGGGCAACAACACGTTCTCCTACCGGCCCCCACAATGCTGCAGCGCATCGGGCGGAACGGCCGGCCATTGGGGAAGCCCGGGCTACTTCAGCCCCAGCGTGGCGAAGTACGCCCGGGCCATCGTCTCCATATCCAGAGTGATACCGGCCAGCGGTCCGGTTTCCTGGGGTGGTTCGCCCCGCTCCCGCCCCGGCAACGGGAACTCCCGCGGCAGGCCGTGGCGTTCGTTGAAGGCATGCCGCAGCCGCTGGATCGCCTTTCCCGCCTCCAGAAATTCCCGCTCCGTCATCCCCCAGCCAGTAGCAGCGTTGAGCCACTCCAGGAACGGCGGTTCGCCCATGTAGAGCGCGAACTGGCAGAGGCCCAAACTGTCGTAGGCGCGCAGGAGGGCCATACCGATTGCCACTGTCTGCCCTTTGGCCGCGTAATCGTAGCGGCCGCCGGGCTTGACCCCCTCCAGCGCGAAATACGGCATAAAGGCCGGGACGGTCACCTCCCCGGCAAGGGTGGACGTGTGACGGCCCGGGGCCGGGTCCACCTGATAGCCCAGCGCCACCCCCGGTTCGTAGAGGCCGCGATGCATTGGCAGTTCCTGCCCTCCGGCGTGTATCGCCGCCTCCTGTGCTTGAGGCCCCAGTCGCTCGGCCGCCCGCCGAACCCCATCCGCCAGCCACTCCCCCAGGCCCGGCCCCCTCCGGGCGATACGTTCGGTGAGCGCCACAATCGCCGCACCGTTTCCCCACTCCAGGGGCAGTTCCTCCGCCAGTTCCGGCGGCAGCCATCCCCGCTCCCGGCATTCTATCGCGAAGGCAACTGCCACCCCGGTGGAGATGGTGTCCAGCCCCATCCGGTTGCAGATGCGGTTACAGCGCATCACCACCTCCAGGTCGGCGTTCAGGAGCAAGGGACCAAAGGAAGCCAGGGTCTCGTATTCCGGCTTGTGGTCGGTGTCGCCGTCGGGCAGGCGGACGATACCCCCACAGGCCACCGGACAGAAAGAACAGCCGTAGGGGCGGATTTTGGGCCGGATGACCGCCTCGTCGCTCAACTGCGCCGAAAGCCGCAGCGGGAAATCCCGGTAGCCGATGCCGGTCCAGTTCCGGACGGGCGTATCGCCCAACTCCACCAGCGCGGCCGTCCCCGCGGCCGTGCCGTAGAGCCGGTATGTGTCTATCATCATCTGGGTTGGCCCCCCGCTGACCCGGAGCCGCAATCGGCGCATCACCGGCAGGACGCGCGTCAGGAAACCGCCGATGCGGGAAGTCCAGGGGGATGGCTTCCGGCGGAAGAGCTGGCGGTACCGGTCGGTGGCTTCCTTGAACCGCTCCGGGTCGGCCAGGGGCGGGCGTTTCTTCCCCCGCGCGGCGACGGCTTTGAGATTCTTCGCTCCCATCACCGCGCCCAGGCCACACCGCCCGGCGGCCCGGCCGTCATCGTTGATCACTGCCGCCATCAGCGACCGTTTTTCTCCGGCCGGCCCGATACAGGCCACGCGCACATCTTTTCCTGCCGCGTTGCGAATCGCTTCCTCCGTCTGGCGGGCATCCAGACCCCAAAGGTCGGACGCGTCCCGGATTTCGGCTCGCTCCCCGTCTATGTACAGGTAGACGGGGCGGTCGGCCCGGCCGGTGACGAAAACCCCGTCGTAGCCGGTTCCCCGGAGCGCGGGGCCGAAATTCCCCCCGCAGTTGGAATCCCCCCAGGCGCCGGTGAGGGGGGAGCGAGCGCAGACCATAAAGCGCCCGCCGAAGAGCGCGCCGCTGCCGGTGAGCAATCCGGGCACAAACCCGATGACGTTCTCCGGCCCCAGCGGGTCCGCTCCCGGCGGGATGCGCTCATAGAGCACGTATGCCCCCAGGCCGTACCCGCCCAGATACCGGCGATAGACCTCTTCGGGCACTGTTTCTGGGGTAATCTCACCGGTGGACAAGTTGACGAACAGAATTTTTCCCCAGTAACCGTTGGGCATTGGTGCCTCCTTAAGGTGTGGGGCTCGGCGTCGGAGTCAACGGCGATTCCAGCCAGAGAAACATTCGGGGCAGCCCCGGGTCGGAGGCCAGGGTGTATACCCCGCTGCGGGTCTCCCGCACGACCCGAACCTCCCACTGGAACTGGCGCGCCTGGGACGTGGGGGGCGGGTACATATCCGCCGGTACCCGGTACGCCGTTGTCCGGGTGCGGATGACGGCGATGGGCATCCCCGGGCGGACAATACGGAGTTCGTACCACTCGTTGGGGCGCAGGACCGCGACCGATGCCCATTGGAGCACGATGTGCGCGTCCGGCCCACCGAAAACGGCGCCGTCGGGCGGGCTCAGAAGCGGCGGTGGCGGATAGGGCGGGATGGGCGTCGGCGTGGCATTGGGGTTGGGCGTCGGCGTCGCGGTGGGCATCGGTGTCCCCAACGGGATGATCAGCGGCTGATTGACGCGGATGGTATCCGAGCCAGGGGGAATCTCCGGATTGGCTGCCCGGATCAGCGATACGGTGACGCTGTATTTCTGGGCGATGGAAATCAGCGTCTCCCCCGGCGCGACGACGTGGATGAGATAATCCCCCGGCGTGGGGGTCGGCGAGACCGTCCCCGGGAGCGGGGAAGGGGTGGGTGTCGGGCGGGCCGGGGGGATCAGCAGCACCTGCCCGATCTGCAGCGCGTCCGGGTTGATGCCCGGGTTCAGGGCGACGATTTCCTCCACCGTTGTATCATAACGGACGGCGATGGAGGAGAGGGTGTCCCCGAACTGGACCTGATGGGCCCGCGGCGGGAGCGGGGTAGGAGTGGGAGTCTCGGTGGGCGTCGGAGTGGGCGTAAAGGTAGCGGCTGGCGTGGGGGTCCGCGTAGGGGCGAAGGTCGGCGTGGGGGTGGGGAGCAGGCTGGGGAAAAGGTACGGCCCCAGCAACCACCAGGCCGTTCCCAGCACCAGTGCGGCCATCAGGGCAGCGGTTATCCAGAAGCCCCACTGGACGCGGCCCGCCCGGGGCGTCCTGGCTGGTATCTCGGGCGTCGCCGCTTCTTCGGCCAGGGCAGCGCCGCAGATCAGGCAAACTCTGGCCCGGGCCGAGACCTTTGTGCCACAGGCTGGGCAGGTTCGGGATTTCTCGTCCATAGTGAATAGCAGGAAGCAGAAAGCAGGCAGCAGGAGGCAGGAAGCAGGCAGCAGGTGGCCCGCTTTATGCGCCGGAAGCCAGGCGGCCGTCCAGTTCCAGTTCGGCCGCGATGGACTGCATCGCTTCCAGGACGACGCCGACGTGTTCCCAGAGGTCCATCCCCAGCGCTGCCGCGCCCTCTTCGGCAACGCCCCGGTCCGCACCGGCCGCGAATCGGTGGTCCTTCCACTTGTTTTTCACGCTCTTGACGGTGACTTCGCGGATATCCCTGGTCGGACGGACCAGCGCGACGGCGGTGATGAGGCCGGTCAGGTCGTCCACAGCGTAGAGGGCATGCTCCATCCGGCTCTCCCGGGTCACCCCGGTTCGCTCGGCGGCGTGGGAGAGGACGGCGCGGACGATTTCTTCGGGCCAGCCCTGCTCCCGCAGAATGCGCGCCCCCTCCAGCGGGTGCTCTTCGGGGTAACGCTCGTAGTCAAAGTCGTGCAGGAGCCCCACAATGGCCCATTTCTCCTCGTCCTCGCCAAAACGGCGGGCATAGGCTCGCATCGCGGCTTCCACCGCCAGAATGTGCTTGAGCAGATTCGGGTTCTGGATATATTCGGTGACCAGTTTCCAGGCTTCCTCACGGGTCGGTTGCATTGTACCTCCTGCGGCTAAAACGTAAAACGTAAAACGTAAAGCGTAATTGGAATGGGTTCCCCCAGTACGGGCACAGGCCGGCGAATCCACAGGTCCCACCAGGCCAGCCAGAGGGCGGGGATTTCCCGCGCCTGATAACGGCGGATGTGGATGTACGGCCGCCGGTCGGCGATGTAGCCGACGGCGTCCAGCCCCAGACGCTCACAGGTGTACAGAGCGCGCGGCAGGTGATAACGCTGCGTGACCACAATCACTTTCCGCAAGCCGAAGATGTCCCGCGCCCGGTAACAGGTGTCGTAGGTGCGCCGCCCGGCGTAATCCAGTACGATAGCCTCATCGGGCACGCCCAGTGAGAGCGCCACCTCCCGCATCTTCGCCGGTTCGTTGTAATGCACAAAACGGTTATCGCCGCTGAAGAGCAGTTTCTGTACCCTTCCGGCCCGGTAGAGTTCCACCGCCGCGGCGACGCGGTCGCGCAGAATGTCGCTGGGAGTGCCATCAGGCCAGTAGCCCGCGCCGAAGACCAGCGCCACCGGCCGCGACGGCACTGCTTCCGGGTCCCTGTAGATACGTCCCTCGTAGCGCAGGGTCAGCGTCCAGAGCGTCCACCCGGTCGCAACGCCGAGAACAACAAGCGGGATCGTCCACCAAAGACGCCTCACCATAGAATCTGCAATCTGCAATCTGCAATCTGCAATCCGCAATCCGCAATCCGCAATCCGCAATCCGCTACGGCAACACTGGCACAATCCTCGCCACCGTCTCCAGGTCCGGCCCCCAGACGACGGTCACGAAGCGGCCGGTCTGGAAAAGATAGGCCGTTCCCGCGGGCCCGCTCCAGAACTGCCCCTTCAGCCCCAGGGGAGGCTGGGTGGCAATCAGGGGCGGAGTGCGGAAGCGTGGCACCAGCATTGCGTAAGCGCGGGCGAACTCCACTGCTTCGTCCCGCGTATCCCAGGCCAGCCGCCAGACAACCACTTCCTGCCCGCTGGAATCTCTCCAGAGCGTAAACGTATCGCCAGCCCAGCCATTGGCGGCGCGCCGGGCGGCCTCATCGTCGTCCAGATAGGCGGCCAGATGCAGGCCGATCAGGAACTCCCCGATGGTGTCCTGGCGGGCCAGAGCCCACTCTTTGCCCAGCACCGGGATGAGATTGGGGATGAATGGCTCCAGCGGCGGGCGGCGGTCCAGGTACCGCTCCGGATGAAGCACCTCCTGTGTGGTACAGGGGGGAGAGGCGTACGCCCGGTTGACGGCCTCCCATCCCCCAGCGGTATAGAGCGCGGCGACGAAACGGGCTCCGTCCCGGTAGGGGAACCGTCGCAGAGCCTCAAAGGGAGAAATTCCGACCAGCGGAGCATACTGTGGCTCCTCCGCGTTCATCGCCAGGTCGGCCAGGCGGTCCACCTCCTGGGGGACGGAGTCCAGCCCGGCGTAGCGCGCGGTGGTGAGGACGGCGTCCCCTTCCAGCAGGGCCCGCAGGGCCAGCGCTGAATCCGCGGTGGCCCGGCAGGCCCCGGCTAACGGGACGCGCGGGGGTTCCGCACCGGCCCCCAGGTTGAAGGCGTTGTCCTGAAGGGCATGGGCCAGCGTATGGACCAGCGCCAGTTCGTCCTCCGGGGTGGCGGGTCCCCGCCCGGCGACCAGCAACACCTGCCGCCCTGTCGGGGCATACAGGCTGAACGTACGGCCCGCCTGGGCGGTCACGTCGGGAAGCGGGAGCGGGTCCAGCCGGGGGACCAGTCCCAGCACTCCGTACAGGCTCAGCGCTTCCTGGGGCCGGATTTCATTGTACCGCTGCAGGAGGTAGAGCGCGACCTCCCGCTCCGAGGGGAAGGTGACCGGAAATTGCTCCACCGGCGGGAGTTCCCGTATCCGGGCGAGGATACGGGCCACCTCGTGGACTGCGCGGGCGCTTTGAATCTGAGAGAGAGGGACGGCCCGTGTGGGCGAAGGGATGGGCGTCGGGGAGACCTCCGGCGTCGTCCCGGTGGGGGAACTCTCCGGCACGGGGGATCGGTCCGGAGACGAAAATGCGGGCGACGGGAGCGGGGACATGGCGGCCATCTGCTGTAGTGTCAGGCGCACCGCGTACGCCAGCAGGCTGAAGACCGTCACCACCGCGATGGCCATCCCGATGAGAATCAGCCGCTGTCGGGGGGTGAATCCCCTCACCGGAGCGCCTCCTCCTGGGCGGCGATGAGCGCTTCAATCCCTCGGCGGGCCAGGCCCAGCATCTCCAGCAACGTGGCGTGGGAAAAGGGAGACTTCTCCGCCGTCCCCTGGAGTTCCACAAACTGGCCGTCCCCGGTCATCACGACGTTCAGGTCTACCTCGGCCTGGCTGTCCTCCTCGTAGCAAAGGTCCAGCAAAACCTCTCCCTGCACGATACCAACGCTGACGGCGGCGATGGGGGTGCGGAGAATGTCCGGGGGGACGATTTCCCGTTCCGCCAGACGCCGGACAGCCAGCGCCAGCGCGACATATCCGCCGGTAACTGCGGCGGTGCGGGTGCCGCCGTCGGCCTGAAGGACGTCGCAATCCACGATGAGGGTCCGCTCCCCCAGTCGGGCCAGGTCCAGCCCGGCGCGCAGGGAGCGCCCGATGAAGCGGCAAATTTCCTGAGTGCGTCCGCCGGTGATGCCGTTTTCGCGGGGCGTGCGGGTGTGGGTGGAGCGGGGCAACAGGGCATACTCCGCCGTCAGCCAGCCCTGGCCGGAACCTGCCAGCCAGCGCGGTGCTCCCTCTTGCAGGGAGACGTTGCACAGCACGCGCGTTCGCCCCCACTCTACCAGAACCGACCCTTCGGGGTATTCCACGTAGTCCGGGATGAAGCGAACCGGGCGCAATTCATCGGGTTTTCGGCCGTCAATACGGGTCATAACGGGTTTAACCACGAAGGTTTTATAAGTTTAACCACAAAGGACACGAAGGAATTCACGAAGAACACGAAGGTTTTAATAAGTTTAACCACAAAGGACACGAAGGAATTCACAAAGGACACGAAGGTTTTAATAAGTTTAACCACAAAGGACACGAAGGAATTCACAAAGGACACGAAGGTTTTAATAAGTTTAACCGCAAAGGACACGAAGGTTTTATAAAAATTTCGTAGCTATTCAGCCATTCTCGCCGGAGGGTGAATCCTCCGGGTAAGGGTGGCTTTGAAAGCCGCCCCTACAGCACAACCCTGCTTCGCAGGCTGGTACGGGCAACGCATGCGTCGCCCCTCCCGCTGCGCTTCGTGGCTCACTACGAACAGCCCCGAAGGGGCTTTCGCTTTGAGCCCGACGGTTTAGCGTCGGGCGGAGGCGGCTTTGTACCCTTTGTGTTATCCTTCATGCCCTTCGTGGTGAATTTTGCCTACGGCGGGGTAGGCTGGAGTTGCCCGACCAGTTGTTCTATCGCCGGGCGGTGCTGTTCGGGCGCCATCTGGAGCGCGGTCTGTGCCTCCAGCAGCGCCTGCTCCGGCATGCCCATCTGGTAGTAGGCGATCGCCAGCAACCGGTGCGCGTCCCATGCCCAGGCGCCCGTCGGGTCCAGTTCCAGGGAACGGGTCAGGGCCTCTACGGCCGCCTCGTTCCGTCCCTGCTGGAGATGAATCCGCGCCAGGGCGTTCCAGACCTGGGGCAACCCGGGCCGGATTTCCAGCGCCCGGCGGTATGCCTCCGCCGCTCCCTCCAGGTCCCCTTTCTGGGAACGGAAATCCCCCAGGATGAGCCAGGTCTCCTCAAACCCGTCGTCCAGTTCCAGCGAATGGGAGATCAACTGCAGGAACTTCTCCTCGTTCCGCCTCTCGTAAAACTCCAGCGTGGCCCACTGGTTCCAGAGGATGGCGTTGTTGGGGCTTAAACGGGTGGCGGCCTCGTAGTAGCGGGCTGAGAGGGCCAGCAGGTTCTCCCGTTGCGCCTGTCCGGCGGGAAGGTTGGCCCACTGCTGGTACATCCGGGCAAGATTGGCCGAGTGGTCGGTGTTCAGCGGGCTTAGCGCCTGGGCTATCAGGAGCACCCGCTCCGTCTCCCGCAGGGCAGCCTCCTGCTGGGTGACGTCGGTCAGCGTTTTGGAGTACTCCAGCAGCGCGCGGCCCAGATAAAGGTAATAGTAGTCCTCATGGGGCGCCAGTTGTACGGCGCGCTGATAGTGGGGGATGGCCGCTCCCCATTGCCCCTGCTCGTCCCAGGGGAGCCCTTGCTTGTAGATGATGTCGGCGCGAATGGGGCGCAGGTTGGTCTGCAGCGCGCTGACCATACTCAGGGGCAGGAGAACGGCCAGCGCCAGCCCCCCCCACCCGGTGCCCCAATTCCTGGGCATCACCCGCTCCCCGGCCAGGGCCAGTCCTCCCAGCAGGATGACGACCGCCAGGAAACCATAGTACGCTCCGATCTGACCGGCGATATGTTCGGCCAGGCGCATCAGGTCGGGGACACTCTGGATGGTCATCTGCAGGACGCGGGCGTGGCGGCCAGCCAGAATCAGCCCGAACATCACCCCGATGGTCAGCGACACAGTCAGGATCAGAAGGGCGGCCAGCCACGCCTCTTCACGGCGTTCTCCGAAAACGCCCCGCCGGAGCATCTGGGTAACGGTCAGAAGAGCGGTGGACGCCCAGGCCATCCCGAAGACCAGCAGGATGCCCAGGGACTGACGGGGCGGCCCGCCGATGGCGACAACCGTCAGCGCGCGCCAGAAAATCTGCACCGGATTTCTGAGCCGTTCTATGTTGTTGGTGAAGTCGTAGGCCAGCGTACCCAGGATCAGAGAGCCGATGAGCGCGGCGCCCAGCGCGGGCCAGAGCCAGGACGGAACTCCTCCAGCCGACGGCGCGGGTGCCGGTGGTGGGGCATAGCGGCGACGATGTTTCTTTCGGGATCCTTTCTGGGGCAGGGCCGGTTCCTCCTTTCGGACGGCGGGGGTCTCTTCCCGCTCCACCACCTGTTGCGTGCCCAGCAGGACGAACACTCCCGCCAGAGCCCAGAAGGTGGTCCGGGTAGAAGCGATGGCAATGCCGAAGTTAATCTCCACCAGATGAGCGACAAAGGCAGCCAGGATACCGATGAGCATCACCTGGTGGGGATGGGGTGCCGGAAGGGAGTCCGGCAAAAAGAAGCCGCAGAGGACGAGATAGGCCAGCATCCCCAGGACCATCCCCACAGGAATGACCAGCCCGAAGAAGTGGAGGCCAACGGTGGGGATGACTACGGCAACGCCCACCAGCGCCCCCGCGACCAGCAATCCGAAGAAGAGGCGTCGGCAGCGGGCGTCTGGTATCCATCCCAGCCAGGAGAGGCCGAAATAGAAGAGGCTGCCGAACATCCACAGGTAGGCGACAAACCCCAGCAGGCCGGTGATGACCAGCGAGTCCAGCGTCTCGTTGTGGGAACGGTCAGGCGAGGCTGTGCGGGATTCGTAATGGCCCAGAAGAGGCGGGTAGAAACGGTTGTAGGCGACGTACATGGACTCCGGCCCGTAGCCGATGAGTGGGCGCAGGACGTTGAAAGGGTCCGAACGGCCTTCGGGATGGGTGGTGGTAGCGGGGTACTGAAGCGGCTCGTGGGGAAGGATGAGACGCAGGGCCCCTTCCCAGATCAGGGAGCGGACCTTGCCTGTGCCCGTTTCGGCCTGAAGGACCTCGTCCAGCCGCCCCATCCAGGGCTGTTCCTGTGCCCATGCATTGACCGGCTCCACCAGGTTGACTGTCAGGAATCCGGCGGCGAAGAGGAGGACGATGATCAGCGCGCTGGCCCACAGCCAGCGCCATCCCTTCTGGTTGACAATGGCCCACAACCAGGCCCCCCCGAAGAGAAGCCCCGCGAACACGAAGGGAAGCCACTGGAGCGTGGGATTGGTCCGGGCAGCGCTGCGCAGGAGCAGATAGGTGGCCACACCGACCCCCCCGGCCCCCAGAACGCTGGCCAGTCCGAAACCGATCCCGGAACGGATGTCCGCCAGAAGGTCGGCTACAGAGTGCGGTTCCTGCCGGGCGGCGCGCCGCAGGGAGAGCAACCCCAGGAATCCCCAGACCACCAGGCCCATCATCAGACCCATCAGCGGGCCGCGACTGTGGGTGTACCAGATACTGATGACCTGGACCAGAAAGATGAAGACATAGGCAGCAGCGCGGAGCACCTCCGACGCCCCGGCCTTTTCGTCTGTCAGAAGGGAACGGAAGGCGTCCACCGCGCGTGCCAGAGTGGGGAAGGCGGCCATAATCATATACGCGGCGACGAAGATGGGGTTGCCCATATTGGAAGCGACCCGCTGGGTGACATCGCCGCCCCAGGGAAGGGGGTCACGGCGGGCGTGCTGAACGAAGCCGTAGAGGGCAATGGGGAGACTGTTGACGATGAGCGTCGTGATGAATCGGTCCACCTGGGCGCGGGTGCGCATCCGGTCCAGGATGACCAGGAAAATGACAATGTACGAAAGGGTGGTGAAAGTCCCCTGGAGCCGCTGGTAGGAGCCGAAGAAACTGGTGTAGGGGACGACGGAGAAGGCAGTGCTGATGAGATAGACCAGGACGGTGAAGAGGGTGGGGAGAAGCAACGGGGTGCGCCAGGTCAGGCGCGAACGCGGCCCGCCGCTGGCCCGTTCCTCCACCCACCGGGCCAGCCAGACGGCGGCCATCACCAGCGCGATGGAGCGCAGAGTGGTCAGTTTATCCGGCTCAAAGACGCGGCTGGAGTAAATGTTGAAAAAGAGCGGCGTGACGATGATCGCTGCCAGCCAGCCGGCTTCCAAGATGCCATCCAGGATGGAACTGAGTCGGGTGGTATTCATAAGTCATCCCTTGCCGGGAGATTACACCAGTTCGCCGTAGGAGAAGACAATGCGGAATCCCAGTTGCTGAATATATTCCTGGACTTCGGGCCGGAGCCGATAGCAGAAGCAAACCGGGAATATTTCTCCCTCCAGGCACTGACGGGCCATCTCCACAGTACGGGCGAATCGCTTCACTGCCTGGATGGTCAGGTTGTGCTTGGCCTCGCCCACAATCCAGATTCGTTGATCAGGCCGGGCCGGGTCGCGGGCCTCCCCGAAAATATTGATCTCCCGCATCTGTCCTCCCCACTGCTGCCATACGCGCTTGAGTTCTCCCACCTGCCAGCCCAGTTCCCGCTGGAGCACCCGGTGGATGACGATGTAGGCGATGTCCTCTATATCACCGCCGACGGTCTCACTCAACCCACCGACCTGACGGGCCAGATTCTGTACAGCGCGCTGGAGCAACTCCTGACCGCGCTCCAGGCGGGCGAAGCGTTCTTCGGCCTGACGGCGGAACTCGCGCAATTCCTGCTCCGTGCGGGCCTGGGCCTCGGCGAGAGCGGCGACGGCGGTCTCCAGCCGGCTCACCCGTTCCTCCGTGCGGGCCTGGGCCTCGGCCAGAGCGGCAATGGCGGTCTCCAGCCGGCTCACCCGTTCCT
>FWWM01015316.1_pt1 | contig 11761 bp, 12 predicted proteins | sample 2228351 | NCBI WGS metagenome assembly FWWM01 (sample SAMEA103939774, study PRJEB20133) | metagenome | reverse complement strand
TAATTCGGTTTAATGAGAAGAGAAGGAAAAAAAGTATCCCAACAAATACAAGTAATATTTCTGACCTGAACATAAAGATAAAGGCAGAAATAAAAGAGAGGGAAGAAAATGAAATGAAAAGCCTACTCATCCTTGAAGAATTACTTTTTACGAATATTGAGATATAAAGCAGGAGAATTATACCCCAGTTCAGAAAAATATCTTTTGTGGGAACAGTCGAAAACTTAACAACCGGAATATAGACCGAATACATGAAGGCGGGAACAAGTCCACTTGAAAGAAAAAAATTCCCTATACTAAAAACAAGAGGGATCATCGCAGTATCAACAAGTATCTGTATAAACCTCAAAACATCGTAATTCCTCTCACCTGTTAACTTCCATATAGCACAGGCAAAAACAGGATACCCAGGGAGATAAAAAGCCTGAGGGAGATATACATCTTCCTCTTTGATCATATTTGCATGTTCTCCAAAGTATCTTTTGATATCATCAAATGGAAACTCGGAAAGCTTGAAGTCTCTGAGAAAACCTGTATCCTCTGTGGCAAGAACGTGGACATTATTTCTTGTCCAGTAAAGTTCGAGAAGTCCGAAAGAAAAACCTCTGCCTTCGCACAGATTTTTAGCTATAAATCCCGTCATGTTAACGTGTCCTGCCACCTGTCTTAGGTCAGAATTAACCATAAAAAGACGAAAGAGAAAACCGATGAAGACAATCATAAGTAGTTTCTGACGTGTACTGAACCCCTTGAAAGCCACCTTCATTTGCATCTACATTTTTTTATTTCACTATACAGATCAAATCTAAATTTGCTCTTATCATCATAGATTAAATCTTAAAAAAAGAATTTCAAATTCAAAAATTCAAGATAATAAAGATAGCAGCATAATAAAAAACATAGCAGTATAAATGGATGGAGATGGGCAAAACGACCCAAAATACATAAAAGATATAGTGGAAGAATTAAGAAAACAAGAAACAAAAAAACAAGAAACAAAAAACAAAGTAAAATAAAAAATCAAGCAAACATAATTGATGATTTGGTGAATAAGCTTTGCTATGCAAAAAAGCAAGAGATAGGTCATTTAGGAAGGAATATTTGATTTAGCAAGGGGGCATTCCAATTACCTGAACTCAAATTAATCTTTCCGGTTTTTCATTCTCGGCTTTTTCCACATGTAAAATATAGGTAGCAGGCCGTTAGCTCAGTGGAAGAGCACCGGCCTTTTAAGCCGGGGGTCGCGGGTTCGAGTCCCGCACGGCCTACAAAACAAAATGGAACTTTCTGTAATTCTACCATTGATAGTCATAGCGATCTTCATTCTTTCATCTGCAATAAAAATATTGCAGGAATACGAAAGAGGAGTGATATTCCGTCTTGGTAGGCTCGCGGGTGTGAGAGGACCCGGACTTGTGCTCATAATCCCCTTAATAGACCGTCTGGTTAAGGTATCGCTCAGGATAATCACGATGGATATACCACCACAGGATGTCATAACGAAAGATAATGTATCCGTCAAGATAAACGCGGTGGTATATTTCAGAGTTGTTGACCCAGCAAAGTCAGTTATATCCGTTGAAAATTTCATATATGCGACAAGTCAGCTCGCACAGACAACTTTAAGGTCAGTATGTGGTGAGGTGGAACTTGACGAAATACTAGCACACAGAGAGAGAATAAATATGAAAATACAAACAATACTTGACAAAATGACAGAACCGTGGGGAATAAAGATATCTGCGGTTGAAGTGAAGCATATTGACCTACCACAGGAGATGCAGAGAGCTATGGCAAGGCAAGCTGAGGCAGAAAGGGAAAGAAGGGCAAAGATAACACTTGCAGAAGCAGAATTTCAAGCAGCAAGAAGATTGAAAGAAGCGGCGGATACACTCGCACAAAACCCTATTACAATTCAACTCAGATTCCTACAAACAGTCACAGAACTCGCAACAGAAAAAACAGCAACGTTAGTCCTGCCAGTTCCAATAGAACTTTTTAGGTTCCTCTCCCAAGATAGGAAAATAAAAATAGAAGAAGAGAAAACAGAAGCTGAAAAAACAGAAAAAACAGAAACAAAAATACCCGAAGAAAAAGAAGAGCAGAAATAAAGAAATTCGTGTTCGTCATACCGTCCATAGATATAAAGGATGGTCGAGTTGTAAGGATAGTTCAGGGAGACCCAAACAGGGAAATAATATCCATTGATGACCCGATTTCCGTCGCTCAAAAATGGAAAGATATGGGAGCGAAACTCATACACATAGTAGATATAGACGCTGCACATGATAAACAACCTCAGAAAAAATTAATAGATCAAATACTCAAAATAGGTGTAAAATGCACAGTAGGAGGTGGGATAAGAGATAGAGAGACAGCTTCATCTTACATCAGAAACGGAGCATGGGCTGTTGTCGTATCAACCATAATTGAGGAGGATCCCAAAGAGTTCATGGAGATTATAAAACAGTTCCCTCAGAATGTTATCGTGGCTCTCGATTTTGATATAAATTTCAACCTCATGATAAGAGGATGGAAAACAACAGTGAGAAAAAATATACTATCCTTAGACATCCCGGTCGAAAAAATATTGTTTACAGCTACTTTCACAGATGGAACAGGAATGGGAATACCTCGCGAACACTTCAAAAAAATAACGGAAAAATTCAAGAATAAACTGAAAATAGCATCTGGTGGAATATATTCCTCAGAAGACCTTATATTTCTCAAATCTCTCGGTTTCTGGGGAGCAATAGTAGGACGGGCGTTCTATGAGGGAAAAATAAACATTTTTGAAATATGATAAATCCAAAAATCAAATAGCTCTTAATCCACACTCAAATATATACCTCACAGATATACTCAAATTACTTTATTCTGATCCCGAATTTTATCTAACACCCATCACAGGACAACGTGCATCAGAGTATTCAGAGTAAAGTAAAAAGCTTCAAATTTACTAATTTCCTCACATTTCTGCTCTTCTGCTGAACCTAATTTGTGCCTCGGCTATCTTTCTCCTGACCTTTTTCACTCTCTCATCATCTCCCCTGAGTTTCTCCATCATATAATCAGAATACATCATCTCAAGTATTTTTGAGTTGAAAAAAGAAGGGAATAAAAGGTCTAAAAGGAGAATAAACATAACGATGACAAGTATACCAAACATCCAAACCTTGATAGCAACAAGATAAAAAGGACCGGAGAGTATGAGCCCCCTCAACCAGGCTGATAATGTCAACACTGGGGATAGGAGATAATAAGATGAACCATCGGACATCCAGAGAAAGAGGCTGGCAACCCATGAGAAAGAAAATGGGATGATTAATCCAATAATGAGAGCAAGAAACACAAACCCCGGCACTGTGAAGAAGCAAAAAACATAACGCACTATGAGCCTAAACCTCCACATAACAGTAAACCCCCTTTCCTTTATCCTCCATTTATCTAAAACACCTCGTTCCTTTTAAAAGCTCAAGACACGCCATTTCCCCTTGTTCCCCTCTTCCCCATACCTTTTTACCCTTTTTCTTGTTCCATAACTCTATCCGATAACCCCATCCGATATTCATATCCAATATCCCTATCTGATATCCCCATCCTATATCCATATCCAATATAAACATACGCCCCTTATATCCTCGTCTATTTGACCTCCCGTCTCCACCACCCGTCTTATATTCCTGTATCGAGTTTTCTCCAACCCCATCAGAAACCTCGTCTTCAGGTAAAACCCCGTGAAAGTGGGAAAGAAGAATAAAATTGAAGTAGGTGTCTATAAAAATAATATAATACAAAAATAAACAAAATGTTAATTTTTGAAACATTTTGTTTCATAAAGCAACTTTAATTAATAAGTATATTCTAAGTATATTCCATAATACTCAGGATATTCTGTTTTCGCAAGATTTGTTTCTTCTCTTACAATCCATTGCATAAAATTGGCGTAAACTCGAGCCTATGCAGTATTTCTATTTTCTTTACTTACTCTTTTTTTCACATCAGCTTTTTTCTTTTCTCTTTCCTTTGATATTTTTCGTTAGATTTAATCCTTTGCAGAGCATGTTTATGATATAATGAAGCGGTGTGTCGGAAAAGGTGAGGCCTACGATATAGGAGATGAACAACTATCAAGCAATCCTTTTGTAAAAAATTTTCGGATTAAATAATGTGATATGTAAATACGTGAAAAGAATTTTGTGGGAACCATATAAACCATATATATGATGTGAAACCGAAGGATGAAGAGAGGGATAAAAGAAATAATAAAAGAGGAAGGTTTTCTGCTCTATGTGCTTACGGACGATGTTTATCTCCCCTCGGGTGTGAGCAAGAGAGATATTGAAAGGTTGAAAGACATTGTGAAGATGTGCGCGGAAGGTGGAGCAAAAGTATTCCAGTACAGAGCGAAGAAATTAGATGCTGGTATTCAGCTCAAGCAAGCAGAGATAGCACGCGAAGAATGCGAGAGAAACAAAATGTTGTTTTTTATCAACGACAGAGTAGATATAGCATCATTAGTAGGAGCAGACGGACTACATATAGGACAGGAGGATATACCACCTGACAAGGCTAAGAAATTATTCGATAGGTTCATAGGATTTTCAACACACAACATAAAGCAGGTGAAAGAAGCAGTGGAAAGATTCGGATTTATTTCATATATAAGCTTTGGTCCGATTTTTCCAACTGCAACGAAAAAAGCAAACCAATATCCACCTACGGGATTAGTGTCACTGAAAAGAGCACATGAGATAGCTAAATCTAAATTCCCAATAGTAGCAATAGGTGGGATAAACTCTGAAAATATAAAGGATATAGTGAGGAGTGGGATAAGAGCTGTGGCAGTAATATCTTTTATATTTGAGGGGGACATAATAAGAAGGTGTGGTGAGATAATAAGAGAGGCAAAGCTGGCGATTGAGTCTGCTAATTGAGTTAGGTAATTGTAAGAAAGGTTCCCTGGGAGACATGTTTTTACGACAAAATTTTTACGACAAAAGATGTTTTTGCAAGCTCCTCAAGAAATGTTTTTTGCAACCTCTTCAATAAAATCGCTTTTACCCTCAAAACCATATTTTACAAAGGCAGAAAATGTCCACGGCATCATATCTTTAAAGAAGAAGGTTACTCTTTCTGCATACTGTCTTATTTCCCACTGTGCATCATGAGATACTCTGAGGTTTATGAAGTTCATAAGAGAGCGCGGATTCACACTCCAGTAAAACTGTGTATAGAGAGAAAGAGGAAGGACACATCTTGCTATCTCTCTTGCAACCCCGCTTTTCAAAAGTTTTGTGTAAACCTCATAGCTTTTTTTTATAATTTCCACATACTCTTCTATAAGCTCTCTCTCATTTTGTATATCTCCCTCCAAACTCCCCTGTTTGTTCTCAGGGTCCGGGACTCGGAGCTTTGAAGGTATGTAAAACTCATCTTTATAATCAACATACCTCCCCGATATTTCGTTGAATGAGCCTATTCTGTGTCTGAACCACTGCCTCGCTACAAAAATTGGAGCCTTAACATGAAAGATAAAGAGCGAATGTTCAAAAGGAGTTCCGTGCTTGTGTCTCATCATGTATGAGACGAGTTTCTTATCTTGGTCCGGCCCCTTGAGTTCCTTCCCATATGATATTCGCGCCGCTCTGACAACCATCTTATCACCACCCACAAAGTCGATCAGTGCTATAAATCCCTTATCAAGGACGTTAAATGATCTGCAACTACCGCACCAATCCCACTTTCTCCCACCAAAAGATATTTCAAGTATTGAACCTTTTCCACACCTTGCGCAACACGACATAAAACTATAATTTTATTTGCAAAAGAGTATTTGGACTTTCCCTGAAATTTATGAAATTTGCATCAGATTAACCCCTAAAAGATTTAAGTTTTTAAAATATTTGTTATGGAGGGAAAAAGTAAAGGCTCAGCTGAAACGTTAGAAGGGTTGAGCGATGAGATGAAAGAAGCTCTTTCCAAGGCAATAGAGGAGGTAACAAGTGAATATGCACCCACAGGAATAGAAGAGGTAAAAGAGAGAGAAATAGAGAGGGAAGTAATACCCCCTGCTCTGAAAAATCTCCTTGACATTCCACTTGAAGTATCTGTTGAGATAGGGAGGACGAAATTGCTTCTTGGCGACCTTCTTCAAATAACACAGGGCTCAACAATAGAACTTGACAAGTCTGAGAGCGAACCAGTTGAGATACTTGTCAACGGGAGGCACATAGCAAGGGGAGAGGTAATACTCATGGGAGACAGATTTGGGGTCAGGATAATTGACATAATAAGCCCTGAGGAGAGAATAAAAAAGCTTGGGAAGGTATGAAACTCAAGAAGTTGAGAAGCTCAGGAATGTGTGAAACTCAAGAACAAGAAGTTGTGAAACTCGGGAAGTTGTGAAGCTCAGTAATGTGTAAAGCTCAGGAAGGTGTGAAAATTTGAAAAAATTTGAAAGAATTGGATGACATTCAAGGTTATATGCAAAAGACGAGATATACATGAGTATGATATTGAGGAAAGGTATATTGCGGGGATTTCTCTTACTGGTAGCGAGGTGAAATCGATAAGGCAGGGGAAAATCTCAATAGATGATGCTATTGTGACATTTCAAAAACATTCACCATTTCTCATAAATATGTATGTGGCTCACTATCAGAACTCACCTTATAATACCGATCCAAGAAGGTCAAGGGCGCTACTCCTGAAAAAAAGAGAGATAGAAAGAATATATGGGCTGACAACGCGAAGAGGATATAAAGTTATACCGCTTGCCATACTCATAAAAGATAACAAACTCGTGAAGGTAGAGATAGGAGTTGTCAAGAAAAAGAAAATCTGGAATAAGAAAAAAGAGATAATAAAAAGAGAAATGGAAAGACGTGATAGAGAAATGAAATTCTGAAGGTTCTTTAAAACTACAAACAAAATTTTATATTGCATCATATAATTTTTCAATTGAGTAAAGGTCCTGCAAAGCATATACATCTATTTTTCCGATATCTCCCCATTTTTTTATGAACTTTATTGCTTGGACGGCGAAACTGGCAGATTCTATTGTAGTGAAGTAAGATATACCCGAGAAAAGCGCAGCTCTTCTTATGTAAGCTGAATCCTCTATGGCGCGCCTGTCATAATCAAATGTGTTGATGAGCATATCAACTCTTCCACCGCTTACGAGGTCAACTATATCTGGCCTACCCTCCCCTCGCTTTGACACAAAATTACAAGATATACCTTTTTCCCTCAAATATCTATATGTTCCCTCAGTGGCGTATATCGAAAAACCGAGCTTTTCAAGTTCAGAGGCTAAGGAAGATGCTTTTTCTTTATCCTTATCCCTCACGGTCAGAAGCACTGAACCGGAAAGCGGGATAGGGTTTCCAACAGCAAGTTGAGCTTTGAAGAAAGCTAATTCGGGATAAAAGTCAATACCCATAACCTCACCTGTGGAACGCATCTCTGGTCCCAGAACAGGGTCGTGCCTGAGTTTCAAAAACGGAAGAACAACTTCTTTGACTGCGAAGAACTTACTTTCTATATAACCACGCACCCCTAACTCGCTTAGGGTTTGACCGCACATCACGCGCGTTGCAATTTTAGCAAGAGGTACACCCATAGCCTTGGAGAGAAAAGGAACAGTTCGGGACGCACGAGGATTAGCCTCAATAACGTAAACATCTCCATCGGATATGACGAGCTGGAAGTTTATCAGGCCTATGACGCCAAGCCATCTTGAAATAGTATATGTTATGTCAACTATATCTCCCTTTAGTTTACGGGAAAAATCAACTGGGGGCACTATGTTCGCAGAATCACCAGAGTGAATTCCTGCGGGTTCAACGTGTCTCAGAATCCCGCCAAAAAGGACATCCTTACCGTCGCAAACAAGGTCAACATCAACCTCAATAGCTCCTTCCATGAACTTATCTATGAGAACAGGCTGTTCGGGTGAAATTTCAACCGCTTCTCTCATATATCTTTTAAGCTCTTCATCTGAATTTATTATAGCCATAGCTCTTCCGCCAAGAACATAGGAAGGTCTTATAAGAACCGGATATCCTATCTTATTGGCTTTGAATATGGCTTCTTCAACTGAAAAAGCTATGTCAGATGGAGGTTGCTTTATACCGAGCGTATCAAGGAGTTCTCTGAACTTCCCTCTGTTCTCAGCTATATCTATTGCCTCAGGCGGAGTGCCTGCGACCTCGAAACCTTCTTGGTAAATCTTTTTTGACATATTAAGTGGAGTTTGACCTCCAAAACTTACAAAAACAAGATCAGGCTTCTCGTGGTGTAGAACTTCAAGAACATGCTCCTCAGTGATGGGCTCAAAATAAAGTTTGTCGGATGTATCATAATCTGTTGAGACAGTCTCAGGATTTGAGTTTATCATTATCGAATAATAACCAAGTTCACGTAAGGTGAAAATTGCATGAACAGCAGAATAATCGAATTCTATACCCTGCCCTATCCTGTTAGGACCAGCTCCGATAACCACAGCTTTCTTTCGTCTGACAGGAGAAGATTCACTTTCATAATCATAAGATGAATAATAATAAGGTGTATATGCTGGGAATTCACCCGCACATGTATCAACACACTTGAATGAAGGTAAAATTTTTCTCTTCCGCCTTTCCTCCCTTACATCTTCTTCAGGACAACGGAGCAAATAAGCTATGAAGCTATCGGAAAAGCCGGAAGATTTTGCAACAAAAAAGAGTTCATCCGGAATATCTTTCACATCGCGATACTGAGAGATTCTTCTTTCTATCTCAACGATTTTTGCAATCTGGTTCAGAAACCAGGGGTCTATTCCGGTTTTCTCAGATATAGATTTTACATCTACTCCCCTTCTTATGAATTCAAATATTGCAAATATCCTCATGGGATGAGGTCTGAGATACTTTTCCAAATCATCTGTTTGAAGTCGGATAGGGAAATTGGGTTTTTTCTCAAGCGAGGATATAGCTTTCATAAAAGCTTCTCTAAAATTCCTACCTATTGCCATAACCTCACCTATTGACTTCATCTGTGTTCCAAGGTAAGGGTCGACTTCCGGGAATTTTTCAAAATCAAATCTCGGGATTTTGACAACCACGTAATCTATTGATGGCTCAAATGACGCTGGGGTTTTTTGAGTTATGAAGTTTGGTATCTCATCGAGGGTATATCCTACTGCGAGGAGAGAGGCTATTTTTGCTATGGGGAAACCAGTTGCTTTTGAGGCGAGCGCGGAACTCCTTGAAACACGTGGGTTCATCTCTATTACCAACATTCTACCGGTTTTGGGGTCAACTGCGAACTGTATGTTTGATCCCCCCGTATCTACACCTATTTCAATCATTATTTTTTTTGCAGCGTCTCGCATGGCTTGAAACTCTTTATCTGTAAGCGTCTGAGCGGGAGCAACCGTTATCGAATCACCCGTATGAACCCCCATAGGGTCAAAATTTTCTATGGAACAGACAACAGAGAAATTATCGTTCTTGTCACGCATGACCTCAAGCTCATACTCCTTCCAGCCGACGAGATATTCCTCGACTATCGCTGAGTGTTTTGGACTCATTCTCAGAGCAAACAAAACTTTCCCACTGAATTCATCTTTGGTCCATGCTATACTTCCACCTGTTCCGCCAAGAGTGAAAGAGGGGCGTATTACTGCTGGCACTCCAACATAACGCAAAGCCTCATCAATTTCTTCTTCTGATTTGACATAAAAAGAGCGAGGAACCTCAAGTCCTATATTCAGCATAGCTCTTTTGAACTCCTCTCTATCCTCTGCCTTCTTTATAGATTCATATTTCGCTCCTATGAGTTCAACAGAATACCTATCAAGTATCCCAGACTCTTTGAGCTCAACAGCAAGGTTTAATGCAGTTTGCCCACCCAAAGTTGATAAAAGTGCGTCTGGTCTCTCTTTTTTTATTATTTTCTCTATAAAATCCGGTGTAAGAGGTTCAACATATGTTCTATCTGCAAAATCAGGATCAGTCATTATTGTTGCTGGATTTGAATTGACCACAATAACATAGTATCCCTCTCTTCTCAAAGCCTTAAGCGCTTGAGTTCCCGAATAATCAAATTCACACGCCTGACCTATAATTATAGGACCTGAACCTATAACAAGGATCTTTTTTACATCTTTCCTCTTTGGCATATCAAAACAAACAAAACAGAAAGAGACAAATGAAAGATAATAAAGTTAGTAAATAAAATAAATAAAACAGATAAACAAACAAAAGACCTAAAATGGGGAAAGGTTCAAAATGAAATGGAACAAACTTAGTATTATCTTTTCGGAAAAATAGATTAAATATGACTAAAATATGCTCAATGAATGTGAAAGTAGTAGGCGCTTTCGGTTCAAAGATGAAAGGTATGGGAATGAGCACATTTGTAATAGATAGGAAAATATCCATCGATGCTGGTAACCTTATATCATTAGGAAAAAGCGTCTTTCATCTCAATCATATAATTCTCACACATCATCATCTTGACCATATAGCGGATATACCGTTCCTGATAGCAGAATCATTTCCGATAAGACACGAACCACTTTACCTATGGTGTCAGGATACAACGATCAAAGCCATCAAAGAACATGTCATGAACTCAGAGGTATGGCCAGATTTCTCACACATAAAAATGCTCAACGGTAAAAAACCTTCATTACAGTATATGGAGGTAAGACCGGGAAAAGAATTCTCAATAGATGATTATATAATAACTCCATTTGAATCAAATCACTTAGTTCCAACGTTAGGATATAATATAAGGAAGGGGAAGAAATCAGTTGTTTTCACAGGGGACACATGGAAGCAGGATAGTGTTTGGGATATAGTGAACAACGACAAGGATGTTTGCGCTGTTTTCATTGATGTTTCATATCCATCAAGAATGGAAAAACTCGCAAGGGAGTCAAAACATCTGACAACACGAGCACTTGAAGATGAAATAAAATCAAAACTAAAAAGGGATGTAAAAATACTTGTATATCATATAAAACCGTTATTTCTCAAAGAAGTTTTAAAGGAAATAGAGCAAATAAGGAAAAGAACAGGAATTGATATTTCCACCGTTAGAGACGGACAGACAATCAAGGTTTCACCTTAGGTTCGTTTGTTTCAATTCCCGTTTCAGTTCCTTATAGGTAGACTAAAAACGGTCACGGAAATTTTCAGCGATAGATGGCAATTGCTTTGTTTCAATTCCTTATAGGTAAGCTAAAAACTGGAAAGAGCAACTTTACCTCTTTTGCAGGAAAGAGGTTTCAATTCCTTATAGGTAAGCTAAAAACAAAGTTCAATATCAACCATATGGAAGTGAACCTTGTTTCAATTCCTTATAGGTAGGCTAAAAACTAGAAGCATATGGAACAGGTAGAAACAAAAAGGAAAGTTTCAATTCCTTATAGGTAGGCTAAAAACAAAAGAAGAGGTAAGAAATTACTTGGAACTAATAGAGTTTCAATTCCTTATAGGTAGGCTAAAAACACATCATATAGTCAGAGGAAAGTTTTTTGATATTAGGTTTCAATTCCTTATAGGTAGGCTAAAAACTTCCAACCCAACCCAAACCTTCTGAAATGCCAGTCTGTTTCAATTCCTTATAGGTAGGCTAAAAACGCAAAAAATAAAAAGGAGGTGAAAAATCATGGAAAAGTTTCAATTCCTTATAGGTAGGCTAAAAACCCGTTAAACTCTATATTTTTTTAGCAAAGTGGCTTAAAAAGCCACCCGCTCGTTCAAAGTCT
>FWWM01013352.1_pt1 | contig 11762 bp, 10 predicted proteins | sample 2228351 | NCBI WGS metagenome assembly FWWM01 (sample SAMEA103939774, study PRJEB20133) | metagenome | reverse complement strand
GCAACGCTGCCACCTGCTCGCGAGCCAGTTCCACTGCTTTGCGGGCGCGCCGCCCTGGCGGGTGGCGCCACCCGCGCCCAGCTCGCGTCGAACCTGAGCGACTGCCTGATCACTTACGACCCGGGCGTGATCGCGCGTAATGGTGTGGTGACCTTGCGGCTCTCCCTGAGCAAGGGTGGCGAGACCGTCAACCTGTATCATCTGGTGCATGTCAGCAATGTGCCCTGATTTCCTCAATCTGCCGCGCCGCACCCGCGGTTTCAGCCTGGTGACGGCGATCTTCCTCCTGGTGGTGCTCACTGCACTGGGCGCCTTTCTGGTGACCTTTTCCACCACCCAGCACCAGGCCGCGACCCTGGATTTGCAGGGGGCGCGGGCCTTGGCGGCGGCGCGTGCCGGCATCGAGTGGGGTGCCTATCAGGTGCTCAAGGTGCCGGGCTTCGTCTGCGGTGGTAGCGACGTCATCAATTTTTCCGGCGTTCTCGCTGGCTTCACCGCGACAGTCTCCTGCAGTGCGACCACCCATGCCGAAGGTGCCGCCACGGTCACGAGCTACGTGCTCATCTCCACCGCGCGCTTCGGGACGGTGGGCACGCCCAACTACGTGGAGCGCCAGCTGCGCACGGTGGTGGCGAAATGATGCGGCGTTGCGTCTATGCCCTGCTCGTTACCCTGTGCCTGAGCGGCCTGGCCCACGGCGCGATCGGTGTGCGCGGCGCGACCCAGGCCAGCGCCGCAAGCCAGGTGGGGGTGACGCCCAGTTTCGTCGCTTCGGCGAGCGCGAGTTCCGGCGCGGCGGTGAGCAATTCCATCACCGTCGCGCGCCCGACCGGCACGGCCGCCGGCCATGTGCTGATCGGACACCTGGTGCTGAAGGGCACGGTCACCTCCGGCACCACTCCGCCCCCGGGCTGGACGCTGCTGGATCTGCGCGTGACCACGGGGGCCAATCCGCTGACCCAGATGGTGTACTGGCGGGTGGCCAGCGCCGGCGAGCCGGCGAGCTATACCTGGACCTGGCCCATCAACGTCCGCGTGGCGGCCGCCATCATCGCCGTGAGCAACGCGGAACCCATCAATCCCTTCGATGTCTGGGCGGCGAACACGGCAGTGAACAACGCGACCATCAACCTGCCCATCCTCACCACCACCAGTGCCAACACCCTGCTGGTGGCGCTGTTGGGCTCCTCCCGCGGCAGCAGCCACGATACCCCCACGGGGATGACGGAGCGCTACGATCTGAATGCCCTCCCCACCGGACAGCCCGCCAACGGCATCACCGCCTCGGGGGCCACGCAACTGCAGGCGGCGCCGGGCTCCACCGGCAGCAAGAGCGCCACCATCGCCGGCGGCGCCGCCGACAACGTGGCCCATCTCCTGGCCTTGCGCCCGCGCGGTGCGTTGACCCTTGCCGTTCCGGCCGGCACGGTCGCGGGCGATGTCATGGTGGCGAGCGTGGCCTATCGCCCCTGCAGCAACACGAGCGGGGGTGCGTGCAGCACGACCATCACCCCTCCCAGCGGCTGGACCCTGGTGCGCGCCGTCAATACCACCACGGGCGCCGGCACCGCTGGTTACGGCAGCCGCCTGCTGATCTACTACCGGGTGGCCACGGCCGCGGAACCGGCGAGCTATGTTTGGTATTTCGGCGGCACCCCCGTGCACGCGGGCGCGGTGGGCGGCATCGTGAGCTTCTCGGGTGTCGACACGGCCAATCCCATCGTGGCGGAGGAGGGGCAGGTGACCGCGAGCAGCAGCACCCATACCGCGCCGAGTGTCAACACGGGCACGGTGGCGGGAGGCATGCTCGTGACCTCCCATGCCGTCAATTCCAGCGGCACCTGGACCCCGCCGGCCGGAATGACCGAGCGCATCGACATCGCCTCGATGCCCACGCCCAATGCCCTGGGCATTGCCTTGGAGGTGAACACCCAACTGCTGGCCACCGCCGGCGCCACCGGCACGCGCAGCGCGGTGCTCTCCAATCCGCCTGCGGGGGATACCGGCGGCACCCACACCCTGGTGCTACGGCCGGCGCCTTCCGGCTTCGATCACATCCGCATCGAACACACGGGCAGGGGGGTGACCTGCCAAGCGTCCAGCATCACCCTCAAGGCCTGCGCCGATGCGGCCTGCACCACGCTCTATGTCAACCCGGTGACGGTGAGCCTGCTTCCCGCGGCCGGTTGGACGGCGAACCCGGTGACCTTCACCGGCAGCACCACCGTAGGACTGGCAGTGACCACGCCTTCCACGGTCATCCTGGGCACCAGCGCTGCCACGCCCGCGCCCAGCGGCACGAGCCCGCAGTGTTTCGACGGCGCCACCCCGAGCTGCAGCCACACCTTCGCAGACACCGGCTTCATTTTCTCCGCCATTCCGACCCAGACCGCAGGGGTGACGACTGCGGGACATACCCTGCAAGCGGTACGCAAGGCGGACAATTCCACCGCCTGCACCGGTCTGTTCAGCGGCAACGTGGCGCTCGAGCTTGCCGCCCAATGCGTGAACCCCACCACCTGCGCCGGCGTGCCGGTGACCATCAACGGCAACGCGATCGCCTCCAATCCGGCCAGCGGCGTCTCGAGCTATGCCACGGTCACCCTCAACTTCGGCGCGAATTCCACCGCGCCCTTCCAGCTCGGGTACGCCGACGTGGGTGCCATCAAGCTCCATGCGCGCTATGGGCTCGCCGGCGGCGGCAGCATGGTGGGCGAATCCAACACTTTCGTGGTGAAGCCATTTGGTTTCACCGTCACCAACATCGTGCGCACCGCGGACAATTTCCCCAATCCGGCCGCGGCAGACGCCAGCGGTCCTGCCTTCATCAAGGCGGGCGAGGCTTTCAGCGCGACCGTCACGGCCATCGCCCAGGGCGGCACCCCCACGCCCAACTACGCACGCGAAATCGTGCCGGAAGGCGTGCTGCTCAGCGCGAATCTCGTCGCGCCTGCGGGCGGCAACAATCCTGCCCTCGCGAACGCCCTCATTGTGGGCGGCGAATTCGGCGCCGGCGGCATGGTGAACGATCCGGCTGGCGTGGCCACCGTGAACAACCTCGCCTGGGGCGAGGTGGGCATCCTCAGCCTCACCCCGGCCGTGGGCGATGGGGATTATCTCGGCGCGGGCAACGTCACCGGAACCCCCAGCGGGAACGTGGGCCGGTTCTACCCCCATCATTTCAGCGCGACCAACGGCGGTTTGAACCATCGCGTGAGTGCCGGCTGCGTACCGGCGTCTACCTTCACTTATCTCGGCGAGCCGCTCGCGCTCAACTTCGATCTGGTGGCGCAGAACGCCGCCAACGCCACCACGCAGAACTACGCCGGCGCGTTTGCCAAGCTGGATCTGGCCACACCGGCGAAATGGCTTGCCTTCGGCCTTGCCGACAGCCTGGGCTTGGGCGCGGTGAACGGGAGTACGCCGCTCACACCACGTCTGGCGGTGAATGGCGCGAGTGGCAGTTTCCTCGGCGGTCTGGCCAGCACCTCCGCCACGGTGGTGGTCAATCGCGGGAGCAGCGTGGACGGACCGTTCACCGCGGCCACCTTCGGCATCGCGCCCCAGGACCAGGACGGGGTCACCCTGCTCTCCGGCGCCCTCGATCTGGACGCGGATCTCATCAGCGGCAACGAGCGGCGCGCGCTCGCAAATGGTGCGCTGCGCTATGGCCGGGTGCGCCTTGCCAACGCTTACGGCTCGGAGCTGCTTGCGCTGCCGGTGCCGGTCAGTGTCCAGTATTTCAATGGTCTGGGCTTCGTCGCCAATGTCGATGACAGCTGCACTGCCTTCAACTTTCCTGCGGATCTCACCTTGTCCAATTATCTCGGCAATCTGAATCCCGGGGAGACGACGCCCAGCTTCGCGCCCAACCCTGTCTCCGCCGGCAGCGCCACCCTCACCCTTTCCGCACCCCTCTCCGGCAACAGCGGCAGCGTCGATCTCATCCTGGACGTGCCTGGCTGGCTCGAATTCAACTGGAGCGGAACGGTCGGCGATCCGCGCGCCCGTGCCACTTTCGGGGTGCATCGCAAGGCGGGCGAGTTCATCTACCAGCGGGAGAATCATTGAGCTTCCGGCAACAAACCGATTTGACAACAATAAGTTATTTGTTTAACTTCGAGTAATCTGAAAGCAATGGTGCGGCATGCTGGCGCGACTGCTGGGCAAAAACAAGAAAGAGCCGGGCTGGATGGCGATGACCTTCAGCGCCGAGGGCCTGTGCCTTGCCCACGCGCGGCCGATCGCCGGGGAAAAGCCGCAGGTGACGGTGTGCGGCGTGGTCGAGATCGCCGGATCCAACGTGCAGGCCCTCCGGAAGATCGCGCGTGACATGCACCTCGACCGCTATCGCTGCACCACGCTGTTGAGTCCGCACGAGTATCAGCTGGTGGTGGTGGAGGCGCCCAACGTGCCGCCGGCCGAGCTCAAGGCCGCCATGCGCTGGCGCGTGAAGGACCTGCTGGATTTCCACGTGGACGATGCCACCCTGGACGTGCTCGACATTCCGCCCGACCCGAACGCGCCGACACGCAACCACTCGATGTACGTGGTGGCGGCACGCAACACGTCGATCGAACGGCGCGTGAAACTGTTTGATGCCGGCAAAGTACCGCTGGAAGTGATCGACATTCCCGAAATGGCGCAGCGCAACATCGCCGCCCGCCTGGAACCGGAGGGGCGGGGCGTGGCTCTGCTGTCCTTCGAAGAGGACAGCGGCCTGCTCACCGTCACCTTCCACGGTGAACTGTACCTGTCCCGCCACCTGGACATCGGCTGGACGCAGCTCCGGGAGGCGTCCACGGACGCGCGCCAGGGACACTTCGACCGCATCACGTTGGAGTTGCAGCGCTCCCTCGACAATTTGGAGCGACAGTTCGCCTTCATCAGCGTGGCGCAGCTGTGGATCGCGCCCTTTCCCGATGCCGAGGCGCTGCGTGCCCATCTCGCCGTCAATCTGTACGTGCCGGTGATGCTGTTGGACCTGAACGAGGTGTTCGATTTTTCGCGCGTGCCGGCGGTGGGCGCGGTGGAGAACCAGGTGCGCTTTTTCCATGTGCTGGGCGCGACCTTGCGCGAGGAGACGCGCGCACCATGAGCCAGCAGATCAATCTTTACAATCCAATCTTTCTCCAGCAGCGCAAGATCTTTTCGGCGATGACCATGCTGCAGGCGCTTGCGCTGCTGGTGCTGGGCCTGGGGCTGATGTGGGCTTATGCCTATTATCAAGTCGCCACGCTGCGCGCCGAGCTGGCACACAGCGACCGGCGCCTGCAGGCGGAACGGACGCGCCTGTCGCAGTTCGCCCGCCAGCTGGCTCCGCGCACGCCCAGTGCGGATCTGGCCGCGCAGGTGGTCGATGCGGAAGCGCAGGTCGCCGCCATGCAGTCGGTGCTGCGCGTGGTGCAGCAAGGCGGCGTCGGCACGCCGCAGGGCTTCTCCGCCTACTTCAAGGCGCTGGCGCGGCAGACCGTGGAGGGCGTTTGGCTGACGGGCTTCGCGGTATCGGGCGAAGCCATGTGGATCCATGGCCGTACCGTGCAGCCCCAGCGGGTGGCGGATTACCTGCAGCGTCTGGGGGCGGAAGAGGTCATGCGCGGTCGCCATTTTGCCGTCCTGGACATGCACCGGCCCAAACCGGCGAGCGGCGCCGTGGACGCTCAGATGCCTGCCTGGCTGGAATTCAGCCTGCGCTCCCAGTGGAAGGAGGTGCAGGAATGAAGGCGCGCTTCAAGCAGGTCGCCGAGCGTATCAATGCCATGAGCCTGCGTGAGCGCGTGCTGATCTTCCTCATGCTCGCGGCGGCCCTGTTGGCGGTGGTGATCAACCTGGCGCTCGATCCGCTGGCTGCCCAACGCAAGAGCCTGGCCGATCGTCTGGCCGAGCATCAGGCGCAGCTGCAGGCGCTGCACGCACAATCCCAGGCTCTTGCGGAGACGCTCAAGCAGGACCCGGATGCCGCCAACCGTGCGCGGCTTGCCGAGCTCTCGGAGCGCCGCAGCGCGCTACAGGCGGAATTCGCCGCCCTCGAGCAGGGTCTGGTCGCAGCCGGGCAGATGCCGCAGCTGCTGCGCGATTTGCTGGGGCGTCATCCGAATCTGAGCCTGGTCGGCATCAAGACCCTGCCGCCGCGTGCCCTCGATGGCGAGGCAGCGCAGACGGACAAAAACGCCGCCGTGTATGTGCACGGCGTGGAGTTGACCGTGGAAGGCCGCTACCCCGACCTCGTCGCCTATCTCGCCGATCTGGAGCGGAGTCGCTGGCGCATGTACTGGGGTGGGGCCCAGCTTGCCGTGCAGCAGTATCCCCTGTCCCATTTGACCGTGACCCTCTACACCTTGAGTCTGGACAAAACATGGCTGTCCGTCTGATCGCCTATGCCGCCTGCCTGCTGGCCACCCCGCTTGGGGCGGCTGAGACCTTGCCGGACCCGACTCGGCCGCCGCCCGGGATCGACACGGTGCTTGCCGCACCGGTGGGAAGCGGGCCAGCCTTGCAGGCGATCCGCATCGAGGGCCGGCAGCGCAGCGCGGTGATCGGGGGCGAGACGGTGCGGGTCGGCAGCCGCCTCGGTGAGCAGCGCGTGACCCGCATCGACCACGATCAGGTGGTGCTGGTGGGGCCCGCCGGGACCCAGACATTGAAGTTGTTTCCCCAAGTCGAAATCAAGCGCCGCGACCCTCGTGTCCAGGCGCCTCGTCATGTCGCCGAGCCCAAGGCGGCAAGAAAGGACCTGCCATGAAAGCGCGCATCGCGATGCTGGTGGGCGTGTTGCTGGCCGGCTGCCAAACACCGCCGCCGCGCACCCAGGCCATCGAAGACATCGACCAGGCGTTGGCCCGTGCCGTCGCCGACAACCAGCGGCGCCCCCAGCCCGAGGCGGTGACCCAGGCCCTCATCCCGCCGCTGACCGTGGAAATGCCGCCTGCCACCCGTGATGCGCTGGAGCCGCGCTTCGATCTGCTGGTGAACAATGCGCCGGCGCGGGAGGTGTTCATGGGCATCGTTTCCGGCACCCGCTACAGCATGCTGGTGCATCCGGAGGTCACCGGCCACGTATCGATGAGCCTGAAGGACGTGACCGTGCCGGAGGCCCTGGCGGCGATCCGCGAGCTGTACGGCTACGATTACAAGATCGACGGTAATCGTATCTTCATTCAGCCCCTCACGCTGCAGACGCGGGTGTTCCAGGTCAACTATCTGACCGCGCAGCGCAAGGGAAGCTCCGAAGTGCTGGTGAGTTCCGGTTCCATCACGACCCCAGGGGCCGCGGTCCAGCCCGGAGCCCTGGGGACGACCACCATGCAGCAGCCGAGCTCGACCGCCTTGCCGAGCAGCAAGGTCGAGACGACGTCGAAGAGTGATTTCTGGGAAGACCTGAAAGCCGCATTGACCACCATCGTCGGTTCCGGCGAGGGTCGCAGCGTGGTGGCGAGTCCCCAGTCCGGTGTGGTGGTGGTGCGGGCGCTGCCCAGTGAGCTGCGCGCCGTGGAGCAGTATCTCGAAGCCACCCACCTGTCCGTGGGTCGGCAGGTGATCCTCGAAGCCAAGATCATCGAGGTGGAACTGAAGGATGGCTCCCTGCAAGGCATCAATTGGGCCGCTTTCGACAGCAGCGGCGCGCATCGCGCCTCCGGGGGTGCCGATGCCGCGGCCTTTCCGATTCCGCGTGCACCACCCGTCTCCGGTTCCACGGTCGGCAGCGTGCTCGGCCTCAGCGGCGGCCTGGGACCGCAAGGTATTCAAGCTTCCCGGCGGTCCGGTGCAAAGCCCCGCCGGATACGAGACCTTCACCGCCGGCAATGCGCTGCTGAATGGGACGGCGTTCGGCAACGGGCTGTTCGGCATCGCATTCCAGACCACGAGTTTCGCCGCACTGCTGGCCTACCTGGAAACCCAGGGGACCGTGCATGTGCTGTCCAGTCCGCGTATTGCCACCCTGAACAACCAGAAAGCCGTCCTGAAGGTGGGCACCGACGAGCTCTACGTGACCAATGTCAGCAGCACCACCACGACCGGTACCAGCACCACCACGACACCCACGGTGCAGCTGCAATCCTTCTTCTCCGGCATCGCGCTCGACGTGACGCCGCAGATCGATGGTGACAACAACATCATTCTGCACATCCATCCTTCGGTGAGCGAGGTGCAGGCGCGCAACACCGAAATCAATTTGGGTTCGGCAGGCATCCTGACCCTGCCGCTGCCCACCAGCGCGATCAGCGAAACCGACAGCATCGTGCGTGCCCAGGACGGGCAGGTGATCGCGATCGGGGGGCTGATGCGCAGCGCCCAGCGCAGCGCCAATTCCGGCGTGCCGGGGCTTGGCGGGATGCCGGTGGTGGGCGCATTGTTCGGCCGCGATTATCAGTCCGTCAGCAGGCGCGAACTGGTGATCCTGCTCAAGCCCACGGTGGTCAAAGGCAGCGAAACCTGGGCCCAAGACATCGCCGAGCGTCAGCGCCACATCCGTTCGATCCAGGAACAGACCCCGCTGCGTCCGCGCCCCCTGCCGTAGGCCGGTGCCATCGGTCCCGGTATAATCCCCGGCATTCGGGCGCCGGGGGCGCCGCCAGCGGCGGAACGTATGTACAACAAACATTTCGGTCTGCGTGAAGCGCCTTTCTCGATCACGCCGGACACCGCGTTCTCGTTTGCTTCCACCAGCTTTCAGGAAGCGCTCAACACCGTCCTCATCGCGGTGAAGAACGGCGAGGGCTTCATCAAGGTGACCGGCGAGGTGGGCACCGGCAAGACGCTCCTGTGCCGCAAGTTCCTTGCGAGTCTGGATGCGAGTTTCGTCAGTGCTTACATCCCCAATCCCTACCTGGAACCGCGTACCCTGCTGGCGAGCCTCGCGGACGAGCTGCGTCTGCAGGTGCAACGGGACCTGGATCAGCAGCTGATGCTCAAGGAGCTCACCCTGGCCTTGCTCCAGTATGCGCGCCAGGGCAAGCGTGTGGTCGTGTGTCTCGACGAGGCGCAGGCGATGCCTCTCGAAACCCTGGAGGCGCTGCGTCTGCTCTCGAACCTGGAGACCGAGAAGCGCAAGCTGATTCAGGTGGTGTTGTTTGGCCAGCCGGAGTTGGATGCCAAGCTCGATCAGCGCGCCCTGCGCCAGCTGAAGCAGCGCATCACCTTTCACTACGAGTTGCAGCCGCTCAGCCGGGAGGAGCTGGATCATTACGTCGTCCATCGGCTGGCGGTGGCCGGCCACCAGGGTGCGCCGCTGTTCACGCGCGGCGCGCTGGGGGCGATCCATGCCGCGAGCGGCGGCATTCCGCGCCTGATCAACATCCTGTGTCACAAGTCCCTGCTGCTGGTGTTCGGCGAAGGCAAGCAGCAGGTGGAAGAGCGGCACGTGCGCCTCGCGGTGGCGGACACCCCGGCCGCGCAGCCGCTCCGGCGCCCGCACTGGTGGTGGATCGCGCTGGGTCTGCTCGGCACCGGTGTGGGTGTCACCAGCTGGGTGTTGCTGCGATGAGTGTCATCAACCGGATGCTGCAGGAGCTCGACGCGCGGCGCGAAGATGTGCACACCCGTGGCTTGCCCGGCGTGGTACGCGCAGTGCCGCCGCCGGCTTTGCGGACACGCCGACGTTTCCCGGGATGGCTGCTTGCCCTGGTGCTGACGGTCGCGCTGGTGGCGGCATTCGTCGCCTGGGGGCTGCGCGGCGCCCAGGGTCCGTCGGCGCCCGCACCGCTCGCCCCCGCGGTCGCGCCGATGCCGGCGACCACGACGGCGCCGGCTCCGCCGGTGGCCGCAGGCGAACCCACGGCGCCGCAGACCCTGGCACGAGATGCGGCGGACGCCTCCACCCTGCCCGCACTGAAGCCCAGCACCGAGCTGACCGTTCCGGCGGCGCGGCGCACGCAAGTGCCCGGGGTGAAGCCCCCCGAACCCGCTAAAGCGGTGGCGTCCGGCGCGGCCAGCGTGGGCGCGCCGGTGGCGGAAACGGCGCCCACCGTCGTGCCGCCCGCGCCGGCCGGGAGCGCCAAGCCGGTCCTGATCAAGCAGATGTCGGACGAGCAGCGTGCCGATTTCCGTTATCGCGAGGCGCTGGCACTCAACAACCAGGGGCGTCAGGCGGAGGCGCTGGCGGCCCTGGAGGATGCCTTGCGGCTCGATCCGCGCCATTCGCAGGCGCGCCAGGTCCTGCTGGCGATGCGGGTCGAGGCGCGCCAGTTCGAAGCGGCCGAACACCTGTTGCGCGAGGCGCTGCAGCTCGGGCTGCGGTCGGCCCAGTATGCCGTCGCGCTCGCCCGTATCCAACTGGAACGCGGCGACGCGGCAGGGGCTGCGGCGACCTTGAACAGCTATCAGGCCCAGGCTGGCGACAGCGCGGACTACCACGGTTTCCATGCCGCGGTCCTGCAGCAGCTGGCCACCGTGAGGCAGTGGCGGCGTTCGAGCGCGCGCTCGCCCTAAAGCCCCACCATGTCAACTGGTGGCTGGCTTTGGGCATTTCCCTGCAGGCAGAGAACCGCTTCGCCGAAGCAGAGAGTGCCTACCAGCGTGCGCTGGCTGGCCATCTCAGCCCCACCTTGCGTGCCCTGGCGACGGAACGTCTGCAGCAGCTGCGCGGTGCGCGTTGATGGAAGGCTTGAGTGGACCCATGGACGATGCCAAAGAAGGGGGGCCGTGAGCGCGCCACAACAGGCCGATCGCCGGCCGCGGGGTCCTGCCGCGGAGGTGGGCGCCGGTGGGTGAGGTGCGGCGCTTCAGACGCCCGAAGCCGTCGGAGAAGCACCAGGGGAAGACCCTCTGCCGGCACGGCTTCCACAAGTGGCAAGTTGCCACAGGGCAGACATTCGACGTCAAGCAGGGACGCCTGGTGACGCGTTACCGCTGCGTCCGCTGTGGTGCCATCAAAACCGCGGCGCGCTAATTGCTGTTGCGGTCCACCCGCGCCGCCATGCGCTCGGCACGCTCGGCGAATTCATCGAGCGAAACGGTGGGCGCGAGGCGGAAGCCGCCGGGTTTGAGTTCCGGTGGATAGGGCAGGGCGTCGCTGTATTCCAGATTGTCCACGTAGGCACTGAAGGCTGCGAAGCCGATCAGGGCGGTGGCGATGCTGCCGGAGACGGCCATGCCCAGGCGCGGCGCCATCAGGGTGGCGAAGCGCAGGTGCGCATACAACACCGCGGCGGCGAGGAGGGCAAATACCAGGTGGAACACGATGTCCGCCGAGAGGTCGGCGGAGAAGGCAAAGGCGAAATAGCCGGATGCCGTGTCTACGCAAAGGAAGCCCAGTACCGCGAGGCAGCCGATGTTCAGGTGCGGCACGTACGCGGTGTGATGGCTGAACAGGCGCGTGAGCAGTGCCCACCATCCTGCCCAGACCGGCACCAGGAGGGCGATCTGCGCGGCGTCAAAGGCAAGCCGGCTGACACTCAGCGACTCCACCGAGCTCTGGTAGCGGTCGAACAGCAGCGCTGCGACCATGGCCAGCGTCAGCACGATCGCCAGCCGAGCATTGCCCAAAGCGTATGCGACGCGGCTACGCAACAGGCTGTCGGGCCGCGCGGGCGGCACGGCCGCAGCCGCGCGGCGCAGCCGCAGCAGGGTGTGGCCCATTTGTACCATCTGCTCGTCGCCGAGGGGCACGCGCCGTAGAGCGGTGTGGCTGGGCAGGGCCAGCGTGCCGTTGGTGCTGTCGAGGTCGACCAGGACCAGGGTCCCGTCGGCGTCACGCTCGATGCGCGCGTGGTGGGGCGAGACGATCGTCGCCTCCGCCTCGCGAGCGATGATGACAAAGTCCC
>FWWM01015313.1_pt1 | contig 11764 bp, 10 predicted proteins | sample 2228351 | NCBI WGS metagenome assembly FWWM01 (sample SAMEA103939774, study PRJEB20133) | metagenome | reverse complement strand
GGCGGGGCCGGAAGCTCGGACCCTCTAGTGCCAGAAGGCGGACGACATGGCCAACGACAACTCCTCGGACCTCGCACAACTCGAAACGCGACTCGACTTCATCGGCCTAGATCAAGCTGGGCTGGATGACCTGGCGCTGGCCAAAGGACACATCGAAAAGCACCTCACCGCCTCGCTCGAGGAGTTTTACAAGAAACTTGCGCAGGTTCCTGCGGTCTCCCGCTTTTTCGGCGAGGGCAAGCCGCAGATGCAGCGTGCCCAGGGCAAGCAATCGGACCACTGGCAGGCGATCGCCGCGGGCAAGTTCGATGCCGAATATCTGGAGTCGACCCGCCGCGTCGGCCTGCGCCATGCGCGCATCGGCCTAGAGCCGCGCTGGTACATCGGCGGCTATGGCCTGATTGTCGAGAACGTCGTCAAGCGCTTCAACGCCGCCGGAGAACCCTGGTGGCGGCGATGGATCGGTCGTCAACAGGCTTCCAACGGGCACGATGCGCCCGCCCAACCCAAGGCACGACGCGGCAAGGAAGTGATCACCGCCGTCGATCATGTCTCATTCACCGTCTATCGGCGCGAAATCTTCGGCGTGCTGGGGCCGAACGGGTCGGGCAAGTCCACGCTGATCCGCCTGCTCTCTACGCTGTTGCTGCCCGACGAGGGGACGATCACCGTCTTCGGGCTGGATGTGGAGCGCGACGAGATGGCCGTCAAACGGCTGATCAACCGCGTGTCGGTGGAGGCGGCCTTCTTCAAGAAGCTCAGCCCCAAGGAGAACCTGCTCTATGGGGCGCGGCTGTACGGCGTCTCTGGCAAGGAAGCTGACCGCAAGGCTCGCGAGATTCTGGGCCGGCTGGGGCTGCGCGAGAGCAGCTATACCAGCCCCATGGAGGACATGAGCCGGGGGATGCAGCAGAAGGTCGCCATCGCGCGCGCCTTCCTGACGCAGCCTGTGCTGTTGCTGCTCGACGAACCGACGACCGGCCTCGACCCGCGTTCCAAGCTGGAGGTGCAGGCGTTCGTCAACGAGCTGCGCGACACGCACGACGCGACGATCCTCATCACCACGCACGACATGAACGAGGCCGACGCGCTGTGCGACCGCATCGCCATCCTCGACGACGGCAAGATCGTCGCGCTGGACACGCCGGCGGGTCTCAAGCGCCTGGTACGACGCAACGGATATGAGCCGACGCTGGAAGATGTCTTCATGGCGCTGACCGGCAAGCAACTGGTCGAGCAGGATGACGTGACCGACTTCGAGCCGGAGAAGGTGTTGTCGTAGGGAGTGGGGAGTAGGGCGTAGTGATCAGTGATCGGTCTTCAGTTTTCAGATGGGGGCGGGCAGGACGCCCGGCTTCGTAGGGGCGTATGGCATACGCTCTGCGACGGGCCAGCAGAATAGCGCCCCTACTGATCACTGACCACCGATCACTGACAACCGTTTTCGTGGGAGGAAACTGTGATAAAAGGCATTCAGTTGGAGATGCGCCAGTCCTATGCGTTCGTGGCGCGCAACTTCAACCTGGTCAAACGCTACTGGGGATGGGAAGTCGTCTGGCTGGCCTACTCCATCGCCAACGCGCTCTCGGTGACGTTCATCGGGGCGGGTGCGGCGGAGATCACCGGCGAGACGCAGATTGACACCAACTTCCTGATCACCTATCTGCTGGTCGGCACGCTGGTGTGGCGCTTCCTGGCCACTATCTTCAACAACATCAGCGAGATGATCGCCTGGGAACGCTGGGAAGGCACCATCGAGTACACCTTCATGGCTCCCGTGCGCCGCTTCAACCAGATGATCGGGCAGACGATCTTCGCCATTGTCCATAGCCTGATCTTCACGGTGATCATCGGCGTGGTCGTCGCGGCGTTCTTCGACCTGAACTTCGCCGACGCGGACTTCGTCGCGGCGACGGTCATCCTGCTGGTGGGCAGCCTGTCGTTCGTGGGCATTGGCGTGGTAGCGTCTATCCTGCCGCTGCTCTACCCGGAACGCGGCGCGCAGATGACCAACATCGTGCAGGCGTTCTTTCTGCTGGTGTCGGGCATCTACTACCCGATCAGCGTGCTGCCGGGCTGGTTGCAGACTCTGGCGAAAATCTCGCCGGCGACGTATGTGCTGGAAGGGATGCGCGCGGCCCTGCTGCCGCAGACGGCCACCGCCGACCCGTTCAGTTATGTGTGGCCCCTGGTGATCATGGGGGTCGTGATGTTGCCGCTGGGCGTCTATCTGTTCCAGCGCGCCGAACGGTATACCAAGCGCACGGGCAAGCTGAAACGCAACGGGTGAAAGACACCGCGCCCCGTGCGCACGAAAGGAGCTTCCGCCATGTGGATGGCCGGAAAGACCCATCGTGATAATCTTGCCTGGGTACGCCAGGTGGCCGCAGGGTGGGCGCGCCGCATGCTGGCGGGCGACTCTCCGGCGGCGTGGGCGACCCACACCGAGGAGCAGGTACAGTTCGCGCTCAGGCAACTGGCGGTGTCGCCGGGCGACGCCGTGCTCGACCTGGGCTGTGGCTGGGGGCGGCATAGCCTGCCGCTGGCCGCGCACGGCCTGCGCGTGACGGCCCTGGACGTATCGCACGAGCTGTTGCTGCTGGCCCGCCATCAGGCCTGCCGCATAGGGGTAACAGTGCACTGGGTGGAAGGCGACATCGCCCATGCGCCCTTGCGCGGCCCCTTCGACGCCGTGGCACAGTTCTGCAGCAACCTGCTCACCTGGTCGCCCGATGCCGATCATGCCCGCGCCCTCCTGGAGCGCGTGGCCGGGCTGCTGCGCCCTGGTGGACGGTTGCTCTTCGGCAGCGAGGACTGGCAGCCGGAGTTGCCCGCGCGGGCGCAGTACTGGGATGAATGGCAGGGCGGAGCGGCGATCTACCGTCAGCGCTTCGATGCGCAGCGCCGCCTTGCGCATCATCAGACCGTGATCTTCGGCCCGGCGCACCGCCGCCAGGAATACCATCATCAGACCTGGTGGCCGTCCCGCGAGGAAATGGAAGCGCTGTTTGCCGAAGCGAGGTTGCGCGTGATGGGGCGCTTCAACGGCTGCGCCGAAGTTCCTTACAATCCGCATGTTCCAGGACTGATCTACGTGCTGGAACGCGGAGAGACCGAGCGTCTGCACTGAGCCGGACGCGCTCACCGCCTCAATCTTTCACCGGCAGCGACTGCGTCGCCTCGGACTACGCTGCACGAGAAAAAAGGGGACGGCGGGACTTTCGTCCCCCGTCCCCTATCCGGTTACGCCGAAGCCGGTTCGACCTCGATCACACTGAAGTCCAGGTGATTCCCGTCGGCGGCCACGTCCACGTAGACGTGATCGCCTTCCAGCACCCGCCCTTCCAGGATGGCCAGGGCCAGCGCGTCTTGCAGTTCGCGCTGAATGACGCGCTTGAGCGGGCGCGCTCCGTAGACGGGGTCGTAGCCGCGCTCCGCCAGGAAGTTCCTGGCCGCCTCGCTGAGCTGAATGGTGATGCGTCGTTCGGCCAGCAGTTGCTGCAGGTTGCGCAGTTGGATGTCCACGATCTGCTTGATGTGCTCCGGCGTCAGCGCGTGGAAGAGCACGATCTCGTCAATACGGTTCAGGAACTCTGGCCGGAAGACGCGATCCAGTTCGGCCATCACCGCCGCGCGGATTTCCTTCTCCGGCGCGCCAGCCATGCTCTTGATCAGGTGACTGCCGACGTTGCTGGTCATGATGATCACCGTGTTGCGGAAGTCCACCGTGCGCCCGTGTCCATCGGTCAGCCGCCCTTCGTCGAGCAGTTGCAGGAAGAGGTTGAAGACCTCTGTGTGCGCCTTCTCGATCTCGTCGAAGAGCACCACCGCGTAGGGGCGACGGCGCACCGCTTCGGTGAGTTGACCGCCTTCCTCGTAGCCGACATAGCCCGGCGGCGCGCCAACCAGCCGGCTGACAGTGTGCCGCTCCTGGTATTCGCTCATGTCAATGCGCACCATGGCATCCGGGTCGTCGAAGAGGAACTCGGCCAGCGCGCGGGCCAGTTCCGTCTTACCCACGCCGGTCGGCCCCAGGAAGAGGAACGTCCCCATCGGGCGGCGCGGGTCTTGCAGACCGGCCCGGCTGCGGCGCACCGCGTTGGCGATGGCGCGGATGGCATCATCCTGTCCCACCACGCGCTGATGGAGTCGCTCTTCCATGCGCAGCAGCTTTTCGACCTCGCCCTCCAGCAGCCGCGAGACGGGGATGCCCGTCCATTTGCTGACCACCTGCGCCACTTCGTCGGCGTCCACTTCTTCCTTGAGCATCGCGCCTTCGGCCTGCAGCGCCCGCAGATGCGCCTCGTGCTCGGCCAGTTGTTTCTCCAGGCGCGGCAATTCGCCATAGCGCAGGCGGGCCGCCGCTTCCAGGTCGTTCAGGCGTTCGGCGCGCTCCAGTTGGACGCGCACCTCGTCAATCTGCGCCTTGGTCTGACGGATGGCCTGGATGGCCGCCTTCTCCTGCTGCCAGCGGGCCTGCAGCGCGTTGGACTGCTCGCGCAGGTTGGCCAGTTGCTCTTCGAGATCGCGCAGCCGCTCCTTGGACGCCTTGTCGCGCTCCTTCTTCAGCGCCTCGCGCTCGATCTCCAGTTGCATGATCTGCCGATCCACGTCGTCCAGCGCCTGCGGCTTGGAGTCGATCTCCATCTTCAGGCGGCTGGCCGCCTCGTCAATCAGGTCAATGGCCTTGTCGGGCAGTTGGCGGTCGGTGATGTAGCGATGGCTGAGCACCGCCGCCGCGATCACGGCGCTGTCCTGGATGCGCACGCCATGATGGACTTCGTAGCGCTCCTTCAGGCCGCGCAGGATGCTGATGGTGTCCTCGACGCTCGGCTCGTCCACAAAGATCGGCTGGAAACGGCGTTCCAGCGCGGCGTCCTTCTCGATGTACTGGCGATACTCGTCGAGGGTCGTCGCGCCGATGCAGTGTAGCTCGCCACGGGCCAGCATAGGCTTGAGCATGTTGCCCGCGTCCATCGCGCCCTCGGCCTTGCCCGCGCCGACCACCGTATGCAGCTCGTCCAGGAAGAGGATGATCTGCCCGTTCGAGTCGGCGACTTCCTTGAGCACGGCCTTCAGGCGCTCCTCGAATTCACCGCGATATTTCGCACCCGCGATCAGGCTGCCCAGGTCGAGCGCCACGATGCGCTTGTCCTTCAACCCTTCGGGCACGTCCCCATTGACGATGCGCTGCGCCAGCCCCTCGACGATGGCCGTCTTGCCGACGCCCGCTTCGCCGATCAGCACCGGATTGTTCTTGGTGCGGCGGCTGAGCACCTGGATGACGCGGCGAATCTCCTCGTCGCGCCCGATGACCGGGTCGAGCTTGCCCTGCCGCGCCAGCGCGGTCATGTCGCGCCCGTACTTCTCCAGCGCCTGGAAGGTGCTTTCCGGCTCCGGGCTGGTGACACGCTGCCCGCCGCGAATCTCGGCCAGGGCACGCAGCACGGTATCGCGATCCACGCCATGGCGGGCCAGCAGATCGCCAACCGTGCGATCGCCCGTCAGCGCCAGCAACATATGCTCCGTGCTGACGTAGTCGTCGCGCATCGCCCGCGCCTCTTTTTCGGCGTTGGTCAGCACATCCACGATCGCACGGCTCGCGCCAACCTGCGCCGCGCCATAGACCTTCGGGCGGCTGGCCAGCAGGTTTTCGACTGCCTGCGCCACGACCTGCGGGCGCGCGCCGATCTTGCTGATCACCTGCGGCACCACGCCGTCGCTCTGCTGAAGCAGGGCCAGCAGCAGGTGCGCCGGTTCGAGTTCGCTATGGTTGTAAGTCTCCGCCAGGCGCTGTGCGGCCATGACGGCTTGTTGCGCTTTGGTGGTGAAACGATTCAGATCCATCGTCCAGTGTCCCCCACTATTCCGATACGGTATGATTTCGAGCTTCAGTGTAGAACGGGCGTATCAGAAAGGCGTCGGAGGGACATAAGAGGTATATTGGCGGGGCAAAGGGGGCCTGGAGGCCGTTATGTGCTTCTGTGCCGTACCTTCCCCTCACCCCTCAATCCCCTCTCCCTGGTGACTGCGTCGCAGGGCGAGGGGACTTGCCCGCTCTCGCGCAAGTGCTCCCCTTCTTCCCGCCCTACGCGGGTTCAAGAGCGGACAGTGATCGAGAAACATAATGGATTGACCCACCTGGTTTACCTCACCCCCAGCCTCGCTGCGCTCGATTCGCCCTCTCCGACGCGGGAAAGGGCAGCGAGGCGTGTCAGCGCCGAGCGGGGATGAGGTAAAGTCAAGCGTTCGAGATATACTCAATGGCTGTCCGCCCTTGAACCACATGCGGAGAAGGGACTCAGCAAAATACTTACTAACCCACTCCGTGTATGGGAGGTGAGGTTTTCAAACGGTCCGTGGGAGGGTCTGCTCACCAGCTTTGGTCTAACGTCTCATGTATTTCTCATCTGTAATATATGCAAATTTAATACATTAGCAGAGCCGAACGCATATAATTGAAGTATAGCAGACCAAAGGGCGTTCAGACGCGCCTGCGCGTATCCAATGGCCCGCAGAATCGCATGAGTGTCGGAAATGCAAGCAATCATCCTCTTCGTCGAAGATCACCATGATCTCCGCGACAACGTGGCGCAGATTCTCGCTCTGGAGGGCTACACCGTGGTAGGCGCGACCGACGGCTGTGATGCTCTGGAGCAGATTGCGGCAGGCCTGCGCCCCGACCTGATCATCAGCGACATCATGATGCCGCGCATGGACGGCTATCAGTTCTTCGAGGCAGTGCGCCGCGACTACCCCCGTCTGCGCGCTGTTCCCTTCATCTTCCTGACGGCGCGCGGCTCACGGCACGAGGTCGCCTTGGGCAAAGGGTTGGGAGCCGACGATTACCTGGTCAAGCCCTTCGACCCCGCCGAACTGATTGCAGTCGTACACGGCAAACTGCGCCGCACAGCAGAGCTGTGGGCAGAAGCCGATGAGTCTCTGACGCAGGCGCGGCGTACCCTGATTCGGCTGCTGGCGCACGAACTGCACACGCCCCTGACTTATGTGACCAACGGCTTTGAGTTGCTGACTGAGGAACTGCGGCAGCGCCCTGCCGAGGCCCTCAGCGAGGATATGCGCGTCAGCCTGGCGCTCATTCGGGGTGGCACGGAGCGATTGAACCGGCTGGCCGAGCAGACGGCCCTCTACGCGCGGGTTGTCAGTGGACAGGTGAGCAGTCAGGTGCGCTCATCGTCTGTGCCGCTCAGCCTGGAGTTGTTGCTGTATGATGCCCTGGCTGCTTTGAAAGATCTCACCTGTCATTATGTGATCACAGTACAACGTCTGGCCCCAGAAGCGGAAGCCTTGCTGGTACAAGGGATACGGGGCCTGTTGATCACCGCGATTGGCGAAGTCATCCGCAATGCCACCCAGTACGCGCCGCGGGAGTCCACCATCACCATTGACCTGGGGCGCACGCCTACCCATGCCCTGCTCAGCGTGCGCGACGAATGTCCGGGGATCGACCCGGCGCAGCAGGCGACTATCTGGGACGCGATGGTACAGCTTGAGCGCGACACGCGCGAACAACAAGGGGTGGGCCTGGGACTACCCATTGTGAAAGGCATCGTCGAGGCGCACGGCGGCTCGGTCGAGCTGGACAGTCGGCTTGGCGCGGGCACCCGCGTCACGCTTCGCCTGCCGCTGGCCAGGGAGTGATTGGCGCTAGAGGCTGTTATGAACTCTTGCGCCGAATCTTCTCCTCACCTCTGCACCCCTCTCCCTCGCGGCTTCAAGAGCGGACAATGATCGAGAAAACATAATGATTGGCCCGTCTGGTTTACCTCACCCCCAGCCTCGCTTCGCTCGGCTTGCCCCCTCTCCATTCGAATGGAGAGGGGGCAACGAGGCGCGCCAGCGCCGAGTGGGGGTGAGGTAAAGTCAAGAACGGCCTCCTATTCCAGATACTCTCAATGCCTGTCCGCCCCTGAACCTTCGCGAGCGGGGCGAGGAGACTTGCTTTCTCTCGCACCGATGCTCCCCTTCGCCCGCAGCGTGGGAGAAGGGGCCAGGGGTTGAGGGGTGAAAAGTGCATAACACGCTCTAGCAGACCCTCGACTATCTTGTGCCGGCACCTGATCCGGCAAGGTGGCCACCTGCTCAGGCATCCGCCTCTTTCTTTCAAACCTGCCCATACACCTGTGGGTTGGCGCAATGGGGCAGGCGCTCCCCGCGTAGCCCGGCCAGCAGATTCTCCGCAGCCATCACCGCGATGCGCGTCCGCGTGGCCACGCTGGCGCTGCCAATGTGCGGCACGATCAGGCAATTGTCCAGCCTCAGCAGCGGCGAATCGGGCGGGATCGGCTCCGGCTCGGTCACGTCGAGCGCAGCAGCGGCGATCTGACCGGTGCTCAAGGCCCGGTAGAGTGCATCGGGGTCTACCACACCACCGCGCGCCGTGTTGACCAGGATGGCGGTTGGCTTCATCAGGGAAAAAGCGCGGTCGTCTACCAGGTGATAGGTCTCCGGCGTCAGCGGCGTGTGCAGGCTGATGAAGTCGGCCTGCGCGAAGACTTCGTCCAGCGGCAGGTATTCTGCGCCCAGCGCCCGCGCTTCGTCGGACTCGCGGCGGCTGTAGTAGATGACGCGCATCCCAAACCCCTGCGCGCGCCGCGCGACGGCCAGCCCGATACGCCCCATGCCCACGATGCCCAGCGTCGCCCCGTGAATGTCCTGGCCCAGCAGCAACAGCGGCCCCCAGGTACGCCATTTGCCCGCGTGCACGAAACGTTCGGCCTCTGGCAGACGGCGGGCGGCGGCCATCAGCAGGGCGAAGGCGAGGTCGGCGGTGGTCTCGGTCAGCGCGCCCGGCGTATGGCCGACGGGGATGCGGCGGGCGGTGGCCGCTGCCAGATCAATGTTGTCCACTCCCACGGCCATCTGACTGATCACGCGCAGAGACGGGGCGACATGGATCAGCGCTGCATCTACCGGGTCGGAGAGCAGGGTGAGCAGGCCCTCGGCGCGGGCGGCCTCGGCGCACAGGGTGTCGTAGGAGGGCGGCAGTTCGTCCGGCCACACCACCAGCTCGCAGGCATCGCGTAGCAAGGCCAGGCCCGGTTCTGGGATCAGGCGGGTGACGAAAACGCGCGGTTTGCTCATGGAGACAATCCTTTCGATATGGTGTGATGCGCTGAGACTACCTGTCAGCCAGCAAAGTATGTTCTCACCGCAGAGGCGCGAAGGGCGCAGAGCAACGCAGAGGCTCTCTGTGTCTTTCTCTGCGCTCTCGGCGACTTGGCGGTTGGTTGTTCTGGCGTGTGGGCAATTCTCAAACTGAGCGGCTGGGCAGAGCCGCTATTCTGCGGCATGATCGTGCCCGCCCGGTGACACGCACCGGCCTATTGTAGCGGAAATTGCGCTTTTGTGAGGATGCCCCTGTGGACGAACCAACTGTCGCTGCCTTGCTGGCCGAGGAGACGCGCGCGGCTGCACCCGTCCGATCTCTGGCGGCGCGCTACGCGCCGGTGTTGCGCTTCGACCGGCACGAACCCTTCTTCCCATTGCTGGCCGGTTACACCGTCTTCCGCGCCGACGCGCCGTCCCCGTCGTTCCCGCGGACGGTGGCGCTGTGTCCCGCCGGTCAGCCGCCCGCCACGCTGGCGATCGAATACGCCATCTGGTGGGATTGGGACATCGAGCACCTCTACGAACTGGAACACGTGTGGGTCTTCGTGGGTGAAGACGGGCGCGTGGTTCACGTAGACGCCAGCTATCACGGCGAGTATCACCGGATGCCGCTGGGCCAGGGCATCGCGCTCGACGACGATCATCCGGTGCTTTATTCCGAGCCGGGTAAGCACGCCTTCTTCGCCACGCTGGAGGCGGCGCGCGCCGAACGCCCCAAGACGCTCGAACGTTGTCGTCAGACCAATATGGCCGGCGTGCATGTGACGCCGCTTTTCCGGGGAATCATCGGCGACAAATCGCCGCAGGCGGACGCCCTGGTGAACCGCTATCTGCGCGCGCTGGCCTTCACGCCCACCTTTGACTTCGCTCAGGAGTTTCGTATCACGGAAATGCATCTGGTGGCGTGGCCACTGTTGTTCACCTGGATACCGCGCCGCGTGACCTGGCGGGTGGAGCAACTGCGGGCGAGCGCAGATCAGCCGTAGCAGGAGCAGTTTCACGACACAGACACCGAGAGCACAAAGGGTTCTCTCTCATCGGCTTTTGCACCCGCCCCTATCAGCAGGTTATAATTGCACAGCTTTATGACTGATCGCTTGCCCCAGAAGGCATGGTTGGATGGACATCACCTGGTACGGTCATAGCTGCTTTCGCATCGTCGAACGGGGATACGCTACCGTAGTCACCGACCCGTTCGGCCCGCACCTGGGCTACGAAGTCCCCCGCCTCAAGGCGGACATCGTCACTGTCAGTCACGACGCGCCAGGGCACAACTACATCGCCGCGGTGAAAGGCGCGCGGCATGTGATCAATGGTCCTGGCGAATACGAGATCGGCGAGGTCTTCATCATTGGAGTGGCGACCTTCGATCCGAATACCCCTCAGCCGCGCCGCAACGTGGTCTATGTGTTCGACTACAATACCCTGACGGTGGCGCATCTGGGCGACCTGGATCACGTGCCCAACCAGGCGATGATTGACGCCCTGGGGCCGGTGGATGTGGCACTGGTGCCCGTCGGAGGAGGGGCGGGGCTGTCGTCCGGCCAGGCAGCGGAGGTGATCAGCCTGCTGGAGCCGAGCATCGTGGTGCCCATGCACTATCAGACGCCCGATCTGCGCGGAGTCGAGCTAGACCCAGTCGATCGGTTCTTGAGAGAGATGGGGATCACCTCCATCGAGACACAAGGTGTGCTGCGGGTGGTAGCAGGCGCGTTGCCGGAACAAACGCAAGTGGTGTTGCTCGACTATCAGCACTGAGGGGCCGCGCAACACGCCAGCCAGAGGAATTGAAGTCGAACATGATCAAACTGCTGTTGTCCTGGGATATCAAGCCGGGCCGTGACCAGGAGTACTTCGAATTCATGGTGCGCGAATTCGCTCCCGGCCTGCAAGAACTGGGGCTGACTCCCACCGAAGCCTGGTTCGCCGTCTATGGTGACTGCCCGCAGATCATGATGGAGGGCGTGACCGAGGACATGTCCACCCTGCAGAACATCCTGGTCAGCGCGGAGTGGGCGGCGCTGCATCAGCGCCTGCTCGACTACGTGGATAACTACCGCCAGAAGATCGTGCGCGCCAGCGCTGGTTTCCAGATTTGAACATCGGTTTCTCCGCCAGCTCTATCCAGACAAAAAAGAGCGACCTCCGCAAGGGGTCGCTTTTCGTTCAGGTGCGAAGGCTGACGGTGTGCGCCGTCAGTCGTTGCTGGCACTGGCAGAGGCCGTTGTGCCAGACTTGCTCTCGCTCTTGCTCTCGGTCCCGTTGGAATCCCGCTTGGGCGGCGCAGCCAGGTTGTTGGTGCCCCGGCTGTCTTTGACATACCAACCCGATCCCTTGAACACAATGCCGACCGGCTGCGGCACGCGGTGTACATGGCCACCGCACTCCGGGCATTCCCGCAACGGGCTATCGGAGAACTTCTGGCGCTGATCGAAGCGCACGCCGCATGCCTCGCACTCGTAGGTATAGATTGGCATATCACCACCTCGCATGGATTGACTCCATTCCCAGAGTATAATGCATCTGGCGCACACTCACAAGGCGCTTTTCGTAAGAATTCCCTAAGACTGGATACGGCCCTCCCTCATCGCTGCCTCCACCCTTCAAGGGCGGACAGCCATTGAGAGCATAT
>FWWM01011775.1_pt1 | contig 11764 bp, 14 predicted proteins | sample 2228351 | NCBI WGS metagenome assembly FWWM01 (sample SAMEA103939774, study PRJEB20133) | metagenome | reverse complement strand
CCCCGTGGAGCCCGAGCTGTACAGCCAGAAGGCCATGTCGTCCCGGTGGGTGTCTGCGGGCGGGAACTCTCCCGCGTGGGCCTCGAGGAGGGAGCCCAAGCTGAAGGCGTTCTCCGCGGTTCCTCCGGCCACCACGAGGTGGGGGCGCTCTGGGAGGTCCTGAAGGGCCTCGGTCACCACGGGGAGGAAGGCCGCATCGGCCACCACCATCCGGGCATAGCTATCGAGGAGGAAGTACCGGTAGTCGTCCGGCTTGAGCAGGGGATTGGTGGGGATGGGGACGGCTCCGGCCCGGATGCTGCCGAGGAAGGCGATGGGGAACGCGGTGGTGTCGTCGAGCACCAGCAGCACCCGCTCCTCCCGCCGGATACCCAACGCCCGGAGGGCCCGGGCAAAGGCGCACACCCGGCGGAAGAGCTCCCCGTAGGAGATCCGTTGGTCGCCGAAGAAGATGGCCACCTTCCCCCCAAGGCCCCGCTCCAGGACCCGATCCAGCAGGGTGCTGGCGTTGTACCGCTCCGGAACCGCCACCATCCCCCCTCACCTCCCGGCCGGCCGCACCACCACGGATTTCGTCTCTAGATAGTATTCTAGGGCTTCCGGTCCGTGCTCCTTTCCGAACCCGCTCTGCTTGAGCCCTCCGAAGGGCAGCTCGTCGTAGATCCGGTTTACGGCGTTGAGCCAGATGTAGCCCGCCTCCAGCCGCTCCGCGGCGTAGGAGGCCCGCGCGAGATCCCGAGTCCAGACGGAGGCGCCCAGTCCGTAGGGGGAGTCGTTGGCCCGCGTGATGGCCTCCTCCAGATCCTTGACCCTCCAGACGGGGAGCACAGGCCCGAACACCTCCTCCCGGGCCACCCGGCTCGTGGGATCCGGCTCCAGCAGGACCGTGGGGAGGTAGAAGTGGCCGCGTCGGTAGATCTCCCCCTCCGGCCGGCGTCCGCCCGTGAGGAGCCGTGCCCCGTGGTCGAGGGCATCCAACACCTGCTCTTCGATGATCTCCCGCTGGCGGGCGGTGTGGAGCGGGCCCATGTGCACCCCTTCGTCCAACCCCGGGCCCACCCGCAGCCGCGCCACCTTCGCCAGCAGCTTCTCGAGGAACGCGTCCGCCACCCGTTCGAACACGAACAGGCGCTTGGTGGCCACACAGGCCTGCCCGCAGTTGAAGAACCGGCCCACGCTGGCGGCGCTCGCGGCCGCGTCCAGGTCCGCGTCGTCGCACACGATCATGGGATCGGAGCCGCCGAGCTCCAGCGTCACCCGCTTGATCCCCTCCGCGGCCAGGGCCATGATGCGCTTGCCGACCGCGGTGGATCCCGTGAAGGCCACCTTGCGGACGAGGGGGTGGCGCACCAGGGCCTCACCCGCCACCGGCCCGGTGCCCGTAATGACGTTGAACACACCCGCGGGAAGGCCCGCTTGGTGCATGAGCTCCGCGATCCGGAGGGTGGTGAGGGGTGTGGTCTCCGCGGGCTTGGCCACCACGGTGTTGCCCGTCACGAGGGCCGGCCCCAGCTTGTTGCCGAGAAGCGTCGTGGGGAAGTTCCAGGGCACGATGGCCGCCACCACGCCCACCGGCCGCTTGAGCACGAGCCCATACGCGCCCTCGTCCAGGTTGGGCACGTACCCACCCCGGATGTTCTTCGCAAGCCCCGCATAGTGCTCCAGGGTGTGCACGAACCGCCGGAGTTCGAGCCGCGCTTCCCGGATGGGCTTTCCCTGCTCCCGGGTGAGGGAGCGGGCCAGCTCCTCGAGGTGGGCGGCTACGGCCCTCGCGGCCTCGTGCAGGATCTCGCCCCGGCGGGCCGCAGGCGTATCCCACCAGGCGGGGAAGGCCCGGTAGGCGGCCTGGACGGCGGCGTCCACCTCCTCAGGACCCGCAAGCGGGATAGTATCCAGAACCTCTCCCGTAGCGGGATCGGTGACGGCCAACCGCTCGAGGTGAGGGAAGGCCACGAAGCGTCCGTCGATGAACATCTCCGCCATCTTCGGTCCCCCCGTTCCTCATCGGCCCTGGAACCTCGGCGGCCGCTTTTCCAGAAAGGCGCGGATTCCCTCCTGGGCGTCCTCGCTGCGGAAGAGCTCCTCCACCAGTTCCCGTTCAAGCCGCAGCCCCTCCTCTAGCCGGCCCTCCAGCCCCTTGTGCACGGCCAGCTTGATGGCCCCGATAGCCCGGAACGCGCCGGAGGCCAGCCGGTCCGCGAAGGCCCGGGTCTCCGCCTCCAACTGGTCGGCCGGGAACAACCGATCCAGCAGGCCCCAGGCATAGGCCTCCGCGGGCGAGAGAGTGCGACCCGTCACCATCAGGTCCAAGGCCCGGCTCCACCCGATGAGCCGGGGGAGCCGCTGGGTCCCGCCGTTGCCGGGCAGCAGCCCCAGGGTGACCTCGGGAAGGCCGATCTGGTACGCTCCTTCCGCGCCGAACCGGAGGTCGCAGGCGAGGGCGATCTCGAGCCCTCCTCCCAGGGCATGGCCTGCGATCTGCGCGATGAACACCTTGGGGATGGTGGCGATCCGGCCGAGCTCCTGGTGGGCTCGGCGCACCAGCCCCATGTTGCGGTCCGGCGGGTTCTCGGAGAAGGCCTTGACGTCTGCGCCCGCGGAGAAGAAGCGCTCCAGGGCGCTGCGGACCACCACCACCCGGACCTCCTCGTCGGCTTCCGCCTGACGGATGGCCGCGCCCAGCTCCTCTACGAAGGCCAGGTCGTAACTGTTGACGGGCGGCCGGTTCATCACCACAAACCCGACAGGCCCGTCCTTGTGGAATGTCACCGCCACGGTCCCCTCCTTACGACTCCAGCCCGCCGATAACCACGGACTTCAGCTCCGTGTAGGAGTCGAGGGCCTCGATGCCGTGCTCCCGTCCGAACCCGCTGTCCTTCACGCCGCCGAAGGGCAGCTCATCGAACCCGTAGTGGATCTGGTTCACCCACGTCATCCCCGCCTCCAGCTCCTCCGCGGCCCGGTGGATCCACTTCACGTTGAAGGTCCAGATGGAGGATCCCAGTCCGTAGGGGGAGTCGTTGGCCCGCGCGATGGCCTCGTCGAGGTCGCGCACCTTCCAGACGGGAAGTAAGGGCCCGAAGGTCTCCTCCCGCACCACGCGGCTTGCGTGGTCCGGCTCGACGACCACCGTCGGCAGGAGGAAGAACCCCCGGTCCCTGCCCTCCGGGACGGTGCCGCCGTACACCAGCGTTCCGCCTCGGTTGAGGGCGTCCTCCAGCTGCGCCAGCACCTCCTCCCGCTGGCGGGCGGTGTGGAGCGGGCCCATCCGGATCTTCGGGCGCTCGGGCCGGATCCACCCTTCGCCCGGTTCGTACCGCTGCACCCCGGCAAGGAGCCGCTCGAGGAAGGCCTCGTAGACCTCCTGGAAGACGTACACCCGCTTGGCCGCGAGACACGCCTGCCCCGCGTTCCAGAACCGGCCGATGAGAACGCCCCGCACCGCGCGGTCCAGGTCCGCATCCGGGCAGATGATGACGGGGTCGGATCCGCCCAGCTCCAGGGTCACCCGCTTCAACCGGGGACCTGCGAGCTCCATGATGCGGCGGCCCGTGGCCGTCTCCCCGGTGAAGGCGACCCGGCGCACCTCGGGATGGGCCACCAGGGCCTCTCCGACCGTCCGGCCCGGGCCCGTGATGAGGTTCAGCACGCCGGGCGGTAGCCCCGCCTGGTTGAGGTAGCCCACCACCTTGAGGGCGGCGAGGGGGGTGGTGCTGGCGGGTTTTACGACCACGGTGTTGCCTGCCACCAGGGCGGGTCCGATCTTGGTGCCCATGAGGGTGAGGGGGAAGTTCCAGGGAACGATCGCGGCGACGACCCCGATGGGCCGGCGGATCACCAGACCGAAGGCGGGGCCGAAGGTGGAGGGAAGGGGCTGGTAGCTGCCGCGCAGTTTCGTAGCGAGATCCGCGTAGTACTCTAGACCGTGCAGCAGGTGCTGGAGCTCCGCCTGGGCTTCGTGCAGGGGCTTTCCCTGCTCGTACACCAGGGTGTGGGCGATCTCCTCCGCGTGCTCCCGAACGAGGGCGATCCCCTTCCGGAGCAGGGCCGCCCGCTCCTCCGGATCGGTCCGGCGCCACCTCGCGAACGCCTCCGAGGCCGACCGCACCGCGGCCTCCACGTCCTCCGGGCCTGCCTTCGGAACCTCGTCCACCACCTCTTCCGTGGCCGGGTTGATCACCGGGTAGCGCTCCCCGGACCGGGCTTGGACCCACTCGCCGTGGATGAACATCTCCATGCCTTACCCCTTCCCGTTCCCCCGCTTGCGGATGCGCTGGAAAGGACTCCCACACCTCCGACACAGGTAGGAGGCGGCCATGAGCTGAGGGCCGAACGGACCGATCCGCTCCACCTCCTCCGACCCGCACCAGGGACAGCACGCAGGATCCTGCGTGGGCCGTATCCGGGTCGGGACCTCCCACCGTCCCCGGGCCAGATCCCACGAGATCCCGTGCGGCAGGCGGATCCCGACCTCCAGGAGGAGCGGGGCCACCCGGCCCAGGTAGGCCTGGCGCCAGACCTCTGGGTCTCCCCGCACCACGCCCGCCTGCACGAGGGCCCGGAGGCCCTCGCCGTCCGGGTCGAACCACGCGAGGACCTCGGGGAGGAGGCGGCCGACGTAGCCTTCCAGCTCCTGCCGCCATTCGGGATCCTCGGCCAGTTCCCGGACGCGGCCCTCCGCGAACTCTAAGTGGAAGACCTCCTCCTGGAGCATCCGCTCCGCCCGGCGGGCGAGGCCGGTAGATGCGGAGTCCGTGAGGTGCACGAGAAGGGTGGTGAGGGCGGTGTCCATCAGCACGAGCCCTGCCACCGCCTGGGTCCACCGGACCCAGGGAAACTGGAGGAACCCCACCACCCGGGGCTGGGCGGGATGGGGCAGCTCCTCCAGCAGGGCGTAGAGCACCCTTGCGTGGCCCAGCTCCTCCTGGGCGAGGGCGGCGGCCGCCACCGCGGACTCGAGGGCCGGTGCGCCGACGGCCCACCCCGAGAGGTGCATGCCAAGGCAGTGCTTGCTCTCCGCCAGGGCCAGGACCAGCTCTGCCGTGGCAACCTGGAGGTGCGCCTCACGCCCCGCGCTCATCGCCGTCTCCCGCAGGGCCAATCACCCACCGGATGCGGTCCTCCGGAATCAATACGAGTTCAACCCACGCCTGCGACCCACCGAGGGGGATCTGGCTTGCCGCCTCCACGCTTTCGGCCTCCACCCGACCCTGAAACTGCAGGGGCTCGTGGTACGCGGTACGCCCGAACACGAGGAACCGAACCATGTTACTCCGGCCGCACCACCCACACCACGTCCCTGCGGGGCACGACGAACATCTCCCGCCACCGCCACTCGTCGTAGAGGGTGTAGGCGAACACCGCGGCGTCCTTCGGAGTTCGGGCGCGTACGGTTCCGACGTGCCGCAGGGGCTCGTGGAGCCCGTACCGGGCGAACACCTCGTAGTCCTCCAGGGCTGTGCCTTCCGCCACCTACGTCACCCCCAGCTTCCGCAGGACCTGAAGGGCTTTCGGCGTGAGGGAAGAGCGGTCCCAGGGCTCGAACACCTCCTCCACCCGCACCTCCCGCACGCCCTCCACCTGGAGGAGCCGTTTTTCGATGTCCTCCCGGATGAGGTCCGTGCACGGGCACCCGAGGCTCGTGAAGGTCACCCGCACCCGGACTCGGCCGTCCTCGACCTCCACCCCGCGGATGAGCCCCAGGTCCACCACGCTCACCGGGTACTCCGGGTCCAGGACCTCCTCCAGGGCCTTCCAGATGCGTTCGGCCGTCGGCACCGGATCCTCCTCAGGCATCGAGCTTCGCCCGCAGCTGCCGGTACCCCCGCTGCAGCGCCCGTACCAGCTCCTCGTTCGCGGGCCCGCGGGCCCGCCACCGCTCCAGGACCCGATCCCAGGAGACCGGGCCCTTCTCAAAGAGCCACCGCTTGTTCACCGCGTCGAACTCCGCGGGGAAGGGAACGTCGATCACGTACTCCCCTCGCCCCGGGTCGTAGTGGGCAGGCACCCGGAGCCCCAACCGCTCGCACAGGGGCACGGCGGTGGACATCCACTCCTGCCGGAGCTGGTCGTTGGTTTTCCCCTTCAGGCCGTAGGCGATCTGCTCCGTGTGCCGCTTGAGGTGGTCCGGGAGGCCGAACCATTCCAGGGTGAGGACGAACATCCAGTCGACCGCCCGCTGCAGCTCCTCGCGCTTCGTCGGGTCCTCCGCGAGGATGGCCATCCACCGCTCCCCGTGCCGCAGGTGGAAGTGCTCCTCCCGGTCCCCACCTTCACCAGGGCCCGCTTCCAAGGGCCGTAGCTGGTGTTCCGGTAGATGTCCCCCAGCAGCACGAACCCCGCCCGGTCGTAGAAGGCGTTGGCCACCACCAGCTCCGTCCAGGACTCGAGCGGCACGTCGAAGGCATAGGGATGCTTGAAGTCCTTGGGGTCCCGCTCGTAGATGAGGGCGTCCGTGTCGACCCCGAGATCCCGGAGCAACCGGTAGGCGATGTGGGCATGCCCCAGCTCGTCCTGGATGATGCCCACCGCGGAGATGTAGGCGTTGAGGCTGGGGGCGTCGCGGGCGGCCCGCAGGTAGGCAGGCGCGCTGATGAGCTCGGTGTCCGCGGAAACGATGAGGGTGCGCTTCAGCCCTTCCAGGTACTCCGACGTGGCGTGCTCAGGCCCCTCCACCAGCCGGCCGGACCGGATCCGGTCGAGGAGGTCCGATGCGGTCACCGCCATCCTCCCTCACCCCCTTTGCGACCTCGACACCTCCATCGTATTGACCAATTGGTCAACCGTCAACTAGGCTAGGGCTCGGGAGGGCAGGCGGTGGACAAGCTCATGGGCCTGCGGGAGGCGGTGGCCCGGTTTGTCCCGGACGGGGCCCGGGTGGCCATCGGCACGGCCCTGGAGGCGATGATCCCCTTCGCCGCGGCCCACGAGATCATCCGGCAGCGCAAACGGGATCTCACCCTCATCGGCCCCATCTTCGACATGGTGGCGGACCAGCTGATCGGTGCAGGATGTGTGGCGCGCGTGCAGGGGGCGTGGGTGGGGAACGTGAGCGCGGGTTTAGGCCATGCCTTCCGGCGGGCGGTCGAGCACGGCATTCCCAGGCCTGTGGAGGTGGAGGAGTACTCCAACTATACCCTGGCCTTGGCCCTCTGGGCCGGCTCCCACGGCCTTCCCTTCGTCCCGGTCCGATCCGGTCCGGGGTCCGACCTCTTCCGGGAGAACCCCGCCTTCGGCTGGGTGCGGTCCCCGTTTGACGGGAGGGAGGTGCCCGTGGTCCGGGCCCTGCAGCCGGACGTGGCCATCGTGGCGGTACAGCGGGCGGATCCGCAAGGGCATGCGCACGCGTGGGGAAACCTCGGGGTGACGGAGGAGGCAGGGTTCGCGGCAGACCGCGTCCTCCTCCTCGCGGAGGAGATCGTGGCCCCTGAGGTGATCCGCAGCGATCCCAACCGCGTGCTGTTCCCGCCGTTCCTCGTGTGCGCGGTGGTGCACTGCCCCGGCGGCTGCCACCCCTCCCCGGTCCCGGGGTACTACGGCCGGGACCACGCCTTCTACGCCGAGTACCACGAGCGGACGCGGACCGCGGAGGGGATGGAAGCGTGGCTGGCGGAGTGGGTCTACGGGGTACCGGACCGGGCCGCTTACCTCGAGCGGCTGGGCTCGGAGCGGTGGCGGGCCCTTCGGGAGGTCCGGCCCGCCCTCGCCGCACCCGTGGACTACGGCGGCCCCCCAAACGTCCGCGAGGGGAGATAACCGATGCGTCCCGATTGCACGCCCGGCGAGATCATGGTGGCCGCCGCGAGCCGGGAGATCCGCAACGGGGAAGTCGTGTTCGTGGGGATGCGGCTCCCCCTCATCGCGTTCCAGCTCGCGAAGCTCACCCACGCTCCCGATGCCGTCGGCGTCTTCGAGAACGGGATCGTCCGTGCGGAGCCCACCGACGAGCCCCTGTACACCATGAGCGACCCGCCCAACGTGGTCAACGCCAGCATGTGCACCCGGCTGCTGGTGGTCATGGGGATGCTGGGGCGGGGGCGGGTGGACGTGGGGTTCATCGGCGGCGCGGAGGTGGACCGGTTCGGCAATGTCAACTCCTCCCGCATCGGCCCCCGCCAACGCCCGCGGGTGAAGCTTCCGGGAAGCGGCGGGGCCTGCGACATCGCCTCCTTGAGCCGGCGCCTGGTGGTCCTCCTCCCGCACGAGCCGCGGCGGCTGCGGGACGCCGTGGACTTCGTCACCTCCCCCGGCTACCTGCGGGGCCTTCACGAGCGGCGTGAGCTGGGGCTTCCCGGGGGCCCGCACGCCCTCATCACCACCTTGGCCGTTTTTCGGTTCGACCCCCAGACCGGGGAGGCGTACGTGTCCTCCGTCCACCCGGGCCACACCGTGGAGGAGGTGCGGGCCCAAACCGGCTGGGAGGTTCGGGTGGATGAGGATGTGAAGGAGACCCCTCCGCCGACCCCGGAAGAGCTCCGGCTCATCCGGCGCCTGGATCCCGAGGGCCTGTGGACCCGTCGGTCTCCGTAAGGCGGCGGCCACGATATAATCTTCCCCGGGATGACGGAGCTGGGCCGGTTGCTGGTGATCTTCGGCCTCGTGCTGGTGGCGGTCGGGCTCGCCCTCACGCTCCTGCCGCGCCTCGCGCTCCCACGCCTCCCGGGCGACATCGTGATCCACCGGGACGGCTTCACGTTCTACTTCCCCATCGTCACAAGCCTCGTGGTGAGCCTGATCCTCACGCTCCTCTTAAACCTCCTGTTCTGGGCCCGGCGCTGAGATGCCCGCAGGAGGGCTCTTCGGACGCGCGGTGACACTCGGCGTGGGGGTGTTCTTCCTTCTCGCGCTCCCTCCCGCCTCGCCTGCCCAGTCCCCGCCCCTGATCCGGGTGGGCGTCCTCGTGGGGCAGCCGCAGGTGACCCTGGCCGCGGAGACGGTCCTCGAGGTGCTCGACGTGAGTTCTGACCGGGTTGAGTACCTGGCACCCGGACCGTGGACCTTCCGGGCGCTCCCGGAGGGCATCGAGGTGGCAGGCCGCCTCTACGGGGACGTGCTGCGGGTCCGGACGGGTTCCGTGGTGCGGCTCGTGGACCGGCAGCGGGCCTACCGGGGCGTTTTGGAGCTTCGGCGCGTGGATCGGGGGCTCCTCGTGGTCAACGAGCTAGACCTCGAGAGCTATCTGTACGGGGTGCTCCGGCTGGAGGTGGACCCCACTTGGCCCCCGGAAGCCCTGAAGGCCCAGGCGGTGGCGGCCCGGACCCTCGCGCTCGCGAGCCTGGGACGGTTCCGGCGGGAGGGGTATGACGTGCGGGACACCACGGACGTGCAGCTGTACGGCGGGGCGACGTTCGAGGATTCCCGGACGAACGCCGCGGTGGACAGCACGCGGGGCATGATCCTCACGTACGAGGGAAAGCCCATCCAAGCCGTCTACCACGCGGACTCCGGCGGGCACACGGAGGGAAGCGAGCACGTCTGGGGGGTGGTCTACCCCTACCTGCGCGGGGTGGAGGACCCGTACGTGGCGGGAAGCCCCTACCAGCGGTGGACGGTGGTGGTGCCGCTTCTGCACCTGGAGGAGCGGCTGCAGGCCGCGGGACTCGCGGTGCAGGGGATTTCGGGGATCGAGGTGGTGCGCACAAGCCCCTCCGGCCGCGCGCTCTCGTTGCGGGTAAGCGCTTCCTCAGGCTCTGTCGAGGTCGCGGGGACCCGGTTGCGGTCCCTGCTCGGCCCCAACGTCCTGCTGAGCACCCGGTTCACCGTACGGGTCGAGGGGTCCAACGCGGTCTTCGAGGGGAGCGGGTGGGGGCACGGCGTGGGCCTCTCCCAGTGGGGCGCCCGCGGCATGGCCCTCCGCGGCGCCTCCTTCGACCGCATCCTCCGGTACTACTACCGCGATGTGGAGCTCGTGCAGCGGTAGAGGAATGCGCCTGAGCGACTTCGACTACGAGCTCCCGCCGGATCGGATCGCCCAGCAGCCCGCACAGCCCCGGGATGCGGCGCGCCTGCTGGTTCTGGACCGGCGCACGGGAGGCGTGCAGCACCGGATCTTCCGGGATCTTCCGGAGCTCCTGGCGCCCACAGACCTCCTGGTGCTCAACGACACCCGGGTGATCCCCGCCCGGCTGTGGGGCCAAAAGGAAGGGAGCGGGGGACGGGCGGAGGTGCTCTTGGTGTGGCGGGAGGCGGAGGGAACGTGGCGGGCCCTGGTGCGGGCCCGCCGGGTCCGGGTCGGAACCCGGGTCGTCCTCGCAGAGGGGCACCTTCGGGCAGAGCTGCTCGAACGTCATGAGGACGGCACCTGGCGGGTGGCCCTCGAAGGGGACGTCTCCCCGGAGGAGGCGATCCAACGGTGGGGCGAGATCCCCCTTCCGCCCTACATCCGGGAGCGTCCCCAGGACCCGGAGGCATACCAGACGGTCTACGCGCGGTCTCCGGGCGCCGTCGCGGCCCCCACCGCAGGGCTGCACTTCACCCCGGAGCTTTTGGAGCGCCTCGCGGCCCGGGGGATCCCCCACGTGTTCATCACCCTTCACGTGGGACCGGGGACGTTCCGGCTCATCACCGCGCAAGACCCCACCCAGCACCGGATGGACGCGGAGCCTTACGAGGTCCCGCCCAAGACCGCGGAGGCCATCCGAGAAGTGCGGGTGCGGGGGGGCCGGGTGGTGGCGGTGGGGACCACGGTGGTGCGGACCCTGGAGACCGCCGCTCAACCGGACGGCACGGTGCGGGCGGGAGCCGGCTGGACGGACCTCTACATCTACCCTGGGTACCGGTTCCAGGCGGTGGACGCGCTCATCACGAACTTCCACCTGCCCCGCAGCACGCCGCTGGTGCTGGTGAGCGCCTTCGCGGGGCGGGAACGGATCCTCGCGGCCTACCAGGAGGCCCTGCGGGTCGGCTATCGGTTCGGCAGCTTCGGGGACGCGATGTTGATCCTGTAGCTACTCCAGGCGCGCCCGCACCCAGCCCCGGGTTAAGGGGTCCCACTCATCCAGGGGCCGGCCCAGGAAGTCCTGCTGCTCGATCTTGTAGCCCGCGGCCTCCAGCCGCTTCTTCGCCTCCTTCCAGTACCGATAGTCCAGCTGGAACCGGTTGCGGCGGAGGGGGTTCTGGTAGGCTCCCAGTCCTCCGAGGAGCTTGCGGAGGTTCTGCTCCTCACTGGGATCCGCCTCGATCTCGATGCCTTGGTTGACGGTGCCGAAGGCCCGGAGGATCGGGTTCTGCGGCGGGGCGACGGGAGAGGCCCCGGGGTTTGCGCTGGCCACGAACACCTCGACGGCCACCGTCCGTTCCCGCCGGGCCGCCTCCGCACGAGCCCTGGCCGCGGCGATCCGCTCCTCGCGGCTGGGCTCTGCCTGCGGTTGCGGCACGGCACCTCCCGCGGCCTTCTTGGCGGCCCACCGGGCCTTCGCCTCCTCGATGAGCTGCCGACGGCGGGCCGCCGCCTCGTCGTCCTGGGGCGGGGTACGGGGCCTGCGCTCCTCCTCGGCCATGCCTGTCTCCTCCGGTCCGGGTCCTCGATGGCCATTATACTGAGAGGGGCTGACGACTGCTGCCGAATTTCTTACCGTTCCTTGCAGGTGCGAACGTATGTTTGACATCCGTGAGGCCCCCGGGCAGGACATGAGCCCAAGGGATCAGGTACCCGAGGAACCAGCGATGGTCGAAAGCCCCGGCGGGGAGGGCGAGGTGACCTTTTGCACCCGGATCCGGGACGAGCAGGTCTACCCTGCCCTCGATGCCGTCGCCAAGCTTTGGG